>Ga0209641_10003284_pt1 | contig 13584 bp, 13 predicted proteins | sample RifCSP16_1_FD_184022 | JGI IMG/M metagenome (GOLD analysis project Ga0209641, IMG submission 184022) | Soil microbial communities from Rifle, Colorado - Rifle CSP2_sed 16_1 (SPAdes) (version 2) | ecosystem: Environmental > Terrestrial > Deep subsurface > Rock core/Sediment | place: Rifle...
GGCATACGGCGGGCTGTGGCAGTTAAAATTTATGCAATTATGATAACCTCAAACATAATACCTTGTCAATTCAATTAAAATATGTTATAGACCCTGAACAAAATTTAGAGGAAGCGAGTTTGGGTCCGAAGACCGCATGTCAGAGATTGAAACAATATTATCAAGAGATGCCTACCTTCTTACCATTGAAATAAGGCTTTTCTGGTTTGTAGCGCTGGTGTATGGCATATCCCTTATCTTATATCTTGCGCACCTCATCACAAAAAAGACCGGCCCCGGCAAAATAGCCACAAATATACTCTGGCTTGGAGTAATTGCACATACAGTCCTGATACTCTTAAGGACATTTGAGAGCCAGAGGGCGCCGTTCCAAACCCTTTACGAAAGCCTTTCATGGTTTGCATGGTCAGCGTCAACTACATACCTTTATGTGGCAAGAAAATGGAAGGATATCTATTTGCCCGGCATACTTGTAACACTGCTTTCAATGGGCGCTTGCCTGTATGCGCTGCTAAGCAGAAGCCCGTCTGTAGAACCCCTTTCCCCTCCGCTCCAGAGTTACTGGTTTGAATGGCATGTGGCCCTTGCATTCTTATCCTATGCGGTTTTCGTAGTAAGCTGTTCAATTGAAATAGTTTATCTTATCATCAAGAACCCTTTGAAAAAGGGTTTGGCGCTGGAATACGGCCTGAACATGAATAATCTGGAGGCAGTTCATACAGCATCTTTCCGGCTTGCATTGTTTGGGTTTCCGTTATTGACATTTGGCATATTTTCCGGGGCTGCATGGGCGAATGAGGCATGGGGCAGATACTGGGGCTGGGACCCAAAGGAGACATGGTCGCTAATTACATGGACAGTTTTTGCCATATATCTCCATTCCATGTCCATACCAAGATGGAAGGGGCTGCCTGCCTCCATATTTAATATACTCGGGTTTATCTGCATGCTTATGACCTTTATCGGTGTAAACTGGCTGGCAAGGCTTTTGGGGATACCAAGCCTGCATTTGTATGCAATGTAGATTTAAGAACCAGTGAAGCGGAGAGAGGGAGAAACGGGGAGGTGGAGAAAAATCTTTCCCCCGATTCTCCGATTCACCGTTTCCCCGATTCATGACATCATAACCCATGATTATCTTAACAAAGATAAAATCTATTAACTGGCAGGGCATCCGAGAAAGCAAACTTTACAGGAAGTTTGCCTCTCTTAAAACCTCTATTATACTCCTTGGTTTCCTGGTCGGCTTTTATATAATGGGGACAATATTCCCGCAGGGCGGCCAGGTTGACGAATATATAAATGCCGGCGGCAGATTTATATCATTTGTTATTTTCTTTAACCTTTTAAATATATTTACCACCCCTGGCTTTTTGATTATTTCACTCTTGCTGTTTGTAAACCTTGCAACATGTACTTTTGAACGATTTCTGGTGCTATGGAGGCAGCGGACCACCCTTGCGGAAGAACCACTATTCACTCCCTCACTTATGTTGCCGATAGATATAAACCCGCTGCTTGAAGACCCCGCTGAAAGCATAAGAGAGATATTGAGAAAGGAACTGGGGTTCAGGGAACAGGCCTCCGGCTCGCCTTCAAGCAGCGGAACTCTGGTAATGGAAAAAGGCTGGTCATATAGATGGCTCACATGGGTTTATCACCTTGCAATCCTCCTCTGCTTCTTAGGATTCCTCCTGACCTACCTCTTTGCGTTTGAGGATGAGATTACCCTTTATCCAGAAGAGGCAACAACAGTAAAACCTGTTAAAATAAACAGGTGGAATAAGAGCTGGGGCGGCAGTCCGGCCGAGCTTGATTTTAAACTCATGCTTAAAGAGTTTATAACAGAATATAATCAAATTCCGGTTCTGGATTATCCGGTTGACAGACTGTCACGACTGGCAGTTGGAATGGGATGGAAGGACCCGAAATATATCTTAAAGGATTCATCATATTTTCCAAAGGATTGGAAAAGCAGGCTTAAGATAACAAAGGGGAAACAGGAAATTCTGGAAAAGACCATTGAAGTGAATGACCCGCTTCACTTTGAAGGGATAACATTCTACCAGGCTGCATACAAACAGGACCTGAAGATACAGGTGGATGACAATCCGATTTTATTAGAGACAGAAACCGGGAAAGAACTGATTGTGCCAGGCATAGACGGAATGCTCAACTTCGGCACATTAAAGACAGGAACACTCTTTAAAAGAGACGGGTCAATAGAAAAGATTAAACCTTTTACAGAGGTCACCCTTATAAAAAAAAACTTAAGCGGAAAGCTTGCCCCCGAAAGTCTTAATCGGGGGACAGAGACAGAAAAACTTGGCAAACTTGAACAGAATGGGACCCTGTTTATAGAAAATAAGCAGATTAGCCTCAAGGAGTTCAAAGAGGCGTCAATCCTTACATACCGTTATGATCCGGGTGTCCCGATACTATGGCTGGCAGGCATTCTTGTCTTATCAGCGATGTCACTGCGTGTATTTGGGGCATGGTACAGAATAGTGTACAGGATGGAGGAAAAAGAAGGCAAAGCACCGCACATGCTGCTTAATATAAAGACAAAGGGGTTAATGGCTGACGAGGCGAAACTTGTAAGGAGGTTAAAGTACTCCTTATCAGATATGGCAGAGCCGATAGACCTCGATACCCCTGTGTGAAAAAAATCTAATCGTTCAGTTTCCTTCTGCCGCATATAATTTATTCTTTAAGCTTGATGCAGATTCTATAATAGCTTCCGACATGCGCCCGAGGGATACAATCCTGTCTGCATAACCCCTGTCAACAGCTGCCTTTGGCATTCCATAAACAATACAGCTTGCCTCATCCTGTGCAATGGTTATGCCTCCGGCGGCCTTTATCTGTCCGAGCCCTGCTGCCCCATCCTCCCCCATCCCTGTCATTATAATTCCGACTGAATCACTTCCGTATTCCGAGGCAACCGAACCAAATAACACATCTGCTGAGGGTTTGTGGTTATTAACAGGGGCTGAATCACTCACAATGACTACTGGTCCAAGATCGGTCCTTTTAACCTTTATATGTTTCCCTCCTGGCGCAATTATGGCACGGCCCGGCAAAACCATATCTCCATCCCGTGCCTCTTTTACCTCTATCGCGGATATATTGTTCAGGCGCGATGCAAAAACCTCTGTAAAACCAGCTGGCATGTGTTGGACTATAAGGAGTCCTGCCTGCATGTCAGCAGGCAGTGTTGGCAGGATGTAGGTAAGCGCATTTGGCCCTCCGGTTGATATGCCAATAGCAACAATTCTGCTGGCAGTCCTGGTTATACTCTTAGGGGCCTTAGAGGCAGGATAAGATATTGGCGCAGGCAGGAGGAGACGGGCCGGGGAAACCCTTGCAACCGCTTTTACCTTCTTTATAAGCTCGTCCGCAATATCGCCTATATGGGTTGATAGCGTATCACGAGGCTTTGTTATAAAATCCATTGCCCCGAGTTCCAGCGCCTTAATTGTGACCTCAGCCCCGGCCCCTGTAAGCGAGCTTACTATTATTACAGGTATCTTATATTCCGCTACAATATGTCTAAGTGCCGTAAGACCATCCATCCTCGGCATATCAACATCAAGCGTTATAACATCAGGCCTGTACTGTTCTGTTTTTTTCAGTGCTAACAGGCCGTCTGCCGCAGTTGCCACAACCTCTATCCCCGAATCCCTCTTAAGCAGATATGGTATCAGCTTCCGCATCAGGGCAGAATCGTCTGCTACAAGCACCCGTATCTTATTTCCAGATTTTATCTCTTTCATGCAAGTAGTTTAGCAGTTATTTATTACAACTAACTATTTTCTCAATCTTTTTACAAGCGCTGATGGATTTAAAATAAGGACTACCTTTCCATCTCCGAGGATAGAGGCGCCTCCGATAATATTTGTGTTTATCCACTTGTCATTAATTGCCTTTATGACAAGTTCCTCCTCGCCGACAAGGCTGCGTACAACTATACCAATATCTTTTTCTTCGGTATTTACGACAATAACAAACAACTTATTTCTATTTCTGCCCGTATCACTCCCCTCCGCACCCATAATCTCTTCAAGCCTTACAAGCGGGACAACTTTATTTCTTATCCTTAAAACCTCTTTGCCTCCCACAATCTCAACATCTCTCACAAACACCCTTGTTATCTCTTTTACGGAACCAAGCGGGGTGGCAAAAAGCCTGTCTCCGACGTTAAAGAGGAGGGCCCTTATTATAGCGAGCGTTAACGGAAGTCTTAAAACAAGCGTGGTGCCCCTCCCCTTTTCTGACCTGACCTGGACATTGCCTCTCAAACCCTCAATTACAGTCTTTACAACATCCATCCCCACCCCTCTCCCTGAGACTTCGCTTACTATCTTTGCAGTTGAGAAACCAGGGAGGAATATCAAGTTAATAGCCTCCCTGTCATCCATCCTTTCCAGTTCGTTCTCACTTAAAAACCCCTTTTCCAGCGCCTTTGCCTTCAGTTCCTTCGGGTTAATACCACGGCCATCATCATCAACCTCTATGATGATATCATTACCCTTGTGGTATGCCTCAAGCCTTACCATGCCCTGCCTATTCTTGCCGGCTGCCTCTCTTTCTTCTGCTGTCTCTATGCCGTGGTCTATTGCATTGCGGATAATATGTATAAGCGGCTCGCCTATTACATCCACCAGTCCTTTATCTATCTCTGTGTCTTCACCTTTTATAATAAGCCTTACATCCTTGCTACCTGCCTTTGCCAGGTCCCTGACTACCCTCGGAAACCTTTTGAAAACTTTGTCAATCGGTATCATCCTGACCTTCATGACGCTCTTTTGAAGGTCGGAAAGGCTTCTGTCTATAAATGAATTGGCATAGGCAAACCGGCCAAGTATCTCCTCCCTTGGGAAACGCTCTTCCAATTCCAGAAAAAGCTGCATCAGCATAGAACGGCCGATAACAAGCTCTCCTACGAGATTCATAAGCTGGTCTACCCTTTCTGATTCTACCCGTATGGTATCCCCGCCATGGTATATATCTGTCACCTTTTTAGTTTCAATCGCATGGACAGGGGCAACCATAATCCCTTTTTCTACAAACTCCTCAATCATAACATCGCTGACAATACCCGGAATATTGCTGCGTCTCTTCACCTCCTGCATATCAAGGTTGCTTGCCATTATTAGCTCAAGAGCATCAACAGACCCCATATCTCTTCCATCTAAAGGGGGAAATGCCTTTATAATATCTCCCAATGTTTGCATATGCTGTGGGAACATCACACCTGCTGACTTTATACGGCAGTCCCTGCTGAATGAAAGCTTCAGGTGATATATAGATTTGCCCTGCCTGTGGTACTCAGACAAAAGCAGCCTTTCATATTCACTAATGGATGGGAGAGGCAGGGTGCTTACAGTTGCCTGCCTTACCTCCTCATCTTTCAGAAAATTGTCTATCATGCCCAGAACAGCCGGGATTGCCGGTGAATCCCAACTGCCTGTCCGGTTTGTTTCTATAGTCTCACCTATGCAATCTGCAATCTTCAATAAAAGGTCGGTCAGACTGCTGTCTATCTCAATTGACTTCTTATCAACCAAGTGGACTAAATCCTCGGCCCTGTGTATAAGGGCTGAGAGTTCCTTAAGACCAACAGAGGCAGAATCACCCTTCAAGGTGTGAAATATCCGCTTAATAACCTTCAACCTTTGCACCCTATCCCTGCTGTCTTCAAGCGAAAGTATCTCATGGACAAGCGACTCCATCAGTTCCCTTGCCTGCTGATAAAAAGTCTCTTTCAGACTTTTAATATCATCTTCGCTTAATGATGATAGCAAACTTATATCTTCCATAAAATAAAGTTAAGGAGTTTATGAGTTCAGGAGTTTAGGAGTTTAAATAATTCATGAATCCCTGTATCATTTTTGAAACCTCTTCAGTCTCCTTATATAACACTTTAAAATGATCGTGAGCCCTTCTTATTTGGTCTTGCAAGGAAAAATCTTTTGCAAAAGGAACCTTCTTTGTAGCCTTGTATATTCCATTATTCAGTTCCCTTGCCTTCTGCCATGCCTGTATATCCTCGAATCTTTCTATTTTAGGCATCTTTCAACTCCTCAACCTCTCAACTCCTAAACTCCCCAACTCTATTCATGCAGCGCCTTTTTAATCTCGGCAAGCAGCTGTTCAATGGAAAATGGTTTTGTAAGACATCTGATAGCGCCTGCCTTTATGGAAGATGCCATATCGCCGCTCCCTGCCACGCCTGAAAATGTAATCACGGGGAGGTCCGGGTCTATCTTCTTCAGTATCCTCACAGCATTCACGCCATCAAGGTTTGGCATCATTATATCCAGAAGGGCCATGTCAAATCTGTTGTCGATGGCCTTTATCACAGCCTCAACACCGTCTCTAACCAATATCACATTATAACCGGCCTCATTCAGTTCGGTTTTAAGGACCTCGGCAAAGTTCTTCTCATCGTCAGCAAGCAATATCTTTTTCACAGTTCTCCCTCCCCTCCTTTTTTATGTTTAGCCGCCCATCTTATATGTGAAAGCATCTGGGATATTGTAAACGGCTTATTCACGCAAACTGATGCACCTGCGGCTACCGAGTCTATCATGATATTCTTTTCCATCATTCCTGAACAGGCAATGACCGCAATACCGGGCGCTATCTTGCTGATTATTCTTATTGTATTTATACCGCTCAAATCAGGAATAATCATATCAACAATAAGTATATCAAACTTATTGTCCATTGCGGCCAGAACTGCATCGACCCCGTTCTTAACCCATGTAATCCTGTAGCCGTGTATTTCCAGTTCTTCCTTTAGAAGACCCCCGATATTATCTTCATCTTCTACCAGCAATATAGCTTCCATAGTTCTTACCTCCGGTTTATTGAGTTTAGGAGTTTAGGAGTAAAAGAAGATACAGTTATGGAGTAAATACAAAAACTCCTTAACTCCTCAACTCTTTAACTCCTTAACTCCTCAACTTTTCTTCTGGTACACCGTCCCCTTATTCCTGTGAATAAATATAAGGTCTTTGTTTAGACCCTGAAGGCTCTCAGTATGGCCGGTGAATATATACCCGTTTGGGGTAAGGCACCGATATAGTCTTTCTATCACCATCCTTTGCGTCTGCGCATCAAAGTATATCAAAACATTTCTGCAAAAAATTACATCTACATTTGTGATGCCATTATCATATATCAGATTATGAAAATCAAATGCAATAATCTTTTTAACTTCGTCTTTTATATGAAAACTACCTCTTCTTTCAATAAAGTATCTCCTCCTATGCACTTCGTCTACCCCTTCCATCTTTGGTTCAGGATATACACCATGCCGCGCTGTTTTCAGGACACTCATGCTTAAATCAGTAGCCAGAATGGCAATCTTCCAGTATTTAATATCTGCAATTACATCATTAAGCAGCATTGCAATCGTATAAGGCTCCTGGCCGGTTGAACATCCTGCGCTACATATTTTCAGAGAAAAATCAGCCTTCGCCCTCTTCCTTGAAAGGATTTCAGGCAGGACATACCGATGGAAAAGGTCTAACTGGGGCTTGTTGCGAAAAAACGATGTTTCATTTATTGTGAGGCTGTCAAGCAGCGCAAGCAGTTCGTCTTCATCTTTCCCATTGCCTGTAATCAGTTTATAGTAAGAGTAATAACTCTTAATACCCCTTGCCTTCATCCTTTGCATAATCCTGTTCTGCAAAAAGGCCTTCTTTTCAGGCTTCAAATCTATTCCTGATTCATTACACACCACCAGCTTAAATAGTTTGAATTCATCATTCGTCATATCGGGACTGGAAGACAGGATATGAAATGGCATTGGTTTTATAACCTCGTCCAGCATAGATAGTTTCAAAATGTAGTTGTCCGAGAAAAATCCCCGCCATTCATGGCGGGGATTTTTTAAGTGCTACTGGTTATGCTGCCTTTGTTTTTGAAGCCCTGCTGGTTATATCCTGCTTAACATTTTTTGGTTCAGCTGTTTTCTCATCCACTGTGAATCTCCCTGCCAGTTCTAATAATATCTCAGACTGCTTTGAGAGTTCTTCGGCAGATGACGCCATCTGGGTAGCGCCGGTTGCGTTCTGCTGGGACATATCCCGCATCTTCTCAACTGCCTTCACAATCTGTTCTGCACCGGATGCCTGTTCCTCAACCGATGAGTTTATCTCCTGTGTTACCTCATTCAGCTTTATAAGCGCCTTGCTTATCTGATCAGTGCCGCTGGACTGCTCGGATGTCGCAGCGCTTATCTCCATGGAATAGCTGGAAACCTCGGCCGCAGATGATTCTATCTTCTTAAGCGCATCTACAACATTACGGGAAAGTTTTAATGCCTCATCCATAATCACTACATTCTTCTCCACATCATTGACCGCCGACTGGGTCTCCTTCTGTATACCGTATATAAGCTCCCCTATCTCCTTAGTGGACTTTGCAGACCTCTCGGCAAGCTTCCTCACCTCGTCTGCAACAACCGCAAAACCCAGACCATGCTCCCCTGCCCTTGCTGCCTCTATGGCTGCATTGAGCGCAAGCAGATTAGTCTGCTCTGCTATGTCGTCTATCACCTCTACAATCTTGCCGATATCCTCTGCCCTTCCGCCAAGCATCCTTATGGTTTCAGCAGCGCCTGTCATGGCGCTTGTTATCTCGTTCATCCCGCCGGCAGACCTGTCAACAGCGCTCTTCCCGCCCTCAACTGCCTCGGCTGATTTAACGGCCAGTTCAGAAAGCTTTATTGCGTTGTCAGCAACCTTCTGGATGGAGGCTATAAGCTCTTCTATTGAACTTGATGTTTGGGTTACAGAGACGGTCTGGCTCTGGATGCTCTTTGCAATATTCTGTATATTGGCGCTCATCTCATGCATGGTAGAGGTTATCTCTTCCACGGCTGCTGCAGCTGCCTCGCTGTTCTTGCTGGACTGGTCTGATGTTGCTGCAATCTCAGAGGAGGCAGTGGCTATCTGTTCGGAGCCGCCCCTGATTTCCCCGACAATATTCCGGAGCCCTATAATCATACTTTTAAATGAATTCCCGAGGACATCCCTTTCTGATTTTGGCCTTAGATCACCGCTTAAGTCACCCTCTGCTATTGATTCTGACACCTGTGCCATGGACTTAAGGTAAATCGTCATCTTTTTGAATGAATTTCCGAGGACGTCCTTTTCTGACCTTGGGGAGACGGTTATGTTTAAATCGCCCTTCTCTATGGCGTCGGCTGTCTTTGCCATCTCTTTTAAATAGCCAACCATCTCGTTAAATGCACCGGCAAGGATACCAACTTCGTCCTTTCTCCCTGTCGCAATATGCACATCAAGGTCTCCGGAGGCAATCTTCTGAGAAGCATCTGCCATCCTCTTCAATGGTTTGGCTATTACAGAGGCAATAAATATTCCGCCGCCTATTGCCGCAAGTATGCTTATAACGATAGCAGCTATAATTATTGTTATGGCAGTTTCTTTTACCTCTCTGCTTTCAGCGAATATCTCCTTGCCTTCCTTATCCTGCTCATCTATAACTGCCTTTATTTTATTGCTGTAAATGGTGAATTTCTGGGCAGCATCTATCCTCACATTCTCCCTTGCCTTTTCCATTTCACCTGCCACAGCCCATTTCATGGTATTTGTCCTGCTGGTATTGTAGGCATTCCATGCCTCCTCCATTTCTCCGAGCATCTCAACCACTTTCTGGTCATCGGCAAGCAGTCCTCCCAAATTGCCCTTGTATTTTCTGATAAGATTATTAATCCTCCCCTCAGACTTGTTGGCATCGTCAAATATCTCCTGGATTCTGTCATTGTAAAGACCAGTAGTTATCTTCAATGCCCCAATCCTGATATTGTTTGACTCTTCACTTATAATGCCCATGTCAATGGCCATTACAAGGCCCTCATCGTACATATGATGAATAAAACCATCAAGCCTTTTCACCATAGATATGCCTATAAATCCAACTGTCCCCACGATTACAGCCATTACTGCAAATACCAGCATAAGCTTTAGAGCTGTTTTCAGATTACGAAACCAGGTGACCATACCTTACCTCCTTACTATAAAGTTGTATTAATTTTAAGCCGTATCAAATCCATTGCTTGCCGGTTTTTATAGATGCTGATTCACCACCCTGCTCAAGTGCTTCTCTGGTCTTACCCTCTTGTAATATCTCTCTTTCTACGCCAGGTGTAATCTGTTTCCCAATTGTCTCCATCCTCTTCATCTCTTCAGGCCTTAACAGCCTTGCAAGGTCAAGGAGCACTATCAACCTCTCCTTGAGTTTGCCAACGCCTGTTACATATTCGCCGCCCAAATAGGATACAATCTCAGGCGGTGGTTCTATGGCATCTTCCGGCAATTTAATTATCTCGGATGCGGAATCTACTGTTATTCCTACAATCTTGCCATCCAGTTCAAGTATCAATACCCTGTTTTCCTTCTTCCGTTCGACAGGGGGCGCGCCTATCCGTTTTCTCATATCTATTACCGGAACAACCATGCCCCGCAGGTTTATCACACCTTCCACGAAAATAGGTGTATCAGGGACAGGTGTTATCTGAGGCACCCTTACAATCTCCTTAACAACAGCTATTTGCACTCCAAAAAATTCTCTTTCCACTTTGAAACCTACCAACTGAAGAATCTTTGACATACAGTAACCTCCTTAACAGTATGGCGGATTCTGCACGGATATTATGCTGCAATGATGCTAAAACTAACTGCTGACTGCAAGTTTTCTCTTGCTTCTGCAGACTTCAACAGCCTCTATGATCTGTGGAATCTCGTTTGGTTTTTCCAGAAAGAAATCAGCCCCTGCCATTAAGGCATTATGCCTTGCGCTTGCAGAGGTATCGCTTGTAACAATCCCTATAAATGTTTCAGGGGCTATTTCACGCAAGATAGGAATGGCATCAAATGCATTCATTCCGGGCATATGAAGGTCAAGTACGACTCCATCTACCCTTTCCTGCATAATATACCTGATCCCGTCGCTTATATCTGCATAGCTTATTACATCGCACTGCTCCTTTTTTAAAAAAGCAGTAATTACCTCTATCATGTATAAATCATCATCCACAACCATGAATTTCACCTGTACCACCTCCCTACTGGACTGCCAATGATATCCTTCAAGTAATAAGCAAGAAAGGTTATTTTACAACGCCTGCCAAAAAACTGCCTAATGCCTTATCCATCTTTGAGATATGATTTATCAACCAATCAACGGTAACCTTCTGCACAGTCAGGAGCGATGACAATAATACATCGGATGTGCCAATCTTTTTCTTCAATTCATCCAATACCTTGATAAATTTGTTATGCTCCGTTTTCTGCACTGAATAGCCGTTATAGTTGTACTTGAGCATCAATTTTTCTTCTGCTGAGAAATGCGTTGCAGTGTAGTCTTCAAGAAATTTAATCATGTTCTTTACTTCATGGATACCTCTACCCTGTCCTATGCTTTCCAATAAGTCATTGATTTTCCGGAACAGCTCCTTGTGCTGGTCATCTATTTCCTGAAAACCCACTGACAGGTCCTGTCTCCATTGAAACGCCATATACAATTACCTCCTCTTTGTTATTTGTACGATTAAAACAAGATGAAGTGCATAATTCGATTGATACATGACATAACTTAGCAATAAATATGCCGGTCTGTTAACTAATTGATTTACAAAGGAATTATTTTATTAGATGGACGTACTCTTGGATGGGATTGGGCATTTTGCCTGATTAGTTAGGGCTTATTGCCACGTTCTGATTCCTAATCCGCAAAATAACGATTAAAAACAGCGCTATTTTACAAAAATCAATATCTATTTTGGGGCTGATTTACAGGGCTGGAGGCAAGAAATCATTGCTACAGTCTAATTTCCAATCGGGATTGTAAAGACAAATTTACTTCCTTCGCCCACTTCGCTTTCAACCCATATCCTGCCGCCATGCATTTCAACTGCCATCTTGCAGAAGGCAAGACCCAGACCTACGCCTCGCCTCGCATCGGTTTTGTCATCCTTAGCCTGCCAGTATTTATCAAATACCAGTTCATAAAATTGTTTCGGTATCCCTGGTCCTGTATCAGAAACCGTTATCTTGATTTCACCCCCACCCTTCCCTCCCCCATCAAGGGGGAGGGAATTGATTGCTGAAACAGTTATCTCTCCACCGTCCGGCGTGAATTTTATTGCATTGCCCATAAGGTTTCCCAGTATACGTGAGAGTATATATCTGTCAGCGAATATTTCAGGCATGCCACTCTGAATCTCAGCAGAAATTCTCTGGCCCCTCGCAGCCGCCGGCACCATTGCCTTTTCAACGGTTTCACTCAGCATATCGCTGAATGAAAAAAGATTCCTGTTAAGTTCAAGTTCCTTTTCCATTTTTGCTATCTCTAACAGGTTGGCAATCATACTATCCAGTTCACCGCATGACTCATATGCCATTCTTAGAAGCTTATCGCTTATTCCTTTCTTATTTTCCTTGTCCTGCAATCTTTCAAGAACAATACCAACTACATGTAAAGGGTTCTTAAAATCATGGATAAGCATGTGTGTAAGCCCTTCCTTTATCCTCTCCAATTCCCTTTCCTTTGTTACATCCCTGAATGCCTCAACCACGCCGACAATGCTGCCGTTCTCTGTAAGCGGCGCAGCGGTTACAGCAACCAGTATCCTCTGCCTGTCGGATTTATGGGCTGTAATAACATGCTGAGGCAAAATCTTTTTTGTCTCTATAACTGTTAGGGGGCAACGAGGGGTGCCGCATAAAGGCGTTCCGTTCTCGTCTGTATGCGATAAGAAATCTCTGCACGGCTTGCCTATAACATCCTCTGCCCTGTGGCCTGTAATCCTTTCCGCTCCCTTGCTCCATAATGTTACATTCTTTTCAATATCAGTTGCATATATGCCGTCTGCTATGCTGGAAAGGACCGTATCCGTGAAACTGCTTGTTTTTCCGCTATCTTTTGGATCCCGGGTCAATGCCTTTTACTCCAGTCCATATTCTTTTATTTTTCTATAAAGGGTTTTTGGGTCTATGCCAAGGATGCGGGAGGCCTTTCCCTTGTGACCGCCCACCTGCTGCATAACAACCTTTATATGTTGTTTTTCAAGTATCTTTAACGGGGGAAGGGAGGAAGAAGATATTTTTTCATCCCACCACGTTTGAGAGGGGTTTTGGAGTTCAAGCGGAAGGTCTTTTATGGTGATTGCCTGGCCTTTGCAAAGTATCACAGCGCGTTGTATCACATTCCTGAGTTCCCTTACATTGCCCGGCCATGGATATGCCATAAGCCTTTTCATCACTTCGCCATCCACCTTCTTCCTGTCTCTCTCTGACTCAAGGAACCCTTCCACAAGCAGCGGTATATCGCCTTTCCGCTCCCTTAGCGGCGGCAGATGTATGTTCATTGCAGCGAGCCTGTAGTAGAGGTCATGCCGGAATCTTCCTGCTTCAGCCTCCTTCTTTAAATCCTTATTTGTTGCAGCCACTACCCTTATATCCACCTCAATCTCTTTTATCCCCCCTACTTTAAAAAATCGGTTGGTCTCTATGGAACGGAGCAGTTTCGCCTGCATTGACGGGCTTA
>Ga0209641_10003293_pt1 | contig 13562 bp, 13 predicted proteins | sample RifCSP16_1_FD_184022 | JGI IMG/M metagenome (GOLD analysis project Ga0209641, IMG submission 184022) | Soil microbial communities from Rifle, Colorado - Rifle CSP2_sed 16_1 (SPAdes) (version 2) | ecosystem: Environmental > Terrestrial > Deep subsurface > Rock core/Sediment | place: Rifle...
CTCATGGTGGCTCTCGAGCCCCAGTTACCGCAAGCGGCCAAAAGAGCCGAAATGGCCTATAAAAATGGGGTGCGCGCCTTCCGCATTTACTCGCCCGAGCCGGGCACCGATGCCATCAAAGTAGTTAAGTCGCTCCGTCGTCTCTTCGGGGCAGATGTCGAAATTTTTGTTGGTCAGGTAGCTACCGTCAACCAAGCCCAGTCTTTCCAGTCAGTCGGCGCCGACGGCCTCTATGTCGGCATTGGCGGCGGCGGCCGTTGTATCACCGGTGTTCGGAGCGGTTCGGTCATCGATTGGCCGGAACTGGTCTGGCAGCTACGGGGAAAAATATCACTACCGATAATTGTCCAGGGCGGCGCCAGCGACCACATCGCTGTTACTCTCCTCTTCGGAGCCACCGGTATCGGCGTTTCCCGCATTGCCGGCGGCGGCACTATCGAATCACCCGGAGGTTTACTCTATCTGGTCGATGCCAAAAATCAGTGGTTCAAACCCTATGGTGGCGAAGCCTCGGCCCGGACTAAATTCCTCGACAAAAAGATGTTACCGTTTGGCATTCCTGCCTTTGTCGAGGGTGAAACTACCCGAGCGCTCAAAAGCTTTATGCCCTATATCGTTCCCACCCTTGCCTTTAATATCTTTCTTCTGCTTGAAGACACTATTCTTTCTTTGGTTTTTCGGGGGGTAAAAACCATCAGTCAATTGCAAGCCCTAAACCCGTCACCGCTGCGCCTCTTAACCGCTAGCGGTTTATACCAGCAAAACACTCACTGAAAATAATTAATCTGTAAATACAAAGTTTTTATCTGACGAGTCCTATCGCGAGTTTTCCCTCAAACACCCAAGGTGACCCCTTTGTGGACATCCCTACCAACTCACCCGCTTATTCGAGCCTGGAAGAAAACCAAGAGCGTTAGCTCTTGGATGAATTCCAGGCAGGACGTCAAACGTCCTAGCCACGTTAGACGTGGCAGAACATTACGTCAGTAACATCGGCCAAGTCAGACTTGGCGTAGATATACTTCTCCCCGACATAATGTCGGGGAATACCACGGGCGTCAGCCCGGGGAAGTTTATTTTGATAGCATTTCGTAAATTAATTGACCTTCTCGTTATCATATTCATTATTTCAAGATACTAATAATTTCTACCTTAGCGAAACATAAACCGTTAAAGTTTTTACTTTCTCCTCATTGTTCATTACTTCTAGTTGTGTTAGAATCACGGCCAGACTAAACGCAAACTCATTTTTAAATTGAAGTTGCCATTAACGTGTACTACCCCGAAGTATCAAGATTTACGCTTGACCGCCTCTTGATGAAACGGCTGCTCGCCGTCAGCGATTTAACTGAGCTCATCGTCAAAGTCTTGTCAAAGGGAATAGGTAGCCTTTGTAAAATCTGATGCCAAGTGGTAGAAGTAAGGAATAGCGTGAACCAATACGAACTAACGATTATCGTTCCTGCGACGGCCGAGTCGGTGGCCAGCCTAAAAGAAGTCATAAAAAAGTTGATTACCGCCTTCAAAGGCAAAATTATTGAAGAGATGGACTGGGGCGAGCGTTCCTTAGCCTACGCCATTGCCAAATACGACAAGGGTTTCTATCTGCATTTTCTGGTAGAATTGCCTCAGGCGGCAGTCAACGACCTTGAAAAGAAGGTTCGTCAACAGAAGGGGATTATTCGATCATTACTGGTCAAGAAACAATGAAGCTTCCGGACGTTTCGGCCGGAAAGGCCAGACATCCGGGGTTTTACCCAACGTATTTCACGAAAGGGGATAAATTAAAGCTTGGATTCTTCTAACTATCAATTAGTCTAGGTTTAGAAAGAGGGGAAATTATGGCAGCCCGTTCATTAAATAAAGTTTTGTTAATAGGTAATCTTACCAGAGATCCGGAATTGCGCTATACGCCTCAAGGCACGCCTGTTTGCACCTTTGGTCTAGCCACCAACCGAACCTGGACACCCACGGACAGCAACGAAAAACAGGAAGAGACAGAGTTTCACCGCATTGTGGCTTGGTCCAAGTTGGCCGAGATTTGCGCCCAACTTCTTTACAAAGGCAGGAAAGTTTTTGTCGAAGGCAGATTACAAACCAGAAAGTGGCAAACTGCCGACGGCCATGATCGGGAGACCACCGAGGTGGTCATCGACAACATGATTGCTCTGGGTGCTCCCAAAGGCGTCCCCGTGGCCGAGGAAGAATACGAAATGGTCCCCGAAACCGCTGTCACCCAACCGGCGCCGGAGGCAGAGGTTAGCCAACCGATCACTCCCGCTCCCGCACAGACTAAAGTTAAGAGAGGAAAAAAGGGCAAAAGTGACAGTGATGGCACTCCAGCCGATCAAGACGTTCCGGCCGACGACATTCCCTTTTAACTACCTTAACATTCATTCTTATTATGGCAAGAACACCCGTTGAAAATAAAACTCCCTCGACCTCACGCTCGGGGTATTCAGCGAGGGGCGATAAGCTAAAACCTCTGCCACCCCCGGCCACTCTGCCGGACTACAAAGACGTCAAAGGCTTACAGCGTTATCTGGACGATCGGGGAAAAATTATTCCCGCCGCTCGTTCCGGTTTGTCGGCGCGGCAACAACGCCGTATTGCTCGGGAAATTAAACGTGCCAGACACTTAGCCCTACTTCCTTTTACCCAAACACTTCATTAGTCAAAAGTCTCCGCCGCCAATTCGTGGTATGATAGTTTGTTACGTTGTCCTGACATTTCATCGGACTGACAATAATCTTAAACATTATGTGTTGTTAACTGCGCCAAGTCAGACTTGGCTGCGCTCACTGCCAATAATCTAACGATTATGTCTTGTTCATTACTTTCACTGCCAATAATCTAACGATTATGCGCCTTCGCCTCACCTTATCAGCCATCCGCAAATTGGGCCTTGGTCTACTCTTGGTCATCGTTGGCTTCGGCGGCGGCTATTTCTTCGGTTTACGCCAAACCACCTGGGGTAGCAAGCCTTTAGTCCGCTTGGTTAACTACGAACCCCCCGTTGAGTATCAAGACCTTGACTTCGCCCTTTTTTGGGAAGTCTGGCAACGCCTCGAGAAAAATTATTTAGACACTACTAAAATTGATCCTGAAAAAATGGTCTACGGTGCCATCAAAGGTATGACCGCCGCTTTGGGCGATCCCTACACCGTTTTTTTGCCGCCGGAAGAAAATCAACAAGCTAAGGAGGACTTAAACGGTGAATTTGGTGGCGTTGGCATCGAGCTCGGCTATATAAAAGGCCAACTGGCAGTGATGGCCCCTCTAGAAAACACCCCTTCGAAGCAGGCAGGTATCAAAGCCGGCGATCTCATTCTCCACATTAAAGACGAGAAGAAAAATCTTAACATTGATACCATTGGCTTAAGTCTCCAGGAAGCCGTCACCTACATCAGGGGGCCAAAAGGCCAAGCTGTCATCTTAACTCTTTATCGGCAGGGCAAAGGGGATTTCGAAGTCAACTTAATTCGCGATAAAATCATGGTTCCCTCAGTCGAACTAGATCTGGGTAGCTGGGGAGATACGGGCTGGCAGGAATCTGCTGCCGGTGATATCGCTTGGCTAAAATTGTACCGTTTTGGTGAGAATACCCAAAGCCAGTGGGATGAAGCCGTCACCACTATTATCAGAAACCGCTCCCACCTAGAGGGAATCGTCTTAGACCTTCGCAATAACCCCGGTGGCTACTTTCAGGGAGCCATCGATGTGGCCAGCGAGTTTATCGCCGACGGCGTCATTGTTCAACAGCAAGGTAAAAGTGACCAGGAAACGTTCAGCGTTCAGCGCCGCGGCAAGCTCATCGACCTACCCCTGGTAGTCATTATCAATAAGGGTAGTGCTTCGGCCAGCGAAATCTTAGCTGGGGCTTTGCGCGATCGTTTGGACGTTAAACTCGTCGGCGAGCGCAGTTTTGGCAAGGGGACAGTCCAGGACGCCGTCGATTTAAGGAATAATTCAGGTTTGCATATTACCATTGCGCGGTGGTTACTGCCCGATGGCGACTGGATTCACGACGAAGGCTTGGCTCCTGACATCGAAGTCAGCTTGCCAGAAGCTACCGAAGACCAGCCTGAACCTGAAGATACTCAGTTGAAACGGGCGATTGAAGAGTTGAAAAAATAACTTTAAGAATTTAAGATTGGAAAAGTGATGAAGTCAATCGGTCGATCAGTCATCGCTCTCCTGGTCATTATCATCTTAACCGCCTCTTTCTTAGGTGGGGCCATTGCCGACCGCCTCTTTGTCATTAAGCCCTTAAACTACCTCATTCCCCGGGGAGATTTTAAGATTGGCGATACCTCCTTTACCCAAAAAATCCTCAACGAAGAATCAGTCGTTATCGACGTTGCCGAAGAAGCCGCGCCTTCGGTGGTCACCGTTTCCATCAAAGCCGAGCGGCGAGTCTTGGAGCCGTTCTTCTTAGACCCCTTTGGACTTTTTGGTGAGGGCCTGCGGGGTCGCAGTCGCACCGAAACCATCGAACAAGACATTGGTTCCGGCTTTGTTGTCGACAAAGGCCTGGTAGTCACCAACCGCCATGTGGTCAGCAACACCAGCGCCGAGTATAAAATCATCGACCGCGATAATAAAGAGTATGTCGTCGAAAGAATATATCGTGACCCGGCCAACGACTTAGCCATTCTCCAAGTTAGTTCCGACTTAAGACCCATTGAACTCGGGGATAGTGGCAACTTAAAAGTCGGCCAATTCGTCATTGCTATCGGTACGGCTTTAGGAGAATTTCGTCACACCGTCACTACCGGTGTCATCTCCGGCCTCGGCCGCGGCATCACCGCCGGCGATAGCTTGGGCGGTTTTGTGGAGGAACTCGATAATGTCATCCAAACTGACGCCGCCATTAACCCCGGCAACTCGGGCGGCCCACTGTTAAATAGCGCCGGTCAAGTCATCGGTATCAACACCGCTGTCTCTGCTAGTGGCGAAAACGTTGGCTTTGCCATCCCCATCAATGTTCTCAAAGACTCACTCACCAATTTCGAAACTACCGGCCGTTTTGACCGCGCTTTTTTGGGAGTGCGCTACCGGATGATCCCCAAAGAAACAGCCCTCTTAAACGATGTTCCCGAAGGTGCCTACATCGTCGAAGTGGTTGACGGCTCTCCCGCTGCCAATGCCGGCATCGAAACCGGCGATATCATCACTAAAATCGACGGCCAGGTTCTTAAAGAAGCTGACGGGGGACTGGCCACTATCATTAACCGCAAAAAATCAGGCGAAACCGCCAAAATAGAACTCTGGCGTAACGGCGAAACCCAAACCATCGACGTCAAATTAGAAGGACAAGGAAATTAAGCTGAATACACCTTTTTAAGGGTCTGATTAATTAAGTCTAAATCTCCCTCTAAAATCCCCCCCAGGTTATACCAGCTTTCATTAATCCGGTGGTCAGTCACCCGGTTTTGGGGGAAATTATAGGTTCGGATTTTTTCTGCCCGCATCGCTCTGCCAACGGCCGCTTTTCGTTGCGCCTCAAGATTTGATAACCGCTTTTCTTCCTCCATCTCCCACAAGCGCGACCGCAACAGCTGTAAAGCAATCTCTTTATTCTGTTGTTGAAACCGCTCTTGCCGGCAATGGACCACAATCCCGCTCGGCCGATGCGTCAGCGTGACCGCCGTATTCACTTTATTGACATTTTGCCCGCCATGGCCGCCGGCTCGGGAAAATTTCCACTCTAAATCATCTTCTTTAATTTCAACTTGATTGGGTTGAATCTCCGGTAAAACCGCCACACTGGCGGTACTGGTATGAATCCGGCCGCTCGCTTCTGTTTCCGGCACTCGTTGCACCCGGTGCACTCCCGACTCATATTTAAAAGCTCCATACGCACCCTTACCGGCAACCTTAATCACTCCTGAATCTAAGAGAGCGACTTTGTAACCTTTTCGTTCTGCAAACCGGCTATACATTCGTAGCAGTTCCTCCGCCCAAATTTTAGCCTCTTCACCGCCGGCACCCGGTCGAACTTCGATGAGGGCATTAACTAAATCAAAAGAAGCTTGAGGCGTCGTCGCCGACTTCTCATTATCAGTTATTGTCGTCAGCGCTTGAGTTAAAGCTGCCTGTTGCTCTTTTAGTTTGGCGATTTCCTCTTGGGCCAAAGCCGCCAGTTCCGGATCGGTAAGTAACTTTTCGTGTTCGGAAATTTTTTGGCTAATCCGGTCAATCTCTATCTGCAATTGGTTCATAGTTGTTTCTTATAGCATACCACCGTTGAGTTAGGGGATACGTCATCCCACTTTAATTTTTTAAAAAATTAAAGTATTGGGGTACGATAAGAGTTAGCGTTTGGAAACGACCTGTTCCTGTTGGAGTCTTTTCTTTTCCGACATTAGCATTTCCTTGAGCGTCTCCGGCCGGTACTGTTTCTTGGCTTTCAGTTTCTTTTCCACTCTTTTCTTCAGATATTCACTGGCCAGCCTCTGCTTTTTCTGGAATTTTTCAACTCGACCTTGAACGTCAACGTACCTCATCTCTCCGGTAAAAAAGGGGTGGCAGGCCGAACAAATGTCCACCGTAATTTCCGGCTTGGTCGAGCCGGTCACAAAAGTGTTGCCGCAGGCGCAGGTTACTTTAGCATCATCATGCCAGGTCGGATGAATGTCAACTTTCATAACGAGATATCAATAACTTCTTCCTAAGCGTTACATCGGCCAAGTCTATCTTGGCGTAGATATGGGGGAATTGTATCAAATTTTGCTCCACCTGAAAAGGTCTGGTCAACGCTTAGTTTTACTGACCGCTCTTTTAGCCGGCGGTCTCCGCTCGGCAATAAACACTCCCACCGTGGTTAAAATTAACGCCGCTACCATAACGAGATTCAATCGTTCTTTAAGCCACAGAGTCGCCAGCGGTATCGTCACCAACGGCTGCAAATAGCCAAACAGCGACGCTTCTGAGGCTTCGATTTTATCATTACCATAGATGTAGGCAGTCCAGCCTATGAGCGATCCAAAAATCCCCATGTACAAACTCGCTATCAGTACGCTCGGTACCCTTAATCCCGACAAAGCTACCTGCGGCAGGGCTGCCATCGGCGTCGCAAACATAAACAACAGGTAGAACCCGATTAAGCCCACCCATAAGCCGACCAGTCCCACTAATAATTTCGGCACCTTCCGATACACCCGTTTGGCTAACAACAGGTACACAGCCCACAAGAGGTTATGACCGATTACCAGCATGTTGCCAAAAACGCTTGAAGCCTGTTTTCCGCCGTTCGGGAAAAATAGCGGCTCCAGGGTTAAAATTAGCATGCCGATGAGAGCTAAAATCAAGCCGACAAACTCTTGTGGCTCCTCCTTTTCTTTTAAAAACAGTATCCCGCCCACAATCACCAAAATCGGCGCCGCGTTAGCGATGAGCGTTGCCTCCAAAGATGAAGTCCGTTTCAAACCTTCGTAAAGAAAAGACAAGGCTCCGACCACTCCAATTACTTCCAGCCCGACAATCGTCATCAGTTGAGTTAGACTCGGCCTTAGGCGGCAGATTAAGTAGACCAGAATCGGCAAAGACACCATCGCTGCCAAAAGGTAGCGGTAGAAAAGATATTGAAACGGCGTTACAAACTCCAGTGCCGGCTTGACAATCGGCAACGCCGCTCCCCAAACGACGGTGTTAATTAGCAGGGCCAGGTATGCTAGTTTGCGCTGTTTCGTCACCCTTACATGATGGCAGACCGCTAACCCCTTGGTCAAGACGAGATTGGCTTTGGAGGAGTGAGGCTAGTTACGCGGCTGTTAGTAGCCGAACAACATCAGCTGATTTTAGGAGTTTCTCTTCTCCGGTTTTCATGTCTTTGAGTTTGACTACATTACTCTTTGCTTCATCTGGGCCGATGACAACGACATACGGAATGCCTTTTCTGTCTGCATATTTGAGTTGTTTGCCCAATTTGTCGGCAATGGGATAGAGTTCGGTGTTAATTCCGGCCTGGCGTAATTGTTTTGCCACCTGCAAAGTTTGGTCTTGTAGGTCGTTGGAAAAGAAAATGACGAGCACTCGGCTTACCGACCGAGAAGGGATAAGACCGAACTGGTCAGCAGCTTCTACGGTGCGGTCAAAGCCGTAGGCGATACCGGTGGCAGGTATGTCCTGCCCCGTCAGACGCTGCATCATGCCATCATAGCGTTCCCCGCCGCCGACAGATCCGACGGTATAGTCTTCGATGACAATTTCCCATATCGGCCCTTGGGAATAGGAGAATGAACGGGCCAGTGTCGGTTCAAAGCGGTAAAACTCTTTCGAAAAGCCAGCATTTTCCAGATACGAGGTGATTATTCGTATTGTTTCGTCTGGCTTGATGTTTTGGATATAATCCAAATATTTTACTGCCTGATTTTTATCAATGCCTTTATCTACCATATCGGTGATAACTCCCTGCCGGCCAATTTTTTTAAGTTTGTCAATGGCAACAATAGCGGGGTAGGGGATGTCTTTCATGAGATCGCGGTTATTAAAGACTATTATCGGTTTTTTGAAGCCAATTTTTAAGTAAGTATCGAGGTTAACGGCCATTACTTCGGCGTCAGCAGTCGGATCTTTGACTCCAAAAATATCGACATCAAATTGGGTGAATTCCCGGTATCTGCCTTTGTGAGGTTTTTCCGCCCGGAAGACATTTTGGAATTGGTAACGGCGGAAGGGGAAAACGATCTTATTTAGGTTATTGCCGACAAAACGGCAGGTAGGAACGGTTTGGTCGTAGCGCAAAGCCACGTTACGACCACCCTGATCTTCAAACTTGAAGAAGAGTTTTTCATCTTCACCTATTTCACCTTCAAACAATCCCAGCGGTTCCAAGGTTGGGGTCTCGATGGGTTCGTATCCGAAGGATTCGGCGACTTCTACCATAATGTTTTTAACCCATTGGCGTTTTTTGGCATCATCTGGCAAAAGGTCCCTAAAGCCTTTGAGCGGCTGAATAGTTTTCTTCATTTCGTTCCTTTCACTTAGATACTTGTTAGTTTAACATTGTTTCTTGTCAAGAGTAGGGGATAACCGGCCGTACGCGCCGGTATATCCCCGTATCATTAGTGAATGCCCACGAAATCATTAGGGGCATTGATCCAGTCAAGTCCGTTAGCAAAGTCCTTATCAATCAGAGCATACCCCGGGCGTTCTCCAACCACAAATTGAATATCCTCACTATCAGCAGGCGTTGATAGATATTCCAGTGGTTGATCGGGTACATAAGGTCTTAACTTCAAACCACTTCCAGGTATTAAGGTTTGGGCAGCTATTTCCGGAAACTGTCTCGTTAGAACATTAACTGTTTCTTGAGAGACATAAAGCCTGCCCTTACCGTTGGCCAAGGCCAGGGCATCGGGTAGGGTATTGAGTGATTCGTCCCAATAGATATTAACCGGCCGGTTTGCCCATCTTGTCAGGACAGAGACTTTTAGCACAGCGGTTGTCTGCCTTAACCCAGGTTCTTCAGGGTTCGGCAACCGATCAATTGTCTCAATCTTTTTCATTTCATTCACCTCCTTTCTCTCAAGTAAGGAACTTCCTTACAAGGAAGTTCCTTGCTTGAGTAAAAGGAGGTATTATTTTTTATGCAGTATTCCTTCGTTCACTTTTTAAGGAGCAAGTCACGTAGTGACTTGCGACGCAAACCCTCCGAAGCTTCCGAATGCGAAGCCCGACCAAATGATCGAGCGAGCAAGTCGCTAAACGAAGGAGGGGTAAGGAGCGCGCGAAACGCTACCCGCATGTCACCCGCAACTTTCCTGTTAATTTTCACCACGCCCAAATACCACCGCTATCGGTGGCCTTGATCGTGGCAAATTTTCGAGCAGTCTTTGGCAGCTCGATGAAATAGGGATTTTGAGGAATAAAAAAAAGCCCTTCCCGATATTTATCGGGATAAAGGCTTTAAAAATCAGGGTGTGAGGTTTTCTTTCACCGTGGCCGAATTGTAACCCTCCCAGGGGAGAAGTCAAGGCTTAACAGTAATCAGTGATTAGCCACTAGCGACTAGTGAATAAACAATAGTAAATAGACAACAGTGATAACTACGTTCTGCGATCTACCGCCTACGCATCTGCTTCAAAACGCCACTTCCACCAATTTGCCATTTTTCTCTTCGTAAATCGGCAACTTATCCCGGACAGAATGATCGGTAAACAAAACGCCGTTTAAATGATCTATCTCGTGCTGGATGACCCGGGCAGGGAAGTGGCTGAAAGAAGAGGTGATAGGGAATAGGGAATAGGGAATAGGCCGTTGCTTATTAGCATTCAAATCAAGAGATTGGTACTTTAGAGTAATGCTTTCGGCCCGCCACACCGGTCCGTAAATGCCGGGGATCGACAAACACCCCTCGAGCCACGGTTTATCCGGATTAGGTCCTAGGGTTTTTGGCCCGGCGGACTCAACTATTTCCGGATTTATAAATACTTTACTAACCAGCCGGTCAGCGTCTGTTGGATAACGGTTAAGTTGGTCATCGTCGGGCAGATAGGTGACAAAAAGTCGCCAAAGTTTACCAACCTGGACAGCTGATAAACCCACGCCAGCCGGATCGGTTTTTTTCATGAGCGTTTCAGCCATGTCAACAATAAGTCGAACAATCTTTTTATCCACAGTTTTCACGAGAGTACTTTTTTCTCGCAATACTCGGTTGGGTACAGTTACTATGGGTAGAGTCATAAAGAGATTTTAGAATTTTACACTTAAACTTAACCTGTTCTTGATATTGACCCCTGTTTAGTTGATGTAATTAGTTCGGGTCGTGAAAGACAATTGTATCAGATGAAGTAAACGAGTCACTAATTTTTCCTAAAGTCCCGAATTCCCTTTGCAATCACCCGCATTTTGTGGTAACAATACACACTCAATGTGTAATAAGAAATTATGCCCCAGTTAGTAGAATCGTCACATCGTCCACACGACGGCATAGAACTTCGATTTCGCTCACTCCTACTGCCTTTAGTAACAGGCTCATCGGAAGAAGACTGGTTCCTTAATGGTGAAAAAGTGGCCGAATTCAGACAAGAAGCACTAGTAACCGTTCCCCAGGTACCGCTGGCAGTTGCTCCCGTGTTAGTCCTACGTCCTGTTAACCTTGTCAATGATACGGTTGCCAGCTTGTTTCCTGACCGCTGCGGCTTAACTTGCTGGGAAGGAGTAGTCTATCCTGTCATTGCCGTCAACCCTGCCAACCAATGGTATGCCCGCCAACCAATTGATGCTAGGTTGGTAACGCCAGAGCTTCGAGACTTTCTTCTTCAAAATCTTAACTGGACCGTTTAAAATTACTCTAGCTTCGTCGCCGCTTTGGTAGCCACCCTGGCTAAGGCTGCTTGAATTGTCTCGTTATCGGGGTTTAATTTTTCCAAGAAGTAACCATACTGGTTAGCCGCTTTATCAAATTCTTCCAAATCTTCGTACACCAAACCCAAGGTATACACCGCTTGTTCGTAATCCCTTTTAAGTTCAATAGTTTTTAAAAGCGTTGCCTGTGCTTGCTCTAATTTGTTCTGCTGTATTTCCACCAAAGCCAGGTTAAACCATAACTTGGCATCCGTCGGCGCTAATGTTAAAGCCTTACTTAGGGTCTCGTGGGCTTGATCAAGAAGGCTGGGGTCAAACGCCAGCAAATCGACCAGGAGACGCGCCCGGCTTTTGTAAAAGTTTATATTAACCGGGCTAAGCCAAATCACCTCATCAGATAACTCCAAGGCCGCTTCGGCCATTTGCGCTGCCGCACTGGATTCATTGACCGTCAAAAGTGACAGCGCCGCCGCCCCGGCCGCCTGACCCAACTCATCTTTATAGACCGGCTCGCGGGGAAGCAGCCTGACCGCCTCTTGCAAGTTAGTCAAAGCTGTCAAATAGTCTGTTGACTCCGCTTGTTTACCGGTAGCATAGGCCATATCGGCTCTAAGCCAATTCGCTGTCCGCCATACCATATATAAACTTACAATTAGAATTAATTGCCAACCTACGAGCAGTTCGAATTTAATTTTAGTCTGCTCCACTTTTTCGTTAGCGTCGGGGGTGGCCATCCTCCAGGCTAAGGCCGGAAACATAAAGAACAGTAACCCCACTACCACCGTCGAAAAACCAAAAAAGTTACTGGTAGCTACTGCCATAAAGCCGGCCAATAAAGCCATCAGCACTAGTTGGCTTTGCTTTTTGTCTGCAGCATTTTTCATTTTTAATTTTTCATTTTTAATTTGTTTTACTGTCCACCACCCGTAACCGATCATAATCACCAAGTAACTGGCTAAGCCGAAAGTTCCGCTGGTGGCCGCCAAATTCAAAAACTCGTTGTGGGCTTTGTTATAGAGGTAGTCCCACTCCGACACTAAATTGTGCTCACTGGGTCGAAAAAAATAATAGCTATAGGCAAACGTTTCCACGCCGCTGCCAAACCAGGGATAGTGACGCCAAATATCAATAGCTCCCTTCCAGACAATGCGACGGATATCACCCGATTCGGTGCCGCCGGTCTCAAGCTGCGTTCCGGCCGCCAGGGGAGTGGGCGTCACCTCCTTTGTTTGACTAGCTTCTCGTTTCATCGACGAAGGCAACACCCCTTCGCCAAAACTTAAAAGTAAGACGGCTACCATCGCCGCTACCACGGTAAAATTCAGCCCCACCCGTTTTAGCTTAATCAATCGGCCGCGAAACCAGAAGACCATTGACCAGTAGCCGGTTAATCCCACACCGGTAGCGGCCAGCCCCGAGCGGGACTTAGTAAAAATAAGGGTGAGAAGGAACACCCCAAACAACCCCCACATTAGTTTTTGTTTTTTAAAGTCGGCTAACCCCCAACTCAAAGGCAGAATGAGGATCATAGTTAGGTATGCCGCCAGCCAATTAGGTTGGCCAAAGGTACCAAAGATTCGGTATTTAGGGTTTGTGGCCTCACTCCAACAATCGGTCGACGCTTGGCCACGTAGTATCAAGCAACTGGGTGAAATTTTGAAATGTTCAGGCAACGCATACAAAGACACCACCACCCCTCCGCAAACAAGCGCTACTATTAGCGATTTGATGGCTTTCTGGGGAACGTTGCTTACTAAGGCGAAAAACAAAATCAGGTAACTGACAGTACTAATTAGACCGCCATGGAAGCGGGAATAGTAACCAAATAAACTAGTATGGCGGTCAATAGAAACAATCGTCGCTACTAGTTGGGAAATAAAAAATATGATTAGGGGTATGGTGAAAGGAGTTTTCTGCCACAGGATTTTTCTTTGTCCCACCATCCGCATCAGCCACACCGCTAAAATAAGAATGGTAAAAATATAAACCATAAACATTTTAGGCAATTCGAACAGTTCTGAAGTCCGACCTGTCCAAACTAGCGGCAAAATCAAAAAGAGAACCTGAAACAGACGGGAAACCATCAGTCTTAAATATCTATCCCAATCCATGGCCTTACCCTAACAAAAAAACGGATTAGAGGGAATAGGGAACAATCGCTGTTTACTCTTTGCAGTTTCCATAGTATTCTCTTGTTGCCTAACTTCCCGCCGCATGTGGCTTGCCCACCCCTAGGCGGGACCTGCCCC
>Ga0209641_10003294_pt1 | contig 13561 bp, 5 predicted proteins | sample RifCSP16_1_FD_184022 | JGI IMG/M metagenome (GOLD analysis project Ga0209641, IMG submission 184022) | Soil microbial communities from Rifle, Colorado - Rifle CSP2_sed 16_1 (SPAdes) (version 2) | ecosystem: Environmental > Terrestrial > Deep subsurface > Rock core/Sediment | place: Rifle...
GAAGGGCTTGACGACAACCACCAGCAAACGTTCACCCTTCAATTCGTGGACTACCGGGCGGACCTGAATGCCCCTGGAAGTTATAAATTAGTCTATGCTCAGCCTGCAGAGGACACCATACCGCCGATCACGAAACTTCTATTCGACGGCCCGGCGAACGGCACGGACCCGGTGTACATCACACCGGCAACAAGGGTCATCCTTCAGGCAACAGACAACGACGGCGGAAGTGGAGTGGCAGCGATGTTCGAGAAGGTCATCGGTATCGACGATGACTTCGTTCCTGCCTACCCCTTCACTATCCCTGCGCCGGGCACGTACACGCTTGATTACTACAGCAAGGACCGGGCGGCAAACACGGAAGCAATAAAAACAGCTACCCTTGTGGTTGACAGCGGGGCCCCGAGCATCGTTTCATTCCAGGCGTCGCCGTCCACCATTATGCCTTATGCCCCGCGGGGTGTGGCAGCAACACGGACGACAAACTTCACGGTCAAGGCAACGGACGATCAGAGTTCGCTCCAGGCTACGATCGAGATCGCCAAAGGGACTACGTTTGCCACGACGGCTGTGGTAAGAACTCTTAAGGCTGCAATTACGAAGAATGTTGAATCGTCGGTCCTCTGGGATGGGAAAGATTCAGTCGGCACTCTCGTTCCGACAGGCGCCTATACCGTTCGGCTGAGCGTCACCGATGGCCTCGACAGCAGCACGGTAACGCATACTGCGACATCTTCCGTTACCGTCACGGTTGCCGACTGGTTTGTTGGTCAGCCATTAGACCCGAACATCACCTCTGCCCAGCAGCATCCTAAAATTTCCGGGACCCGGGTAGTCTGGCAGGACAATAGAAGCGGCAACTGGCAGATATATACCAAGGATACTTCTGGAACGAGTTCAACAGCCTTGACGACCAATGCCGCGGACCATACGTATCCGTCCATAGATATTTTTGGCAGCGGCAACATCATCGTCTGGCAGGACAACCGGAACAACAACTGGGACATCTATGGGTATGATCTTTCGCAGAACCAGGAATTCGTGATCTGTAATGATGCGGGTAACCAGGAGCGCCCCGTTATCGCTGGCGACTGGGTCGCCTGGCAGGACGATCGAAACGGCAACTGGGACATCTTTGCCTATAACCTCACGACCCACGAGCAGATACAGGTCACCGACCATGTCCGGGACCAGATGCACCCGGCGATATACGGCACCACTCTTACATGGGAAGACTATCGTTTCGGGCTTGGAGAGGTCTTCACATACGACCTGACGAACCGAATTGAGACAAGGTATACCGTGGACACCTATAACCAGACGTTCCCGGGAGGTTCCGGCAATGTGTCAGTATGGACAGACGAGAGAAATAATCAACGGGATATCTACTATTCACCGGCGCAGAACAATCAGGTCCGTGTGACCTACGGCACGGGCGATCATGCCCAGGCAACGATATCGGACCATGTTATTGTATACACGGACTATGAAGCAGGGGCCAACGACCCGAACCTTGCATTCTATGACACATCATCGGGCGTCGGCGCACTGCTGACGGCAAATCCTGCGCGACAAGAAGAGCCGGCGCTCGGAACAGGCGTGCTCGTGTGGCAGGATGACCGGGACGGCATCAGCCAGCTCTACTGGTCGAATTTTCAGGTGGAAGCGGTCCCCATCTCGGCTGACATAAAACCAGGTCTCAACCTCATTGCAGTCGGGGATAAGCTTGTCACGTCCTATTCGACCACGAGCGCATTGATCGCTGCAGGACCGAACGGGATTACGATCGAGAAGATCGTCGTCTACAACAGCCAGACCGGAATCTTCATGGACACGTTATTGGGAACCGACATTGCCCTGCAGAAAGGCATGGGGATCGGGCTCTATGCGACAGGCAGCGGTTCCCTCGACATTGCCGACAGCGGCGAAGCTGCGCAGTACACATTATACGCCGGACTGAACTATGTCGGGATGCTCTCCGTCCCGAACGGATATACGGCGTACAGCATTCTGCAATCCATCGGCTTTGATAATGTACAGAGCGTGCGGAGATTCAACAATCAGACAGGCTCATGGGAAACTGCTTCAGTACGGGAGGTTTCGGGCGTCAAAGCTGCGGCAGGGGCCAATTTTGCGCTGAGGCAGGGAGACGGCGTCATCATCACCATGAAAAACCGCGTGGATGGATGGAAACCGTGATGAAGCGAGTTCGGAGTTTAAAGTTGGCAGGACTCCTTGTCGTTGCCGTATTGCTATATTATACGGAGACCACCCACGCTGCGTCCTGGCAGTGGATCGACGGGGCACAGGTGCAGACAAAAATGAAAGAGGGAAGCGGACTCTGGCTCATCGACGTGAGGGGCGGTGCGGCCTACGACACGATTCATATCGAGGGTTCGGTAAATATCCCGGCAGAGGCACTGGCGCACAAGAAATTCCCTCTGCAGAAAACACTTATTCTCGTTGACGATTCTCTTGGACAGAAGGCCGCGCGCGAGGCAGCCGATGCGCTCGTGAAAAAAGGCCATGAACGCATTTTTGTGCTGGGCAACGGAATTGCCGGCTGGAAGATAGAGGGGCGCCCTGTTGCAGAGAGCCGGGTGGTAGTCCGGGGAGTGAATGCAGGCGATCTCAAGTGGGCCCTCGCGGAGTCAGTCCCGGTTAAAGTCTATGATCTAAGAGATGCCAAAGAACAGAAGCATGGAACTGTCAAGAACAGCGAGGCCGTGCCGGGGAACACAGTTGCTGACCGCGTTGAGAAACTTAAGGCCATGCTCAAGAGTAGAGACAAGGGCAAGGACCTCGCGAACAGGATGAAGAAACCGCAATCCGTGGTGCTCGTGTTTCCGGCATCCTCAGATGCTGAGGGCCTTACGCAAAAAGTGCTCCAGGCAGCAAAGGCTGATATACGTTATCTGATCGGCGGGTATGAGGCAATGGTAGTGGACACCACGCGAGTAACACAGACGGCAGGCGTCTGCCCTACCTGTCCGGGGAGTGTGAAATGAAAACAATGCAGAGTTCAAAGTTAAAAGTTCAAAGTGCAAAGTTGCGGATGAAAAAGCTCTTCGGTCTTTATTTTGCATTTTTCATTTTGCACTCTGCCTTTTGCATTTACGCCTCACCGGTTTACGCTGTACCCGAAACGAATGAGGTGCGTATCACGGATGTAACGGCTTCATCCTTTTCCCTGGTATGGATGACCGACGTGGCCGCAACTCCCGATGTCGAGGTCTATGCCGACAACTCAATGACCCAGCGCGTCACCGAGGGCCTGATCGTCGCCCGGATGCCGGCGGGGAACAGCTCGGCTGCGCAGGCCGCCCGTACCAAGGGCATCATGAAGGTGACGGTGTCGGGCATGCAACCGACAACAACGTACTACGCGCGTTCGGTCACGAAGGACCCGGCAAACCCCGACAGTGTCAGTTACTCGGGCCTCCAGAAAGTAACGACGGCCTCAACGGTTTCACTCTATCGAACGGTGAACAACACAGCGCAGGGCTTTGCTAATGATCTGGTTTCATTTTCGGCGTACGTCCGGCCCGCAGACCAGGCCGCAGAGCCACGACTGGGAGATATCGTCATTCTGGAAGAGCAGGGGGCGCCCTATCCGGTCAGTGCCTTAGTGGGTGACGGCGCGCTCTCACCCGAAGGAATTCTGGACCTCAACAATCTCTTCGGAGCCGACGGCACGAGCCTTGCTATAGCCGGTGGTGAGATCATAACGCTCAGAATTTATCGGGCCGGGGCTCTTTCGACCCTTACGCATTACCGGAGAGCGCCTCAGAACAGCTCGGTGGTCTCCGTGGTCGGACCTGTCAAAGGCTTCTTTGCGGACATCAACCTTGACGGAAAGGTGGATGACCAGGATTTCGCGGAATTTAAGGCCCACTACCGCGCAGCGCCAAATGATATAACCTACAACCCGGACTTTAATTTTGTCGACGACCCTGAGGGGAAAGTAGACGTGCGATCATTTGGAAAATTCTCCAAGGAATACGGGAGGACCAATGTTCAGTAAAACAGCTCTTAGCTCATGGCTGGTAGCTCTTGTAAAAGACCGTCAGTCGTCTGCCGGCGCCATAGCCGAAACACCCAGACGTTTCGCATATGCTATGAGCTATCAGCTACGAGCTGTTGTTACAACCGCTTTTTTGCTGTTCTCCCTCGCCGGTGTTTCGTCCGCGGCAACCATCAAGGCAGTCCCGTCCGCCTTAATGGTGAGCTACGATGAGACCCTTGCGGTCGATATCGTTGTTGAAGGTATTCCCACGGATGGACTCGGGACCGTACAATTCCGGTTGAATGTGAGCGCGCCGGGAGCAATGATCAGCAACGTCTCCGATCTCTCCCAGGCAAAAGCAGGCGAGCTATCCTTTGTTATGCCGTTAACCATCGGTCCCGCCACGTCAACCCGTTCAGGAGTTGGTGATTTCTTCTGGAACGCAAAGGGTCCAAACGGCATCCTGGTCATGGACAATGAAACGCTCCAGAATGGTGCAGCCCTCTACTCGCTCAGCCATACGAACGGGGCCGTGCCGCCCTCCGGCAATGGTACGATAGTGCGGTTTCTGGTCAAAGCAGGAACCGGTGTTCCCACGGACCATATCTCCATCACGCTCTCGGATGTGGCGCTTTTAAACGGCGACGAGGCCTATCCCATTGACTTGACAACCGGGGCGGACATCCAGGTCCGCTGCAAAACCAAAATGCCATCGCTCCTTGGTTTGTCCTACTCGGATGCGATGAGTGCCCTGACAGTGGCCCAGCTCGCCGCAGGAACGGTCTATGAAATCGACAACAGCAGCGGCGGCCTGCCGCTCAGCGTGGTGCTTGAGCAGTCATTGACTGCCGGCAGTGACCAGTTCTGCGGCACTACGGTCAACCTGGCGATCGATACACCTCCTGCTATCCAGGTGACCAATATCACCGAGGGTGCACTGCTCACGACTGCCGTCACTCCCGAGATAACCATCACCGATACGAATCTGGGGGGAAGCACGATAACGCTGAATGGTCAGCCCTATACGATCAGCACGCAGATCATAAAGAATGGCGCCTACACGTTGGCGATCGTCGCCGATGATATGTTGGGTAACAGCGCTTCTCTTACTCTTCATTTTATGATCACCAAGACGGTGCCTCCGATAGCTCTTAATACGTTATTTCTCAGCCCGGCAACGATAGGCACAAGCTACACGTCCATCCTCAATGTGACGGGAGGGACGGCTCCATACAATTGGTCTCTTATTTCCGGAAGTCTGCCGGCTGGTCTTAGTTTGAACAATGCGACGGGAGAGATCACCGGGGCGCCCACTGTTGTTGGAATGTATCCTTTAACCGTTCAGGTGACTGATCTCGACCAGGCCGGCAGTACCAAGGATTTCGTCCTGAGCGTCAACGACATCACGGCGCAATGGATGAGGCCCTCCGGCCTCAGCGCTCAGGCTGTCGCGACGGGCACAGCCGTGGATGAAGCGGGAAACATCTATGTCACGGGATATTCCTCGAACGGGACCAGTAATGATTATTTCACCATCAAATATGATCAGGCAGGGAATGTAGTCTGGACCAAGGTTTATGACAGCCTGTCTGATGATTATGCATCAGGGGTAACCGTTGACGCGGCCGGGAACGTGTACGTCACCGGATATTCCGGAAACGGAACATTGAACGGCTATCTGACCATCAAGTACGATCCAGCCGGGAATGTGCTCTGGACCCAGACGTACGACAACGGGTACGATTATCAAGCAGCGGCTGTATCCGTGGACGGAGCAGGAAATGTTTATGTTACCGGGTCAGCCTGTACGGTTTCAGGTTGCAATATCATCACGGTTGAGTACGATGCAACCGGCGCACTGGTCTGGACCCAGAACTACGACCGCGGATACGACGATTATGCACGGGGTATTGCAATCGATGCGGCCGGTAATGTCACGGTTACCGGATCCTCATCGAATGGAACGAACTTGGATTACGTCACCTTCCGGTTCGACTCGTCCGGCGCTCTGGTTTGGTCCAAGTCGTACGACAGCGGGGCCAATGATTATGCATCGGGCGTGGCCGTTGACGCGATTGGCGATGTGTATGTCACGGGATATTCCGATAATGGGACAGCGAAGACCTATCTGACCATCAAGTACGATTCGGCCGGCGCCCTGCTCTGGCCCCGGAACTACGACAGCGGGTTTAATGATATTGCAGCCGGTATAGCACTCGACTCAGAAGGCAACGCCTATGTTGTGGGTTCTTCCTCTCTCGGAAGTAACAGTGATTATCAGATCGTGAAGCACGACTCATCAGGGAACATCATCTGGACCCAGCGATACGACAGCGGGACCAATGACTATGCAGCGGGCATTGCGATAGATGCGATCAACAGCGTCCACGTGACCGGATATACTCGCAACACTGAATCAAAAGAAGATTATCTGACGATCAAATATCAAAAGGTCGGGCAGGGGATGGTCATTACCACGAAAACCTTGCCGACGGCCGCACTGAACACGCTCTACAGCAAGACGCTGATAGCGCTCGGCGGTACAATGCCGTACACTTGGAGCATCATCTCAGGCTCCCTGCCTGCCGGCATGAGCCTCAATGTCGCGACAGGCGAGATCACCGGAACAGCGACTGCTAATGCGAACTCCGCCTTCACGGTCCGCGTGACCGACGCTGCGGGTGCAACGGCGGAGAAGACCTACACCCTGATCGCCCATGACGCGCCGATCATTGTTACCACTTCACTCGCTCCCGGTGTCACGGCAGTAGCCTATAGTCAGACAATAACCGCAAGCGGCGGCAGCGGGTCCTATACCTGGAGCGTCGTCCCGGGCACGCTCCCTCCCGGCCTGAGCCTGGTCCAAAACGGCAATGCCGGCCAGATCAGCGGTACGCCATCCGAGATCGGAACCTATACCTTCACCATCCGGGTTACGGACAGTGACGGCCTGATTGCCACGAAACAATTCACGGTCGCTGTCAGCAGCTTAACAATTATTACAACCCAGCTTGCCTCCGGGATCACCGGCTTTGCTTATAGTCAGACTCTGGCAGCCGCAGGAGGAACAACACCCTATACATGGACAATCTCTTCAGGCAGCTTACCCACGGGCCTGGCTCTGGACAGCACAACAGGGGTCATCTCAGGCATACCGTCCTCGTCCGTCACGTACGGCTTCACGGTCCAGGTTGCGGATGCAAATGCCGCGAGTTCGACCAAAGATCTTTCCATCACGATTCATGATCCTGTTGGGGCCTATCAACAGGGAGGGTCCTATGTTGCCGCGCAGAAAGTGATCTTTAAGCCGCTCGAAGGAGTGATGGTCTATTGCACAACAGACGGAACTACACCAGTCATTTCTCTTTCGAACATCTGTGCCGGACCCATCGTCATCAGCCATTCTCTCACGTTAAAATTCTTTGCCGCTGATGCCCTGGGAAACAAGGGGGATTTAAAGACCGAGAATTACGTCATAACAGGCGGCGGCTCCTTGGCCTGGGGCAACAACGTCTCCGGCCAGCTTGGCGACGGGACTTCAGGAACTAATAGACTTACGCCTGTTTACGTGAATGGCCTCACAGGCATTGTTGCAACTGCGGGCGGGGGATCTCATACTGTTGCCCTCAAGAATGACGGCACGGTCTGGGCATGGGGGAACAATGACTCTGGTCAGCTTGGGGACGGCACCTCAGGCGCAAACAGACAGACCCCGGTCCAGGTGAACGGGCTCTCAGGAATAATTACGATCGCAGCGGGAACGTCTCATACGATCGCTCTTAAGAATGACGGCACGGTCCTGGCATGGGGGAACAATGACTCCGGCCAGCTCGGTGACGACACCTCAGGGACGAATAGACTCACTCCGGTCCCGGTGAGCGGGCTCACGGGTGTTGCAGATATCGCAAGCGGAGCATCTCATTCCCTTGCGATCAAGAAAGACGGTACGGTCTGGACATGGGGCAATAACGACTCCGGCCAGATCGGTGACGGGAGCTTCGGAACCAACAGGCTCACTCCGGTCCAGGTGAACGGGCTCACGGGATTTGTAGCCGTCGCAGGCGGAGTGTCCCATACTGTTGCTTTGAAGAATGACGGTACGGTCTGGACATGGGGCGATAACGATTATGGTCAGCTCGGCGACGGGACATCAGGGACCAATAGCGCCATTCCGATCCAGGTGAACGGACTCACGGAAGTTATAACCATCGCTCCCGGAGCATCTCATACTGTTGCTTTGAATAATAATGGCTCGGTCTGGACATGGGGCAACAACGCCTCCGGCCAGTTGGGTGACGGGACTTCCGGCATCGATAGACTCACTCCGGCCCAGGTGAATGGACTCGCTGGAGTTGTGGCCATTGCGGCCGGCGCATCTCATACCGCTTCCCTCAAGAATGACGGCACAGCATGGGCATGGGGCAATAACGACTCAGGCCAGCTTGGCGACGGGACTTCAGGAACAAACAGACTCACTCCGGTCCAGGTGAGCGGCCTCCTCTCCGGGGCAGCACTTGCAGGCGGTGATAACCACGTTCTCACTATCACGCCCTCGCCGCTCGTTATTGAAACAGCTACGCTCCAATACGGCATAATAGCTTCCCCATACAGCCGGAACATTGCTGTATCCGGCGGATTAGCGCCATACACGTGGTCTGTTGCATCAGGAAATCTCCCCGATGGTATAACACTTGACGGCGCTATCGGCACACTTTCAGGAACGCCGACGACAGCCGGGACATCTACCTTTACTGTTCGGGTGACGGACAAAGCTTTAAACACCGTGACAAAACAATTTTTCCTAACTGTTTATGAAACTCTCGCTATTACCACATCATCTCCGCTCCCTTCCGGAACGGCATGCGCAACCTACAATCAGATCCTCGCTGCAACGGGAGGATTGATACCATACAACTGGTCTGTCACCGGGGGAAGCCTCCCTGACGGTATGGCTCTGGATAATGCAACAGGCGTCATATCAGGTACGCCGGATACAACGGGCACATTCACCTTTATGGCACAGGTGAAAGATGCAAATGGTCAGACGTCATCGAAGCAGTTATCACTTGCTATATCCAATCCGCTCGCCATTCCGGAACAGGCACTGGCGTTCGGCATCGTTGGTACAACGTACAGTGCTGCACTTACTGTCTCAGGCTGTTTCCCGCCCTATACATGGTCAGTAGTTGCGGGCTCCTTGCCGGCTGGGGTTGCACTGAACAGCTCGACAGGAGAGTTATCGGGTACGCCGACGACTTCGGGTACATTCTGCTTTACTATTCAGGCTGCTGACTCAATTTCTGTGACTGCGACAAGACAACTTTGCATAACTATTTATGATCGTCTGACGATCACCACGTCATCGCTGTCCGGAGGAATGGTCGGTACGGCCTACAGCCATACGCTCGTCGCGGCCGGCGGAAAGACCCCCTACATATGGTCTATAGCCGCAGGCAGCTTACCAGCTGGATTAACGTTGGACAGTACAACAGGTATAATATCGGGCACGCCGACGGCAGCAGGTACATCTAACTTTACTGTTCAAGTGACGGACGCAAACAGTACTACAAACACAAAGGCTTTGACCATCAGCATTAATTATGCTCCGCTGGTCATCACCACCGCATCGCCACTGCCCGACGGGATGGTCGGTGTGCTGTACAACCTGACCCTTACCGCGACCGGAGGAAAGGCACCCTACACCTGGTCGATGACTTTGCCGAGCGGGGTGATCCTGACCAGTTCAACAGGGGTGATTTCGGGCACCCCATCTGTAGCAGGCATGTTCAGCGGCACCGTTCAGGTGACGGATGCAAACGGCTCGACGGCAACCAAGGTTCTGACGGTCACCGTCTATCCTCAGTTGGCTGTTACGACAACGACTCTGCCTTACGGTACCGTGGGTACAGCCTATAGCCAGACCACGACTGCAAGCGGAGGAAAAACTCCCTACACCTGGTCAATCACTTCGGGCAGCTTACCGGCCGGTTTAACGATAGCTGCCGCAACCGGAACGATTTCAGGCACGCCGACGGCAGCGGGCGCATTTAATTTCACTGTCCAGGTGATGGATGTAGACGCTTTTACCGCTACGAAGGCTCTTTCCATCACGATCTACGATCCGCTGAGCATCACGACGTCCTCGTTACCTAATGGCAACCGGGGCACAGCATACAGCCAGACGCTTGCGGCAACAGGCGGAAACACACCTTACACCTGGTCGATTGCTTCGGGCAGCCTGCCGGGGGGGCTGAAGCTGAACACAACAACAGGGGTTATTTCAGGCACGCCGACTAAAGCGGGAACGTTTAGTTTTACTGCACAGGTAAAAGATGCAAATGCAACCACGGCAACGAAAGCTCTTTCCATTATCGTGCAATAGGAAGAACGTGATGAGAGATCGCGTTCAGGACAGGGACGTTTAAGTTAGATCCTCTAGAAAGAGAACCGTTAGATATCTATCCACCGAGAGAGGGGCGCGGAATGCCGTGCCCCTCTTTTCCTTTCGAGCGGAGCCCGGCGACTGCTCTATCGAATGTTCTTGACATATCTCGTGTCTAATCAGTATAATCCGCGTTGATTAAGAATTGTCCACCCACAGATGATCAGAGAGAAAAGGGCTCTCTTTCTTAACGTCCCTGAACTCTGTTCGCTCCGTGGTTCAATGAGGAAAGGAACATAGATGGAAGATTACAACGAGCTGATCCAGCAGCGGTTCAAGAAGCTTGCTGAGATCAGCGCGATGGGGAAAAAGCCGTATGGCGGCAGGTTCGATGTCACCACGACCGCGCAGGCCCTCATTGATACGTACGGAAACACAACCAAGGAAGACCTCGAGAAGAACCGCGTCGAGGCCACCATTGCCGGCAGGGTCGTTGCCATGCGAAGCTTCGGCAAGGCCTGCTTTTCTCATATCCAGAGCGATCTGGGGAAGATACAACTGTATTTTCAAAAAAACACGCTGGGCGAGGAAAGGTTCGCCCTGTTCCAGAAACTTGATATCGGTGATTTTATCGGCGTGAAGGGTTTCCTGTTCCGGACCAGAACGAACGAGCTGACCCTCGACGTCGAAGAGTTCACGCTTCTTTCCAAATCTCTCCGCCCGTTGCCGGAAAAGTGGCACGGCCTCACTGATGTGGAGATCCGCTACCGGCAGCGGTATGTTGACCTGATCGTCAATCCCGAGGTGAAGAAGGTCTTCCTCCTTCGCACAAAGATCATCCAATCGATACGGAATTTTTTGAACTCCCGGGGCTACCTTGAGGTCGAAACGCCGATGATGCAGACCATCCCCGGCGGCGCGACCGCCAAGCCGTTCAAGACCCACCACAATGCCCTGGACATGGACCTTTTCCTCCGCATTGCGCCCGAGCTCTATCTTAAGAGGCTTCTTGTCGGCGGATTCGAGCGGGTCTATGAGATCAACCGGAACTTCAGGAACGAAGGCATTTCTACGCGCCACAACCCCGAGTTTACCATGCTCGAATTCTACACGGCTTATGTCGACTATCGTTTTCTCATGGATATGACCGAGCAGATGGTCAGCACGGTGGCCATGGAGGTGCTCGGCGCGACAGAGGTGGAGTACGAAGGCCAGAAGATAAACCTCGCCCCTCCGTGGAAGAGGATCACCTACATTGATTCCCTGCGCGAGGCGGGAGTGCCCGCTGATGTTCTCACGGATGCGGGCAAGGCCCGCGAGTATGCAAAAAAGCTCGGCGCCTCATTAAAAGGCGGAGAGCCGCTCGGGAAGCTTTTGAACGAGATATTCGAGGCGCTCGTCGAGACGAAACTGATCCAGCCGACGTTCATCACCGACTATCCCACCGACATATCTCCGCTCTCGAAAAAGCGGGAAGACGATCCGGATCATGTGGAGCGGTTCGAGCTCTTTATCACCGGGAGGGAGCTCGCGAACGCATTTTCGGAGCTGAACGACCCTGTTGATCAGAAAGAGCGGTTTCTCAAGCAGGTATCGGAGCGCGAGGCGGGAGACGAAGAGGCGCACCAGATGGACGAGGATTTCATCCGCGCCCTTGAATACGGCATGCCTCCGGCAGCAGGGGAGGGCATCGGGATCGACCGTCTGGTGATGCTGCTGACGAACTCCAGTTCCATCCGGGATGTGATATTATTCCCGCAGATGAAGAAGGAAAAATAATAGAAGCCAGGAGTCAGTATTCAGGAGTCAGAATATTCTGGCTCCTGACTTCTGGCTACTGAATTCTGTTTTGCTATCATGAAAATCCCTTACGAAATATTCGTCAGCCTGCGCTATCTGAAGACCAAAAAGCGCTTTGGCACGATATCGCTCAATACCTTCATATCCATTGCGGGCGTCGTCATCGGCGTGGCAACGTCGATCATCACGCTCTCGGTTATGACCGGGATGCAGGGCTATTTCCGCGACAAGATCCTCTCGGCCGTGCCGCACGTTGTTGTTATGGACCATAGCGGCGGCGGGACCCGCGATATGATGGCGCTCGAGGCGAAGGTTTCCAGGGTGCCGCACGTCGTGGCCACCACGCAGTTCATCTATAACCAGTCGATGCTCACCGCAAAGGACCGGGTACAGGGCGTTGTCGTCCGCGGAATTGATCCGAAGAACGAGGGACGGGTAACGAGCCTTCAGAAGAACATGACCGAAGGCTCGCTCATGGACCTCGAGGCCAAGGGCAGGAAGCTGCCCGGCATAGTCATCGGAGAGGACCTTGCCCGCAAGTTCGGCGCGGTCATCGGCGATACGCTTACCATGGTGAACCCTCTCGGCGAAGAGACCTCGATAGGCATCGTTCCCAAGATGAAAAAGTTCGAACTCGTCGGCATCTTTGATGCGGGCATGTATGACTATAATACGGGATTCGTGTACATATCGATCCCCGCTGCCCAGAAGTTTTTCAACATGCCGGGCCGGGTGAGCGGCATCGAGGTGCGCGTGGACGAGGTTTACCGGGCCGACAAGATCGCCGCTTCCATCCAGTCGGAAGTGGGGTTCCCGTACTTTACCCGGAACTGGATCGAGATGAACAAGAACTTCTTTTCAGCGCTGAAGCTTGAAAAGATCGGCATGTCGCTTATCCTTGTCGTCATCATCATCGTCGCGTCGTTCAACATCATCGGCACGCTGACCATGATCGTCATGGAAAAGAGCAGGGAGATAGCCATCCTGAAGTCCATGGGCGCATCGGGCGGCAGCATCATGAAGATATTCATGTTCGCCGGGCTCGTCATCGGTGTTGTGGGAACGATAATCGGTTCTGTCGTCGGCTACAGCGCGGTCTCCGTCATCACGAAGAGCAATCTCATATCACTTCCCCGGGACGTGTATCAGGTGAGCCATTTGCCGCTTTTCATCTCGACGCTTGATGTCCTGTTCATATCTCTCACCGCTCTCGGCATCAGCTTTCTCGCGACGCTCTATCCCTCGTGGCAGGCGGCGAGACAGGACCCGGTTGAGGTGTTGCGGTACGAATAAAAGAGAACGTGCAACAGGTAACGGTAACAAGTGACAGAGAAAACCTTGTCCAAGGAGGACGTATGTCGCAGAAAGGCGGG
>Ga0209641_10003297_pt1 | contig 13559 bp, 22 predicted proteins | sample RifCSP16_1_FD_184022 | JGI IMG/M metagenome (GOLD analysis project Ga0209641, IMG submission 184022) | Soil microbial communities from Rifle, Colorado - Rifle CSP2_sed 16_1 (SPAdes) (version 2) | ecosystem: Environmental > Terrestrial > Deep subsurface > Rock core/Sediment | place: Rifle...
CAATTCTTGGCATTTTCTCCAGACGGGCGTCTGGCCCTCAGCGCCGGCAATGACAAGACCGCCCGCCTGTGGGACGTGCAGACCGGCCAAGAATTGCAGCGCCTGATCGGCCACACAGCGTATCTGTATTCTGTCGCCTTCTCGCCGGACGGCAAGCTGGCGCTCACCGGCGGCGCCGACAATACGGCGCGCCTGTGGGACCTCCAGACGGGCCGGGAAGTGCGTCGCTTCATCGGTCATACCGGCTCTGTGGAGTGGGCCGTGTTCTCCCCCGATGGGAAAGTCTTCGTCGCAGCCAGCGATGATGGCACCGCGCGGGTGTGGGATGTGGACTACCGGGATACCATGCGATACCTATGCTCCCACCTGTCGCGCGACTTTACGGATGCAGAGCGCGTGCAATATGACATCATGGACAGCTTGCCAACCTGCCCAAACCAGTGATCGATGAGATCAGGCGTGGACAGAGGGCGTTGACTGTATGTAGTCGCGACTCCAGGAGCCCCACAGCGCACGTGGTCCGCGCCAAGCGGCCTGGGTGGGCGACACGCGTGGCGATGCTACGACCATGATTCCGCAAGCGCCCATCGTAGGCTGGTCCAGGTCGATCTCGTGAGAACCTGTACGGGCTCCCCTGGCGTGCCTGGCCTGCCATATGGCGCCCCGGCCAGGGTATGGCGCCTGGCTTCGACCACCTGGACAGGCAGGCACCCCATGCTCGGTGATCCTGGGGCCCTATCCGCTGCGCTCCTGGGGCAAGCAGGCAGCTGAGCATGCGGCGAGTGGTTGGGCGCCGCACGCCGGTACAGTCGGAAGTGCACCAGTTCGATCTGGGAGATCAGGCTGGCCGTTTCCCTAGATCAGGCCCCTAGCACGCGCCCGAGGAGAAGCTGTAGGATCCAAACAGCGATGGGCAGCAGCAATGCGGCCACCAGGCCGCGTACCGGTCCCGGCTCCCATGGCCATGTCGGGATCCTCCGCAAGACGCCTTGTTCGATCTCGAGGCTGGCCAGGGCCTTGTTAAGATCGTCCATCTGATCGAGGCGTGAGTCATCCAACTGGCGATGAAGTCTTTCGGCGGCTGCCTCGAAATGAGAAGACACTTCCGCCAAACGCCGATTCTTTTCGGCGACAAGACGACGGTGGGCTCCCAGTAGTGGCAGTGCGAAAGTCGCACCTGCGATACCCGCAAATGACATGCTGAGTCCAATCTCCACTGGCCCCACCGTTTGCGACATCGACGTTGCTGTGGCGACCCAGATGTATATGTAGAGGATGATCCCAATGGCGGTAAATGTACCTGGGAGGGAAAGGGCGTAGAGGGGCTGGAGCTGGTAGATGTTGATTCGGGCATGCTCTGTGTAGATCCGGCTGATCAGAACGAGCTGGTGAATGGTGTGGTAGGACAAGACGCCCGAGATCCCATTCTGTACAACGAGCAGCACCAGCACCGAGGCATTCGAGAGCGCAGTGCCGGCGGTTCCGGCGAGGTAGGAGGGAACGGCCCCTGACGAGGTTTGCAGGATGTAACTGACGATAGCAAAGGCGGCGAGGGCAATGGTGGCGACGAGGGTTTGCCGAGGAGGAAGCGTGGTCAGCTGATAGGAAAGTCGGCCGAACGTGGCTTCGTCTTCCAGGGATGGCTGCCCTCCGGTTTCTGCGGGGGCGAGGATGGGCCGGAAGGTCGCGATGGCGGATGCGGCGGATTTGTCCAGGTAGTGCATGAGGGCGAGCAGGTAGGCGAAATTCCCTAGCGTCCAAACGTGGAGAGCATTGAATGTGCCTACAAGATAGGCACCCTCAATCCACTCGATGATCGATCCACCAATGCTCACCCCGATACCCAAGATGAGGTAGAAAGCCCACGCCGGCCCGGGCAGACGGTCTACCCATGCGGTAAAACGGTCGAACCAACTGGGTGGATAGGGGGGCGCGAAAGCATCTTTGCTTGCGACTGGCTGTGGCCTCGCTGTTCGTTGCTTCGACATGGGACGTTTCTCCGTGAGTGATCGGGCGGCGCCTAACGGTTTCGGCTCCCCCACGTTCTGGGTGGGGCCTGCCTGGCCCAGGAGTCATGCGGATGGGGCCCTGCGTTCTCGGCAGGGAGCTGCTTGCCTGCGCCCGGAGCGAAGCGTAGGGTGCACCTGCCTGCCCTGTAGCGCCCAGGCAAGGGTTGGCGCCCTGGCCCGACCACCAGGACAGGCAGGCACCCCATTCTCGGTGATCCTGGGGCCCTGTCCGTTGCACTCCTAGGGCAGGCAGTTATGTGGGCCCTTGAGAGAGCCAAGGACAGGCTGGCAGCCTGTCATGGGTACTTGGGGCAGGGCGAGTGGGTAGGCGGCGACCACTAAAAGAACCCAGCGCTTGTGAGCGTTCCACTTCCCTTTCGTAGTTGACTTGTCTAGATCAGCGGCGGCTCGCACGAGCTGTTTCGCGCCGGCAGCGTACACTGTGTCATCCTTGGCGAAGTCAATTGCGCGAGTTGCCTTGGCATCGAGCTCGCCATTGAATAACCGCATTGGGTCGGCCAGCCCCGCCTTTGAGGAAGTTGAGTTTCCCGTGGTCCTCGAACACCCCGAGAGAGCAAACCATACCACTGGAAGTCCAAACGGCGGTTCTCCACCTCAATTCCTGTGTGATTCCAGGAACGGCTTTATGTATGAGCTTGAACAATCTACCGTAGAGCGTGGCGCGCCAATCGGTGAGTTCAGAGATCTGGTTCGCTCTCAGCTGTGACGGCTTCGCACCTGTGGTCGTAGACCTACTCATCTTGCTTCACTTCTGGGAGTGGCCTTGGCAATATCCTCGGTCCAGTGCGGGATGGTCTGCTGCCATATAGGCGGAGCAGGGCATCTTTAGGCAAGGTACTATTCGGGAGCCGGTCGACGGTATGCTTGGACACAGCCGTGTAGCAGAAAGAACTCCTAGAAGCCGAATTGATCTTGGCAAGCCTTCCGCGGGCGGTGGCTGCGATGCCGGGGATATCAGCTCCAGCCTTCTTCTACTTCTTTTTCCCTTTTTCTTCTGCTCTCCTCAGGTTTTCTTTCACCCTAAACTTCACAATTCGGCTTATCAAGGCGAATGGAATTGGCTCATCTAACGGAAATCTTACCGACCCCTTTGCTGCTTTATAGACCGATAGCTCCTTCTTGAATCTCTCAGTTCCTGTTGGCGTAGGATAGAGCCCGATATGCTTTTTGTGCGCAGCAAAATGAATCAAGTTGCCTTTTAGAGTGAAGGTCGGCATCTGATAGCTAATCGTTTCTTCCGCGTCCGGTGCAGCATCCCTAATCGTCGTCCTTATCTTCTCGAGAATCTCTTGAACATCATCTGGGAAGCCCGCGATGTATTCATCTATGTCCTTGGGTCCTGTTTGATCGGTTCTCATATCGGCGCCTTCGCAACCTCCTGGCGAGCTTTGTGATCCGCTTTACGGTTTCGCCTGTCTTGCGTGTCCCCTGGCCTGCCTGTCCCCTGGCCTGCCTGTCCCCTGGCCTGCCTGTCCTGGCCGGTCAGGCCAGGGCGTCCAGGGCAGGCTGGCCGGTCAGGCCAGGGCGTCCAGGCAGGCTGGCCGGTCAGGCTAGGGCTTACTTAGCAGGGCGAGAGGATAGGCAGATATGAATCCGGCTCGCTTGGAAGAGACTATGGCGACCTTCGTCACTTGGGCGAACTCGGCGAAGAGCGCTTTTTCCCCACAGTTGCATCCCATCCTGAAACATCTAGCCTAGCGCATGTTTGCGGCGTGACTAGAGAGGGGCACAATCCGCGACGGTCGCTCCAACAGCGCAAAGGCGGCGTTGGTTATCGCACCATCTCCTCGATGCCCAACTCGTGCAGGCGGGCGAGGGCGGCTTCAAGCCGTAGCACGGTCTCGTTTAGCCGTAGTTTCATCTCGGCCTTGGCCGACTTGTTCGCTAGTCTGACTGCGCCCTGCATGGTTACGTACCGTTTCTCGGCTTTGGCATAGCCTGCCAGTGCGTCCCGTTGCTGGAGGGCGAGGGAGAGTGCCACACATGGACATTCCGGGTCGTGCTCCCCAGGGTTGCTATGATGACACCACCGACAGAACTGCTGAATCGCTAGGGTGTCGGGGCTCGTGCTGTCCCCCCAACAGTTCTCAAGCACCGCCTTCAGGTTGTCGGTCATCTCACAACCTCCTCCAGGCTACGCATATCCGCCTAACGGTTTCGCCCGCGTGTGCCAGGAGTTAAGCGGGTGGGTCCCTGCGATCTCGGCAGGCAGCTTGTCCTGTGTACTTGGCAGGGCGAGTGGTTATGCGTCCAACCCCAATCACTATTTGTCGTGAGACGTTGGACCCAGCACCATGAATACCGGATGCTTGTGTGCTTCCACCTCGAAATCCGCGAGGAGAGAGTTTGGGCCGGCATCGAAGTAGTCACCTGTGTAGCCACGCTTGAGATAGGACCGCAGCACCGGCGCGCTTTCGCCTGGATCTGCTTCTCTCACTTGGAGGTATTCCACTGTTCGACCTCTCCTCAATCTCACCTGGCCAGCCTGGCGCGCATTGCGGACCCAATTCACTTCACCGAAAGGCGCTACAAGCCAGCGTTTGCCATCCATTTCGATAGGATCGATTGGAGTCTCACGAAGCTCCCCGGTCGCGCGACCCTTTACCGCCACCAGGTGCATTCCCTTGGGCGCGATACCGAGGCGAATTGCAGCCGATAGGATCGCATTTTGCAGACGGATTCCCCGAGTCACCTGGTACTGTTTGGCCATTTGCCAGTCTCCTTGGGCTTGGGCAAACCAACTATCCTATGGACACACGGTAGACTGGACGCCTGACGGTTTCGGCTCCCCCACGTTCTGGGTGGGGCCTGCCTGCCTCAGGAGTTAAGCGGATGGAGCCCTGCGTTCCCGGCAGGGAGCTGCCCGCCTGCTTGTCCTTGTGCCCTTCAAGGGTACCCGGAGCGAAGCGTAGGGTGTCCCGCGTTCTGTGCGGCGAGCCCTTGAAAGCCCCCAAGGACGCCCTCCGGGCACAGGCAGGCGGCCCGGCCAGGGTGGCGCAGGCAGGTACAAGCGGCAAGTGGTTAGGCGATCCGATCACCAGAGATCAGGCTTGTGAAACTCACCCTTCTTGTCCTTTAGAGTCACCGAGAATTGACTCTTTCTGAGGGGACCTTCCCTGATCTGCTTCATGAACGAGGCATATCTCGCAAGAACTCTACTGGCGGTATGGCGATGGGGATTGAGGATTCCAACCTCCAAGCCGAGTTCCTCCCGAACGATCCTGATGGGCTCTTGAAGATCTGAGTCGTTTGTGACAAGAACGGCGGCCTCGAAGTTCTTCTGGTAGGCATCATGAATGAGATGCGCGGCCAAGTTGACGTCGGATCCCTTCTCTTCGGTACGAATTACCTTCACGAATCTGGATCCCTTTGTTGGAGGATCGGCCAGAGGCATCATCACATCATGGGAGAGAAACGAACCGTAGATAACATCCAGTCCTGCAACGGTCCTAAGTGCTCGTAGATATATTTGCTGGCGGGTCGGCTTATCCGGATCGTCCTTTCGAGCACTTACCCTGGCTGTGAAGTACTTGATTCTATGGATTGGGTGGTTGGGGAGGAGCATTTCGAAAAGGCGCCGGATGTCGAGCCACTTGTACGGGGTGTCTTTGACGGCACCGTAACACAGATTGAAACCGTCCACATAGACGAATGTCTTGGGATGCACTTCGCCCCATTATTAGCAGAAACCGCACTCTCGCGAGCACGGTTTCGCGGCCAGCCCTCGAGAAGACTGGCGGGATGCTTTCATTGTAGCATCATCAGCCGGGCAGTCAAGCACTGGATCGCCTAAAGGTTTCGCCTGCCTCACGTATTTGGTCGGGCCGCCGAATAGCTGATTGGCCAGGCGATATCACACGCACCCGATCCATCGAGGAACTGAGCGTTTGTAGTCGAGATAGTGGTCGCCAAACATCGCTTGGAGTTGACGCTCCTCGAGCGGGATTACGCGAAAAGCGAAAACTGACCAGAGAAGCAGTAGCGCGACGATGATCGTAGGACTACCGTAGAAGATTGTCCATCCGAGCCATGCGAACAGGGCGGACAGGTACATTGGGTTCCGAGAGAACTTGTACGGCCCGATTACTACCAGAAGTGGTGGAGAGAAGCCCAGGCGGACAGTAGGCGGGTAGTCAATGAAATGGGCAGTGAGGCACCAAGCGTACAACGCAAGACCGATGGCGACTGCGATGAGGCCTGTGAGGTTCCAATTCCCGGGGCCTGTTTCCGACCAACCGAAGTGAGGCCCGAGCTTCGCAATAGCCCACGGCAGGAGGACCTGAATTGCCAATACGAGAACTGTCCAAACGAGGGGGATCGTCCATCGCGGAAGGATGAGCTCGTGGGGACATTTCCATTTCGGAAGATGAGGTTTCATTATTAAGGCCTCGGTCTAAGGCAGTGAGTGGTTAGGCTGCATTAATGGTATTCAACTCAAGGATCCAATTGCCCGTTTGTATCGCTCCGCAGATGTCTGCACAACTCGTTTGGCATCAGCCTCGATTTCCAAGCCAAAGAAGTGACCATAAATCCGGTCGAATCTCAATTGCATGACACTATCAACAATCCGGTCAACAGTCGATGCCGGGAGAGGGATGAAGTTCGGGTAGCTGTACATAAAAGACACATGCCTACGATCAGGGGACACATACATGGTATCCCCAGTCAACAGCACGCCGTGGCCATTTCCACCGTCCGGCCACAGGAGGACTGTCGAACCTTCGAAATGGCCGCCACACCGGCGCAGCGTGACACCTTCCTTCAAGTCAAGAGTCTCCCCTTCCCAAAATTCGATGACGGGGTCGGATCGCTGGACCCATGGCCTATGGTCGGCATGCAGGTATATTGGCGCATTGCCGAACGCACGGCTCCACTCGACCATGCTTCCAAAGAGGTGGGGATGCGACATTGCCAGACTTGAGATCCCACCCAGGTTCTCTACTGCCTCGATCGTGGAATCATCTATTAGGCTGACACAATCCCAAAGAACATTACCCCTGGATGCCTGCAAGAGCAGTGCGCGTTGACCGATCGCAAACTTCGGCTCCGTGCCGATCCCGGTCAACCCTGCTTCCAGAGGCCTAAGCACATTGTGATGTACTCGGGCTAGTTCATCTAGCGTAGTCCAGGACTGACCTTGGGGATTGACAAACTGACGATCATCTTCGCAGATCGGACAGCGATCAGGTGACCCCTCGCTCTCTGTGAATTGGTGCCCACAAGTAATGCAGATGTAGTTGTGCATCCTATGTCACTCTAACCTCGCGATGCAGGCCAACGGTTTCGAGCTGCCTGCCTGCTTGTCCTTGTGCCCTTCAAGGGCACCCGAAGCGAAACGAAGGGTGTCCAGCGTTCTGTGCGAGGAGCCCTTGCCAGCTCCCAGGGACGCCCTCCGGGCGTACGTTCAGATTATCGCGCCGAGCTGACCGGGAGCCGACCCGTCTAGCTGCCCATAATGGACACTTGCCTTGACCGGCAGCGTGGCGTAGAGTGAAGGACGAGCCGCCCACCCCGGCGGGCGGCTCCCTGGGCTGGCCTGGCGGCCAGCCAGGACAGGCAACTCCCTGCTGAGAACGCAGGGCCCCATCCGCTTAGCTCCTGGGGCAGGCAGGCGAGGCCGTTGGACAGCGCGATGAACCTCGGTATTGCCTAGATGAATGAGGAGAAGATTGATGGGCAATCAAGTGCATGAAGAGGATAAATACTACAGTCTGGATAGGGTAGTCTCCATCAGTGCGACCGCAAGTACCTTTTCGTGGTTCTTTCTGGTTTTTGCGATACTGCTTCTGAGTCCCCTTGTTTACACAATAGCCACCGCTGGCCCATCGTTGTCGGGTTCTCTCCTCTCGGTTGTCTTTGGAGCATTGAGTCAAATCGCGCTTTCTTTGGTTTTCATTTTCTTCTTCATCTTTCTCAGGGCGATTTCTGAAGTTCTCTACTTGTTAGTGGAGATTGAAGAGGGCATCAATCCGCAATCTCCGGATAGCTAAATCGCCCCCGGGGTTGAAGCAGAGATGCTGCCTAACGGCCTCGAACTGCCTGGGCAGGCAGCGAGTGGTTGGGCGGCCCTGCCGAATGGGGAGAGCAAGTGGTATAGAGAAAGCGCGGGCCCTTCGGTCGGCCGGGGGCCTGAGCCCGAGGGCCCACGCACAAGAGCAGCTAGAGATCCTTGAGGAATGTCCCCAACACCAGCAATACGAGCCCGACTGTGACCAGCCAGAACGCGTACATGCTCAGTGCGGCCACTATGCCCAAGTGACCGAGGAGCCCAAGAGCACCGAGGGCAACTGCGATCCACCAAGTGATGACCTTTGGCGCAGAGAGTTTCATAGTGACATCTCCTTTGAGATAGATGCGTCTTCCAGCGTGGTCGGAGGTCTTGACCGTGGTGAGGCAAGTAGTGGACAAGCCGGAGGCGGACTTGTGAGGCGCCACCCGCACAGCTGGTTCAGCCGAAGCGGGGGATTCAAGCCCCATTCGACTTTGCTCAGGCGACGGTTCGTGGCTACCTGGAGATCAGGCTCTCTTGATCAGCCGGAGCACGTACAACAGGACAATCGCACCGACGACCGCCGCTACAAGCATGCCAAGAATCCCGCCAGTCGAGATTCCGAGCAGGCCGAATAGCCAGCCTCCGATCAAGGCGCCTATCACGCCAATGATCAGGTCTCCCACGAGGCCGAACGGGCCGGCCCTCATTACTCGGGAAGCCAGCCACCCCGCCACTAGGCCAACAAGAAGGAATATGAGCAGGTTTTGTACGTCCATTGGGCATCCTCGGCAACGGAAAAGCGATCTATACGTTTATACGCGATTGTCTGGACAAGTCAACGTGGGCCGCCAGCAAGTAATCCCCCCCAATTCGGTGGTGTAATTTGGGTGAGCCATGCTCATCCGCGGCAAGTATTCTTGAGTGCGAAGGCTCAGCGACGCGTTCCTGGCCGCCTGACCACTCGCCCTGCCAAGTACGCAGGACAAGCTGCCTGCCTGTCCTTGGGAACCGACGAGGGCTCCCTGCACAGAGCGCGGGACACCCTTCGATTCGCTCCGGGTGCAGGCAGACAGCTTGAGGTAGCTACGCCGCGCGTAGGCTCCCAAAGGAGGTTTCTTGTGGCAGACGGCTCCGACGTCTTGCTAAAGTTTTATGATGTGGACTGGAGTCACGTCACACAGTCCGAAAACCAACGCACAGCCTTTTCCAACATCGTCATTCTGATAGCCTCCGCTGTGTTTGGATTCCTGAGCCAACACGGCCTGACCCGCGATGCGCTTCCGCTCACTGTCCTGCTGATCGCACTGGGCTTATACGGGGGGATCGCATCCGAGAAACTCTATGAACGCAGCAAGCTGCACATGGAGTTGGCTTGGGCCTGGCGCAGACGCCTGTATGAGCTTCACCCAGACATCCAACTTGGCAGATTAATCAAGGAGGCAGAGGAAATTAATCGCAAGCGTTTCCCGCGCTTGTTTAGGCTTCATTTGCACCATGTCTGGCTTGCGCTGGACTTGTCCATTGCCCTTGCTGGCATCATCATGACCGTCGTCATTGTCTTCACCCGATGAGAGGTTGGTCTCGGGCCCCTGAGCCCATCTGTTCGGTTTTCGCGAATGCTGGGAGTGGCCGCCGAACCACTCGCCCTGTCAAGTACGCAGGACTAGCTGCCTGCCGAGAACGCAGGGCCCCATCCGCTTAGCTCCTGGGGCAGGCAGGCCCCACCCAGAACGTGGGGGAGCCGAGGCCGTTGGGCGGCGACACTCTGTGCCCTGTGACACGGCACAGGTATGCGCAGACACTACAGGGAGATTACAGTGATTGAGGTTCAACTTTCCAAGCAGAATACAGAAAAGCTCATCGTCACATTCGAAGCGAATGTCATCAGATATTTCTCAGCTACGAATGTCAGGACAAGTTCGAGCGCCAGCGGGAGGATACACGTTGGTCATATCAAGTCCATTGAAATTGTGACCAACAACAAGGGGAAACATACTCTTCTGATAGTATCCAAGTTCGATGCCAAGTTCTCAAATGACGAGATTGATGAGGAGGTGCTTGGCAAAGTAAGAGAACTGGTTGCCGAAGTGAACCGCGCAATGCAATCCATCGCTCTTTGAGTGACATCAAAGGGTAGTTGTACTTCACAACGACCGGGTCAACGATGTCACCTTTGTCCCTTGGGCGGAATACAGCGGCGAGTTGCCTCACATGCAAGTCATCTATTCTGCCCAGACAGACTCGCTCACTGTCCTAGTCCAGTAGCTCGCACCATGGATTCGCCCCTCACGCCGCCGAACCACTCGCCCTGCCAAGTACGCAGGACAAGCTGCCTGCCGAGAACGCAGGGCCCCATCCGCTTAGCTCCTGGGGCAGGCAGGCCCCACCCAGAACGTGGGGGAGCCGAGACCGTTGGGCGGCATTACACTTGGCATGCGCACGGTCCTACAATGGAACAAAGACGTCCATACCCTGAACTAGTCGTCGCTATAGCATCAGCTGCCTGGGGATTGTTCTGGATTCCCTTGAGAGCGTTTGAACGCCACGGCCTCGATCCCGCCTGGGCCACCCTGACCCAGTTTCTCGCGCCCCTCGCATTCCTGATGCCGTTCGCGGCCTTACGTTGGCTGCGCAGACAGCCCACAGGTATCCAACAGTATCGCACTGGACTGCTGATCGGCGCTGCGGTTGCGATGTATCTTGAGAGCCTGCTCCTCACTGACGTAGCACGTGCATTGATCCTCTTCTACGCGATGCCAGCATGGGGAACGGTTTTGGAAGTGGGCCTGATGGGGCGTCCGTTTACCCGGTGGCGCGGCATCTCCCTTCTCCTCAGTTTATCGGGGATGCTTACTATTCTAGGCGTGGGCGATCCTCTCTCGTTTTCCATAAACCTCGGAGACCTGATGGCCTTGCTGTCAGGAATCCTGTTTGCCTTCGGTGCCATGCGGGTGCGCCAGGCACCTGAGATATCAGTTTTTGAGCAGGTTCTCGCATTCTTCCTATATGGCTCGTTCGCCGCTCTGGTTCTCTCTCTGCTCCCCCTCGCCGCACTCGGTCAGCCTCCCTCCCTCGAACAGTTGATCACACTCGCGGCTTGGCTCGTGCTGATCGCTGTCGGATTCCTGATTCCAGTAATGTGGGGAGTCTACTGGGGTTCCCGCCACGTCGACCCCGGTCGACTGGGCATCCTGCTCCAGATTGAGGCCGTAGTGGGAATAGGCAGCGCGGCCCTACTCGCGGGAGAGCCATTTGGTGTGCGGCAGGCCATTGGTGCCGTCCTGGTAATCAGCGCAGGTCTGGTAGAGGTCATCGGGAATGGAAGAGGCACTACAGCGCACGCGGAATTGCCATCCTCGCGTCGTCTCTCAGGTGAGTGATGGCGCCTAGCCACTCGCCCTGCCAAGTACGCAGGACAACCTGCCTGCCTGTCCTTGGGAGCTTGCAAGGGTTCCCCGCACAGAACGCGGGACACCCTTAGCTTCGCTCCGGATGCAGGCAGGCAGCTCCCTGCCGAGAACGCAGGGCCCCATCCGCTTGGCTCCTGGGGCAGGCAGGCCCCACCCAGAACGTGGGGGAGCCGAAACCGTTAGGCGGCGATGCATCGCGCGTCGCCGTTTCTGCCCTGATGAGGCGGGTACAATTAGCCACCATTCATCCACGTACAAGGAGGAATACCGAAGTGGTATCGAGAAGCAGTATCAGTCGATGGGGTGGCCTCGCCTTTGTGTTTGGCAATGTGCTCTTTGTGGTCAACAAGCTCGATGAAATGAGCCGCCTGTTTCTTAGCCGCCCGATGCCGGATGTGATTTCTGGGCAGAACCCCGGGCTGATTCTCTTGGGGCAAGTGGCCCTCATCATTGGATATGTGGCCTATTACCAGTCCTACTCTCAGCGCGTGGGACGGCTGGGCAAGTATGCGCTCCGATTGTTCAGTGGCGGTGGCATTGTGCTGGCGGTTGGGCATGTTAGTTTCATGTCCGCGCTGGTGGATTATGTGCCATCTTCTGTTCTGCCCTATGCCGAGAGTCTGTTTCTACTGGTACTCATTGGATTGCTGTTCTTGCTCATCGGCCTGATTTGGTTTGGCATTCTCAATTTACGCAATCCGATGTTGTACCGTTGGCAATGGCTACCGCTGGTCACCGGGTTGATGGGATTTATCGGCTTCTTCTTGTTCAGTGGCGAGGAGATCACGGCCATCTTCCTCTTCTTCCGCACGCTGTTTGCTCTCGGTCTGATTGGGCTGGGCCTGACTCTGTGGCTGGAAAAGCCAGTTCGGCCCGATGCGGTTTAATGAAACTGGAAACTCTCTCCTGGCGGCATCGTTGGAGGTGAGTCTGTTGGGCAAGACTAAAGACGCGATCACCTCATGACGAAACAACTTCACGCCGCCTAACCACTCGCCCTGCCGAGTACGCAGGACAAGCTGCCTGCCTGTCCTTGAGAGCTTGCAAGGGCTCACCGCACAGAACGCGCGACACCCTTCGTTTCGCTCCGGGTGCAGGCAGGCAACTCCCTGCCGAGAACGCAGGGCCCCATCCGCTTAGCTCCTGGGGCAGGCAGGCGAGGCCGTTAGCCCGTTGGTCTTTCAATGACTTCCTGATGCCAACAATGATGCTCCTGTTTCTCCTCTTCAGTGTGTGCGCGCTTGCCGGTGGTTTGCGCACATTTCACCTGCTCGCGACCTCTCGCAGGACCGGCCGAACCTCCAATGCCCTTCACGAGTGGTCTGAGAGACCACTCCCCTCCTGGAGATATGAGCCCTATTCAGCAGTTGCAATCCTAGTCCATGTACTCGCAATCTCGGTTCTGAGCGTCGCAGTCCTGGGTGCGGCGACGAAGCCGGCTACCTTCAATGACCCGCACGTCGCGAACGACACAACCATGGCTGTCCTGCTCTGGACAGCGGAAGGCGGTAGTATCTCGCTCGTTGGATACCTGCTCGGCTCGCTGGTCGCGTTTCCTCTAGCAGCCCTTAGGAGGGCATCTGTTGCATTTGCGATCACCGAGCAGGGTATGGTCCATGGACGAACTCTGCTGCCATGGCGCTGGTTCAGCCACTTCTCCATCGACCGCAATGGAGGCATACTCAGGCTCTATTCAGCTTTCTCTCCGGACCTGCCGTCCTTCGTGTCGAAGCCACCTATATCGGCGCCCTTGGTGGAACTAGGCGCCACGCTCAAGAAGTACCTTCCAGGACACCCTGCGAATGGCAGCCGCGCATGGTATCGAACGAAGCATCTACTGATACCGACAATGATCCTCGTATGCCTTCCTCTCGTCGCTGCAGGTTGGCTAGCCTCCCACCTTCCTCGAGAGTTGGCGCTGTGCGCCATCGCGCTGTCTACGGCCGTCTTGGCCGTGTTGGGGGGTCGAGTCCTAACTCTGTTCGGCTTTGGCAACTTCAGGATCAGGGTCGATGCATCGCGACCACCTCCATCGGGCTAACCACTCGCCGCCTGCTTGCCCAAGGAGCGAAGCGGATCGGGCACCAGGATCACCGAGAATGGGGTGCCTGCCTGTCCTGGCGGTCA
>Ga0209641_10003298_pt1 | contig 13553 bp, 14 predicted proteins | sample RifCSP16_1_FD_184022 | JGI IMG/M metagenome (GOLD analysis project Ga0209641, IMG submission 184022) | Soil microbial communities from Rifle, Colorado - Rifle CSP2_sed 16_1 (SPAdes) (version 2) | ecosystem: Environmental > Terrestrial > Deep subsurface > Rock core/Sediment | place: Rifle...
GATCGCCGGATCGCGCTACCAGCCGATCCCGCGCGGGCCGGCCACGCCCGGGCCGCCCCAGCCGAATCCGGGGCGGACGCCCAGCCCGAGAGGCATGCGTTCCGGCGTGACGATCACTGGACGAGTTCGTTCAACAGTTTCTGCGAGTCGGCGTTGTACTGGCTCTGCGTGATGACGCCGCGGTCGAGCAGCGACTTCAACTCCTTCAGCTTCTGGACGGTCGCCGCCTGGCTGCTCGACACCGCCGGCGCGGCCGCGGGGGCGGGCGCCGGCGCCGCCCGGACCGTCTCCGTCGCGGTGATGGTCGCCGCCGGTCGTGCGGCCGCCCGCGCAGGCGCCGCCGCGGCGGTCTGCGGAGCGGTCACGCCGCCGCGATTGAAGTTGAAGTTCTGCACCTGCACGCTCAGCTGCTTCGCGGGCACGGTGACCTCGGCGTAGGCCACGTAAGTGAGCCTGCTCGGGAGCGTCGCGAACGTGGCCGTCAGGTTCGCCACGTCGCCCTGGTACACGGTCGCGACCTGGATCTTGCGCGTCTGCCGCGTGCGGGCGTCCGACCACACCGAGAACGTGTCGCCCGGCATCACCACGCCGCGGCCGGTCATCTCGACCGCGCCGCTCGCGTCCGGCCCGGTCACCTGCGCCGCGCTCATGAAGTCGAGGACCTTGCCGGCCGTAGGCAGGGTGTATTCCTCGAGGAGGCTCCGCAGTCCGTGTAGGTACTCCTCCATCTTCTTGCGCTCGTTCTCTGCGATCGCCCGGCGCAGGAAGCCGAACGGCAGTGGTGCGCCCTGGTCGTTCACCAGGCTGCGTTGGAGCTGGCCGGCGGGACCGTAGTTCACCAGCTCGATCCGCGTATCCTTTACCGCTCCCTGCTCGATCAGCTCGGTGCGGCTCGACCAGCTGTACTGGCGCATCAGCGTGGCGTTGGCCTTCCGGGCCTGGGTGATCTGGACGGCCTTGACCGCGGTGGCTTCGGCCTTGCTCTGGGCGAGGAGGGCCTGCGGCGCGCCGAGCGCGGCCAGGGCTGCTGCGAGTACGAGGATCGTCTTCATTCTCCGCTCTCCGTGAGGGTTCACGCGCCCGCCGTCGCCGGTCGCGCGTCACGCATTCGGGTGGCGAGGAGCAGCGCCACGAGCGCGTGCTCCGCGACGGCCGGCCACAGCAGGATCCCCGCCGGACGGTGGGCAGCGGCTACTGGCTCTGGCCGGTGATCACGATGTCGACGCGGCGGTTCTTCGCCCGGCCTTGCGGCGTATCGTTCGTCGCGACCGGCCGCGAGTCGCCGAACCCCTCCGCCGAGAGCACGCCGTTCGGCACGCCCTTCGCCGAGAGGAACCGCACCACGTCGGTCGCCCGCGCCGTGGAGAGCTCCCAGTTCGAGGGAAACCGGGTCTTGAGCGCGGGACCGATCGGCACGTTGTCGGTGAAGCCCTCGACCACGATCCGCTGGTTCTTCAGCCCGCTCAGGGTCGGAATGATCTTCGCGAGCGTCTCCTCGCCCTTTCGGCTGAGCTGCCAGCCGCCCTCCGGGAAGAGGATCTCGTCGACCATCGTGACCTTCAGCCGGTCCTGCAGCTGCTGGATCTGGACCTGATCGGACTTGATCTCCGCCTGCAGCTGCTTGCTGAGCGCCTGGTAGGTGTCGGCCTTCTTGACCTCCGCCTGGTAGGTCTGGTCGGAGACGCACGCCGCCAGCGCTGCGGCGACGGAAATCGCAATGGCAAGGTTCCGGTACATGTTCCTCGTCCTGATTCGGAAAGCAATGGGATCCAAGGCGCGGCGTCGACCGCGACCCCGCGCGTGCCCGTCCCTACACGGTGCTTCTGCCCTTGCGATTGCGAGAGTGACCGGAGCATCGGCGCGAACACGGCGCAAGTGTCCGCCGACGCGCTGCGTCTGGAAATTCGACTTTGGTAGTACTGCCGGATGCCGGGCGCGGCGTTCAGCGCCGCGCCGGATCCGCGCCGGGGGCGAGACCGAGGCGCTCGCTCATCCGCACCAGGTCGGCGAGCGACGCCGCCCCCATCTTCTCCATCACTCGGCCGCGGTGGACCTTGATCGTGGTCTCCGCGACGCCGAGCCGGTCGCCGATGACCTTGTTCAGCAGCCCCGCGGCCACCAGCGCGAGCACTTCCCGTTCGCGGGCGGTCAACGCCTCGTAGCGCGCGCGGAGGCTCCCGAGCTCGCGGCGCTCCCGCTCGATCACGGCGCTGCGCCCGAGCGCTTCCGCCACCGCGGCGAGGATCTCGCGCTCGGAGGACGGCTTCGGCAGGAAGTCGACCGCGCCGCCCTTCATCGCGCGGACGGTGGTCGGGATGTCGCCGTGGCCGGTGATGAACACCATCGGCAGCGCGCGGCCGGCCTGCGCGAGCGAGACCTGCAGGTCGAGCCCGCTCATGCCGGGCATGCGGACGTCGGTCAAGATGCAGGCGATCTCCGCCTGCGGCCCACGTGCCACGTAGTCCTGCGCCGACTCGAACGTCTCCACCCGGAAGCCGGCGGTGCGGAGCTTGCGCTCGAGCGCCCGGCGCACCGACGCGTCGTCGTCGATGACGAAGACGGTGCCTGCGGCGTCGGCGGGAGCGGTCAAGCGGCGCGCCGGGACGGCCGCAGGGGAAGCTCGATCCGGAAGGTGGACCCCTTCCCAGGCGCGGAGTCCGCCGAGAGCGTTCCACCGTGCGCCTCCACGATCGTCCGGCTGATCGAAAGCCCGAGCCCCATTCCCTTCGGCTTGGTGGTGAAGAACGCCTGGAAGATCCGGGCAAGCGTCTCGCCGTCCATCCCGGCACCCGAATCTCGCACCTCGACGCTCACGCCGTCGCCGCAACGGCCCGCGAGCACCGCGACCTCGCGGGCGGGCCGGTCTTCGGTCGCCACGGCGTCGATGGCGTTCGAGAGCAGGTTCAGCACCACCTGCTGCAGCTGCACCCGGTCGCCGACGACTTTCGGCAGCGCCTCGGCGATCTCGAGGCGGAGCCGCACGCCTCGCGCCTGCGCCTCCCTGCCGACGAGCTGCAGGACCTCCTCGAGCACCTCGCGCAGGTCGAGCTCCCCGCGCTCCACCTCGCCGCGGCGCAGGAAACGGCGCAGCTTCTGCACCAGGTCCCCGGCGCGGCGCTCGTCGGCGACGATGTCCGCGAGCGTCGCGCGCAGCTCGTCGAGGTCCGGCTCCGGGGCGGCCAGCAGCCGCGCCCCGGTCTCCGCGTTGGCGAGGCTGGCGGCGAGCGGCTGCGTCAGCTCGTGGGCGAGCGAGGCGGCGAACGCCCCCATCGCGCCGACGCGGGTCGCGTGCGCCGCCTGCGCCCTCGCCTCCTGCTCGCGGCGGTGTGCCTCGTCGCGCGCGAGCACGCTCCCGAGCACCTCGCCGAGCAACGCGATCCGCGGCACCAGCGCCGCGGGCCAGTCGCGCTCCTCGTGCACCGTCGCGAACGACAGTGCACGGACGACGGCGCCGGCGACCGTGAGCGGGACGATCACGAGCGAGCGCACGCCGAGCTCGCGAAGCGCCGGCAGGTCCGCCGCTGCCTCGGGCGGCAGGTCGGCGCGGCTCGCGAAGCGGACGACCGAGCCTGCACCGATCTGCGCGTTGATCCAGGCGATCGCGACGCCGCCGGCCTGATCCGGTGGGACCGGCACGCCCGCGGCGAGCCACCGGTGCGTCTTCCGGAACTCGGGGCTCGCCCCGATGCGTTCCCAGAGGGTCGCCCGCTCCGCGCCGAGGAAGAGCGCCATATTGCGCAGGCCCGCCTCGATCACGCGGTCCCTGTCCTCGGCGCGGTCAGTCGTGAGCAGGGCGGCCAGCATCTCGGACACCAGCCGCTCGAATTTCATCGCCGAGTCGAGCGACTCCCGCGCGCGCTTGTACGCGAGGGCATTGCCGAAGACTTCCGCAAGGATGCGGAGCCTGGAAACGAGCTCGCCCGGCCAATGACGCTCGCGCCGGAACGAGGCAAGGGCGATCGCCCCTTCGATTCGCCCGCCGACGGTCATGGGCACGGTGAGGTTGGCCTTCACGCCGAAGCGCCGCCAGGTCGCCTCGTCGGCCGCGGCCTCGGCGGGCAGCTCGTCGAGCCGCGAGAACACGATCGGATGGCCGGCCTGGAGGCGCTGGATCGCCCACGGAAAATCCCCGGAGACCGACCGCAGCGCCGCCGAAGCGAAGCCGTCTACGGTCCACGAGTGGGTGAGGTACGTCTCACCCGTCTGCGGCGCAAAGCCGATCAGGTTCGCGCGGTCCACGTCGAGCAGCCCGACGATCCGCCGGAGCGCATCGGTGATCGCGTCATCGACGCTGGTCGCGGACAAGTTGACGAAGCCGGCGGACAGCTCCGCAAGTAGTCGCTCAAACGCCAGGAGCTCGCCGATGGACGGGGGTTCCGGCGCGGGCACCGCACGGGCCGGATCGATCATCGTGGAAGGCAGGCGCGAAGCCATGTGCGGTTACGTCGTTCGGTGTGCCTTTAGTCTAGCGAGATCGACTGGCTCGTGCAGATTGGGCGTTCGCGCCCTTTACTGGACGGCAGAACAGCCCGTTGCGATTCCGCAGCACGAGCCAACAGGCGCGAACGGGGGGGCGGCTTCGCGGCGCCGGCCTCGAGATTGACCGCGATCACGGTCTCGGCGAGACTTCCGTCCACCTTATTTGGCCGCTGTCTGATCGCAACATGCGCTGCGCCTGGTTGATCCGGTTCGTGCTCGCGTGCGCTGCCGCGGGCAGCGTACCCCCGGACGCTCGCGCGCAGGTAACATTCGCGCGCCCCGTCAGGCTCTTCGTTCCGGTGGCCGCTGGCGGCACGACAGACCTCACCGCACGCCTAGTCGCCGACGGTATCAGGGAGTCCCTCGGGCAGCCGGTCGTCGTAGAGAACAGGCCCGGCGCGAGCGGACGCATCGCTGCGGAAGCGCTCAAGCACGCCGCAGCCGACGGCACCACGTTCCTGCTGGCGCCGATCGTCGTGTCCGTGCTGGCGCCGCTCGTCTTCCGCGACCTCAGCTACGACCCATCGAAGGACTTCGCCCCGGTCGCCCAGGTCGCGCGGTACCCGTTTGTCCTTGCGGTCCGGCCGGATCACCCGGCCCGAACGGTGCCCGAGTTCGTAGCCTGGGCAAAGGCGAATCCGCGGCAGGCGAGCTTCGGTACCGCTGGTTCGGGCGGCGTCCCGCACCTGCTCGGTACGATGGTCGGCCGCGCGACCGGCACGGATCTGGTCCACGTCTCCTACCGGAGCGTCGCGCAGATCGAATCCGAGCTGATCGGAGGCCAGATCCCCGCGGCCATCAGCGCATTCGGCGACTTCCTGGCGCTCGACCGAGCCGGCAGGCTTCGCATTATCGCGACCTCGGGGACCATGCGCGCGCCGCTCCTGCCGGCGGTCCCGACGTTCGTGGAACAGGGGTTTCCGTCGGTCGTTGCGATTGGCTGGAACGCCGTCTACGCGCCCGCGGGGACGCCGAAACCGCTGATCGATCATCTTTCGATTGCGATCGTGAAGGCGCTCCGAACGCCCACCATCCGCAACAAGCTCATGGACCTCGGTCTGGAACCCACCGGGACTACGCCGGACGAGCTCGCGGCAATCATCGCTGCCGACACGGCACACTGGGCGCCGATCGTAAGGGCCGCGGGGTTCGCTGCTGACGGTCGTTAGCCGCCCTTGACCCCGGCGCAAACCTTGAGGTCATCCTGTCGCGGCGGCGATACCAGTTGACCCGGTAGTGCCCGTCTAGGTGCTTCCGTCTGGCGCGACGTCCGGCTCCGTGGGGAGGCCGACCCCGGGTGGAAGTCGCGGGTGATGGTCGACCGCTACGCGAAGTTCGCCACCGAGCATTTGGCCGTGGCCGCGGCGCGAATCGAGGGAAATCGCGGTGGAAACGCTACGATTTCACTACGTTCGCCGGACAGCCAGGCGCCTGCAGAGTCGCAAGTGCCTGATTGATCTGGTAGGGCGTGCAGGATTCGAACCTGCGACCAACGGATTAAAAGTCCGCTGCTCTACCAACTGAGCTAACGCCCCGGGGAGGAGGCGGGATTCTACGAGCCGTGCGCGCGGAGGTCAAACCGCGTTAGCTTTCAGGCGCTTATCCTTCGCGCATGATCCGCCAGTACTCGATTTTCATGGTCGCGGCGGCCCCGGCAATGATCGCGAAGAACGTGAGGATCGAGCCCGCGGCGAGGGTCGAGAAGCCGGTGATCCCCTGCCCGATCGTGCAGCCGAGCGCCACCACGCCGCCGAAACCCATCAGGATGCCGCCGACGATGTGGCGGAGCATGTCCGGCGCGTCGCGGAACGATTCCAGCCGGAAACTCTTCGACACGATGGCGTACACAGCCGACCCCGCGATCACGCCAAGCGCGGACGCAATCCCGAACGTCACGACCTTCGACTTGTCGGTCCAGAACATCAGCAGCTCCAGCAGGAACGCCTGCGGCGCGACGAACGACAGCGACTCCATCCGCCCGGTGTTGGTCGCGACCCACGCCTCCTGCAGCGTCTCCGGGTGTTCCGCGACGTACCCAAGTCGCCCGCTCACGTACCACCCGCCGACGATCACCAGCCCGACGACGATCCCACCGAGGAGATAGTCGAACTGGCGAAACTCGCGCCGCGCGAGCGCGAACACGGCGAGTGCCCCGCCGACGACAACCGCCACCCCGATCTCCATCGCGCGCCGCTCGGCGCCGAACCACTTCGCGAGCAGCGACGGCAGATCCTGGCCCGTCGAGAGCTGGACCGAAACCGCCTCGAGGACGCCGACGCGGACCGTGCCGAACAGCCCCCTCAGCGTCATGTACGCCGCGATCGCCATGAACACGAGCACCACGACCGACTTGAGGTTGCCGCCGCCGACGCGGATCAGCGTCTTCGAGCCGCACCCCGATCCGAGCGTCATGCCGATCCCGAACAGCGCCCCGCCGACGAGGTACGAGAGCCAGGTGAAGTTCGCCGCCGGGTAGATCGAGTTCGAGAGCTTGAGCAGGCCCGCGAGCTCGAGCGCGTTCGCGCCCAGGATCGCGACCGCGATCGCGAGCAGCCACATGCGCATGCGGTTCCAGTCGCCCATGTTGACGACGTCCGACACCGCGCCCATCGTGCAGAAGTTGGTCCGGTTGCCGACGAAGCCGAAGACGAACGCGAGGACGAACGCCCCCCACGCGACGACCGGCTGGAGGCTGGCGGGATTGACGTCTTGCATGGGTCCGAAGACGACCCGGCGAGCGGAGACGCGGTCTCCGCGACCTACTTCTTGGCGAGCCGCTGCTTCGCCTGCTCGGCCGCGGGGCTGTTCGGGTACTTCGCGACGAGCGTCTGGAGGGTGCTGCGCGAGCTCTTCGCATCGCCCATCTCGGCCTGGCTCGAGGCGATGTTCAGCAGGGCGTCGGGCGCCTTGGCGCTGTCGGGCCAGATCGAGATCAGCTTCTGCTGCGCGGCGATCGCGTTCTTGTACTCGCGGAGCGCGTAGTGGGCGTTGCCGACCCAGTACTGCGCCGAGGGCGCGAGCTGGCTCTGGGGGTACGACGTCAGGAACGACTGCAGGCTCTGGATCGCCGCGCCGTAGTTGTTGGCCTTGAACTGCGCGAGGCCCGCCTCGTAGGCCTGTTGCTCGGCCTGCGCCGCCAGCACGACCTTGTCCTGCTCGCTCTTCGCCGACTCGAACTTCCGGAGCCGGGTATCGAGGTCGACGTAGAGATCCTTCTGGCGCTTGTCGAGCCCCTCGACGCGGTTCGCCACCACCTCGATCTGCCCGCGCAGGCCCGCAATCTCCTGCTTGAGCGCCTCGAGCTGGTTCACGAGCTCGAGGAGCGCCTTCTTGTCGGTGACCTCGGACTCGATGCGCTCGAGCGTCTTCGCCTGCGCCTCGACCTGGCGGCGCACGTCGGCGATCTGCCGGCGCGCCTCGTCGTCGTCGAACAGGGCGGCGCGCGCGGGGAGGGCCGCCGCGAGGGCGGCCAGCGCCACGACGGTGCGAACCCTCATGACCGTCCCCCGCGCACCCGGTACGCGCTCCGCGTCCCGCTCAAAACTCGCCGCCGTAGAGCATGTCCCCGCGGCGATTCTTGTACCAGCAACCCTCGTCGTGGTCGACACATGCGGGCTTCTCCTCGCCGAGACTCACCGACTCGATCTGCACCTCGGTGACGCCGAGCACGATCAGGCGCTTCTTGATCGCATCGGAGCGGCGCTGTCCGAGCGCGAGGTTGTACTCGCGGCTGCCGCGCTCGTCGGCGTTGCCCTGGATCAGCATCTTCGCTTTGCGGTTATCGCGGAGGTACTTGCCGTGCGCCTCGACGACCGGTATGAACTCGGCCTTGATGTCGTCGCGGTCGAACTCGAAGTAGATGGTCCGCTTCGACAGGACGCTCGACGGGTCCTTGAGCGGGTCGCCGCCGATCGTCGACGGCTTGACCGCCCCGGTCGACGGCCCACCGGGCGTCGTCGCGGTCGGCTTGCGGTCTTCGACACCCGCGGGCTTCTCGGCCTCCGGCGTGCTCTGGCATGCGGCGAGCACGGTAGTCATCGTTGCGACAAGCAGGATCTTCCTCATAACGACCTCCTAAGTTAAAGGCCTCCTTTTAATTCCCTGGGAACGGGCCCCACGCCGGCTCGCGCACGTCGGCGGCCTTCACTGACAAGCGCTGCCTCACGCGCCCGTCGCTGGACGTGGCGGCGAGCACGCCGCGCCCGCCGTCGTTGGCGGCGTACAGGATCATCTTCCCGTTCGGCGCGAAGCTCGGCGACTCGTCGCGCCCGCCGTCGGTCAATACCTGGGTCTGCCGCGTTGCGAGATCCATCGCGGCGACGTAGAAGCGCCCGGCATTGCGTGTCACCAACACGAGCGTCTTGCCGTCGGGGCTCAATCGCGGAGTGACATTGTAGTCCCCGCTGAAGGTCACCCGCTCGCCCGCGCCCCCGCCGGTCGAGACCCGGTAGATCTGCGGGCTGCCGCCCCGGTCCGAAGTGAAGTAGATCCACTGGCCGTCGGGCGAGAACTGGGGCTCGGTGTCGATCGAGGGGGAGCTGGTGAGCCGCCGGAGGTTCGAGCCGTCAGCGTTCACGAGAAAGAGCTGGGTGCCGCCCTCGCGCGACAGGGCAACGGCGAGCTGCTTGCTGTCGGGCGACCACGCCGGAGCGCTGTTCGAGCCCCGGAAGCTCGCCGTGGCCTGGCGCTTGCCGGTCGCCAGCGAATGCACGTACACCACCGGCTTCTTCGCCTCGAACGACACGTACGCGAGTCGCGTGCCGTCGGGCGCCCATGTGGGCGAGATGATCGGCTCGTTGGACTGAATCGCCGTCTGCGGGTTCGCCCCGTCGGCGTCGGCGATCTGCAGCTGGAAGCGCGAGCCCGCTTTCACCACGTAGGCGATGCGCGTCGAGAACACGCCCCGGTCGCCGGTCAGCTTCTCGTAGATGAAGTCGGCGATGCGATGCGCGGTGGCGCGCGCCTGCGCCGGCGTGATGGTGTAGGCGAGGCCGCCGAGCGACACCTGCTTCGGGACGTCATAGAGGCGAAAGCGCACCTCGTAGCGCCCCCCCGGCGCCGGGTACACGCCCCCCACGACGAGGGCATCTGCGGTGCGGCCGCGCCAGCCCGCCAGATCGACGTTCGTTGCCTCGTTCAGCGGCGGGTTCTGCGGGCCCGTGTAGAGCGTGCGGAAGCGGCCGCTCCGCGCGAGATCCGCCTCGATCACCTCGGTGACGCCCGGCTGGAGCGCCGCCTCGCCCGCGAACGGCACGATCGCGATCGGGATCTGGTCGGCGCCGCCGCCGGTGATCTCGATCGAGAGCTGCGCCTGCGCGGACCCCGCGATGGCGAGGGCCACGATGACGGCACGGACCGCTTGCATCAATGTTCGAGTTATACGGGGCACCGATTCAGGGTGCTGGCGAGGGAGCGTCCGCGCCCTCGGTCCAGCGTTCGGAGTTCGGCTTGACGGCGTCGCGCATTATACCGTCCGACCTCGCGCAGGCCCATGTCGCTGGAGCCCGACAGACGGGCATTGCGCACAAAGTGTGTAATCACTCTAGTCTTTGGGCCGGAAGGTGAGGACCAGCCGGCGGTCGAACACCTCCCGTTGCTCGGGCAGCGGTAGGGGCGAGGACTTCAGGATGGCGCGTTCCACGGCCTCGTCCCAGGCCTTCACGCCGCTCGACTTGCGCAGTTTGGCGGAGAGCACCTCGCCGGTCGGCAGCAGCTCGACGTCGAAGATCGCCTCCGGGTTTCCAGGCATGTCCAGGAGGACGATGTTCGGCTTGATCTTGGCCCGGATGCGGTCGATCCACCGGGCCTGCGCCTTCGGATCCCCGAGGAGTGGCGGGCCCGCCTTCGGCGCCGAAGCGAGCTCCCGGTTGAGCTCCTCCCGCATCCGCTGGCGCGTCTCTTCCTCGACGCGCCGCTTCTCGGCGGCCTCGCGCTCCCGCTCCTGCTTCGCGCGCAGCTCCTCCTGCTTCTTGCGCTCGGCCTCGAGCTTGCGCGCCTCCTCTTCCTTGCGCTTGCGCGCCTCGTCCTCCTTGCGCTTGCGCTCCTGCTCGAGCGCGATGTCCGGCTTCGGCGCCGGCTTCGGCTCGACCTTCGGCTCCGGCTTGGGCTCGGGTTTCGGCTCGGGCTTCGGCTGGACGACCGGCTTCGGCGGCTCGACCCGCGGCGGCTCGACCGCCGGCAGCTGCGTCCACAGCTCCGCCATCACCGGGTCCGGACGCTTCGTCCGCCACTGGATGCCGAAGATCAGGATCGTCAACAGCACGACGTGCACGGTGATCGCGAGCAGGAACGCAAGCGCCGCGCCCGGGTCGCGGTGCTCGAGCGCGCGGACCGCGTCCGATCGGCCTTGCCGCCGCGCATTCATTGGACTGCCCTCGCGCTTCGCGCTCGGGATTCGCGCTTGGGGCGGCCCGGCGCGCTCATGCGATCACCTGGACGCCGGCTTGACCATGAGGCCGACGCGCTTGACGTCGGCCCGCTGCAGCTCATCCATGACCTTCAGGACCGCCTCGTAACGGACGTCCTTGTCGGCCGAGATCACCACCGCCTGGTCGGGCGAGCGGCGCTGCCGCTCCTTCACCCCCGCGATGAGCTGCTGCATGTTCACGGTGCGGTCGACCCCCTGGCCCTTCACGCGCTCGCGGAGCAGCATCGACTGGTCGGTGCGGATGATGACCTCGAGCGGCGCTTCCGGCGGCTGCGCGCTCTTCGCGACGCTCGGCAGCTCGACGAGCCCCGGCGTGATGAGCGGGGCGGTCACCATGAAGATGACGAGCAGCACCAGCATCACGTCCACGTACGGGACGACGTTGATCTCGTTCATCAGCTTGCGCCGCCGCATCGGCTCAGGGCCTCGCGCCGGTCTCTTGTCGCGTCTCGGCCGGCTCGCGGTGGCGCGGGGCCTGACGCTGCAGGATGTTCGAGAACTCCTCCATGAAGCTCTCGAACCGCACCGCGAGCCGCTCGATGTCGTGCGCGTAGCGGTTGTACGCGACCACCGCGGGGATCGCGGCGAACAGCCCGATCGCGGTCGCGACCAGCGCCTCCGCGATGCCGGGCGCGACCGCGGCGAGCGTCGCCTGGGCGACGTTCGCGAGCCCCCGGAACGAGTGCATGATTCCCCAGACCGTGCCGAGCAGCCCGACGTAGGGGCTGACGGAGCCGACCGAGGCGAGGAACGCGAGGTGCGACTCGAGGTAGTCCATCTCCCGCTGGTAGGTCGCCCGCATCGCGCGGCGCGCGCCGTCGACGAGGTCGCTCGGGTCGATGCGCTGGGTCTTGAGCTTCACGAAGTCGCGGAAGCCCGCCTCGAAGATGCGCTCGAGGCTGCCGGTGCGGTGGCGCGCGTTCACCGCGCTCTGGTAGAGCGCGTTGAGGTCGGGCCGGCTCCAGAACGCGCGCTCGAAGTCGTTCGTCTGCCGCTGGGCGCGCTTGATGGTGAAGAGCTTGTGGAAGATGTAGTACCACGAGATCACGGAGACCCCGAGGAGCAGCAGCATGATTCCCTGCACCACCCAGCTCGCGTTCAGGATGAGGTGGAGGATCGACAGGTCCTGGGTGACGTTCATTGTTGTGCCTTCTCCCTGAAGCCCGCGGGAAGGGGGACGGGCTTGTACGTCGCCGGGTGCACGCACGCCGCCTTCACCCTGGCCGAGACGAGCAACTCGTCGCCCCGCCGGACCCGCTGGTCGAACTCGAGCCGGACGCCGCCGATCCGGGCGATCGTCGCCGTCACCGTGAGGCGGTCGTCGAGCCGCGCCGGCTTATGGTAGTCCACCGCCAGGCCATAGACGATGAAAAGGACCCCCGCGCGGCCGGCGAGTTCCGCGAGGTCGAAGCCGAGCGCGTGCAGGAGCTCGATGCGGGCCGCCTCCATGAAGTCGAGGTAGGTGCCGTGATAGACGACGCCCCCGGCGTCGGTGTGGTGGTAATACACCCGCACCGGCCACGAGAGCGTCCGGCCATCCCAGCGGGGCCCGGTCTCCCCGGCCCTCTCCATGAAACGCGCGGGCGCCGGAACGGGGTTACTCATCCGCGAAGAGCTCGCCGCTCGCCGGCCGGCTCGGCGCGGCGAGGCCGAAGTGCCGATAGGCGGAGACGGTGGCCATCCGACCGCGCGGGGTGCGCTGCAGAAAGCCGCTCTGGATGAGGAACGGCTCGAGGACGTCCTCGATCGTGTCGCGCTCCTCGCCGATGGCGTGCGCGAGGTTGTCGACCCCGACCGGTCCGCCGGCGAACTTCTCCATCACCGCGAGGAGGAGCTTCCGGTCCATGATGTCCAGGCCGACCTGATCGACGTCGAGCATCGTGAGCGCCGCATCGGCGACCGGGCGCGTGATCGCCCCGTCCGCCTTGACCTGGGCGTAGTCGCGCACGCGGCGGAGCAGCCGGTTCGCGATGCGCGGCGTCCCGCGCGAGCGCTGCGCGATCAGCACGGCGGCCTCGCCCGCGAGCTCGATCTCGAGCAGCCGCGCCGAGCGCGTGAGCACGCCGACCAGATCCGTCGGCGCGTAGTAGTCGAGGCGCGCGGACCAGCCGAAGCGGTCGCGCAGCGGCGAGCCCAGCAGCCCCGCGCGCGTCGTGGCGCCGATCAGCGTGAAGCGCGGCAGATCGAGCCGGATCGAGCGCGCGCCCGGGCCCTGCCCCACGAGCAGGTCGAGCTTGAAGTCCTCCATCGCGGGATAGAGGATCTCCTCGACCGCGGCCGGCAGCCGGTGGATCTCGTCGATGAAGAGCACGTCGCCGCGCTCGAGGTTCGAGAGCAGCGCGGCGAGATCGCCGGGCCGCTCGAGCACCGGGCCCGAGGTCTGCCGCAGGTTCACGCGCATCTCGTGGGCGATGATGTGGGCGAGGGTCGTCTTGCCGAGCCCCGGGGGCCCGAAGAGGAGGACGTGATCGAGCGCCTCGCGCCGCGTGCGCGCCGCCTCGATGAAGATCGAGAGCTGGCCGCGGATCTTCTCCTGCCCGACGTACTCGGCGAGCTGGCGCGGGCGCAAGGACCGCTCGAAGGCCTCCTCGTGCGGCGAGGCGGTGGCGGGCGAGATCAGGCGGTCGGTCTCGATCATGCGCGCCTA
>Ga0209641_10003303_pt1 | contig 13546 bp, 14 predicted proteins | sample RifCSP16_1_FD_184022 | JGI IMG/M metagenome (GOLD analysis project Ga0209641, IMG submission 184022) | Soil microbial communities from Rifle, Colorado - Rifle CSP2_sed 16_1 (SPAdes) (version 2) | ecosystem: Environmental > Terrestrial > Deep subsurface > Rock core/Sediment | place: Rifle...
AGCAACTTCGGAATTTAAAAACTTTATTTTGCCAGGATAATATATAACTTCGGCCAGTGCAATTTCATAGCCTTGTTCGCCATGCAGGCAAGAAATCAGGTGCCTAGGAAATTGACGATCTTGCGCGCCCAGCAAAGTTAGAAATTTCTCTATAGATGAATATAGAGATGTTTCCAATGGCCCTTCTTTAGGAATGTGAGGTATTATGTGCATAAAAACAAGAAGTGGAGAAGCGATTTAAACCATTCTAAAACAGCCTCAAACTACCCTAGATTTGGAACATTCCTTCATAAGATAGATTAAGTTGCTGGGCAACGACTTCTCCAACATGCCGCAGATCTGGCTGCGTAAGCAAAATGCTGTGCAGTCGCAGCATGCGTGTAAGATCTGGAGCAATATCCTCCGTTTTTTGCGAGCTCTTTATCGTGTCCAAAAGCACAAACCCGTTGGCAATCTCGCCTACGCCAACATATTCCACATTTGGCAAGATTAGATTTTTCAGGTGAAAGACAAAAGGATTGGTGCCAAAAGGCGCCAGCCGCTGAAATAAGTCACTCGTTAAATTATAGTACGACTTTACACTCTGCGGCCTTGTATAGAGCAGTATTCGCATATCCCATAATTAAGAAGATAATGATTTAAACTATTGCTTGCCCGCCATTTCTTCTAGAGATTTTCTAGCGGCCCTCTCTTTTTCCAGATCTTTATTTATGTCAGCTATTTCTTGCTGGTATGTAGTCTCGCGTTCTGCAGCTTCTGCCAGGCGTCTTCGATACAGCGTATCAAGCGACCCGACTTTTGCTTCTATTACTTCAGCCTTGTCTGCCCAGATTTTCGCTCTTTCAGATTCTTGCCTAGCTCTTTTTTCAGCTTCTTTTGCTAGTTCCGCTTGATGCCTGACTTGAACTTTGTAGTTCAAACCTTCAGCAGCCAATACCTCAACCGCATCCGGAGCCCGCTTGCCGTTTGTTATTGATTCCAGATATGCGGATGCCAAAACATTAATCTTGTAAGCTTCCGTTGCTTCGGGAGGAATTTCCGAAGACTCATTTTTATGTGTTCGCTCGTATAAATCAAGCAAAAGCATTGATGCGCCGGCAGTAATCTCATAACGCGTTTGTGCCTGCTTGGCCTTTCCGCTTTCCTGTAGCTGCCTTGCCTGGATAAATGCTTCCTCGACTTCGTTTACGAGCTCAGCAGCTCTGGGATCGCTAAAGGTGGACAATTCTAATATCCTTTCTATCAAAGGTTTTGCTTTTCCACTAGTTTGGCCGTTAACATTAGTTGCCATTGTGTGTGTTCTGTATATGTTTACTATATTGTAGCTATTTATAAGCTTTTTGATTTGCCCAGCCTTTAAGTAATCTTAAAAGATTATTCAATTGTTCTGGTTAATGGAAGCCTACAGGCTCTCTATTAAGATATTGCACGGCGCCCGCTTTGAGCCAGAAAGCGCCATCAAAAATATCCGCAATGTCATAAGCACTGACCTTCGCAGGCCTACAGAGTTTCCGCAGGCAAGGATTTCCCTGCAGAACGGCGTGATTTTGGTTACAGGGGTTCCAAAAAAAGAGCTGGAGTATGCAATAACGAGGCATCAAGAGCTTTCTGCAAGGGTGCACGGAACCCCATTTTCATACTCTCTGGAGGAAGTGGAGTTGTCTGAAAAGGAATCGGGAATAACAAAAATAAGAGGCGAATTGGAAGACATCATAACAGAGCGTGACAACGATATAGAGTCCATGGAAAAAAGGATTGATGAATTATCAGCAGAGAATGAGAAATATGCCGAGGAGAAGGCCAGTTATGAAAGTGAAATTAAATCCCTGAAAGGCCAGCTCAAGCTCGCAAGGCAGCAGCCCGCACAAGCAACTGTGCAGACAAAAGAAGTCGTCAAGGTTGTTGATGAAGGCTTCAAGGTCAAGGAGGAGTTCATAATCTGTGTGATAGGCCACGAATCAATGAGTTTGCGCTCGCTAGACAATATGTTTGAAAGCCTTGGAAATGCAAATATGCAATTGGAAGAAGCCTTAAGCTTGTCAAAAATAGCGACAAGCGATTACATAACCAGGCATTTCGGTTATGATGTTAGAAAAACACAGGAGAGTATAAAATATTTGGACAAAATTCACAGAAGGGATTCTCATAATTTATTCGATAGCAACTGTCAACATATCGATAGGCTTCAAGAAGAGTTAAATAATATATTGAAGAAGAAAAGAATCGCGGAAGTGACTTCTGATTATGTAAAAAGAGTACAAGATTTTGGCGGGCAATTTGATTATTTTGCCACCGTAGCCACAGACGGCGCTTACTTTTACGTACCGCGCGGCCTATCTTCAGGCGCCGTCACAAAAGCCATAAGGGCGCACGCAGTTGAGGCACTGCAGGAGCTTTACAGCAATGTCGAGACGCAAAAAGGAAAATACCATGTCAAGATTAAGGTGCCAGGCCTGGACAGCTTGGATGATGCCATAAAAGCCTTGGAAGACAAGGACCGGCACAAGAAATATATCTTCAACAAGCTCAAGCTGGGAATTTCTGTAGTCACATTCCAGAAGGCAGATTAGTCAGAATGGTCTTAAGTCTCGCCTTAGTTCAAATAAAGCTGGGTTGTTGCCAAGCTTCTCTGCGAGGGCAGCCTTGAAGTGGAAGATATCATTCTCTTCCAGCTTTGCCCTGCCATCAGCTTCTATCAGGATTGATGGGTAACTATACATCCTGTTGAGTTTTGATATCTCATAGATTATGGCAGCTATCTTGTCAGCAGTTTCATCCAGTTTCTCTACATCAGATAAAAAGTCCAGCCTTAAAGGCCGGTCGAACTCTGCGGCCTTGATGTAAACTACAAACAATTTCTTGGAAAATTCTTCCAAGTCCTTCAGTATCGGCAGTTCAGATGTTTTGCTGTAATCTAGTGCTGCCGTCCTTTCTCCTGTGCTAAGAAGATTGTACAGGAAAAGTGTATCAGTCGTGTTGTTCAAAACATCTTTGTTTGCATCTATTCTTCTCAGCAGTTCGATATTTATGTTTGCTTTTAACAAAGCAGGGACTGCTTCCTGCAGAATTATGTTGCAGTATCTTTTTCCCCTGCTGTCCTCAACCGCACCTACAAGCAAAATATTTTTTTCTTGGCAGGTTTTGTACAATTCTCTGACTAACTTTACGACGCTCTGGTAAACCTTATACACCTGAGAGGTTTTCTCTGGCAGATTTGAGGGGTATAGGACAATTGAGCCATCCCTCACCAAAACATTAGGCTCAAATTCCCCAATAGCTTTCAGGCAGGTCTTCAATTCTACTTCCTCTCTCTTCAAGCTTGCAAGAAGATTGAAATCTGCCTCAGAGAACTCAGGCCCGACAGCAATTGGCTCTGGCATCGGTTTCCTGTCTGGGAAATACCTTGTCTCCGAGAGCTTTCCCTCGCTATAGGTAAAGCATACTGCAACAGCTCTTCTAAGTATCAGGCCGGCTCCGTGATATTCCTTCTTCAGCAGGCCCCCATCAACGCCGCATATCTTTAAATTGTGAAGATCGACAGGATTAATTGGGAACTTGAATTTTGTTATGCCGTCCTTGTCAGTCTGCTTGAAGCATTCCGACAAAAATGCGCGCTTCTGCTCCAGAAGCTTAAGAGCTTCAGCGATCTCGTTAAGGGCCTCCATGCAAATCTAGAGAAAGAAAGGGATAAAAGAGTTATCAGAGCTTTTGCCTTGCTATTTCTTCATTGAATGGTCCCATAACAATGATTTCATCTATCGCACCAGTGTAATCAAAGCTTCCTCTGTAAAACACATCAGCTATTACTTGTATGCAGAATCCTTCTCCGGCTACTGCAGTTATGCCTACAATGACATCATTTCCATCAACTCTACTGCTAGCAGATAAGGTGTGGCAGGGAGTCGGCTTCTGTATTGGGCCTGAAAAAACGATGGGCAAGCCACTTCCTGGCTGAGCTTCAAAGCCCCTGTCTATGGTAAAAGTCTCTGGCCCTTCTTGAGTTTCGGTAAAGTTGAAATTAGAAATCTGTAAAGTTGTAGTAAGCGCTCCTTTTTGTGCCATAAAGAAAGCTACCGCTATAACTATCACAAGAACTGCTGCAAAAGCCAGCCAGCCTCCTTTATTCATGCCCAAAAAGGGCTATTTTTGATATATAAAGGCGTATTGTAACACAAGCCTTTTATGCCCTTAATTTAGCTTAATTTTGGGTGATAAACTTCGCAAAATCTTCATCTGCTAAGCAGAAATTCTATGTAACAACTGCTATAGATTACACGAATTCATCTCCACATTGCGGGCACGCATACCAGAAAGTGGCTGCTGATGTTCAAGCCAGATGGCACAGGAGCCTTGGCTACAAAGTTTTCTTCTTGACAGGGACTGATGAGCATGGTCTTAAGATATTGAGGGCTGCCGAGAATGCGGGGAAGCCGGTTAAACAGTTTGTTGACGAACTTTCCCAAGAATTCAAGGAAGCCTGGAAAGCTCTCAACATAGATTATGACAGGTTCATCAGGACAACTGATGTGGACCATAAGAAAAAAGCCCAGCAGCTGATTAAGAGGATGGTCGAGGACATTTACAGGGGCGTTTACAAGGGTTCCTACTGTGTTGGCTGCGAAAATTATTTGGGCGATGATGATATAGTCGACGGCAAGTGCAAAATACACCACAGGCCTGTCGAATATCTTGAGGAAGAGACTTATTTCTTCAAGCTTTCTAAATACGCGGCGCCCTTGCTTGACTATTACAAAGAGCACCCTGATTTTGTAAGACCTTCTGGAAGACTGGAGGAGGTCAGGCAGAGAATCCTGCGCGAAGGCCTTAAGGACTTGTCAGTTTCAAGGGTCAAGTTCCAGTGGGGCGTGCCATTTCCCCTGGACAGGAGGCATTCCACTTACGTCTGGTTCGAGGCCCTGCAGTCTTACATAACCGGAATAAATTGGCCAGGGGCAAAGTTCAAGACTTTCTGGCCCGCGGATTACCAGCACCTGGGCAAGGATAACTTGTGGTTCCATGCAGTGATATGGCCCGCAATGCTGATGTCTCTTGGCCTGCCATTGCCAAAAACAATCGCGGTCAATGGCTGGATAACTGTCAACGGCGAGAAAATTTCCAAATCTCTCGGGAATGTAATAGACCCGAAATATCTGGCCAAAAAATACGGCGCAGACCCAGTAAGATATTACCTCTTGAGAGAATGCCCTTACGGGGAGGACCTGGACTTTTCTGAAGTTTCATTGATTAGCAGGCATAATGCGGAGCTCGCTGATGAGCTAGGCAATCTGTCTGGTATCCCGCGTCCTGACTCTAATAGAAAGATTTTCTGGCAACAAGGTGCCAAGAGCCAAGAAGCAGAAGAAGGATGATGTGGAAATAATTTGGCGTTCTGAGGACGCCGTGAGGCACGCTTCCGAGCACATGCAGAAATTGGAATATCACAAGGCCCTCGAAAAGATTTGGGCGTACATAACTGTTGCAAACAAATATGTGGGGGATGAAAAGCCCTGGGAGCTTGCAAAGAAAAATGACCCGCATTTGAACACTGTTCTGTACAACTTGGGGGAATCTCTAAGGATAATAACCGCTCTAGTATGGCCGTTCATTCCAGAAACTGCGGAGAAGATTTCCCAGCAACTAGGCCTCAAAACAGTGCCGGGATTGAAAGGCTTGAAATGGGGCCAGCTAAAAGCCGGCACAACGATTGCAAAAGGCGACATACTTTTCGAAAAAATTGACGCTGAAAGGATTGGCGTTGTGGAGCCTTTTGAAAAGCTTGACTTGCGGGTAGCAGAAGTAATGAATGTCGAAGAAGTAAAAGGCGCAGAAAAGCTGTACAAATTAAAGCTCAATGTGGGCCGCGCTGGTTTCCGCCAGATAGTCGCCGGAGTGAAGCAGCACTACAAGCCAATGGAGCTGAAAGGCAAAAGAATTGTGATAATTTCAAACCTGAAGCCCGCCAAAATCAAGGGCGTTGAGTCGCAGGGCATGCTCCTTGCTGCAGAGGACAAGTCTGGCAATGTCGGCATCCTCAGGGTGGATGAGACTGAGCCAGGAGCAGATGTTTTCATAGTTGGAATGGAAAAGAAGCCAGTTGAAAACCTCGACCTTAACGAATTCATAAAAGTCACGCTTACCACCAGGGGAAACTCTGTCTATTACAAGGACAAGTTCCTGCAGACATACAAGGAAAAAGTCCATGTGGAAAAAGCCGGCGAAGGCGGCAGAGTCAGGTAATGAAAAATCAAAGATTTTTCAAATCCTCACAGGAGTTGCGGTAATGGACAAGAAAGTTCTGGATCATTTCAGAAAAACGGACAAGGTGTTGTTTTCGGCAGCAAAGAAGCTGAATGGCAAGAAACTAGAACCTATAAAAGCCAAAGACCTTTTTGCAGCCTTGTGCAGGGAAATAATCTATCAGCAGCTTTCCGGCAAGGTTGGCAACGTCATTTATGGCAGATTCGTGAAACTTTTCCCGAATGGAAAAATAGAACCGAAAAGAATTCTGAAATTGCCCGCACAGAAGATAAGAAATATCGGAACTTCCTGGAACAAAGTGGACTTCATGAAAGATTTGGCAAAGAAAGTTGTCAGCAAGGAAATAGTTCTGGAAAATTTGCACAAGCTTGACAATGAATCAGTAATACAGGAATTAACGAAAGTAAAAGGCATTGGAAGATGGACCGCTGAAATGTTCCTGATGTTTTCATTAGGCAGGGAGGATGTTTTCTCTCCCGGAGACCTCGGCCTGAGGAGAAGCATTGAAAATCTGTATAAGATGAGAAATGTTACCCCAGAAAAGGCTGAGAAGATTTCCAGCAGATGGTCTCCTTACAGGACTTACGCCAGCCTCGCTCTTTGGGCCATGCACGATAACTGAGAATAACTATTTTAAGCACACTCTTCCTTATTCTAGAATGGCCACTAATGGTAAGCAGATTCGCTTGTACAACCTCGTGTTCATCTTCGTAAGCGTGATAGTCGCCATAATAATTCTGAGCACGCCTCAAGCCGGAGCTTTCATAGAGAAATCTGCAGAATTCGGGCCTTTTGCCCCGCTTTTCGCAGGAGCTTTCTATTCAGATGTAATAACTGCACCGGCAGCAACCGCGGTAATTTTCTATTTAGGTAAAGTTCAGAATCCGTTCTTTGTGGCTCTTATTGGCGCATTCGGCTCAGTAGCTGGTGATTATATTATTTTCCGCTACATTCGAAAAAGAGGAATTCCTGAAATAGCGTATCTTGCAAGGAGGTTAAAGATAAAGAATAAGCACCCCTATGCCAAATACGTCGCGATGGTTATTGCTGCAATAATCATAGCCTCGCCGCTGCCAGATGAAATAGGCGCGGCTATATTTGGTGCGTTAAAAGTCAAGACAAAATATTTTCTAGTTATCTCTTACACGCTTAACTTCTTGGGCATACTAACAGTAGCCTGGCTGGGCTCAGTTCTTTGAGGACTGACTAGGGTTAAGTCTTAAGGTCATGTGTGGTTTCTTCAAAAGCAGCCCTTATGTTAAGAGATACCCAACGTTGCGTCGTAGCTAACTTTTAAAAAGCGAATTCTACTTCTTTAGCAGCCGTTAGGCTATGTCATCAAGCGAAGCGCAGATGGCATGTCGTGCTCGAACGGCGAAACGTTCGCGCCAGTAGTCTAGCAGTAGGACATAACCTTGCCACGACCTTTAGACTAAAGGTCGATCAAACTGCGCATCACAAGTGATGCGCAAGAGATCGAAGGTCGCAATGAGGTTAGGACCCGAGTGCGAATCTCGGCTGGCGCATTGACCTATGGGGTCATAGTCTAACTTGGTCCTCAGCAAGCGGAGCTTGGCTCTGCTTCTTTGGGAGCAATCAGGACTCGCGCTTTGGGACGAAAGCAAAACAGCGTGCGATCCAGGTTCAAATCCTGGTGGCCCCATTTATTCATTCTTTCTTGTAGTCACTCCTTCCGAATTAAAGAGATATTTAAACAATCTCCTTTAATCTCTATTGATGGTCAAGCTTAACCTCAGGCAGCACGAGTTTATGGGCCTATTCCTTGTGTTTTTGGGAGCAACCTGGCTGGGCTTTGGCATTTACGGAACTTTATTGGGAGCTAACAGATTGCTGCTAGCCAATGCAACACTTCCATCAGGACTTGAACTGGCTGCATTCCCTGTGTTTTATGGTCTTGGAGCAGTGCTCTTGGTATTGGGTGCAATTGAGCTGAAAGAAGCCCTGCCTGGGAAAAATCACCCCAAGCATCACTAATCATTATCTATGGCAAAACTGTCAAAAGCAGAAATCGAGTACGGCTTGAAGGAGTTCCTGCAAGGCCTTTTGGTTGGCTTCATAATAGGCTTCATAATCGCAAGCCAAGTGCTTGGCTGATTACAAGCGAAGGAGGTAACACATGGCAAAAGGTGCAGCAGATTTGGACAAAATAGCGGGCTTCGCAATACTATTCGCATTGCTGGCTGGCGCAGCGTTGTTGTTATAATTCTTTTCACTTAATTCTACTGGACTCAGCTATCTCTAAAGCCCAGTAAATGCATTCCAAAGCAGCCCTGACGTATGGACTTTATCCACTCTCTAAAAAGCTTTTAAATTATCTTTTAACTGTTTCCCTACGGGTCCGTAGCTCAGTCAGGCTAGAGCGCCAACCTCTTAAGTTGGACGTCAAGGGTTCAAACAAAGCGAAACTAGTTTCGCTAGTTTCCTTTCAGGAAATCCCTTCGGGCCCGCTTTCTACTCTTACTGATGGGGGAATCTTTCATCACCAAGCTGAACTAGTTCAGCGGGGCCGATCTGAACAATGTTCAGATGGACCAGAAAATTGTCCAACAATTTTCTTGGGCACAGAAAAAGCATGCTTTTTCTTGTGTTAAGCTTCGCAAAATTTCTGGGTGCCCTTGACCATAGACATAACCCTCAGTAAACTTTATATCTGAAACAACACACTTCACCATGGCCATGGTGAAGAACTTATACCAGATTGCTGACGATGCCAAAGAACTTCGTGATGAGATACACAAGACTATTGACGTGAAAGGAAGGAAGAAAACTGATTCCGGCGAGATTTCTATCTGGGCCTCAAAGTCTTTGGAACTGCTTGGCGATTTGGCAAAGAAAGCAGATGAGATTATGGAGCGCCTTGTAAGATTAGAGGATGAAGTCAGGAAAGATGCAAGGCCAGAGATGCTCAGGAAAAGAAAATAACTAATTTGAACCCTAAGCCACAATATTTATTAACTCGTAACCATTAATTAGATAGTGGGTCGTTTAAATGAAGCAACAATTGATTCCATAGTTTATAGAATTAAGAAAGGTGAATCCTTGAATTCTATATCCAAAACTCTCAATTTGGGGAAATCGACGCTTTACTATTACTACAAGAAAATAAAGGGTAAAAGATACAAAGAACCAAAGTATTCCATTAGATTTTCAGAAAAAGAGGGGGAAATTTTAGGTATTTTTGTTGGTGATGGCAGTCAACACTACGCTAAGTCTAATTGGAATTATCAAACCAATGTACACTTCGGTAATTGTCCCGATTATGCAAACTACGTTAAAAATTTATATGAAACATATTTTAACAAAAAATGGCGGTTGGGTAAGGAAATCGATCCAAAAAGTATTAGATACAGACTTAGAGTTTCAGATAAGAAGATTTTCAATTATTTTTCTAATTTTATACATTACGATAAACATAGAAAACATGACACTGTGAGTTTAAAGGCTCTTAAGTTACCCTTACGATATAAAATTGGCTTTTTACGAGGATTATTAGATACTGATGGTACAGTCTGCCAAGAACGGGCGACTAATAGGATTAAGATAGTTTATTACACCACTTCGAATGCATTAGCAAAACAAATTCTAAAGATACTTAGAGAGATGCGTATTGCTTGTGGAATATCTAAGGTTGTACGAAAGGGCTGGAAGGATTTATACAATGTATATGTTTTACAACATGATGTGGACAAGTTTCTTAAACTGATAAAGCCGTTTAAGGCTAGAAAATTCGGGCCGGTGGTCTAACGGTATGACGCACGCATGGCATTTTGCAGAAAAGCAAGCCGAAGCGTGAGGCTACGGGTTCAATTCCCGTCCGGTCCATTTACATAATTTTAAGAACCTATTTGTTTACTCAAGTATATAATGACCATAACAATTGACAGGGAAAAGTCCGCTTTTCATTGGCTTGTCGAAGTAGTTGATGAGTTCGCCCGGTATGGGGTCGCCAACATTGAGACGTCAGCAGATGAAGCCGCAGTCGCAGAGGCTGCAAATGTACTGGCGATATTGCCGAGGTTCTACCAGGGATATGACATAATAGTTAGGCTGAAAAGACCTTCCAAAGTCCACGCTTGGAGGTTCAGCAACAGGAATAAGGGTACCATAGCCCTTACTGTTGACCATTCCATCGGCTACGAAAGTTCTGTTGATGATAATTTATTGCCAACTGTTGTATTGGGCTGCGAATGCCCTGCCGCAGAAATCCATGGCAAATTTTCAGTTTCCTGCACGGGGGTCAGTGACATAGCCACGTCCAAAGCTGTCGCAAGACACGCAGACCTTTTCAATAAGCTTGACCGGTATCTCCCCGAACCAAAGGGCGCCAAATTTGAGATAGGTTATATGAATCCGCCCGGCCAGAGGTTCACAATCACGATGCCTTTCCAGCAGCACAAGCCCATAAAAGAAGTTGAAAAGTTCAAGACATTCGGAGTCTTAGAAGGCGATAGGCAACTTGGCAGCGAGGCCTGGCACGCTTTTGGCGAAGCCCTTTTTGCATTTGCATGGGGCGGGTGGACGCGTCTTGGTTTTGAAGTCGTGTCTGGCCAGAAAACCCTTGATGATTTGCTGAGCAAGGCAAGGTCAAAGGACGCGGAGAAGATAAAGCATCACTTGCCCAAGGCAATCGATGGCTGTTACGAGATGATGCATCATCTTGTTGTGCGGCCGCACGAGGGTTTTTCAAGATGGCGCGAGATGTTTAAAATGCCAGAAGCGCACGAAGGCTATTTTGTGTCCAGCGCAATACATGGGCTGAATGATGCACGGCGAATCAACGCAGAAGCTTTAGTTGAAAGTTATAATAAAAACTATGCGCAGCCGAGAGGAATAGCTGCGATAAGTGCGGAGCAGCTTAAAAGAGCGTTAAATATAAATTTCGAGCAGCACATCAGGAGCAAGGAACTGGAGAGTTCAGTATTTTACAAAACCATCGAACGCATACAATAATTAGTAGCTTTTAAAAACCAGATTTTCCCATTATGTCTGGCGAAGTAGTTCAGCCTGGTATGTTGCGATAAAGCTGAATAAATTTAGCTGTATCCTTCGCAGGAAAGAACGCCAGTTTCATAAGCTGGATGTCGCAGGTTCAAATCCTGCCTTCGCCACTAAACTCTTTTAACACTTTATTTCATAATAATATTATGAACACTCGAGCGCATATCTTCATCTCTGGATTAGTGCAAGGGATTGGCTTTCGGAGCTGGGTTCGATGGCTAGCTCGCAAGATGCAGCTGAAGGGATGGGTAAGGAATACTGATGATAAGGTGGAGATTGTTGTTGAGGGTCTGTCTGCTGTTATGAAAGATTTCGAGGAAGCCCTGTGGAAGGGACCAATAGGGAGCAGGGTTGAATCTGTTGTTTTGACAGTGGAAAACTATAAAGGCGAATTCTCTGACTTTGTTGTAAAGAAATGACTAAGGACAAGGAAGAAAGGAAGAGAAATGGTTTAGGCGGGAAGATAGCCAGCAATACCTGGAGCGCAACTAAATGGCTTGCCAGGAAGACAGGAAAGCTTTTCAGGGACTCTGTGCTGACTGCAAGGCCTCTCAACAGGAAGGAGCAGATCAGGCTTTCAAAGCTAGAAGAGTTCATGAAACCAAATGAACTCAATCGATTGAACCTTTTAGTCAAGCAGGGGAAAGCAGTTGTTAAATTGAAGAAGCTGGACTGGAGTTTTTTGATATCTGGGAAAGATATTCTTCCGAGAATTTACTTTATCCAGCCGGAAAAGAGAAAATTCAATCCTGACCATGATGTTGAAGTCAAGCACAGGTTGTGGATAGAGGAGCTCGACAAGAAAATCAGAAGCAAATTTTTCGAGATGAGATTTCGAGAATTCTCTGGCCGAGCTTATGAGTCTGTTCCGCAGTTCATTGCTGCAAATATAATAGGATTGAATGAAGCAAAGCAGTCTGCATCATTGCAATTATTTTCCAAAGAGCCTGTGCATATCTTGCTGCTTGGAGATCCTGGCACAGGCAAAACTGATATCCTGAGAAGTGCAGCAGACTTGTCGCCCATAGGGGCATTTGGATTGGGTTCCGGTACATCGGGGGCAGGACTTGCAGTAGTGGTGCAAGGAAAGAAAGTTTCTCCCGGGCTTTTGCCTAGCGCGCATCGCGGCTTGTGCTGCATTGACGAATTAAACCTGATGAAAAAGGAAGATTATGCCGCATTGTACAATGCTATGGAGAAAGGTTTCATCACATACGACAAAGGCGGGCATCACTACAGGTTTGATGCCCTTATCAGAGTGCTGGGAACTGCAAATCCGCAGGGAGACAAGTTCAAAGGTTACACCACTGAAGAATTAAGGGCACAGCTGCCTTTTGACTCTGCCCTCCTTACAAGATTCCACTTGACTTTTATTGTGAAGAAAGCAAACTTGTCAGAGTTTGCAGAGATTGCAGAAAAAATTGTCTCTGAAGATAAGGTGAAAGTAAAATTAAATGACATTTTGTTTTTGAAAAGATACATCAAGTTTGCATCTGCTTTGGATGTTGAAATTCCCCAAGGAATGGCTGATAAAATCAAGAATTTCGCAACATCGCTAAAAGAGAAGGAAGAAGGGATGCTGTTTGAAGTTACCCCGCGCACAGTCATAGGCTTGACAAGGCTTGCAAAGGCCTCGGCAAGGATGGAATTAAGGTCGATTGTAGAGGGAAAGGACTTGGAAAGGGTTTTTAATATAGTTACGAAGGCATACAAAATAGATTAAGCCTCCGTGGCTCAGTGGTAGAGCGTTAGGTTCCAGGAAAATGGAATCCGCTAAGCCTTGGTACTGAGCTCCTCGTGAGCCTGACAAACAGGCAAAGGTCGCCGGTTCAATCCCGGCCGGGGGCATACCTTATTTTTTAAAACTATGCGTGGAGTAGACAATATGCCAGGCAAAGAACCTCTATTAGAAGAAAGAGTACGGCTCCTTACTGGCGAGCATAAAGATGCGTGGTACTATGTAAAGGAGAGGTGGGATAAAGACGATGATGAAGAGCGCTCACCAACATCAAGGGAAGACGTTGCAAGGAAGTTTAATTCTACCTTTAGTAAAGCAAGGGCATTAACGGATTATTTGTACAACGAGAGTCTATTGAAAGAAATAAAACCTGGAGTATTTGCCCCATACTATGCAAGAGATGTAGAAATTCTTCGCTTTACACAGCCGCTAATGGACAGTTCTCAATTAGAAATATTTAGCGGGAGGCCTACTGGTGAAAAGCAGGAAATTATGACATATGAAGAAGCCAGAGATAGAGTTTATTCTATC
>Ga0209641_10003306_pt1 | contig 13541 bp, 14 predicted proteins | sample RifCSP16_1_FD_184022 | JGI IMG/M metagenome (GOLD analysis project Ga0209641, IMG submission 184022) | Soil microbial communities from Rifle, Colorado - Rifle CSP2_sed 16_1 (SPAdes) (version 2) | ecosystem: Environmental > Terrestrial > Deep subsurface > Rock core/Sediment | place: Rifle...
GCTCCCGACTTCACGCTCACCACTGATGCCGGAGAGCTGCTCACGCTCTCCGCACTCCGAGGCTCTCCGGTCGTCCTCTACTTCTATCCAAAGGAGGACTCGCTACCTCCTTTCGACAGTATGTCCGCATGACCGACACGACGATCCCCGAGGTCAGGTCATGACTGACTCCGTTCCGGAGGCAGAACTGAAGAAGACGGATGCCGGGCTCATTCCCCAGGGGCATGGCTGGTTCGTGCTCAACGCGCGCGACGCTTCGTGGATCCGAAGCGAGGAGCGCGGGCAGGACACCGACTTCGAAGGTGGGCAGGAGTGGGCCCAGCTCGGCTTCCGCATCCACGTTCTCATGCCTGGTCAGCGGAACGGCATGTACCACGGCGAGCGCAGCCAGGAGGACTTCCTCGTCGTCTCCGGCGAGTGTGTGCTCGTGATCGAGGGTGAGGAGCGCCGCCTGAAGGCCTGGGACTTCGTTCACTGCCCGCCGTGGACCCGGCACGTCTTCGTCGGCGCGGGCGACGGACCGTGCGTGATCGTCATGGTCGGCAGCCGTGTGGGTGGCTTCGAGGTCCTCTATCCGGTGAACGAGGTTGCAGCAAAGCACGATGCGAGCGTGCTCGAGGAGACGTCGAACCCCGACGAGGCATACGCCCGCTTCGGGTCGGAGGAGCGGTCGGGGTACGGCGAGGGGTGGCTGCCGTCTGAGACCCCCCCGATGGGCCGAAGAACGGAGGCACCCCTTGGTCGAGGAAGGTAGAAGAGCTCCTGACTTCACGCTCACGTCGGAATCCGGCGAGCGCGTGCGGCTATCGCAATTCCGAGGGCGGCCGGTCGTCCTCTACTTCTATCCAAAGGACGACACCCCGGGCTGCACGACACAGGCATGTGGGATCCGTGATGCGTGGGCCGAGTTCGAGAGCCGTGGCGCCGTCGTGCTCGGAGTGAGCCCCGACGGCCCGATGCAGCACGCGAAGTTCAAGGAGAAGTACGGTCTCCCATTCGCGCTGCTTGCGGACGTGGATCACGCGGTAGCAGAGCTCTACGGCACCTGGGTCGAAAAGACCATGGCCGGAAAGACCTACATGGGCATCGAGCGCTCGACCTTCGTCATCGACGCCGACGGGAACGTTTCCAAGGTGATGCGCCGAGTGAAGCCCGACGCTCACGCCGTCGATGTCCTCGCCGCGCTCCCGTAACGAGTAGTGGAGAACTGATGCGGATGAGAGGACTTGAACCTCCACGCCCTTTCGGGCACACGGACCTGAACCGTGCGCGTCTACCAATTCCGCCACATCCGCGCGGCCGAACGATTCTAGCTTCGGGTCGTCTCAGTCCTCGATGACTCGTCTCGCAGCTCTCACCGTTGCCGTGTTTGCGGTGCTCGTCGGGACCGAGGACCGTCCGCTCGTCGGCGTCGCCGGCACCGAAACGACCGAGGTCGTCGTCCTGCTGAAGTCTCCTCCGCTGGGGATGGCACCGAACACCGGGACGGCGCTCGACGCCGAGCAGCGGGCGTTCCGGCGTGCGCTTTCCGCACGGGTACCCGACGCCAGCGTCGGCTGGCGCTACCGGCTCGTGGCGAATGGCTTCTCGGTTTCGGTGCCGAGTTCCCAGGTTGCCGGCTTGCGAGCGCTACCCGGTGTGCGCGAGGTGCTTCCCTCCGCAACGTACGGACCTCAGCTCGACCGCACACCGCAGCAGATCGGCGCTCCCGCGCTCTGGGGTCCCACGCTCGACACGGCTGGCCAGGGCATGAAGATCGGGATCATCGACAGCGGAGTCGACGCGAGCCATGCGTTCTTCAACCCGACGGGCTACGCCATGCCGCCGGGATTCCCAAGAGGACAGCGACGGTTCACGTCCGCGAAGGTGATCGTGGCACGCGTTTTCGCGCCCAAGACCGCCAAGGCGCCAACCGCGCGAGTCGCCTTCGACTCGGACGACTCGAGCCACGGGACGCACGTTGCGGGAATCGCGGCCGGAAACGCGCAGACGCCCGCAGGGGGCAGGCGCATCGTCTCCGGCGTCGCTCCCCGAGCCTACATCGGGAACTACAAGGTGTTCGTCGAGACGGACACGGGCCTCAGCCCGAATGCGAACTCGCCTGCGATTGTCGCCGCCATCGAGGCCGCCGTCGCCGACGGGATGGACGTCATCAACTTCTCGGGAGGCGAACCTGAGATCGAGCCGAGTCGAGACATCGTCGCCCTGGCTCTCGACGCAGCGGCAGCCGCAGGCGTCGTGCCCGTGATCTCGGCCGGAAACGACTACACCGACGTCGGCGCTGGATCCGTCTCCTCGCCCGCCAACTCCGCACGCGCTCTCGCTGTTGGCGCAGTCGAGATCTCGGGCAACCCGGTACGGCGCGAGCACGCCGAGTTCTCGTCGGTCGGCCCGACGACGATCTCGCTCCAGCTCAAGCCCGACGTGGCCGCCCCTGGCGTAGACGTCCTCTCGTCCGTCCCCGAGGGCTGGGGATCGTTCTCCGGAACGAGCATGGCCGCACCGCACGTAGCTGGCGCAGCGGCGCTCCTCGCGCAACGCCACCCGGAGTGGACCGTCGCGGAGATCAAGTCGGCTCTCGTGCAGACGGGAAGCGACTCCGTCGACGAGAGCGGAGATCTCGTCCCCCCGTCATTCCAGGGTGGCGGCGTGATCGCCCTGGCCAGGGCGGACCGGCCGCAGCTCTTCGCCGAGCCGACGGCCCTGTCGCTCGGACTGCTGGCCCGGCGTAGCACCGCAAGCGGGACAATCCGGCTCGACGACGCCGGTGGCGGAGCCGGGACGTGGCAGATCACCGACACGCCCGCGGCGATATCGAGCGCCGGAGGAGCGCTCGTCCTGCCCCCGACGGTCGATGTCCCCGGAGCGCTGTCGTACGAGCTTGTCGTCCCTGCAGGCGCGAGACTCGGCGACCTCACCGGCTACATAGAGCTCCGCCGTGGCTCGGATCTCCGACGGGTCCCGTACTGGGGGCGCGTGTCGGTTGCTGCTCTCCAGCGTCACACGACCCTCGCGCTCCGACGGCCAGGCAGCTACAAGAGCTCGACTGCAGGACGCCCGGCACTCGTGTCCCGCTATCGCTACCCGGACGACCCGCGCGGAATCGGCGTCACGACCGTTCTGCGCGGTCCCGAGCGTGTCTATCGCATCCTGCTCACGAAGAACGTCGCGAACCTCGGCGTCGTCATTACGGAGCGCGGTCCCGGAAGCCGAGTCGAGCCGCGCATCGTCGCGCTACTCGACGAGAACCGCCTTGCCGGGTATGCCGGCCTGCCGGTTGCACACAACCCGTACCTCGAGGACTTTCGATCCGACGTGCTTGCCGCAGGTGCGCTCAGCCCGATTCCAGGGGAGTACGCAGTGGTGTTCGACAGCGCATCTCGCGCAGGTGCGGGGTCGTTCACGTTCCGCTACTGGGTGAACGACGTCACTCCACCGACGCTCCGCGTGCGCTCGCATGCCGTTCCCTCCGGCCGGCCGGTTCAGGTCGCTGCCCGCGACTCCGGCTCGGGCGTGTATCCCGACTCGATCGTCGCCACGATCGACCGCAAGCAGGTGCCGACCGTCTTCCGACGCGGAGTCGTCACCGTGTCCACGAGAAGGTTTGCCCGCGGCACGCACCGGCTGCGTCTACGCGTGTCGGACTACCAGGAGTCGAAGAACACGGAGAACGTCGCGCCCATCCTCCCGAATACGCGGACGCTCGTGACGACGATTCGCCTGCGTTAGGACGTGCTCAGCGCACGACGATCTTGCCCTTCATTCCGAGCGACGCATGACCGGGCACCGTGCACATGAACACGTATGTCCCCTTCTTGAGAGTGACCCTGAGCGTGGCCTTCTGTCCTTTGTTCAGGATGCGGGTCTTCTTCGGGCCGATCTTGAGATCGTGGGTGGCCGCGCCCTTGTTCACCAGCGTGAAGGAGTGCGTCCCCGGAGCAACCCGAGCCGGCATGCCCTTGAACTTGAAGTCGAGCGCGGTGACCGTGTACTTCCCGCTGCCCGAACCGAGCGCGGCCGGTACGAGAAGGATCGTCGCCGCTGTGAGGACGGCGGCCGAGGTCGCGAGAACGAGTCGTCGAGTCATGATCACCCCTCCAAATTCGATTGACCCAAGGTGCGGCAGAGCATATTGCAGCTCGAGAGCCCGGAGCTGGTGTCACGTACCCTCGGTTCGAGCGGGCTCGACTCCCGGCTACGTCTTGCGGTCGCGCTCCTCGATCGTCGGCAGCGCATCGAGGTCACGCTGTACGGAGCGGATGAACTCGTCGCTCTCGTCCTCCGGCGTGATCACGCGAAGCTGGCTCTTGCGGCGCTGTCGATCCCGGTCGCGCCTGGCTGCCGCTCCGAAGCGGCGCTCCAGGCGTGGGCGCTCGACCGCGACCGCAAGTGCGGCCGCGAGGACGAGCAACACGAGCCACGGCCAGCTCACGGTCTGAGTGTATCGCCACCTGGATGCTTCTTCGTCACCCGGCCGCGCGAAACACCTGCATCGGGAGGCTCGCAAGCGGAACACCGCCGTCCGAGGTCACGAGCCAGGTGTCCTGCATGTAGAGGCAGTCCTCGCCGTTCGCGGCGATGGCGTGCGGGTGCATCGAGAACACCATGTTCTCGGCGAGCTCCGTCTCGACGCCCTCTCCCACCTTCGGGAACTCGATCATCGTCATCCCGATCGAATGGCCGGTGACGTGCCCGAGCTGGTATCCGCGCTCGACGAATCCGGTCGACACCGCCCGATGCACGTCGTGGCAGCTCGTGCCCGGCCGCATCGCGCTGTGAGCCGCATCGAAATATTCGCGGTAGGCCTCGAGCATCCGCTCGGTGTCCGCCGACAGAGTTGAGTCCCGCGCGGCGATCGCCCGCGAGACCTCGACCCAGTGCATTCCCGGTCCGGCGACCTCGAGTGACGGCAGCACGAACCCGCTGAGCACCTCCTCGCGGCGTGCGATCTTGAACTCGGGGCAGGCGAATGCATCGGTTCCCGTGAGCACCATGTTCATCGTCAGGCGACCGCACCCCTCGGCCACGAACCACTCCTCGGCTGCGGCCATCACCTCCGCTGCCGTCTTCCCCGGTGCATACGCGTCGAGGAACACCTCGAATCCCCGCTGGTTGATCCGCACGGAGTCGCGCACCGACTCGAGCTCGGCGTCGCTCTTCACGGCTCTCGCGATGTCGAACTCGACGTCGAACGGAACGAGCCCGAGCCCCTCGAGCGCGCGGTAGTCGCGCACTGCCATCACGTAGTCGAGCCCGTAGACGCCGACCCGCTTCCAGCCGGCTGCACGTGCGCGATCGGCGATCTCCTCGCCCGGCCGGCCGTGGAAGACCTGTTCGATCTCCGCCGTGCCGTGCTCACCGACGTACCGGGCCTCGGTCGGGAACACGATGCACGGCTCGCCGTCTGCCGGAACGACGACGTACGCGTAGCGATGGACGATCTGGAAGCCCGAGAGATAGGTGACTGCGCCCTCGAAGCCCGAGTACTCGCTTCCCGACACGACCAGCGCGTCGAGATCGTGCTCGGCCATGGCGGCGCGGACGTTTGCGTACCGCCGCGCCAGCTCGGCGCTCAGCTGAGTCTCCACGATTCCTCCAGTCCCTTGACGAGTGCGGTCACCGCGTCGTTCAGCGGAGTCGGGACGCCGAGCTCACGGCCGAAGCGCCCGATCCCACCGTTCAGGAAGTCGATCTCCGTGAGACGACGCGCTTCGACGTCCTGGAGCATGCTCGCCTTGTGCTCGTACGCGACGTCGGGTCGTGCGGCATGGTCGATCAGCTCCTCGGGGTCGGCGTCGAGAGTGATCCCTTGCGCCGCGGCGACCGCCTTACCTTCGGCAACGAGCGAGCTGACGAGAGCGCGCAGGTCAGCGCGCTCACACACGCGACCATGCGTGAGGCCCGTCAGCGCGCCGACGGGGTTCGTCGCCGCGTTGAAGATGACCTTGCGCCACTGGGCCGGTCGCGCGTCTGCAACGGCCTGCGTGGGCATGCCTGCCCGCGTGCAGGCTTCGGCGAGGCGCTCGATCTCGCCGTCCGTCGCGGGGCTCGCCTCGAACGGTCCGAGGGTCGTATCGCCCTTCACGTCCCACTGCACGACACCCGGCTCGAGGATCTTTCCCGCAGGGAACGTCGTTCCGCGGATCACGCGCCTGACGTGCCGCGCGAGGACTTCCTCGTTGCCGACGCCGTTCTGCACCGACGCGACGGCGCCCTCGGTGAACGCGTGTGCCGTCGCCGCGATCGCGCCGTCGGTGTGCATCGCTTTGGTCGCGACGATGCCGAAGTCGCACGCGGGGAGCTCCGACGCGTCCGCAGTTGCCTGCAGGCGCCCGGTGACGTCTCCTGCACCTACGAGCCGCAATCCGTTGGCATTGATGGCGTCCACGTGCGGTTGCGAGAGGTCGTAGGCCCACACCTCGACGTCGTCGAGCCCGGCGAGGTTCGCGGCGAAGAGCGACCCGACCGCACCACACCCGACCACGCAGACCCTCACGAGTAGGACGCCTCCTTCCCGCGAACGAGCGCGTACAGGGAACGCTGGAGCGGAATCGGCACATCCGCCTGCTCGGCTTCGCGAACCAGAGCTCCGTTGATCGACTCGACCTCGGTCGGCCTGCGTGCCTCGACATCCTCGAGCATGGACGGGCGATGGGCGCTGCCGCGCTGCGTTGCATGGACGTTCATCTCCCACGGATCCTCTCCCAGTGAGACGCCGGCCGCAGCCGCCACCGCCTTGCCCTCGTCCATGAGCCCCCGCACGAGGACTCCGAGGTCGCCCGGTCCAGCTTCAGCCGCGAAGTGCCCGTCGTGGGGTAGGCCCGTCAAAGCAGCGACCCCGTTGACCGTGGCATTGAAGATCAGCTTCGACCATTGCGCGGGCCGAAGGTCGGCGAACGCCTCCGCCTGGAGCCCCGCGGAGACGATCAGCTCGACGACCTCTCTTGCGCGCTCGAGCGGCGTGTCCTCGTACGGGCCGAGCCATGTCGGGGTGTCGAGGACGTACTCGACCTCGGTGTCGGAGTGCCTCGTTCCGCTCATGAACGTGATCGCGGAGAGGAGCGGCCACTCGCCGTGTCGACGTACGACGGCCTCGGCGCCGAGGCCGTTCTGGACGGTCATCATCGTCGCCCCTGCGAAGCGCCCGGCCAGCGAGTCGACGACCGCCTCGAGATCCGTCCCCTTGCACGCGATGATCCCAAGGTCGAAGTCAGATAGCGAATCGGGGCTGCTCGCTGCCCGGACGCGCGCAGCGAGATCCGATCGTCCGGTCACTCGAAGCCCACGTTCGTTGAGCGTGTCCGCGTGCTCGCTTCTACGGGTGAGAACCGACACGTCTACGACTTGTGCGAGGTGTCCGGCGAACAGGCTGCCGATCGTCCCGGCGCCGATGACGCACACACGATCGATCATGACGCCGTCTCTCCCGTCTGCGAGACGCGGCGCCACGGTGTCGAAAGCCGGAACTCCCTTCCCCGCGTGAGCCCGTCCGGCAGGAGCACGAGCACGACGGCCATGAAGATCGCCACGCCGACCAGACGGCTTCCGCCCCAGAGCGGCTTGCCGACCAGGTCGGCCACGAAGCCGATCTCACCGCTTTCGGCCTTGAGCAGGAAGGTGTCGAGTGCGCTCACGGCGAGCGCTCCGACAACTGCGCCCCAGAGGCTCCCGACGCCCCCAACCACGAGCATCGCGAGCGTCAGGAACGTGAGATCCAGGTAGACGTCGCGGGCTTGGAGAGTCCCGGCCAGGTGCACGAGCAGGCCTCCGGCGAACCCCGACAGCGCCCCGGACAGCGCGAATGCCCAGAGCCGCTCCCGATGAATGTCGATTCCGGTGGAGCGCGCCGCGGCCGAGTCCTCGCGCGACGCACGAAGCTTCCTGCCGTAGCGGCTGCGTTGGTAGGCGAACGCTGCAATTACGACCGCGATCGCGCCGACCGTCGCCTGGAGGAGATCCGTCGTTTCGGGGATGGTCGTCAGCGTGAGCGGCCCAGGCCCGATCTTCTCCCAGTTGTTGAGGATGTTGTAGGTCACGCCGAGGACCGCGAAGGTCGCGATGCCGGCAGCGAGCCCGGAGAGGCGCATCAGCGGTATGCCCACGACGAGAGCGAACACTCCGCCGAGCACGGTCGCGAGGGCAAGCGACATGATGTTTCCGACCGAGTGCTCGCCGAGTAGCGAGAACAGTCCGGGTGTGATCGTCGGCTTCAGTGCGACGGGGACCGTCATGACCCCGGCTACAAAGGCCCCCACCGCCACGAAGCTCACGTGGCCGAAGGAGATCACGCCCGAGTTTCCGACGAAGACGTAGAGAGCGACGACCATGGCCACGGAGACGAGCGCTCCCCGAAACTCGATCTCGAGGGCGGGATCGACGAAGCCCATGCTCCCGACAACCCCGACGAGCACCAGGACGAGAACGGGGCCGAGCAGCTCCGCAAGATCGAGGTAGCGCCTCACAGCCGTTCCACGGCAGTGCGCCGCCCCCGGGCGAACAACCCTTCTGGCCGGAGCAGGAGCACCAAGATCACGAGCATGAACACGGCCGAATCGAGGTAGACGCTGCTCGTGAACGGCCACGCGCCCGTGCTCGGGAGGTAGCCGGAGAACATGCCTACCGCGAAGCCCATCGTGAACCCACCGAGAGTCGCCGAGAGGAGACGGTCGATCCCGCCGACCACGACGCCGACGAGCACGATGATCGTCTCCCGCAGGGCGTAGTCGGGGCTGACCAGAACCCTCTCCGGAACGGCCATGGGCAGGATCACGGCAGCGATCGCTGCGATGACCCCCGAGACCAGCACCGCGGCGGTGATCACGGCGTTCGCCCGGACTCCGAGGAGACGAGCGGTCTCGGCGTCGATCGACGCTGCCCGCATCTGGAGACCGATCGTCGTTCTCGTGAGGAGCAACGTCAGCGCAGCGAATACGCCGATCGCAACCAGGATCGTCACGAGGGTGATCCAACGGATGTGCACGCTTCCGATCGTCACGGGCTCGCTGAGCTTCGGAATGACGACGACGATCTTCCCGATCGCTCCGAACCTCACGAGGGCGATGCTCTGGAGCAGATAGCTGATGGCGAAGGTTGCGACGAGCATCGTCGTCGGCGAAGCGCCGCGAAGCGGCCGAAACGCGGCGAACTCCAGCGCAACCGAGAGCGCGAGGACGACACCGAAACAGAGCGCGATGCTGAGAAGGACCGGGCTGTCGTTGGTGAGTGCGAGCGCATAGGCGCCCGCCATGATCAGCTGGCCGTAGGCGAAGTTGACGAGTCGGAGCACGCCGAACACGAGCCCGATCCCGACCGCCATGAGCGCGTAGATCGAGCCCAAGGCGATCGCATCGACGAGAGTCTGAACGTCGTCGGTCATCAGGCGCCGAAGTACGCCTCGACCATGCGACGGGTGTCGGTTGCGTCTTCCGGGCCGAGCGTCATGCGAAGCTCGCCGTTGGAGACGACGTACGTCCGATCCGCGAAGGCGACCGTACGCTGCGCGCGTTGCTCGACGAGAAGAATCGTGACACCCTGCGCCCTGATGGTCGCCAGAGCCTCGAACACCGTGTTGACCACGGTCGGCGCAAGCCCGAGTGACGGCTCGTCGAGGAGGAGCACGTCCGGCTCTGCCACCAAGGCTCTGCCGATTGCGAGCTGCTGCTGCTGCCCGCCCGACAGCAGCCCGGCCTGACGACCTCGGGACTCGCGAACAACCGGGAACAACTCGTAGACGCGCTCGACGGCTTCCGTGGCTCCAACTTTCGATCTCCGCCCGGAGAGCCCGAGGCGCAGGTTCTCCTCGACGGTCAGCTCCGAGAAGATCCTGCGCCCTTCGGGAACGAGTGCGATACCGGCCCTGACGACCTGCTCCGGAGCCCGGCCGCGAATCGACGTCCCGGAGAGGCGGATATCTCCCGCGCTCGGGCGGACGGCCCCCATGATTGCGTGCAGCGTCGTCGACTTGCCCGCGCCGTTCGGGCCGATGAGGCCCACGATCTCTCCTTTTCCAACGGACAGGTCGAGGCCTCTGACGGCAGGAACGGTTCCGTAACGGACCTCGAGGCCGGACAGTTCGAGCATCGGCTCAGGAGCCGTCATCCGATGCGCCTTCCTTGACCGCGCTCTCGCCCAGATAGGCCGCCGTCACGTCGAGGTTCCCTCGAACCGCATCCGGCGTTCCTTCGGCAAGCGTCCTCCCTTGGTCGAGCACGTGGATCCGATCGCACACCTCCATCACCAGCGCCATGTTGTGATCGATGAGGAGCACTCCAGCCTCTCGCTCGTCGCGTACGGCCCGGAGCACGTTTGCGAACTCCGGGATCTCAACCTCGGGCAAGCCGGCTGCAGGCTCGTCCATGAGCACGAAGCGCGGATCGATCGCCAGAGCACGCGCGACCTCGAGCTTTCGCTCGTCGCCGTGGGCCAGCGCAGTTGCTCGGGCGTCTGCCTTCCCTACGATCCCGAGCAGGTCGAGGAGCTCGGTCGCCCGCTGTCGCGCGTCTCGGGGCTTGGCCCCCGCACCCAAGGCGGAGACCTCGACGTTCTCCCGGACGGAGAGGCTCCCGAACGAGTGACTGTGCTGGAACGTTCGTGCGAGGCCGGCGCGGCCCCGCCGGTGGGGCTTCCAGCTCGTGATGTCGCGACCCTCGAGCTCGACGACGCCCGAAGTCGGCAGGTCGAATCCCGTCATGACGTTCACGAGGGTGGTCTTGCCCGCGCCGTTGGGTCCAATGAGCCCGACGACCTCGCCTCGCCCGATCTCGAGCGTCACGTCGCGGAGAGCGTCGACTCCTGCGAACGAGCGCGAGACGGCGGTGGCCCGGAGGGAGCCCCCGGGCCACCGTTTCTCGTCAGGCGCCACTGCCTGCGACAACGCCTATCAGCCGATGTTCGCCGGCTTCTTCGTCGTCCAGAATCGGAGGAACTTCGCCTTGTTGTCGTTCACCAGCATCACTCGATATGCGCGGCCCGTGACGCCGTGCACGCTCTTCGAGTAGGTGATCTTGCCGGACGTAACGGGAAGCTTGTTGAACTTCTCGAACTGTGCGGCGAGCTTGACACCACTCGTCGAGCCACCCGCGCGATTGATTGCGGTGACCAACGCATCGACGAGGTCGGCACCCGGGATGAAGCTGCCGGTTGCGGGCAGCTGTCCCTTGTTGGCGGCCGTGACCTGCTTCACGAGCTGGTTGACCGCCGACTTCGGGTCGTCGCCGTAGATCGAGCCGTAGGACACGTAGTAGTAGTTGCGAACCGGCGGGTTCTGCGGCCACCAGTAGTTCCCGTCGCCGCCCCAGGAGTTGATGATCGGGGTTTCGTTCCCGAGCGCTCGGAGGCCGCCGACGAAGGGCGCGAGCCCGTCGAACGCCGTCGGGAAGGCGATCACGTCCGCCTTCGTGTTCGCGACCTTGCTCATCGCCCCCTGGATCGTGTTGGAGAACGACGTGAACGCCTCCTCTTGGACGACCTCTCCACCGAGCTCCGTGAAGCGGGCCTTGAACGAGTCGGCGATGTTCTGGAAGTAGGCGAGAAGGTTGTCCCGAACGACGACTGCCCGCCTCCAGCCGCGTGCGTACGAGTACTCGGCCATCGCCGCACCCTCGTCCTGAGCGATGTTGCCGAGCGAGAACGCGAGTCGTCCCTTCGGCCCGAACCGCTTCGGGCCCTGTTGATCGGTGCCGATACACGGAGCGAGGGCGAGCATCCCCTTGTTGATGAACTCCTGCGTGGCGGGAGCCGCGAACTCGACGTCGCACGTGACCATGCCGACGACGGCGCCCTGCTTGATGAGCTGGAGCGCGCACGTCTTCTGGTTCTTCAGCTGGTGGTTGCAGACCTTGACCTGGATCTTGCGCCCTCCGACACCACCAGCCGCGTTGATCTTCTTCGCCTGGATCTGTACGGCATAGAGCGCCGGTGTGTCGTACGGCGCCATGTTGGCCGTCAGGTCCATCGCGGCGCCGATGATGATCGGCTTCTTCGCCTCGCTCTTCCCTACGGCTCCACTGGCGGCCGTCGTCGTGACGGCGATCACGAGCGTCAGCGCAGCCGTGAGCGCTATCCATGCACCTCTTCGTCTCATGCTCTCCTCCTCTTCGTGCCTGCTCCCGCGAGTAGGCCGAGTATCGAACCTGTTCCGATGTCAGTCAACTGGGACGCGCCGCTTTCGGGAGACAAGCCTACGGAACTCGGAATCGGTGACGAGGCCTCGCTTCTTCGTCCCGGCCCGCTTGACCGCCTCGAGAAGCGCCGACAGCTCGCTTTCCGGAACGTCGAGGCCGAGCTCGGCCGCCTTGATCCGGATCGAGTCGAGGCCGCTCTTCTTCCCGAGAACGATTCCGCGCTTTGCGCCCACGAGTTCCGAGGCGTACGGCTCGATCGCGGGCGGGTCGTGGAACTGCGCTGCGACTGCGCCGGATTCGCGCGTGAAGAGGTTGTCGCCGGTGACGGCCTTCCACGGCGCGAGCCGCGTGCCTGACAGCTCCTGCACGAGCCGGGCGAGGTCGCGCACCTGCTCGAGCCGCAGGCGGGTCGGAATCCCGTACAGCGCTTCGAGCGTCAGCGCGACTTCGACGAGGTCGGCGTTGCCGGCGCGCTCCCACATCCCGTTCACCGTTCCGTGCACCCAGGTCGCACCCGCCTGCACCGCGGCGACCGCTGACGCCGTGGCGAGGCCGAAGTCGTCGTGGCCGTGCCAGTGAACGGGAACCTCGTAGTCGAGCCGCTCGGCGACGTCGCCGACGAGGAACGCGGCCGCCTCGGGCGTCGCGATCCCGAGCGTGTCGACGACGACGACCTCCGTCGCGCCGGCCGCGACCGCGGTCTCGTAGGCCTGGCGGTAGAAGTGGAGGTCGGCGCGCGTCGAGTCCACGCCGAAGTAGGCGACCTTGATCCCACTCCCCACGGCGAAGGAGACGGCGCTCCGGATCCGCTCGAGCATCGCCTCGCGCGAGACGCCGAGTGCGGCGAGCTTGCCCTCGGAGATCGGCGACTCGATCACGCTCGCCGGAACGCCGAGCTCGACCAGCGCCTCGTCGTCGCCCCGGACGGCGCGCGAGAAGCCCCACACCTCGGCGCGCAGGCCGGCCGCGGCGATCAGCTCGACCGCCCTCCAGTCGTCGTCGGAGACACGCGGGAAGCCCGCCTCGATCCGATCGATCCCGGCCTCGTCCAGCGCGCGGGCGATCTCGAGCTTGTCCTCGGGGCTGAGGACGACGCCGACGGTCTGCTCGCCGTCGCGCAACGTCGTGTCGTAGAGGCCGATCGGCCCGCGCGGCTGCGGGTCGAGCGCGAGCCGGTTGAGGTCGCCGGTCCAGAGCTTCGAGCGGTCGATCGTCATCCGCAGCCCACGATCCCGTCGGGGAAGGAACAGAGCTTCTCGACGCCGGTGCCCGTGACGAGGAAGTTGTCCTCGACGCGCAGGCCGCCGCCGCCCGGCCAGTAGATCCCGGGCTCGATCGCGAGCACCATCCCCTCCTCGATCGTGCCGCCGCCGGCCTGGTGCGCGTACGGCGGCTCGTGTGCGCGCGCGCCGACACCGT
>Ga0209641_10003307_pt1 | contig 13541 bp, 10 predicted proteins | sample RifCSP16_1_FD_184022 | JGI IMG/M metagenome (GOLD analysis project Ga0209641, IMG submission 184022) | Soil microbial communities from Rifle, Colorado - Rifle CSP2_sed 16_1 (SPAdes) (version 2) | ecosystem: Environmental > Terrestrial > Deep subsurface > Rock core/Sediment | place: Rifle...
GGGTTAAACAGATTTTCAAGGTAGATTTCCAGGCCGCTCAGAAAAACTTCTTGAATCTTTTTTGGGGTCTATTTGTCTTAGGCTCTATTTTGGCTATTTCCCCGGTCTACCGAGGGGAGGGATATTTCCTCTTCTCTCCGGACTTGTCTGGTTACTTAGGGTACTTATTGGCCCGGATTTTATACAAGCTGAGCGGGGTAACCGGAGCATATGTCTTAACCATTACTCTGCTGATTATGATTATCTTGGCAGTCACTCCCCTGCGGATCTCCAGGTTGAAGGAACTGAATAAGTTTTCAGCCCTGCCAAATTTATATAGAAAGATGGGGGAGTGGAGACTGGTAAGGAAACTATTCGAGCGAAAGAGAAAAAAAGAGCTGCTCATACATCCCCGGACTTTGAGACCGGAGAGATTTACTGAAAAACTGCGAAAGCATGATACCCAGCCAGGGGGTGAACCAGAAGAGGAGCCGACCACCATTTCCAAGACCGGTGTCATTGCAGAGGAGGGTTCCCCCAGACTTTTTCCTAAGACTTCCCTCCAATTCATCAAAGGGGAGGAGGAGGGCTACCAGTACCCTCAGCTATCTTTTTTAGACGACCCCCCTGAGACTAAATCAAAAGTTTCAGCCGAAGAGCTCAATCTGACCAGCCGGGCCTTAAGGGAGACTCTGGCCACATTTGGAGTGGGAATCGAAGGAGAAATCGAGAAATTTCCGGGCCCGATAATCACCCGTTTCGAATTTAAGCCTGCCTCCGGAGTCAAGGTCAATCAAGTAGTTTCCCTGGCAGACGATTTGGCTTTGGCCATGCAGGCCAAGAGAATCAGAATCGTGGCTCCGATTCCAGGCAAGGCCGCCATTGGAGTGGAGATTCCGAACCGGCATCCAGAGACAGTCTACTTAAAGGAGATTATCACTTCCCTGGAGTTCCGAGAAAATAGCTATCGTCTCCCTTTAGCCTTGGGCAAAGATATTTCTGGTCAGCCCTATGTGGTTGATTTATCCAGAATGCCTCATCTCCTGATAGCCGGATCAACCGGCTCTGGAAAATCGGTCTGTATGAACTGCATCATCACCAGCCTCTTGTACAAACTCCATCCGGAAGAGGTAAGATTCATAATGATAGATCCTAAGATGCTGGAGCTTTCGGTTTACTCTGGGATCCCGCACCTGGAAAAACCGGTGGTGGTCAGCCATAAGGTAGCCGAAAGGATTTTACAGGATGCGGTCATAGAGATGGAGAATAGATATAGGAAGCTGGCCAAAGCCTCGGTCCGCAACATAGAGGACTTCAATGCCCGGAAAAAGGAAAGACTGCCATACATTTTAATCCTGATTGACGAATTGGCGGACTTGATGATGTCCGGCTCTACCAAAAGTGAAGCTCTGATCACCCGTCTGGCTCAAATGGCCCGGGCCGTAGGGATTCACCTTATTCTGGCCACCCAGCGCCCCTCGGTGGATGTGATCACCGGCTTGATAAAAGCCAACTTTTCCTCTAGAATAGCCTTCCAGGTGGCTTCTAAAATAGATTCCCGCACTATCTTGGACGCTAATGGAGCGGAGAAACTATTAGGCTCCGGAGATATGCTCTTTTTACAGGCTGGACTGCCGGAGCCAGTGCGGGTACACGGGGCTTTCATCACCGGGTTGGAAACCGAAAAAATTGTCAACTACCTGAAAGACCAGAATTACCTCCCCCAGCCGATTGAGATTTTCTCCGGGGAGGAGACGATTGAAAGAGGGACCGAAAAGGAATTCGAGGACGATCTGCTCCGGGAGGCAGCCGAACTGGTGGTCCGGCACAAACAGGGCTCCGTATCACTATTACAGAGAAGATTGGGGATAGGCTACCAGAGAGCGGCCAGATTGATCGATATGTTAGAATCCAAAGGAGTAGTAGGCCCCTACGACGGCAGCAAGGCTCGCCAGGTCTTGGTTGACTTAACCGGGCTGGGGGAAAAATTCCCTTCGGAAAATTAGTTACCCAGCTGATGTCTATTTTGTCCCTTGCCACCAGGATTCTAATTCTGTGGCTGATTTCTATACCGGCTTTGGCAGTGTCGGCAGAGACTCCAGAGTCGACTTTAACCGATTTGATAAAAAATATAGAAGAAAAATATGCCAGCTGGCAGGACTTGCAGATGAATTACAAAAAAGAGGTAAAATCAGAAATTTTCACAGAATCGGAGACAGTTGCCGGCCGGATTTTTCTGAAGCAGCCGAACAAATACAGACTCGATTCCCCGGACCAGATAGTCATCTCAGATGGCCGGCTGGTCTGGACTTACTTAAAGGATACAGAGCAGGTGACTAAACAGAATTTGCAACCCGGCCAGGAATTTAGTTTCTTAAGTTTTCTGAAAAACATACAGTCTAAATATGATTTCAAAGCAGGTGAAGCCCAGAAAGTGGAGGGTGTCGACTGCAGGAAAATATTCCTGACTCCTAAACAAAAAGGAACTGACTTTGAGAAACTTACCCTGTGGGTGGATGGTAAAACTTATCTGGTGAGAAAAATGGAGTTAGAGGACTTACAGCGGAGCCGAACCACCTTTTGGTTTGCAAAGATTAGAATAAACAGTAAATTGAAAGATGAAATGTTCCAGTTTAAGATTCCAGATAAGGCGGAACTCATCGATCTGACCAAATAGGAAGGTTACCGTGATTATTCAAGAGTTAGCAGACTAAAGTAATCTATTAGGGTTTGAACCGGGATTGCTAAAAAGATACGTTTTTGATCATCAAAAATAAAAGAAGGCTAAACCAAAGCGAAAACACCGGAGAGGAAATACTTCAGTTTAAGAATTACCACCCGGCTTTAGGATTAAACCGGAGCTGGGAAAGGAGGTAATATGACTGTGGGAGTGCGCTTCGTAAAGAATGCCGGATTGATTTTATCCAAACCCTTGAGCGTAATCCTGCTTTTAATCTATCTGGGACAAACCGCCTTTATGGTTTACATCATAACTGACCGGCACAAGAAAGATCTAACCATTCAAGAACACCTCAAAAAGATTTCAGAGCTGGAAGAAAAACTGAAAATCTTTAAGATCATAGAAGATTTCCAGGTCGGATTTAATACAGAGGAAGTCGGGAAGCTGACTTCTCTGATCTACTCGGAAAGCCAGAAGTACGGCTACCAGCCTTTATTACTTTTGGCCCTGATTAAGACCGAAAGTTCTTTCCGGGGCGGGTTGGAGTCATATCAGGGGGCCCAGGGGCTACTGCAATTGAGACCTTTTGTGGCGTATGACGTGGCCCGCCGAAGCAATCTGAACTGGAAAGGAGATAAGGCCCTATTCAACCCGGAATTTAACATCAGGATAGGGAGTTTATACCTGTTTGAGCTGATTCTCAAATTCAAGGATGTCAAGCAGGCCATCATCGCCTATAACCAGGGGGAAGAGTCCCTGCGCCTGAGGCTGAAGTACGGACACGGCTTACCCAAGTTGTTCTACCAGAAATTTGTGAATAATTACAAGCTCTTACAGGAAAAATATGAAAAGATTTCTGTGGACCGGATTTAGTTTCGTTTTAATTTTTTTAGGCGGCAGCTTGATTTTGGGGTGTGCTTCTGGAAGCTCCCCTCATCAAGCTTTGCCCTGTCGGGAGCAATTCGAGCTGGGGAGGCAGAAATTCGAGAAGAAAAAATACTTCCAGGCCGTGGAAGAATTAAAACTTTTAGTTTTCAATTGCCCCGGGGCTTCTATGATCGATACGGCTCAGTACTTCTTGGCTATGTCTTATTTCAAGCAGAAGGATTATCCCACTGCCGCAGGAGAGTTTCGCAAACTCTTAAACAGCTTTCCCACCAGCGATTTTGCGGACGATGCCCTGTTTATGCTGGGCTTAAGTGACTACCAGCAATCTCCTCCCTCGGAGTTGGACCAGACTTATACCCTGCAAGCCTTAGAGCATTTTCAAGATTTTCTGGATATCTACCCTGGTTCTGCTCTCTTGCCAGAAGTGCAGAAATACCTTCAGGCTGGTCTAGATAAGCTGGCAGAGAAAGCTTTTAAGAACGGGAGGACTTATTTTCGGATGAAAGATTATAACGCCTCCCGGATTTATCTCTCCGAAGTCCTGGAAAAATATCCCCAGTCAAATTGGGCCGCTCAGGCCCAGTTTTTGATAGCGGAATCTTATCGGCTGGAAAGCCAGAAGATACAGGCTCTAGCCGAGTACCAGAAGTTACTGGAAAACTTTCCCAATGGGAAATTATCTGATCAATCCAGAAAAAGGATTGAGGAGCTCAAAGAGAACCAAGTTAAGAAAAACTAAATGAGCAAGGCCAAAATCGGCATCTTAGGGGGAACGTTTGATCCCCCTCATTTTGCACATCTTGTTATAGCGCAGGAAGTTATGGAGAGATTAGATTTAGACCAGGTCTGGTTTATACCCTCTTTTATTCCACCTCACAAAAGATACAATTCTGTCACTTCACCCAGACATAGAGTGCAAATGCTAAAATTGGCTCTGGCCAAGAGTAAAAAGTTCAAGATTTCAGCCTTAGAATTAAAGAGGAAAGGAATCTCCTATACGGTCGACACTTTAAGAGAATTGAGCTTGATTAAACCCGGAAAAAAGTTATATTTAATATTAGGCTCGGACAACTTGAAGGTCCTGCCAGACTGGAAGAGTCCCCGGGAGATCTTCAGGTTAGCCAGAGTAGTTTTGGTAAAAAGGCCGGGATCAAGTTTTTCGCCGGCCAACAGTTGGGTAAAGAAGGCAGTAACATTAGAGGTGCCCCTCTTGGAGATTTCCTCTTCTCAGATAAGAGAGAAGGTAAAAAGCGGCAGAGACATCTCGCACTGGGTACCGGAAAGGGTGAAGAAATACATTGAGAAACACAGGCTTTACAAGAAATAGCTATCTCTGGCCCAAGAAGATTTTCTTTCCAGCCCTGACAATCTGGTTCGGCTTGAATCTCTTCTCTTCCCTCGGTCTGGCAGAAGATCTCAACGATCTGGGAGAGCCGGATACTATCTGGGTCGAGTGCGGAAGTAAGGCAGTGCATGACAGCGGAGGCTGGGCGGCCTTTACTATCTATTTGAAGACTGACAATGAGGCACCCGGGACAGACATTGCCGGGGTGGTCCTGCCTTTCTATGTCAGCCGCTCTAACCCTTTGGATTCAGCCTGGCTGGATACTACCGTCACTTTGGTTTTTGCTAATTCGGCTTTCAATGATTCTGGCCCTTTGTTCTTTGTGAATGTAGATAGTGTCGGTTTAGACGGGTTTATTGATTTGGGGATTGTTAAGCTTCCCGATGGTCAACCCGGACCTCAAAATGGAACCTTTGTCGTAGCTCAATTATGGATTCATTCATCAGATTCAACCTCCATCACAATTGACACTACTTCTGGGGTAACCAATAGTCTGCTTTTGGTAACCTCCTTGGGAGTGGGTTATGTCCCCATCTGGAAGAAGGTTACCTGCCCGGTCTGCGTGCATACCAGCCCGCCTGGAGATGCCAACTGCGGCGAAACTTTGACCCTGGCCGATGCGATTTATCTAGTCAATTACCTTTTCAAGTCTTGGGCCGAGCCCTGCTGTAAGGTCTTAGGGGACGCCAACTGCGACGGAAAAATCACCTTAGGGGATGCGATTTTCTTAGTCAACCATATCTTCAAGGCCACTACTGCACCGGAGTACTGCCCTTAGTCTGAATCTGATTGACCCAGGCTGGTTCTGGCCTTATTTTCCCTTTAGTGTCCGGAAAGAAAAGATTCTTCTTAGTGGATGGTTCGGCTTTAGCCTACCGGTCTTACTTTGCCTTCATCCGCAACCCGCTCCGGAATTCCAAAGGTGTCAACACCAGCGCCATCTTTGGATTTGCCCAGTCAATGTTGAAGATTCTCAGGGACTTTAAGCCAGATTTTATCGCCATAGTCTTTGATACCGGGGCCCCCACTTTCAGGCACCAGCTTTACTCAGAGTATAAGTCCACCCGCAGCAAGATGCCGGAGGAGATGGCCGAGCAACTCCCTTATTTAGACCGGCTGGCTGAAGCGCTGGGGGTGACGGTGTTGCAACAAGAGGGGTTTGAAGCAGATGATTTAATGGGTACCCTGGCTCACAAAGCCAGTTCTGAAGGGGTTGAAACTATTCTGGTCACTGGCGACAAAGACTTTTTGCAGCTGGTAGACGACCGAATTTATGTGCTAAATCCCCACCGGGCCGGGCAGGAGATGGAGTGGATTGACCCGGAAAAGGTAAGGGAAAAATTCGGGGTGCCGCCGGAAAAGGTGGTCGATATCTTGGCTTTGATGGGAGACCAATCAGATAACATTCCCGGAATACCAGGAATAGGGGAAAGGACTGCCATACAGTTAATGCAAAGGTTTTCTTCTTTGGAGGATCTGCTCTCTGGTTTAGACCGGCTGGACAAAAAGAAACTTCGAGAAAACATTGAATTTAACGCTGACCAAGCCAGACTCTCCAAGAGACTAGCTATAATTGACACATCTGTTCCGGTAGAGTTAGAACTGGATAAGTTCAGATGGGGAGAGAAGTTTAAACCGGAACTAAAAGAACTCTTCAAAGAATTGGAATTTACCAGCCTGTTAGAGCAGGTCTCAGAGGAGGGTGAGACTAGAAAGGCTAAGTACCAAATTATATCTGACAGATCTGACTTGGAAGAGCTTGTCAAGAAAATAAAAGAGAAGAAGGAACTTGCCATTGATACAGAGACTTCTACACTCTCTGCGGTCGGCACAAATCTGGTAGGGATCTCAATCTGCCTGGAAGAGGAGCAGGCGTATTATCTGCCGCTGGGACATAATCGGGGAAAGAATTTAGACAAAGCTCCGGTGCTGGAGGAGTTGAAATCAATCTTGGAAGATTCACAAATCCAGAAGATAGGGCAGAATATCAAATTCGACTGGGAAGTTTTCCAGCAGGAGGGAATAGAAATCAAGGGAATCGGTTTCGACCCGATGATAGCCTCCTATTTAATTAATCCCTCTATCCGCCAGCACAATTTGGACGCCTTAGCGTTAAAATATTTAGACCATAAGATGATTCCAATCGAAGATTTAATTGGTTCGGGCAGAAAGCAAATCTCCTTTGCAGAAGTGGAGATTGACCGAGCCGCTTATTATTCCTGTGAAGACGTAGACTATACCTGGCGCCTGAAGGGGGTCCTTTTTCCCCAGCTGGAGAAGCTTGAGTTACTTTCTCTCTTCCAGGAGGTAGAATTACCATTGGTTCAAGTCTTAGCGGAGATAGAATTAGCCGGGGTGAAGGTTGACAAAGACGCTCTAAAAGAGGTCTCGGACTACTTAGAGCAGGAAATAGAAAAATACTCCAGACAGATTTACCATCTGGCTGGCAGAGAATTCAATCTGAACTCTCCGGCTCAGCTGGCCAAAGTTTTATTTGAAGATTTGAAACTAAAGCCAGTTCGCCGCACCGAAAAGAAGACCCATCAGTCCACTGACGTTCAGGTTTTAGAAGAGTTAGCCAAGGTGCATCCCCTGCCTAAGGCCTTGTTGGAATACCGGCAGCTCTCTAAACTGAAATCCACTTACGCAGACGCCTTGCCTGAACTGATAAATAAGAAAACCGGAAGGATTCACACTTCTTTCAACCAGACCGTGGCGGCCACTGGAAGACTTTCCTCCTCTGACCCGAATCTGCAGAATATCCCGGTCCGGACCGAAGTGGGAAGACAGATCAGAAAGGCGTTCATAGCCGGCGACAAAGATTTTCGTTTGCTCTCGGCAGACTATTCTCAGATTGAGTTGAGAATATTAGCCCACTTTTCAGAGGACCCGACTCTGACCGCCTCCTTTCTGAAAGGAGAGGATGTGCACACCAGAACCGCCTCCGAAGTATTCGGAGTAAACCCGGAAGAGGTGACCCCGGAGCAGAGAAGACAGGCCAAGATTGCCAACTTTGCGGTCATCTACGGAGTCTCAGCCTACGGGTTATCCCAGCAGACCGAGATGACCGTGGAAGAAGCAGATATGTTCATCACGATTTATTTCAAGAAGTACCCCAAGGTGGCAGAGTACGTTGAACACTGCATAGAGAAGGCCAGGAAAGATGGTTTCGTTACTACTTTGTTGGGCAGAAGAAGATACATACCGGAAATAAACTCCACTAACCGGCAGGTGAGAGAGTTTGCGGAAAGGATTGCGCTGAATACGCCGATTCAGGGGACGGCAGCAGACTTAATCAAAGTGGTGATGATTAAGATTGCGGAGGAGATGAGGAGTAAAAAGACCAGGTCTAAAATGATATTGCAGGTGCATGACGAGTTGGTGTTTGAAGTGCATAAGTCGGAGTTGGAGTATATGAAAAAGATGGTGAAAGAGAGAATGGAGAATTCGCTAAAACTGAAAGTTCCAATTAAAGTGGAGGTGGGGGTGGGGGAGAATTGGCTGGAGATGGAGTATGACTAACTTAGCGCAGTTATGTTTGTTGTCGGATTAACCGGGGGGACCGCATCTGGCAAGACTGAGGTTGCCAAAGTCTTACAAAAGAAAGGGGGAATTGTGGTCTCCGGGGATGTAGCCGGCAGAGAGGCAGTTGAAAACAATCAGCAAGTCTTGAAGAAGCTGGTACAAATATTCGGGACAAAAATTCTCCAATCAAATGGAAAACTGAATAGAAAAAAGTTAGGAAGGATTGCCTTTGCTAGTGAAAAGAATCAAAGAAAATTGAATCAAATCGTGCATCCATATCTGCTGAAGGAATTGAGACGTAGAATTGCAGAAGCCAGAAAGCAGGAAGGCAGCAAGAAATTGTTAGTAGTAGATGCGGCTCTGATTACGGAGTGGGGTTTAGAGAAAGAACTGGATTTCACCGTGCTGGTGACGTCGCCGGTTAAGCTGAGATTACAGAGACTTGTCAAACAGGGACTCACTAAACAGGAGGCACACAATCGAATTGCCCGGCAGTTGAAAGACACACAGAGGAGGAAAAAGGCAGACTATGTGATTGAAAATGACGGCACACTAAAGGAGTTGAGACAGAAAGTGGTCAGTCTCTATCATATTTTGATGGTAGCCAGCATCTTAGAGCAGATGGAAAAGCTGGTCAGAAGGTTTGACAGTAGTAAGAGAAAGAGTTATATTAAGCGTTAATGTTACAAAATTCACAAGCTGTATGACCCGCCAGAACCCCTTTAGATACAACCTCCCCCAGTTAGAAGAAGTAGCCCTCCGCATAAGACGAGACATAATCACAATGTTGCCGGAAGCTGGCTCTGGACATACCGGAGGGCCGCTATCTGCCACAGATTACCTGACTGCCTGTTTTTTTAACGAGATGGTCTACGACCCTTTAAATCCGCGTTGGCCTGAACGGGATATGTGGTTTTTTTCATTTGGACACGTCACACCGGTTCACTATTCGCTGTTAGCAGAAGCAGGCTTTTTCCCCAAAAAAGAGCTTTTGAAATTTCGTAAATTCGACGGGCATCTGCAGGGACATCCCTCTTGTCTGGATTCACCTGGCTTAGAAGTCTCTGCTGGCTCCTTGGGCCAGGGGTTATCCATTGCCGTGGGAGCAGCCTTAGGCTCCAGAATAGATAAACATCCCAGAAGAATCTACTGCTTTATGTCGGACGGAGAGCAGCAAGAAGGCTCAATCTGGGAGGCAGCAATGTCAGCCGGCCATTACAAGCTGGACAATATAGTTGGGCTAATTGACTATAATAACGCCCAAATAGACGGGAAGGTAGAAGATATTATGGAGGTGGCCCCTCTGGTTGATAAGTATCGGGCTTTCAGGTGGCACGCCCTTGAAATAGATGGGCATAATATCGGAGAAGCTTTGGAAGCCTTAAAAGAGGCTAAAGCGACTAAGGGCAAGCCGACCGTAATAATCTGCCGGACCTTTATGGGTAAAGGGGTCTCCTTTATGCACGATGACTATAAATGGCACGGAGTGCCTCCTAATCGAGAGCAGGCGGAGAAGGCGTTACTAGAACTTGGCACTACTTACCAAGAGTGGCACAAATATCTCCAAGATGACTGAGGCGCTAAAATTTCATTCAGCCCAAAGTAACCGTAAGAAGAGAGATTATGCAGCCCAAAGAGATGAAGAAAACTAGGGAAGGGTTCGGCAGAGCCTTAGAAGAATTAGGAGAAAGGAATCCTAATGTGGTGGTGCTGGTCGGAGACTTAAGCGAATCTACTATGGTGCACTTCTTTGCCAAGAAATTTCCAGAGAGATTTTTCAACATGGGGGTGGCCGAGCAGAATATGACCAATGTGGCAGCCGGTTTATCCCTGACCGGAAAAATCCCTTTTTTCTCGACTTATGGGGCCTTTGCCGCCTGCCGGAATCTGGATATGGTGCGGGTGACTATCTGCTACTCCAATCTGAATGTCAAGATAGGAGGGGCGCACGGAGGAATATCAGTCGGACCTGATGGAGCAACACATCAGGCCCTGGAAGAGTTCGCCATCATGCGTTCTTTGCCGAATATGAAGTTGGTTGTCCCCTGTGACTATTGGGAGGCTAAGAAAGCAACTCTGGCCATTGCCGATGTCTGGGGGCCGGTTTACATAAGATTTGGCCGGGAAAATGTCCCGGTCATCTCGGATGAATCCAGACCTTACATCTTTGGCAAGGCTGACCAGTATAAAGAGGGAGAAGACTTAACCATTATCGCCTGCGGGGTGATGGTGTATGAGGCATTGTCTGCCGCTGAAATGTTAGAATCAGAAGGGATCACTGCCCGGGTGCTCAACATCCATACTTTAAAACCAATGGATGAGAGTACTATAATCAAGGCAGCCAGAGAGACCGGTGCTGTTGTTACCGCAGAAGAGCATCAGATTTACGGAGGATTGGGAAGCGCTGTGGCCCAGATTACAGCTCAGCATCATCCTGTGCCCATCGAGTACGTGGCGGTGATGGACCGCTTCGGCCAGTCCGGCAAGCCGGCAGAATTGATGGCCGCTTTTGGATTGAAGGATGTGAATATTGTGCAAGCCGCACATAGAGTATTACAGAAAAAGAGAGAAGGTAGAGTCAAAATTTATAGTGAGGGTGTAAAATGAGATTAGCAACACGTATGTCCCGCCTGGGGACCGAAACCGCTTTTGAGGTCCTGGCCCGGGCCAGACAATTGGAAGCCTGCGGCAGAAAGATCATACACTTGGAAATCGGGGAGCCGGACTTTAGCACTCCCCAAAATATCAGAGACAAGGCCTGCTGGGCCTTAAACAACGGCTATACCCATTACGGTCCCTCAGCCGGCCTGCCGGAGTTAAGAGAAGTGATTGCCAGAGAAGTCTCCCAGACCAGAGGAATAGAGGCCAAGTCTTCCCAAGTAGTAGTAACGCCAGGAGCCAAGCCAATCATGTTTTTTGCCATTTTAGCCTTGGTCGACTCGGAAGATGAGGTGATTTATCCTAATCCGGGATTCCCCATCTATGAATCTGTAATTAATTTCTTAGGAGCCAAGGCAGTGCCCATCCCCTTGAGAGAAGAGAATCGTTTCAGGCTGGACTTAGACGAATTGAAGAAACTCATTAACCCTAAGACCAGGCTTCTAATCCTGAACTCTCCTCACAATCCTACCGGAGGAGTCTTAACTCAGGAGGATTTGAAAGCCATAGCGGAAATGGTACTTAAGTATCCGGATCTGTATGTTCTCTCGGATGAAATCTACAGCCGGACTCTGTACACTAGCAAACATCATAGCATTGCCTCATTCCCCGGAATGCAAGAAAAAACTATTATCTTAGATGGTTTCTCTAAAACTTATGCCATGACCGGCTGGAGGTTAGGTTACGGAGTAATGGAAGAATCCTTAGCCGTCTCAATAGCTCGCCTGCAAACTAACAGTAATTCCTGCACCGCCACCTTTGCCCAGATAGCCGGGATAGAAGCATTAACCGGGGACCAGAGCGAAGTGGAAAGAATGGGGGGAGAGTTCAAAAGGAGAAGGGATGTTTTGATCGAAGGATTAAATAAGATTCCCCGCCTGAAAGCTCTTTTGCCCGATGGGGCCTTTTACGCCTTTCCCAATGTGAGTCAGATAGGCTGGCCCAGCAAGAAATTAGCAGACTACCTGATGGATGAAGCAGGAGTAGCGGTTCTATCCGGGACGGCCTTCGGAATGTTCGGAGAGGGTTATCTTAGATTATCTTACGCCAACTCAGTAGAAAATATCAAAGAGGCCCTGGAGAAGATCGAAAAGGCAGTAGCAAAGATATAGCAAATCCTTCGAGAAAAAGTCAGTCAGGCCAGCTAGTTTTCTCCTGAGAAAATAGCCTGGTACTCCTTTAGGTTTCGACCTCTGCCAATTGCTGTAAGTTTATCCTGTCCTACTTAAACTCCAAAATTGCCCGCAGCTTGACAAAATACTGCTCTGGCATATTTTAGCCCTGATGTCAAAACCTGAGGGGATAAAGCTTAACTTTCTGGCGCTCTGGTTACCCACAGTTTTAGCTTTCGCTTCTAATGAAAATTTTCAAGCCCAGGTAGGAACTAAGATTGATTCACTTCTTGCTCTGCCGGAAATGGCTTCAGCCAATGTCGGGGTGGCAGTGTACTCACTAAGTGCGCAAGAGTTTCTCTACGAAAGGAACAGCCGCAAACTTTTTGTGCCGGCTTCCAATATGAAATTAGTTACAACCGCAGCTGGTTTACACTATCTAAGGGAAGATTTCAGGTTCAAGACCGAGTTTTATTGCACCGGGAGAATAAGGGAAGGAAGGCTGGAAGGAGATTTGATAATCAAAGGCTGTGGGGACCCGACCATTTCCAATCGCTTCGGAGGGACTGTCACTGGAATCTTGGAAGAGTGGGCTGATTCTTTAAAGGCTTACGGCATCAAGTCCGTTAAGGGCAAAATCGTAGCAGATGACTCCTATTTCGACACACTGGCCTGGGGGCCAGGCTGGTCCTGGGATGATTTATCTTACTGGTATGGAGCCGAAGTCTCTGCCTTAAATTTCAACGACAACTGTCTCAATCTTTACTTCAAGCCAGGTGAGGAAGTCGGGGAAGCAATCCAGATCAGGTTCGAGCCAGAAACAGATTATATCCGGTGGCAAAACTTGGCCAGTACCGGTCCGGCTGGCAGCGACAACACAGTCGATTTTTTCAGGCCGGTCCTCGAGAACCAAATTGTCTTCTTCGGGAGCCAACCTCTAAATCTCAGAGATTGGGTAGAGGAGTATGTGACCGTGCATAAACCCAGCCAGTTCTGCACCTACGTCTTCCAGGAAGTCTTAAAAGAGAATGGAATCACAGTCAAACAAGAGAAAATCAAGATCGGCCAATCTTCAAGTACGCTACTGTTCACCTGGCATTCACACCCTCTTTCTGAAATCACATCAGTGATTAACAAGAGAAGCCAGAATCTGTACGCCGAGTGTCTGTCAAAGACTCTGGGAAAGGAAAAAATAGGTGAAGGGAGTTTTGCAGCAGGAGCCAAAGCGTTAAGAGAATATCTGGGCCAGGCCGGTATCCCGGAAGACCAGTTTAGAATCTTCGATGGCTCAGGTCTATCCTATATGAATTTGCTCTCCCCCTATGCTATTGCCAGGCTTTTGAAAAGCCTGGCA
>Ga0209641_10003309_pt1 | contig 13537 bp, 8 predicted proteins | sample RifCSP16_1_FD_184022 | JGI IMG/M metagenome (GOLD analysis project Ga0209641, IMG submission 184022) | Soil microbial communities from Rifle, Colorado - Rifle CSP2_sed 16_1 (SPAdes) (version 2) | ecosystem: Environmental > Terrestrial > Deep subsurface > Rock core/Sediment | place: Rifle...
CGAAAGACTGTCTCAGGCAGCTGTCGGCTTGCCGCATGTATCTAAACCACCGACCATGATCCAGCCGCTGTCCTCAGCCAGCCGTTTTATGATCGTCGGGCTGTCGTCAGAAGAATTGTCGCTGATTCAGATGTCGGTGCTGGCTCGCTGGACGATCGCCCCGCGCCTCATGGGTGTACCGGGAGTAGCGCATGTTTCGGTTTGGGGTAACCGCGACCGCCAGTTACAGGTCCAAGTGGACCCCAATCGCCTGGAAGCGCAGGGCGTAACGCTGGAACAAGTGGTAGAAACAACCGGAAACGCCCTGTGGGTATCATCGCTCAGTTACCTGGAAGCATCGACCCCCGGAACTGGTGGCTTCATTGACACGCCTAATCAACGCTTGAGCATCTGGCATGTCCTGCCGATAACTTCGGCAGAGGAACTGGCACAGGTGCCAATCGAAGGCACCGAGTCGTTATTGCTTTCGGATATTGCCACTGTTGTTGAAGACCATCAGCCGTTGATTGGTGATGCCATTGTCAACGATAACCAAAATTTGCTCCTGGTGATTGAAAAACTCCCAGGGATAAATACGCTGCAGGTCACTCAGGATGTTGAAAGAGCGCTCGATTTGATGCGCCCAGGCTTCACAGCAATTAACTTCGATGCCAGCCTATTCCGTCCGGCAACCTTCATTGAAATGGCATTAGCCAACCTTACCCAAACTGCTGTTATCGCAGCGATTCTTATCCTCGTTTTGTTGGGGCTGTTTTTATACAGCTGGCGGGCAGTGGTTGTAAGCGTGGTATCCATCGCCTTCTCGCTTGTCGGGGCCTTGTATGTTTTGTACCTCCGCGGAGAATCGCTCAATGCCATGGTCCTGGCGGGGCTTGTGGTTGCGCTTGGGGTCATCATAGATCAGGCGGTTGTGAATAGTGAAATCTTGGTGCACCGCCTAACTCAAAACAGGCAAATGGAACATCCCATCAACCCCGGCGAGGTTGTTCGTGAAAGTCTTGCTGAAATTCATAATTCAACCATCTTCACGGCATTAATCCTATTAATTATTGTGGTTCCCATGTTCTTCATTGGTGGTGTTACTGGATCTTTATTCCAATCGACCGCAGTTTCTTATTTGCTGGCTGTCCTGGCTTCATTGGTGGCGGGATTCATCATTACACCAGCATTAAGCTTCATTTTCTTTGCCAATACCCAGTACACCAGGCGGACATCACCGTTATCAGGTTGGATCACGAACGGCTACAGCCGCTTCCTGAAGCGCTCCCTGGCAAAGCCAAATGCAATCTTCGCGACCGTGGTCATCCTGGTACTGGTTGGGGCAGCCTTGATACCAATCATCGGATATTCCCAACGGCTGCCGAAAATGAAAGAGCCTTATGTACAGGTGAGTTTGGAAACCGCTCCAGGCACCTCTCGCCAGGCCATGGATCGAATCGTTTCATTGGTCAGCAGTGATCTCCGCAGCGTCTCTGGCGTGGAAAATGTTGGCGCCCACATTGGCCGGGCTGTCTTTGGAGATCAGGTGGTTGGGATAAATTCTGCACAGCTCTGGGTGCAAATTACCGCTGATCGTAATTACGCTTCCACAGTGACCGCCATCCAAGATTTGGCCAGCGGCTACACCGGCGTAACTATGGAAGTCCAAACTTACATCGATCAGGTGTTGGACCAGCCGCATTTTGCGGCTGAGGAATCGATGGTATTACGAGTCTTCGGCGAAGAACAGGATGTACTGCGCGCTGAGGCGGAAAAACTTCAATTAGCTTTAGCTGGCATGAGTGGTGTGAGTAACGCCAGTGTAGACCTGCCGGTGGTTGAACCAACCATAAAAATTGAAGTCAATTTGCCAGTGGCACAGCAATATGGCATCAAGCCGGGTGATGTTCGCCGCACGGCTGCATCATTGTTCTCAGGCATACAGGTAGGCAGCCTTTTCGAAGAACAGAAGATTTTCGATGTGGTTGTTTGGAGTACCCCGGAGACGCGTGACAGCATTTCCGACATCCGCAACCTGATGATCGATATACCAGCGGGCGGACAGGTTCGGCTGGGAGAATTAGCTGACGTGCGCATGGTAGCTTCACCCACTGTAATCAAGCGTGAAGCAGTTTCGCCGTACATGGATGTTAATTTCACAGTAGCCGCGCGTGACGCCCAATCGGTCGCTGCTGAAATCAACAGCTACCTGCAAAGCTATCTCTTCCCGCTGGAATACCATGCCGAGGTGATGGGTGATTACTCAACCAGGCAAGCAACCCAACAGCAGCTTCTGATCTCCAGTCTGGTAGTGCTCATAGGCGTTTTCCTGCTGCTTCAGGCCGCAACACGCAATTGGCGATTGGCATTTGTGCTCTTGGTGACTCTGCCGGCAGCAGTGAGCGGCGGGGTCTTGGCGACTATGATTTCGGGAAGCCAGGTTACCCTGCTCAGTCTGCTCGGCATGCTGGCAGTTATGGGAATCTGCTTGAGATCCGTCATCATGATGATCAACAGATCTCAGGCACTCGTGCAGGCGGGTGAGAAGGTCACCTCAGATTTCGTTGCCATCGGAGCAACTGATCGTTTTGCTCCGTCTCTCATAACCATGTTGATGGCTGCATCGGTTTTCGTGCTCATCATAATTTTCGGAAACAACCCCGGGCACGAAATCCTGTTACCCATTGCGATATCCGCAGTCGGCAGCCTGGTTACAACTGCTGTTTATACCGCGCTTATCGCTCCGGCCTTGTATCTGCGTTTTGGCGCTTTCCAGGAAGCCGAATTGGAACTCACTCAAGAACCTGTCCCCCATTTTGGATAGGGTGTTGAGCAATGGGTCTACTCTGACGAATCTTTGGTTGGCTTGTTTTGGAGTTTCTTATGAAACCAGATAATACCGGAATTTCTGCAACGGAAAATCCAAAACCGATACTGGTTGCAGAAAACATTCAGAAAACGTACGGAAATCGAAAAGCGGTGAAAGACCTGACTTTCACGCTGCTCGCCGGGCGTGTATTGGGCTTTCTTGGACCTAACGGGGCTGGGAAAACAACCTCGATTCGCATCCTGACCACTATTATGGAGCCCGATTCCGGGCACTTTATGGTGGACAACACCTCTTCCAATCACCCGGAACTGATCCGTCGAAAAATTGGTGTGCTGCCGGAGAACCTGGGTTTTCCTCGGCAAATGACTGCGTTTGAATACCTGCGTTACTTCGGACAGTTGTACAGTTTATCGCCGAAAGAGGCCGGTACAAACGCTTTCAGGCTGCTCAATGAGGTTGGGCTCGAGAACCGGGCTAAATCCTTAATCGGCAGCTTCAGCCATGGCATGCGCCAACGTCTTGGCATCGCCCGGGCATTGGTGAATAATCCGGTGGTCGTTTTTCTGGATGAACCGACCCTTGGACTTGACCCGCGAGGTCAACAGGAACTGCTTCAGCTCATTCAGCGGATTGCTCGGGAACACCAGACAGGTGTAATTTTGTGCAGCCACATGCTGTCCGAGATTGAGGGCATTTGCGATGATGTCATCATTCTGTCGTCAGGGCAAGTGGTAGCGCAAGGTCCAGTTCAAAATGTCGTTGGAAATATCCAACGCAATGTTGCCAGGGTGCGTGTACCAGCAGCGAATGTTGAAGCGTCGCTTGAATTGTTACGCAGCCTGCAAAACGTGTTCAAGGTATCCCTTAGTCCTCAAATGCAAGGATGGATATCGGTCGAATTCGCAGATTTCGACGAGACCATTTCGCAAAACGAGAAAGCTCGAAACAGTCTCCTTAAGGCATTAATTCAAGCGGAAATCCCAGTCTTGAGTTATGAAGCCGAAGGCGGCCGACTTCAGGATGTGTTCCTCCAACTGACTGAGGAGGTAATTAAATGAATTTGACCTCAGTAAATGAAAAGGATGCGCAAGGGATGATGGCTGACCGGGCTGTTCCGAAAGGTCATGCACGGCCTGCCTGGTGGTTGGTGTTTACCAGGGAGATGGCTGATCTGTGGATTGGTGGAAAAGCGCTAAACATGATTTTGATTTACAGCGTCCTTTTGGGTGTCATGGTTTATGTGTATTCGTACAACAGTGAATTAAGCCTCATCCCACCCAAAGAGATGGTGTATGAGATGCTGAAAAACGCCATGGCAGTCAGCCTGTTCATTGGCCTGGTCATCGGCGCAGATATGCTGAGTGGAGAACGCGAACGCAACACGCTCGAATCGGTGCTCCTCACGCCGGTTAAAAGAGGTCAAATCGTTTTTGGTAAATTCCTGGCAGGCATCTCTCCCTGGCCAGCAGCGCTAATCATCGCCATTCCTTATTTGATCGTGATTTCGCAAGGCGATGAAGTTCTTGGCCCAGCAATCTTATGGGGCGCAATTACCGGCAGCGTCCTCGTTCCAGCTTATACCGGGCTTGGCATGCTGGTTAGTTTCTGGTCAAGCAGCAACAAGGTTAGCTATTTTGTCAGCCTCGGAATTTACATCCTGTTCCTGGTGCCGGCGCAACTACCCGGGCGCGCACAAACTGGTGCAGCTGGCCAATTCCTGCAATGGGTGAATCCCCTGGCAGCGGTTAACCATTTCCTGTCGAAGCACCTGGTTAATTACCGAACGCTGGCTGAATTTTGGACCTGGCTCATCTCGCCGGTTGTTTTTGTGGTGCTCATCCTGGGAATTTTATTCTTCATTGCTGGACCCGGATTGCGCCTTGAAGCAGGCAGAAGCAGTAAATTTTTGAAACGTTTGTGGTCGCGATCCAGTGCCTCAATATTCCTGGCTTTCATCTTGTTGGCAGGCGCAAGCCCAGCCATGGGATTTCAGACCGGGAATGCCCAGGCAGAAGATCTTACTATCTCGATCGATCTCGATACCGCAGTGGTCAAATCTGGCGACAAGGTTGAGTTCAATACCGTTGTGACCAATAACGGCAGCAGCCAGTCTTTACCCTTAATTGTGGCGATGAACATCATCAACCTCAACGCTCAGGGTGACGTGGTTGACCCTGAGGATTGGTCGCCGCAGCGCACGCAATATAGTCAGCCGCTGTCTCCAGGTGCATCCGTGTCGCATGCCTGGATTATCAACACCATCCTGGACGGCGACTACATGGTCTACATGACACTTATTCCGGCACCGGGCAGCCAGGATACAACCAGCCATCCAGTGGCCAGCCCGGGAATTCACTTAACCGTGACTCCCTTCACCCGTATCAATCCGGGCGGTGTCCTGCCTTATGCCATCGGAGGTCCAGTGATTGTGCTGATCGGGATTTTGGTCCTTTATCGAATGCGTCGTAAGCAAATTGATAATGGTTGATGGTCCAGAAATGTCCAGTGCTTTTTACGAAAGGATGTGGAAATGAAAACCCTTTTTCTTCGTTTCATGATCGTTGCCACCTTGGCAAGCGTCGCATTGATGGGTTGCTCTCCCAAAGCGGCCAGTTCAGAGAAGGTTCTCCCAGCAACGCTGGAAGATATTGACGGGTCTGAGTTCAAGCGGGTTGTCCTGACGGAAAAAGCCGCGAGCCGCATCAGTGTGCAGACCGCACAAGTAGGAGAAGCCACGGTTGATCGGAAATTAAGGGTCGGAGGTGAGGTAATTTCACCAATGGCTACCGGGGCAAGTGGTTCGTCTGCAATTGCTACAGCTTATATTCGGGTTCGCTTGAATATGAATGGATCACAGGAAGTGGATCGCGGTAAACAGGCTTTTATCATCCCGCTGACCGGCGTCAAGGAGGCCAAATCATATTCCGCTAGCTCAGTCGATTATGAGGGTCTGGATGATGATGGCGAGGATGATGATGACCTGGATGATTACTATCTTGAAATCGATGAAGATGATTATGACCTGACAGTCGGTGATCGTGTCTTCGTTGATTTACCACTATTCAGCGGCTTGGTGCAGCGAAAGGTCATCCCTTATTCGGCTGTGATTTACGGAGTGGAGGGTGAAACATGGGTATACCTCAACCCGGAACCACTCGTCTATGTTCGCCAGGCGATCGTAATTGATTACATTGAAGGAGATCAGGTCTACCTGCTTGAAGGACCTGAACTTGGTTCAACGGTTGTGACTATGGGAGTAGCAGAGTTGTTTGGAGCTGAAACCGGGGTGTCCAAATAACCGTTCAGGAGGTATCTCATGCGCTGGATCGTAGCAAATAGCCTTCGATTTCGTTACCTTGTGGTTTTTGCCGCGGCTGCCCTGCTTTTTATCGGAGGTGCCCGCCTGAGCAATTCAGCTGTGGATGTATTTCCTGAATTTGCCCCGCCAAAGGTTGAAATTCAAACCTTTTCTCTTGGTCTCTCTGCTGCTGCGGTTGAGGAGTTGGTCACAGTACCGCTTGAACAGGCGTTAAATGGCCTGCCAGGATTGGATGTAATGCGCTCAAGATCGGTGCCCGATCTATCTGACATCGTGCTCATTTTTGAGACGGATACAGATTTGATCTTAGCCCGGCAGTTAGTCCAAGAGCGAGTCTCGTCAGTCTATACGTCCTTACCGACCTGGGCTGCCCCGCCGGTTATCATCCAACCTTTGTCTTCAACCAGCCGGGTAATGAAAATTGGCATTTCATCAGATCAGGTCGACATGATGGACCTTTCGATGATTGCCTACTGGAAAATTCGCGCCCGGCTGTTGGATGTACCCGGTGTCGCCAATGCGCCCATATGGGGTGAACGCATCAAGATGCCTCAGGTGCAGGTTGATCTCGACAAAATGCAGGCCTATGATGTCGCACTCAACGAGGTCATGGATTCAACCGCCGATGCGCTGGATGTTGGGCTGCTTATGTATTCGGAGGGATCGGTAATTGGTACCGGCGGCTTCATTGATACGCCCAACCAGCGTATCGGCCTGCAAACCGTGCTGCCGATCCTGGAGCCAGCTCAATTGGGTCAGGTGCCCATTTATGACCGTTATAAAAATGATGGCAGCCCCCTGATTTTGAGCGATATCGGGAATGTTGTCTGGGATACCTGGCCGCTGTTTGGCGATGCAGTCATCAACGATGGTGAAGGCTTGATGATGATCGTTGAAAAGCTGCCCTGGGCAAACACGCTGGAAGTCACTCGCGGCGTCGAAGAAGCTATCGCCGAGATGAAACCTGGATTGCAGGGTATCGATATTGATACCACCATCTTCAGGCCGGCTACATTCATTGAACAATCCATCGATAACCTGACAGAATCTTTGCTGATCGGCGGGCTGCTGGTTGTGCTGGTTCTGTTATTCTTCCTCTTCGAATGGCGTGTTGCATTAATCAGCGCAACGATTATTCCACTTTCGTTAATGGCTTCTCTGCTGGTGCTAAACCTGCGTGGCGTGACGATCAATGTCATGACCCTGGCGGGGTTGGCAATTGCCATTGGCGCTGTCGTCGATGATGCCATTGTGGATGTTGAAAATATTGTGCGTCGGTTGCGGCGGCTGCGAAAAGAAGGGAGTACTCAATCGACTGCCAGGATTGTGTTGGATGCGTCGATCGAAGTACGCGGGGCAATCATTTATGCGTCGTTGATCGAAATCTCAGCCTTGCTTCCTGTTTTCTTCCTGGAAGGGCTTTCAGGTGCGTTCTTCAAACCGCTGGCGACAGCGTATATCGTCGCTGGCCTGGTTTCGCCGCTGGTTGCCTTGACCGTCACACCTGCCATGGTGCTGATTTTGATGCAGAATGCCCCTGTCGAACACCGGGAATCGCCCATAATCCCCTGGCTGCACCGAGTCTATGACCGCGTCCTCAGTTCGACTTTACGCTCTCCCAGACTTGCTTATGCCACTGCCACTGTGATCGTACTGGCAGGATTGATCGTGACACCCTCACTCGGCTCGGAACTTTTGCCTTCGTTCAAGGAACGCGACTTCCTGATGCACTGGATCACAAAACCAGGCACCTCTCACCCTGAAATGTGGCGCATCACAGCCCAGGCATGCCGCGAGCTTCTGACTATTGATGGTGTGCGGAACTGCGGTTCCCATATTGGCCAGGCATTGCTTGCGGATGAGCCCTACGGCGTCTACTTTACCGAGAACTGGATTAGTGTCGATCCCGCGGTTGACTATGAGGACACGCTCGCTAAAGTACAGGAAACTGTGGACGGTTACCCTGGCCTGGTTCGCGATGTACAAACCTATCTGAAGGAAAGAATTCGCGAAGTCCTAACCGGGTCAAGCGATACCGTGGTCATCCGTATCTATGGACCTGACCTTGAGGTGCTGCGAGTAAAAGCCGATGAAGTACGGGCAGCCCTCGAAGGAATTCCAGGCATCGTGGATCTTAAGAAAGAACTGCATGCCGACATGCCGCAGGTGAACATCGAAGCTGACCTGATTGCAGCGCAGCAGGTAGGCCTTAAACCAGGCGACATCCGCCGGGCAACTGCCTTTTTGCTGCAAGGTGAAGAGGTAGGCGATATCTTTATTGGCGGCAAGACATATGACGTAAACGTATGGAGTACGCCTGAAACCCGTGATAGTTTGAACGACATCCAGGATTTGCTGATCGACACCCCCAGTGGTGGGCGGGTTCGCCTTGCGGATGTCGCCAGTGTACAAATCGTCCCCTCACCCAATGTGATCGAACGGGAAGGCCAATCTCGCAAGATCGATGTGTCGGCGAATGTTCGCGACCGTGATCTTGGCTCGGTTGCCACGGACGTAGAAGCTGCTCTGCAAACCGTATCCTTCCCCCTGGAATATCATGCCGAAGTTCTGGGAGAATTTGCCGAACGGCAAGCAGCTCAAAACCGCATTTTTGTGACAGGGATCTTTGCCCTGTTAGCGATATTCTTCCTGCTGCTGACATCGTTCAATAATTGGCGTCTGGCGACCTTGACCTTCTTAACTTTGCCGTGGGCATTGGTGGGCGGTCTGCTGGCTGCCTTCCTGGGAAATAAAGGTGTCCTTTCGCTGGGTTCATTGGTTGGGCTATTAACCATCCTGGGTATTGCCACCCGCAATGGCATTATGATGATCAGCCATTTCCAACACCTGGAAAATGAGGAAGGCGAGACTTTCGGACCCGCATTGGTGATGCGCGGAGCTCGCGAGAGGATCGCGCCCATCATGATGACCGCATTGACCACCGGTCTGGCTCTGATTCCGCTAGTAATTGCGGGTAACATCCCCGGACAGGAAATTGAACACCCCATGGCGGTAGTAATTTTAGGCGGTTTGGTCACATCCACTTTGCTCAATTTGCTGGTTGTACCAACCCTCTACCTCAGATTTGGCAAGTCACGGCGAGAACGTTCTGAAATGCAGACCAGCCTACCCGCATGAAGGAGTTTGATCTGACAGGTAAAAAGGAGGGCAATAGACTGCCCAACAGTCAAAGACGGTTCAAAACAAGGAGTTGATATGCTACACCTGCGCGGATTACGGATTTTGACTCTGTTGTTCCTCATTGTAGGCGCAGCCTGCAACCCGAAAACTACCGGGGAAGAGTTTGAAACCTTCGACCCTGGCCAATTCAGCCAGCCGACTCGGATCGACAATGAGTGGTTCCCATTACCGCCCGGTGCCCAATTGACCTTTGAGGGCTTCACCAGTTCCCAGGGTGAACAATTGACACACCGGGTGGTCTTCACCGTCACCGACCTGGTAAAAGAGATCGCGGGAATTAAAAACGTGGTTGCCTGGGAACGCGATTACAGCGAGGATGAGCTGGTGGAAGCCGAGTTAGTTTTCTTCGCCCAGGCGGATGACGGCACGGTATGGAGCCTGGGGCAATATCCAGAAGAATACGATCAGGGCAAGATCATCGAGAGCCCGACCTGGATTCACGGCATCGAAGATGCGGTCGCTGGCATTTCCATGCAGGGCGATCCCCAACCCGCCACGGAAAGTTACTCACAGGGTTGGGGTCCAGCCGTCGAATACACCGACCGAGGTATGGTGTCCAAGGAAGGCGAACAGGTTTGTGTGCCCTTCGACTGTTTTGAGGACGTGCTGGTGATTGATGAAACCAGCCTGCTCGAACCGGACGCGCATCAACTAAAATTCTATGCCAGCGGTGTGGGAAACATTAAAGTGGATTGGACGGGCGAAGATCAGACCCAGGAAACCCTGGAATTGACCGGGTTTACCATGCTGGATGCCGCCGCCATGGCAGAGGTCCAGGTGGAAGCACTAAAGCTGGAAGCCAGCGCATTCGCCAATAGTCCGGATGTTTACGGCAAGACCTCTCCTTCGGTGCCAGCAGCCCCTGCGACCGCCGGAGATCAACCAGTAGGTGAGGTTGGCGAAATTGTGGTGTACATGGCTGATTTAGCGGAAAACGCGCTAACAGAATTGGAATTTATGGACGATGAATCCTCGCCAGGCGGGAAGTATGTCAGCCTGCCCAACAACGGTGACGAGTTGGATCCCCCGCCGGAAAACGACCCACATGTAACGTTCACCGTGCCAGTCGTCAGCGATACGGATTACCGCTGCTGGGTGCATCTCAAAGTCGGTGCGCCGTTGGGGAAATCCATGGCGAATATCGTCTGGTTGCAGTTTTCCGATGCGGTGGATGTAGCCAGCAATACTGCCTATCAGCCCGGCTCCAACAGCTACTTGACTGCCCAGGGACCGGCTGCAGAAGGCTGGACCTGGGTGGGATGTGATCTGCAAGGCGGGGAAGAAGGTACACTGATCAATTTCTCAACCAGCGGCGAGGTGACGGTCCGCATTCAGGCCGGCGCCGAAGGCGTGGGTTTTGACCAGTTCGTGCTGAGTCCGGCAAAATACCTAGAAACAGCGCCGGAAGATAATGTCGTCGGCAAATAAGGACAGGTACTCATGAACAGCAGCACAAATGCCTTTACTCAAGATGTGCCTTTTTCCACAGGGCAGCTGATCTTGCGATTCTTCAAGATTATGGTGGTTGCCTTCGTGGTGATGCAAATCAAAGAGTACGTCGACGCTGGCGTCTTCGACGTCCCCGGGGTGTTGATGGATTCTGCCTTGATCGCTACAGGCGTGCTGATTCTCGATCTGATCTCGATGAGCCTGCGGCGGAAATAGCAGCGTCTACACCTGATCGAGTACGCCCTTCGCCAGCGCCTCCAATCCATCAAGGTCATCCAGATCCAGCCATTGCAGCATTATGCCCTGTACGCCAGCCGCGATCAACGCGCCAATTTGATCGATTACAGCGGCAGGAGTCCCGACGATGATGCCGCGCTGCTCAAGTTCTTCAACTGTGGCAGTTCCACGCTTACTGATAGCCCGGTTTAGAGCTGCCTGATCCGGGCCAAACACCAGGCCGGTCATCAGGGAGCGTTTAACGGCTTTCACATCCCGTCCGGCTTCTATTAGCTTCTTTTCCAGGCGGCTGTTAAGAGCTTGATATTCCGCCGGCTTGAGGAAATTGGAATTCCACTCGTTGGCATATTTGGCTGCCAAAGCGATCATGCGGCCTTTCCCATTGCCGCCAATAAGGATCGGTGGTCCCCCTCCGCGCAGTGGTGGGGGAAGAATCTGGGCTTCGCTCAACTGGTAATACTTACCATCGAATGTGAATGGCTCAGTCTGCTGCAGCAGCCCGCGCACCACTTGAATGCCCTCCTCGAAGCGGTCAAAACGCTCCTTGATCGGCAGCAGGTCGAAGCCAAATTTATGGTGTTCGCGTTCCTGCCAGCCAGCACCCAACCCCAGAGTCAAACGTCCCTCAGACAGATCATCCACTGCTGCCGCCATGCGGGCAGTCAAAGTCGGGTGGCGAACCGAAAACGGCGTCACCAGCGGCCCGAAATGAATGCGCCGCGTGTTGCCTGCCAGCCAGGTCAACGAGGTCCACAATTCCAGCGAGTCCATATCAGGCGGACGCCCATTGGTGAAATGATCCGAGCGGAACAGGCCGTAGAACCCCAATTCCTCAACGAGCTGAACGATGGTCTGCCAGCGTTTCCAATTCAGGCCGTTTTGACCTTCAATCATAATGGCAAGATCGACCATGGTTTTCTCCTTTGCACTATACACAACCCTATTACCAGACCCCATTGTAACGAACAAACGCTCCTTTATGCCAATCCCAGGAAGTAGCACTTTCCGGGTGAGACCTGGGGTGATGACCTGCCCCCAATCCAGCTTTGGATAACGGTATAACTAATCATCGGAAACTCCAAACCGGGTGATTAATGATGCAGACCTCGAATCCCAATTCACAAGACCCACCGCAAGGTATGGACTGGCAATTGCTTAACGGGTGGACTGTTACCCGCTGCTCGCCATCGGCTGGCTTGATCCTGGGAGAAATTTCAAACGAGTTTTTACATGCAGCCATACGGGCAGGCGTACCCTATGGGACCGCTGGACGGTTGCTGGAGGGGGTTCAACTGGCGATGGTTAATTTAGGATTAATCTATCGGGATAAAAATGTTCCTTTGAAGGTAATCATAAAACTGTTTTTACGCTTGGGGAATTGGGCAGATAAATCCATTAAGGGCTGGAGCCATTTTATGGTCGAGCATCTGCAGCCGTCAGACCAAGACCCAGATGCCGGTATATTCCATCAAATCGACGTCTTCGTCTATCAGGAATGATGAAAGGCTTCGGTTAATCCACCTTCGATCAGAAATTGTCGTTTGAGTGATTCCAGGGTCGATGCGTTAGATTCCGCGTCTGATATCTTAATCAGTTCGTCGTCGAGATTCTCAGCCGCCTCCAATGCAATTTGGGCAGCTTTGTCACGGGTCATGGCTGTGGCCTGGAGATAACGCAGGACGATCTGCGCCATTATGTATGCCTGAGCGGACTGATTTTTTTCGAGCTCCAGTCTGGCTAATCCAGTCAGCGCTTCCAACGCCAGCGGGAAAGAACCCACCTCCAGAGCCTCGCTAAATGAGGTTTTACCCAACTTCCAGGCATGTTGATGGTCCCCCTCCAGACGATACACTTCAACCAGATAGATATTCGAGCGAATTAAATCCCAGCCAGTGGTAATTTCAGCCAAAATCGCCAGACTTTTCTCCAGGTTGTCGCGCGCCCTTGCAAGGTCATTGGCTTCCAGGTCAGTCAACCCCAGGTAGCGGATAGCGGTACCCAAACCCCACCGATCGCCTACCTGCGTGCACAATTCGATACTTTCTTCCAGAAATGCCCGGGCATCGTCAATTAAATTCAGCTTTAGTGCTGTGAGGCTGATATGGTTTAATCCCAAAGCAATTGTGCTCGGATCGCCAGTCGTGCGCCTTAATCCCATTCCATCCAGCATTTTCTGGTAACCGCCAGCATAATCGCCTTGCAGGCTGTCCAGGTATCCAAGATTAAAAACGGCGTAACCGGCATGCCACTCATCCCCAGCCTGGCGCGCATAAATGAGACCTTTTTCCAGTAAAATGCGTGCATCCTCATACTGGCCGTTAATGTGCAGCATTACCCCTTTGAAAATCATCGGATCGGTCAATAAGGATGGGTCATTGATAGGCCCTAATAGTGTCAACGCCTCGTCAAGCACATGAAGCGCACGGTCAAAGATACCACGGCGGAAAAACAACAATCCCTGCTGCCCGCGGGACACACCAATCAGCCGTTTCGCTTCTAGTTCATCGACCCTGCCTGGTAAT
>Ga0209641_10003311_pt1 | contig 13536 bp, 14 predicted proteins | sample RifCSP16_1_FD_184022 | JGI IMG/M metagenome (GOLD analysis project Ga0209641, IMG submission 184022) | Soil microbial communities from Rifle, Colorado - Rifle CSP2_sed 16_1 (SPAdes) (version 2) | ecosystem: Environmental > Terrestrial > Deep subsurface > Rock core/Sediment | place: Rifle...
CGAGATCACGCGGACCGACGCGCCGGCTGGCAGGAGTGCCCGGCACGAAGCCTCCTGGAGCTCGTCGCTTACATCGGCTGCTGTGGCTTCCTTGTAGGAGCGGCGCACGTAGATGAGGTGCTGGCCCACCCGTCCATGAACGCTCTGTTCGACCGCAATAGCAAGGCCCATCAGAGCGCCGACTCCGGAACCGGTGACTCGTCGGCCCCTCCGGTGCGCCGCGGGGCCACACGTCCCGGCGCGGAGCATGCCTCTGTTGTCGTCGCGGCGAGCGCGGCCTCCGCCGCCACCTCGGCCAGCCAGAGGGCGAGTCGGAGCAGCGTGGGCTCGTCGGTCACCTCTGCGCGACGGTCCCCGGGTCGGCTCGACGCCGGGTCCCGGGCGACGTTGGCGAAGGGGAGGCGGGCTGGGTCGCTCACGACGCTGCCCATGCGGCAGGGTGCTCGCTGTGTTCGATGAAACCGGGGCCTACCTGGCAGGGCTCCTTGTCGGTCATCGCTGCTCCGCAGACCCGGCAGGGTCCCTCGGAGAGCACGGTCTTGCGCGTCAGGCGCTGCGGATCCGGGACCGTGGGGACACCGGGCTCTGGCCCGTTCTGGCTGCGCCCGTTCAGCGACGGGAGGTCGGCCCTGTCGAGCGCATCCGTCACGGCGAGCGCGGCGGCGCGGACGGATCCGATCGTGGGCATGGTCTCGAGGATCGTCAAGACCGCGTCCTCTCCCGCCCTCTCGACCGCCGCGGCAAGCATGTCCGCGTGGCCGTTCTGCCGGACATGTAGTCCGTGCTTCTCAAGAACGGCCACGACGCGCGCGCCAGCGGGTTCGGGTGCGGGTGCCGGGGTCCTTGGATTCGGAGAACGGAGAACGGGACCGGGAGACGGAGCTGGTTCGCCGGCTGGCGCCGCGGCTGGCGAGTCGGCTGGCGGGTCGGCTGGTTCGCCGGCTGGCTGGGCGGCTGGTCGGACCCGTCCGTCAGGTCCTCGACCACCTGGCAGATTCACCTGGGCGAGTCGGGCCTGGCCCCCGAGATGGGCGGCCTCTTCACGTTGGGCACGGGCGGCCAGGACTTGCTCACGGCTCGGGTTGTAGACGAGGAAGTCGTGGATGAGGAACCGGCGATCGCCCCGCTCGAGGAGCCTCGCCTCGACGAGCACCTCGATCAGGGGCTCGACGCCATCGCCCCAGAGGCGCGCCAGTTGCCGCTCGGTCACCTCGCCATCCGTGAGCGTGTCACAGCTCGTCCATGGTGGTGATCTGAGGGAACTCGAGAAGGTCCGCGTCCCATGGCGGTATCTGCTCGTGTCAGAAGGCGATGTCGACACCGCCAAGGGATCATGGAGCGCGCTCAAGAAGCTTGGCGGCGAGTAGAACGGGCGCGGAGCTTGACGGGTCAGGGAGTCGGCCTCTCGCAGCCTGCCGAATCCCCGACACCATGGAAGCATCGTGCAGGTCTCAGCCGCGAGCGCGGAGCAGCACTCCCACATAATGCCCATTCCGACGTTCACCATCGAGCCGACCGCGGTGGCCGAGTTGGGAGCGTGAGCCGGAGGAACCCGGAGCGCTGTGAGCCGAGAACGGACGACCGACTTTCGCCGCTCTCTCAGGCAGCTGGAGCGCCTGTTTACCGGCGACCAGCCGGCCGAGGCCGGAAGCTACATCTTCGTTCCAGAACCCGGACGCGCCTACGTTCGCGGGACGGCAGTCAGGTCCCTCGACATCGCGACCGTCCGGACACCGAGTGGTCTCTGGGTGCCGGCAACGGCCGCGACAGGCCCAGCGCCGATCGACCTCATCAAGACCTACCTCGTCGCGAGTGAGGTCTTCGGCGGCACCTATGGCCTCTCGGACGCGCTCGACTGGCTCAGCCGTGCCGACCGGGACATGGTTCTCATCGAGTGCGCTGGGCTCCTCGCCGAGCGCGAGAAGGTCGACGCCAACTGGCACGACCTCGATGTCGATCTGTCCCGAAGGATCTTCCAGGAGCCGCACTCGACCAAGGTCGTGAACCTGCTCGGGGACGATCGTCACCTCCTCTCTTCGCAGGGACTCCTCGTCCTCGCCAAGGCGGCGCTCCAGGTGTGTCCGGCCGTGGGAGATCGGAGTGTGTCCTTCGCGGTGCCCGCAGTGCTCGCGTTCCAGGAGGTCCTCGGACGGGATGACGACACGGCTGTCGGTGCGGACGCGGGCTCGCCGGCTCATAGCCTGTTCCGCGAGATCGTCCAGAGCCAGGCGTTCTACGGCGAGACGTACGAAGGCTCCCTAATGACCCACTTCCAGCTTCGCTGGCGCGAGCTCCCGGCCGCCATGACCAGCGAACGCCAGTGGGTCGACCTCGAGCAGACGTTCGGCGATGCAACCGGCGTTCCTCTTGAGGACTTCCTCGCGATCGGCCTCGCACTGTGGGCTCGGTCCATGCAGCATCCGGGTCAGGCGATCACGTTCGGCACCCTCGCGAACTTCCGCGGTGGCCCAGCGCGGATCGAGGCCGTCGCGTCGCTGATCGCCGGGGAGCCTACTGCACTGGGGACCGCTCTCGCTGACCAGGAGCGGCGGTTCGGGTTCCGTTGGTCGTTCGACGCCTTGCGCCACTTCCCGGTTGTTCGGCCGTCGAGCGAGAGTTTCTTGGTGCTCTCCCCACGACTGCTATTCGAGAGGATCTACGGCTGGCTCCCGATCTTCGACTTGGAGACGAGCCTTCGGAGTCGTGGGGACAGCAAGGCGGCCGAGCGGGCGAAGCACTTCTTCCGTCGCGTCTGCGAGCGGCAGGCGCTCGACTCCCTGCGGGCTTGCGCCGTCGAGGGCGGCCTCGCCCGGCGGTTCTACAGCGAAGCGGATCTGAAGATGGCGTATGGCGGGAGGACGGCGGACGCAGCGATCGACTGCGGATCCGCGTGGGTGGTGGCGGAGGTGTCGACCGCCCAGCTCAAGCGCGAGTCGGTCGTTGGTGGCGATCCTGCCGAGCTCGAGAAGGATCTCGATCGGGCCGTGTACACGAAGGCACGACAGCTCGATGCCACGGTCTGTGCGCTCCAGGCCGACGAGTCGAGGCTCACGTCAGCAGAACCCGTGGTGGGCCGCCGCATCGTGCCGCTGCTCGTCGTCACCGAGGGCTTTCCCGTGAACCCCAACTCCACGCTCGCGATAGAGCGCAAGCTCAAGGACGAGGGGCTGTTGCAGGGAGGACTGATCGCACCGATCCGGATCGTCGACCAAGAGGAGCTCGACATGATCGAGTCGGTGGTGGAGAGCGGCGGCGGGCTCTTGGATCTGCTCGACGCTTACAACGGAGGTCGGCTACGGGCCGCCGGATTCAAGGAGTGGCTTCTCTTGGAGCGGCGCCTCCAACCCTCCCGACCTTCGCGACTCGAGACGGCATTCGCGGCATCGTGGGAACCCGCCGTCAGAGCGTTCGGTGGAGCGGACGACGGCGACGAGGGAGGGCGCCCTGGGGGCCTATAGCCCGCCATCGCCCTGTGCGGCCCCTCGGGTCGTCATTCATCGGATCCACGACGTCACCATGAGCAGATAGTGTCAAGTGAGTGATGTGGAGGCAGGCGGCCCGCGGGGCAAGGTAGCAAGATTGGACTTGTGGAGAGAGGCCGGGCCTCGCCACAATGATGCCCCGATGAGCCGGGTGGTCCTCAGCCGACCACCGGGACTGCAACCACGGCGTGCGCGCCGCAGGATGAGGTAGTTCAGGCAGGGTCGCCAGAAGGGTAGGGACATGGGCAAGCCGACGATCGACCAGCTGCGCGAGCAGGTGCATGGGGCCGTGATCGCCCCTGACGACGAGGGCTACGAGCAGGCGCGCCGGGTCTACAACGCGATGATCGACCGGCGGCCCCGGGTGGTCGTCCAGTGCGCCGATGCCGACGACGTCGTGGCAGCGGTGAACTTCGGACGGGAGAACGAGCTGGCTGTGGCGATCCGCGGCGGCGGGCACAGCGTGCCTGGCTTCGGCACAGGGGACGATGCCGTGGTCATCGATCTCTCCCCCATGCGGGCCGTGCAGGTCGACCCGGCGAAGCGGACTGCGCGGGCGCAGGGCGGAGCCACGTGGGGGGACTTCAACGATGCGACCCATGTCCATGGCCTCGCGACCACCGGCGGGATCATCTCGACGACCGGCGTCGGCGGCCTGACCCTCGGTGGCGGCATCGGCTACCTCACCCGCGGGTTCGGCCTCTCGTGCGACAACCTCCTATCCGCCGAGGTCGTGACCGCGGACGGCCGGCGACTGGTTGCGAGCGAGACCGAGAATGCGGACCTGTTCTGGGCGCTTCGGGGCGGCGGCGGCAACTTTGGGGTCGTGACGTCCCTCGAGTTCCAGCTCCATCCGGTCAAGGACATCTACGGCGGCCCGATGTTCTTCGAACTGAAGGACGCTGCGACGGTCCTGCGCTTCTACCGCGAGTTCATCGCCGACGCCCCCGAGCAGTTCGGCGGCTTCCCGGCGTGGCAGATCGCGCCCCCGCTGCCGTTCATCCCGGAGGCCCGGCACGGCGAGCCGTTCCTCGCCTTCGTGGCCTGCTGGGCCGGGCCGATGGAGGACGGCGAGAGGATCCTCAAGCCCCTCCACGACGTGGCTCCCGTGGTCGCCGAATACGTCGCTCCGATGCCGTATCCCGCGCTCAACGGCCTGTTCGACGCGCTGCTGCCGCCCGGCCTCCAGCAGTACTGGAAGGCCAACTTCCTCTCCGAACTCGATGACGCGCAGATCGAGGCGCAGCTCCAGTACGGTCCCAAGGTCCCCACCGTGAACTCGACCGGGCACATCTACCCGATCAACGGAGCGGTCCACCGGGTCGCCTCCGATGCCACCGCCTTCGCGTACCGTGATGCCGCCTTCGCCACCGTCATCGCCGGAGCGTGGCCGGATCCGGCCGACAACCGGGCCAACATCGAGTGGGTGCGCGACTACTACGGGGCCTCCGCGGCGCACGCGCAGGAGGGCGGGTACATCAACTTCATGTCCGAGGACGACCAGCAGCGCATCAAGGCGAACTACAAGGGCAACTACGACCGTCTCGTCGAAGTCAAGCGCGCGTATGACCCGGACAACCTGTTCCACCTCAACCAGAACATCCGGCCCTGAGAAACCGAATACACGCAGGGGAGATCACGATGGCCGAGGACAGACCCGGTGCGATCCTCGGAATCACGACCCCCACCCGCCTGGCGCGAGCCATCGAGGGACTTCCCCGGCGGCCACCCAACAGACGGGCGCCCGCGGGACGATCTACGACGAATTGACGGAGCGACGAACAAGTCCGTCGGCGTCGCCCACACGGTCGCCGGGATCGCAAGCATGTACGCGCGGACTGGGCGCGGCGTTCCGCCGCTGGGCATCCTAGGTGCGCTGTTCGGGATCGCGGCGGGTCGCGACCAACATCGACGTGCTGTTCGCCTACGTCTGAGTTGGCCAGGGAGCAGGCTGAGCCGCCGTGGTGCCGCTGACACGATCGTTCCATCGTGTCGGCTTCGCGCTCCTGGATCTCGAGGACCCCACGATCGTGCTCCGCCGAAGCGACGAGTGGGCCTTCGGCCCGCGTGAGCCCTACGAGTGCGATGGTGTCGTTGACCACGTCGTGTTCCCGTGCGGCTGGATCGTCGACGAACTCCGCGACGAGGTTCGCATGTACTACGGAGCGGCCGACACCCGGATCGGTCTTGCGACGGCCCGTTTGAGCGCCGTGCTCGACTACGTTCGTGCCTGTCCATGGCCGCAGCAACGGCGCCGGGGAGACCCGAGCGAGGGCATCTAGTCGGGGCGTCAAACCTCTTCGGTCACCTCGGTCAGCGCCGATCGCTTCTCGCGCCACTGGTCGTACGCCTGCTCGAGCGTCCGGGGCAGGCCCTCGTACCAAGTCAGCTCGTCCGGCCCGTCGAACGGGGACATGTCGAGAGCGGCGCGCCGGCCGAAGCGACGCCAGACATCCGCCACCGGCTTGGCGCTGCCGTCGGCCCGGAAGAGGCCGAAGTGCAGCTCGTGGGGCGCCAGATCGAACGGCGGCAGCCGCCGCAACTCGGCGGGGTAGTCGGTGAAGCACCACCATGACGCGCCCACCGCCCCCAGCCGCCACAGTCGTTGCAGGACGGCACTCGCGTAGCGCGCGACCCGGTCCTCGCCGAGCTCGTGATCGGGCAGTCCGAACTCCTGAGCGTTCACCCGCTTGTCGGCGAAGCGGGCGGCAGTCGCGCTCACGAAGGGCACCCACTCGGGATCGTCGGGGGCCGTGGCCGCCTCACTGTAGAGCGGGTAGCCGTGCATCACGACCTCGTCCCACGGGGCGGCGATCGAGCTGATCCGAATCCCTCGGTCCTGCTCGAGGTCCGGGGCGTGGAGGCCGCCGGCGACGTCGACTCGGGCGGGCCGGAGCGCCTCCGTCAATAGTGAGCTCCAGCGAGCGATCTCCTCCGGACGAGCGGGCCATCGGAGGTTCGAGAACTCGTTGCCGAGGTCCCACCCGGCGAGCCCCCCGTGGCCGGCGAACGTCGAGGCCAGCCGCTGGGCGAGGAAGAGCTGCGCGTCGAGGAGCGCTGGGTCGGCGTAGATGTCGCCGGCGCCGCCGGGCACGACCCGGCCCCCGCTGACGGTTCGGATCGTCGAGGCCGCCGACTGGTCCACCGCCCAGCCCGGGAGCCAGTTCACGCCGCTCATGTGGCCGCAGAACAGGCTCATCACGAGGCCGACATCGTGCCGCTCGGCGGCCCGCAGGACCGTCTCGAGCCGGAGGAGCGCGTCGTCTGAGACGCGGTCAGGCCGGGGTTGGAACGCTTCCCAGAGCAAGAAGATGCGGGCCTCCTGGAGGCCAAGATCCGCGATCCGGGCCATGTCCCGATCGACCTCAGGGAATCTGACGTCGTCCCACCAGTACATGGCCGTCCGGGCCGGCCAGTAGTTCACTCCGAGCCGGAAGGAGTCGCCTCCTGTCACCTCGCCACCTCTGCGCGGTCGCTGGCCGTTCGATCCCGCCGGCTGGGCCACCGTTCGAGCACCTCGGCGTAGACGTCGAGATAGCCCCGGACCATCGTATCGACCGTGAAGCGCTCTTCGACCCGCGTTCGACTCCGGCCTCGGTCGAGGCCGGCCACGACCCGGAGCGCCCGCACCGCCCCGGCGACATCGACGACCAGGACGCCCGTCTGCCCGTCCACGACGACCTCCGGAACAGCCCCGCGGCGCATCCCGATCACGGGTGTCCCGCAGGCCATCGCTTCGATCATGGCCAGTCCGAATGGCTCGTCGAACGTGACCAGATGCAGCAGGGCCAGCGCGCCACCCAACAGCGAATCCCGTTCCGCCGGCCCAACCGGCCCCAGGAACCGCACTCGATCGCCGTCGAGCCGCGGCTCAACGTGACGCCGGAAGTAGTCCGTGTCCTGGACGATCCCCGCGATCATCAGGGGCAGGCCGGCGGCGGTCGCCGCCTCGATCGCCAGATGAACGCCCTTGTCGGGATGGATCCGCCCGAGGACCACCGCGTACTCGCCGGGGTCCGGGCGGAAGGTGAAGTCCGCCAGGCGGATGCCGTTGTAGACGGTTGCCATGTAGTCGAGGGACGGGTCTCGATCCGCATCACTGATCGACACGTAGAAGGCGTGGCGATCGTACTCGCGGTAGATGGGCAGGATGGCTGGTGACGAAAAGCCGTGGATGGTCGTCAGGAGGGGCGTCCGGATCAGTCGAGACCAGGCGAGCGGCAGGAAGTCGAAGTGGTTGTGGAGGAGGTCGAAGCGATCCGCCTGCTCCATGGCCCGGGCGATGTGGAGCGCCTCGTACACCTTGGGGGTGACCTGCGCGTCCTCCTCGTAGCCGGCCGGGGCGACCGCCTCGAGATGACCGGCGGTCAGTGAATCGGCCGTGGCGAAGAGGGTGACCTCGTGACCCCGTGCCACCAGCCCTTCGGCGACATTCGAGGCGACCTGCTCCCAGGGCCCGTACGCACGCGGCGGGGTGCGCCAGGCGATCGGGCTGATCACACCCACCCGCATCGAGGCCTACCTGCTGGTCGCTATCGGGCGCCCAGCCGGGTGACCCGGGTTCGACCCGACCCGGACCCAACACTGCCTGCGCCCGTCGGCCATCAGCTCGGCGGGTTGTGCCGAGGCCTCGTTGTGGAGGGCGCGCATCCGTTCGACCGCGACCGGCCGGGCAAGCGTCGATTCGGCGCCCATGTTGCCGTTCACGCCGTCCGGCCCCAGGCCGTCACGACACGAACCGTCGTCGGGATCGGCCAGCGGCATCCCCAGGTCGTTGTCGCCCAGGAACGAGCCGAAGGCCCGCTCCATCACCTCCTGCCACCACGGATCCGAGCTGACGCCGTAGACGGGGTCGATCGACTCATCGCGGACGTGTCTGCGCAGCACCTCGAGGTGGTTCCCGTCGTAGAGGACGTTCGGGTCCCCGCTCATCTGTCCCTCCGCTCTCGGCTTGGCCGCCCGCGTGCAGTGTGCGGCGTCCTGGGGCAGGAAGGCACGGGCCGGGTGGCCCACTCTGGCTCCGGCAGCGAGATCGTGGTCACCGGCCGCATCAACAGGTGACGTGAAGGACGGCCGCCACGTCCCTCGGATCGGCCGCCTGGAGCAACCGGCAGGCCACCTCCGTCGGCTCGGCGACGATCTCCACCCCGCGCCGGCGGGCCTCCTCGTACAGCTCGGGCATGATCGGCAGCTGACCGGAGACTCCCGTCCCGATGATCAGCCGCCGTGCTGACCACGGGATCGCCTCGTCGGGCGAGAGCGGCGTGTGGCCGTACCGGTCCCGGTAGGCCTTCGACGCCCCCTTCTTGCGGCGCCGCACCACGCCGCCTTCGAGCACGACATCGTGCTCGAACCGGTGCCCGCCGATCTCGATCAGCCCGAATGAGATGAGCCTGGCGTCCATCGCGACCTCCCGCGACCATCATCGCTCAGGCAGGAAGGTGTCGGCCTCACCGCGGCCAGCTCGAGCCACTGCGGCAGGGCCACACCCAGCCTCTAGCCCGACCTGCCGCAGCCCGCTTCGCCGACAAGCGGGTGATGGGCGCTGGGCCGGGTCGGGCCGAGATCGGGGTGGGTGTCGAGCAACCCGGGTGACGCGCCGTCGTTGGGCCGACCCGCGCTCGGTCGGGCCCGTGCAGGGGGCATACTGGAGCGGCTTCGAGAAGGAAGGCGGCGTTGGAGATCGGGGCGGTTGCTTCCCGTGCACGTCGGGGTGGCCGTCGCGCTGCGGCCGGCGTTCTTCTCGATCGGGCGCCTGGGGCGCGGGCACTGCGGGGGTGCGATGGTGGCAGGTGACGCGCCGGGGCGGGTCGAGACGGTCATCGCGTGGTCGAGAGGGCGGCGCCTCCACCTGCTCACCTGGGGTGAGATCAGCGAGGGACGGCGGGCCAGCCTGGAGCACGCCGTTTCCCGCATCGCCGACGTCGACGACCTCGAACGCGCCCTCGTCCGCGTCTTCGGGCACCGCGCGCAGCGGAGGATCCGGGGCCACGCGACCCCCGACGTCTGGTTCGAGGTCGGGTAGCCCGCGAGCGGAGCGCACCACGATGCAGGACAAGCCCGCCGAGGCCGGCATCTGCGCGGACGCCCGCCTCGCGAGGCCGCCCATTCAAGCGACGGGTTTCCTTGCAGGCGATCACGGTCGCGACTGCGTCGACGGCGCTCCCTCTCTGTGGCACGGGTGCGCCTGCGCGCGGCAGCATGGCCGCTGCGGCCCGGCTGCCGGCCTACTCCAGGTAGCCCCGCAGCTTGCGCGAACGGCTCGGGTGGCGCAGCTTACGCAGCGCCTCCGCCTCGATCTGGCGGATGCGCTCGCGCGTCACGTTGAACTCCTTGCCGACCTCCTCGAGCGTCCGGGCGCGGCCGTCCTCCAGCCCGAAGCGGAGCTGCAGGACCCGTCTCTCGCGGCCGGTCAACGAGCCGAGCACGGCCGCCACCTGCTCCTTGAGCAGCTGGTGCGCCGCGGCCTCGGCCGGGGCCAGCGCGGCGCGGTCCTCGATGAAGTCGCCGAGGTGGGAGTCCTCCTCCTCGCCGATCGGCGTCTCGAGGGAGAGCGCCCGCTGGGAGGCCTTGATGATCTCGCGGACCTTCTCCGGGGTGACCACCACCTCCTGGCCCCGCGACATCGCCTCGGCGATCTCCTCGACCGTCGGCTCGCGACCCAGCTCCGGGAGGAGGTTGCGCGAGACCCGCATCAGGCGGTTGATCGTCTCGATCATGTGGACGGGGACCCGGATCGTGCGGGCCTGGTCGGCGATCGCGCGCGTGATGGCCTGGCGGATCCACCAGTGGGCATAGGTGGAGAACTTGAAGCCTCGCTCGTAGTCGAACTTCTCGACCGCCCGGATGAGGCCGATGTTGCCCTCCTGCAGGAGGTCGAGGAAACTCATCCCGCGGCCGATGTACTTCTTCGCGACCGACACGACGAGGCGCAGGTTGGCCGACGTCAGCTGCTCACGGGCGTCACGGCCCATGCGCACCAGCACGCCGCGGCGCTCGCGGAGCTTGGTGCCGGGCGGCACGGCGGGGTCGTAGCCCATCCGCTTGAGCAGATCCGCGTCGTGCCCGGAGAGGATCCAGCGCTCGAGGGCCGGGAATGCGACCTCATCGCGGGTCCAGTCGTAGAGGGCGCGTAGGCCGATGTTGTCGCGCGAGTCGAGATCGCCGTTGTGGACCGCGAGGTAGGCGAAATCCAGCACCGTCAGGAAGGCCTCGGGCGTGCGCGACGGGTTGTAGGCCGTGACGAGGTGGCGAGCCTCCTTGAGGAGCGCCTTGGTCCCATCGGACTGGGCATCCTTGGCGGCCTTGACGAAGTGGAAGTCGGGCGAGGCCACGAGCAGGTGACCGGCCGCCTCGTCGGCGATGGCGTCGCGGACCATCGCGTGCGCCTCGGGGCCCAGCGGCAGGCGGTGCTGCGGCTTGGCGGTCCGGGTCTTGCGCTCGGTGTCGTGGGTCGTCCACTCGTGGAGCGAGACGATGCCCTTGCCGGGCGCCTCCACCAGCTGCTCGCCGAGCTCGATCGCCTTGGCCAGGACGACCTCCTCCTCGGCCGTCAGCAGGGCGACCTTGCCGATCTCCCGGAGGTACATCCGGACCGGGTCGTCGATCCCGATCATGTCCGCGGAGAGCGCCTCGCGCTCCTCGGCGGTCGGCTCCTCACGCTCCTTCGCGTCGAGCTTGGCGGGAGCATCGGCGGCGAGCGCGCGCGGCTCGGTCTCGTCCTCGACGACCACCTCGACACCGATGACTACCGCGTCGGCGGGCGCCTTGGGCAGGTCGAGATCGGCGTGGTCGTCCTTATCGGCGGCAGGGACCGCGACGGCGCTGGCACGCGCGGCACGACGGCGGGTTGGCCGGGCGCTGGCAAACTTGACCCCGGGGAGCGACCCTGCTCTGAGGCCCAGCAATTGTCTCGTGATCCCGTCCCTCCCGACAACTCCCAGCTGATCGCCGCCCCTCACTCTACGCCCACCCCGGCTCCGCGCAGGGGCTCGGTCGTGACAGCGAGACCGCCGGCGACCGGGGTCAGCTCACACGATCCCGCGATAGTGTGGGTCGACCCGCGGGGTGTTGGGCCACCCGACGCGTTGCAGACTTCGTGCCCACTGGTCACGTGCTGGAGGCGCGTCGCCTCGTGGCTGGGGATGCTGGCGTACAGCGACACCTACGGCGGGCTCGTCGGCCCGAACACCTCAGCGGTCGTCGTGTTCTCAAGACCGTCCGTCCCCGCTGACGGTGCCGTCCAACCGAGATACCGCGGTCGGACTCTCTCTTCACGGTCATTGGCGGCAGCTGCCGCGTGGCTCCCGTCGCAAGCACGACCTCGAGGGCGTCAGACGTGCCGCCCTTGATGTGCACCCACCCAATACGAGGCCAGAGACCATCGTGCCCATCTCGTCAGTGGCCGCCCACAGAGTCACAATGGGGAGGACCCGGCGCTCCCGGCATGCCGGCGAGGCGCTGCCGTTGCAGTTCCACATCGCCGGACCTCACCAGGGCGTCGGGTCATTCTCTCGCCGCCGTGCTCTCGCGGGTTGCGCAGGCCACAGCCGCCGGCCGTCCATGCCAGCAGCCACGCGGTCGGCCGTCCTATGCTTGCGAGCGGAGGTGTCACGTGGGCGACAAGACGCCGAAGAGGCCGCCGAAACCCAAGAAGCCGAAGCCGCCGAAGAAGCCCGTCGCGTAGAGGACATGCGTTCGAGCACGAGCTGCGCGTAGCCCCGGACCGAGCGAGAGGAGCCCGATTGACAACCTGTGGCGCCGCGCGGCCTGGAGTGGAAGCGGGAGGTCGCGGACTCGACGACCGCCCAGGGAAAGGAGGGACTGCGATGACCGGTCCCCGCACCACCGGTGTCTGGATTTCGGCCAACTCGGCCACGGTGTTGCGTTGGAGTCCTGAGCTCACCGTGCGCCACCGCATCGACTCCGCGGTCCCCGGCCGGCACCGTTCGACCGGACGGCAACCCACCGAGAAGCACCCGGCCGGCGAGGGCCACCGCGACGAGCACATGCGGACCTTCTTCGTCCAGGTCGCCCAGGCGCTGCCGGTCGACGATGATCTGCTGCTGGTAGGTGACGGCGAGGTGGTCGAGCACTTCGCCGAGCAGGTCCGCACCGATGACGACAGCCACGGCCGCAAGCGACGGATCGAGGTCGAGACGGGCGGCCCACTCACCGAGCGCCAGTTGCTCGCCCGGATCCGCACCTTCGCTGGATCGCCGGCCAAACGCTACCTGCCGCGCTGACCGCGGGGTGTTCGAGGGACCCAACGCGCCGCGCGGCTCGTCCACGGGGCAGGCCCTCAGCCACTCGCGCGGGAGGCGGCGCGGGCACGCAGAAGCGAAGGGTCAGGCAGGACCGGCCCGCCAACCATCCGGTCCGCTGCGGGAGGTTTCATGGATGTCGTCGAGTTCCGGCGTCTCACTGCTCGGGTTGTCGCGACTCGAAACTCGCAATCGCGCGCCTTTCTCCAGGCGTTTGACCTGGCTCCGGTGGCCATGGGGCGTTGTGACGCACTCGCCTCAGGCCGTCGCCGGCTCTTGCGAGCAATGCCAGCGCGGGTAGAGTAGGGCTCGACAGCGAACACTTTCGGCCTGCGTCGCCGTGGCCTGGGCTGCACAGGAGACCATCAGATGACCGACGAGCTCATCGGGCGGGAGCCCTCGCGCAGCCCCGCCTCGCCCCGCCGCCGCCACAAGCGGCGTGAACTCGAACTCGCGGACGGCGGGAAGCTGGTCCTCAATGTCGATGGCTCGATCCACCACCTCGATGCGCACGGCAACACCACGCGCACTTGGACGCTGAACGACCCGGAGTGGCCGCACGAGGCGATTCGGTTTGGGCTGCGTTCCCAGGCCGCCACCGTCGCACCGCACCGTGGCTACGTCCCAGGAACAAAGCGGCCGCGCTGGTAGCCCTTCCCCAGGGGCTGCGGAGACTACATTCCTTGGACGGCCGAAGGCTGGAGGAGGCGCAGGCCTGGCTTGGGGGCTTGTTTTGGGGCCAAGGACCGGTAAGCTGGCGCGGTCCGGAAGCGGCCGTCTAGAGGACGCGA
>Ga0209641_10003315_pt1 | contig 13524 bp, 17 predicted proteins | sample RifCSP16_1_FD_184022 | JGI IMG/M metagenome (GOLD analysis project Ga0209641, IMG submission 184022) | Soil microbial communities from Rifle, Colorado - Rifle CSP2_sed 16_1 (SPAdes) (version 2) | ecosystem: Environmental > Terrestrial > Deep subsurface > Rock core/Sediment | place: Rifle...
TGGTGCAAGGGTGTGTACCCGCCGGCCTCGACGGCGTTCACATCCGCCCCGTGCTCCACCAACCGCTGGGCCGTGGCACGTCGCCCGCCGGCCAACGCGGCGTGGAGCGGCGTATTGACCAGAGCGTTCGTCGAACGGGCGTCGACCTCGGCGCCGCGTGCCAGGAGAAGATCGAGGACACCCAGTTGGCCGAAATGCGCTGCCAGGTGAAGCGGCGTCCACCCGTCATGGCTGATGGTGAGAAGCAGTTCAGGTTGGTCATCCAGCGTCTGGCGCACCCGCTGGATGTCGCCGATGACTGCGGCCTCGAAGAGCGAGACGGAGGCGCCACGCTCAAGGAGTAATTGGACGATTCCGTCGGCGTGGTAGTACGCCGCCAGCAGGAGGGGCGTGTCGCCATCCTGGCCGGACCCACCGACCAGATCGGGCTGCTGGTCGAGCAGCATTCGTACGCGTTCGCTATCGCCAGTCTTGATGCCAGCTAGTAGGGCAGCCAGCCCTTCGACAGGCTCAGGACGCGGCCCTTCGACAGGCTCAGGACGCGGCCCTTCGACAGGCTCAGGACGTGGCCCTTCCTCCGACGGTCCCATGCTTATGCTCAACCTTTCCACGCGTTCGCGCTCCGCACCAGCGGGGTGACGACCTCATCCCATTCTATGCATGATCGTGGGGGATATCAAACGGGCGAAGTGATGCGGTGCCCCAACTTACGGGACGGTCTCTTTGTGAGGGGCGAAGGGGGGAAAGTGCGTTTTCCCCGCTAAGAACGTGCGGGGCCAACGGCCCCCCTTCTCCCTCCACACCTCCCGCTTTCCCCCTCCGCAAATGGCCGTTGTTGAACCGCCCTGCAAGGACTGGGCTTCGGCCATCCCTCCCTGGGTGCAGACTTCGGGCCCTGTAATAGTCGGATTCAACAAAGGTCGCCAAGGCTTTGGCGAAGGCGTGCTCCAAGCAGGGGCGGCCGGAGATGCGCGCTTGCTGCATGTGCCACCGCCGGTCGCTTGCGTAGGGGCCGTTCGCCGCCTACCGCCGGCCGGCCTCCCACCACCGCACACCCAGGTCGAGGAGACGCACGCGAAGTTCAGCTTTGCTCCGCACTCCGAATTTCTCCAACACGTGTGCTACGTGGGTCTTGACCGTCTCGGGCGAGACGATCAACGCTTCGGCGATCTGGGGGTTGGTATGGCCGCGGGCCGTCAGCCAGGCGACCTCTTGTTCGCGCGGGGTAAGGGAAGCCAGGCCCGCCTCGGCCTGCGATCGCAGCGCATCCTGCTGCAGGCCGCGCGCCATCAGGTCGGCGATCAGCCCCCCGACGGTCTGGCCACGGGAACGCGCCGTCAGGCTGAGTTGGGTCGATAGCTCGTCATCGATCTCGAAGGTCAGCCGATCGCCCCGAAGACTTTGGGCTTCGGACGGGGCCTCCTTCGACAAGGCTCCCCGGCCTGCGGCCTGGGCAGGCAGGACGGCAGGCCGCGGTCTGCGGCGAAACCACACATGGACCTCCCAAGCAAGACGTTCCATGATTATATAGAACAAACGTTCTGATGTCAAATGACACTGGACCAGTTAAACTCGATCCGTGCGATGAGGAGACGGCGGTGAGACAAGGCGCGCTAACCACAATCCGCATCGTCCGCATGCCTTTCGGCGGGTGCGACATCTCGAGCCCTCGACCGGGGGAGCCTACGCTCCCGCCTACCGGGAACGTGGTAGCGTCTCAAGCGGTGATCGTCAACGCGCCAGACCTGGGCCAGCCGGGCCCGTACACCGCCGACCTCCCATACGGCGTGGCCGCCTCCGGCCCTGGCCGGGTCGTCGTTCGAGATGTGAGCCCAGCCTTCGGGGGCGATGTCCACCCGGCCAGCGTCGAAGTAGACCTGAAACCCTGAGACATTGTGGATCACAGATCCTTATGACGGCTTGGTCCAGGCGTTCGGACGCCTCCGGCCGTTGGACCCAGTGGAGCATGGGGGGCCCATGACGGACGACACACCCAGCGCTCGGCCGAGGCCAGGGCCTAAAGAGCCCGCACCTCCCGACGAAGAGAGACAGGCAGGATGGACGGCGACGCGATGGGTCGCTATTCTGTTCCTGATCCCCAGCGTACCCATGCTGCTGGGCTCGGTTGCAGCGCTGGCACTCTTCTATATCGCTCCGGTCCGGTTCGGAGGGTTGATCGCCCGCTTGCCGGGAGATGAAATCATCCGGACCGTGCTTTTCTTCGCCCCGGCGACGCTCTTTGCCCTGGTTGTGCTGGCTTTCTTGTACGCCCGCGAGCCGATCCCGTCCGCGCCCGCCGTTCGCAGCCCGGCGCAATCAGCCCCGGTTGTGGGCAATCCTGCCCAGTCGCTCGCCCGGTGGGCGCTTGCGCTGATCACACCTGCCTTTCTGGTCGCGATTATGGTGCTGCTCTTCTCCCTGGCCGCCCCCGGCCGTTTCTCGAACTGGATCGAACCCCTTCCGGGTGATCGATTCCTGCGCCCGCTCATTCCTCTCGCGCCCGTGCTGCTGCTGGGTTTGGGAGTAGCCACGATTCTGCTCGCCTTCCCCCGAAGAGGAGCGCCCCAGTCAACCGGTGAAGCCGTCGGGTCGACTCGGGCTGCGCGGGTTGCAGTTGGACTGATTCTGGTGTCCAGCTTGTCAATGCTCGCGTTGTCTCTGATCGCGTTGGGGATGTCGTACGCGCAGCCGGATCGGTTTCAGCGGCTCATGGCTCGCCTCGAACCGGAGACGTTCCTGCGGCTGGCGTTGTTATTCGCGCCGGCGACCCTCACCGCGGTCGTGATCCTGGCCCTGCTCTATTTGATCGGCCGCTCAATCGGAGAGCCGGGGCGAGCGGTCCCACCGCCGTCGGTGCGGTTGGCCACCTCCGGAGTGCGGTCTACGCTGGCGGTGTCAGTCCTGGTCAGCGGGCTGCTGTTGAGCACGCTCGTAGCTCTTGGGCTGTTGGGGGTGCTTCTGGTGCTGCTCGTGCGTTGAATGGGTGTGGTTTCTGCGAAAAACCCTATCCACTCCGATCTAAGACGAGTCAAGGCTTCCGCTGTAACTGGTATACCGCGCCGGCGTAGTCAGCCACGAATACGGATCCTTCGTGATCGACGCCGAACGAAGAGATACTGAAAGGCGTGTCGAAGAGCTGGTTATTGTGCCAGCCACCCCCGCCCTGGAGAAGGCCCCACATCCTGCCTGAGCAGAAGTCGCCGTATAGATAAACCCCCTGCCATTCGGGCAAGCTGGGATCTCGGACGACGACGCCCCCGGTTACAGCGCAGCCTTGTGTATGGTTGTACTCGGTAACCGGATCCACCAGCTCGGGCGCATCGCCTGCCTGGTATTCATGGCTACCTTCCCGCAAATTCCATCCGTAATTCGCGGGGGCCGTAGCTCCGGCGGGTTGCCAATCGACTTCTTCCCAATCGCCCTGCCCGACATCCGCGACGAATAATTGACCGGTTGCCAAATCGAAAGAGAACCGCCAAGGGTTTCGCAAACCATAAGCCCATGTTTCTGGACGACCGCCCCCACCGGCGAACGGATTGTCAGGCGGGATTGCATACGGTTCCGCCGAATCGACATCCAAGCGCAGCAGTTTCCCTAGGAGTGTGTCAAGCCGCTGCCCGTTGCCTTGCGGGTCCCCCGCCGATCCTCCATCCCCCAGGCCGACATACAGATACCCGTCTGGCCCGAAGGCCAAGCCTCCCCCGTTGTGGTTGCGATACGGTTGGGAGACCTCCAGTAGATCCATTTCGCTCGACGGATCTGCTCGGTCCGGATCGGCCCCGACGGCAAAACGTGCGATAAATGTTGTGCCCCCGTCTCCGGTGTAATTGACGAAGAAGAGTCCCGTATCCTGGTACTCCGGATGAAATGCCAACCCCAACAGCCCGCGTTCACTCGCATTGGCGTCGACCCGATCGCGAATGTCGAGGAACGGTTCCGGCAATAGCTCGCCATCGCGCAATATCCGGATCAGACCGGCCTGTTCGACAACGAACAGTCGATCGTCCCCGGCATTCTGGATGTCGATCGGTGAGGAGAGACCGTCGGCGTACTGCGACCATTCGAACGTAGCCGGGTCGGGGAGCTCGTCGACCCGCGCCGGCGGAGAAAGCGTAAAGGTCAGCGTGGGTTCAGGCGTTGGAGTACTCGTCAGCGATGCGGGTGGGGCGGCTGTAGTGAGTGGAACTGGTGTGTTTCCCGCCCGGGGGGTGGGCGTCGGAAGCGTGGCGCCAAGCAAGGAGCAGGCCAGCAGGACGGGCGGGAGGAAGACGAGGGCGAACTTGAAAAGCCGGGTCATCGAATGCGCTTACAATGATTGTACCGCGGGCCGAAGGCGGGGACACTCGCATGGGCGGCGTCCCGCATCCCGATCCCTCGAACCTGGAGCTGATCACTGGTGAGCACTCCACCATTCGGACCTGAGGCGATCTTTGCCCTCCAAGCGGTCAGGACCGCGGCACGGTTCGTACGACACATCCAAGGGCACCTGGTCGCTCCGAGCATGATTAAGAGCGACGCCTCACCGGTGACGGTAGCCGATTTTGCCTCCCAGGCTGTAGTCGGGGCCATGCTCGAGCAGACCTTCCCTGATGACCCGCTGGTCGCCGAAGAGGGCAGCCAGACCCTGAAGGAATCGGACGGCGGCGAAGTCCTGCAGAGCGTCGTAGATTTCGTCACCCGCATCCGCCCGGGTGCAGACGAGGCGGCGATTTGCCGCTGGATCGATTTGGGGCTGGGAGCACCGGCCGAGCGCTTCTGGGTGCTCGACCCAATCGATGGGACAAAAGGATTTCTGCGCGGTGACTACTATGCAGTGGCACTGGCACTGATCCAATCCGGACAGGTTGTCGTGGGCGCGCTCGGCTGCCCGGGTCTCGACCGGCCCGGCGCGACGGCCGGCAGCAAGGGCAGTGCGTACCTGGCTGTGCGAGGCCAAGGAGCCTGGGTGGCCGAACTGGAGGAGGGCAGCCTCAGCCGGGTCCATGTTTCAGATCGGGCGGATCCGCTCAGGGCCCGCATCCTTCGATCGTTCGAGGCGGCCCATACCGATGAATACCAACTTGACCGTCTGGCCAAGGCCCTGGGGTGTCTCGAGCCTCCGGCGCGCATGGACAGTCAGGCCAAGTATGCGGTTGTGGCGGAAGGTGGAGCAGATGTGATTTTCCGCTTGCTTTCTCCTTCACGGCCGGATTATCGGGAGAAGATCTGGGATCAAGCTGCCGGCTCGATCATCGTGGAAGAGTCCGGAGGCCGCGTTACCGATATCGACGGAAAGCCTCTGGATTTCACGGCCGGGCGTGAACTGGTGAACAACCTCGGAGTTCTGGTTTCGAATGGATTATTACATGAGGCTGCGCGCAGAGCGCTGGAGGAAGTCGGGGCGGCCAATAGACAGAGGCCGGAGTGAGATCGCGTCTGCCGGCGATCGGCGCGGCTCTCGCCGCCGCGATCGCCCTTCTGTTCTATATGTGGGCGACGGGAGATGTCTACGAACGTCTTCCCCATATCGAGGACGACTTCTCAAACCTCTGGGCGGCGCACGTCTTCGCCCAGGGACAGGCTGCTCTGCGAACGCCGCCTGACAAGAATTCGTTCCTGGTTCCCTTTGTTGTCGACTTCAACGGGCTAAGGTTCTCCAAGTATCCGCCCGGCTGGCCGGCTGCCCTATCGGTAGGGGTCCGTTTCGGCGCGGACTGGCTGGTAAACCCGATTCTGGCGGCCCTGGCGGTGTGGCTTACCTTCCGGCTTGGTTCAAAGATAGCCGGGCCCTGGATCGGGCTGCTCGCGGCTGTGCTGCTTGTGATCTCTCCGATGGCCGTGATGATCTCAGCTTCGCTGCTATCGCACAGCCTGAGTCTCTTCCTGAGTCTGGCTTTCGTCCTCGCGTGGATCGACCTCTTCCTGGCAGCTCAGACCTCTACGGCCGATCCTCCGCGGCCGGCGATGCTCGTCCCCGTTGCTGGCGCGTCGCTGGGACTGCTGGCCCTGACCCGGCCTCTGACGGCGATCGGAGTGGCGTTGCCTTTCGCAGTCCACGGGCTATGGATCTTGCTGCGCGGCCGCACCTCAGACCGCAGACACCTGGTCGGGCTTGCCGGATTGGCAATGGCGATCGCGGCCCTGCTGCCCGTGTGGCAACGGAGCTTGACCGGGAACCCATGGCTGAACCTGTACACTTTGTGGTGGCCGTACGATCGGCTGGGGTTCGGACCCGGGATCGGGGTGACATCCACCGGACACAACCTCCATCTGGCGTACAGCAACGCCCGATTCAGCCTGCGCGCGGGGGTCCACGATCTATTCGGCTGGCCGTACCTCTCATGGATCTTCCTGCCTTTTGGGTTGGTTTCGCTCCGCAAAAACCTGCGCGCATGGTTGGGCTTCGCCACCTTCCCTGGACTGATCCTGGCGTATTCGTTCTACTGGATCGGTTCATGGCTGTACGGACCGCGCTATTACTACGAGGCATTGCCCGGACTGGCCGTGATGAGCGCGGCTGGGATATTCCGGATCGGCGGCTGGTCGATACGCACCGGCTTCCAGCCTGGACTCCGGCGGAGGGCGATGGCGGCACTTCTTGCCGGGTTGGTCGCAGTCGACCTCTTTTTCTACCTGCCGGCCCGACTGGGTGGCATGCGCCAGCTGTACAGCATCTCGCGCGCGGCCATGGCTCCGATAGAAACGGCAGATCTTGGCCGGGCACTGATCGTCGTCCATCCGGAGCACCGCTGGACCGAGTATGGGGCCCTGCTTACGCTCTCTCCTCCTTTCTCCTCTACGGATATGACGCTCCTGGCCATTTTCCTGGGAGGCGATCAAGATGCGCAGTTGGCACGCGATTTCCCCGATAGGATCCTCTATCACTACTACACGAGCGATCCTTCCATGTTCTATCGAATCTCCCGCTGAGCCGGATCCGGTCTAACACCACAGACCGGGTTCACGTGCCAGCCTCACCTCGCCTGGTCTTGGCAGAGTGAATGCCCCGAGTCCGGAACAACGATGACCAATAGCATCTCCGGCCCAACGCGGGACGCGCGGCGTAGTGGCCCTATGACCACCGTTCTGGCTGTCTAAGGCGATGCCACGCAGCACGACACGCTGGCGCCTAACCTGCGCGGAGAGGCCGTACCGGGGAAGCCGCCGAAGACAGCGAGGAGGGCTCGCCAAGGCGCACGAACTGGAGTCGGGCTTACAGGTCCTTGGTATTCTGCTGCCGCTCCCAAGACGTGGATGCCACCTAGCGTCCGGAAAGGGCACCATTCAGAACGAGGTGCCGTGAACGACGGTCGGTGCTCAAGTTCACATCGGCGTCGCCTTGTCTTTGAAGCACTATCCGTACCGGCCCGTGATGTACGCTTCGGTCTGGGGATGCGCCGGCCGTGTGAAGATCTTGTGGGTGTCCTCGAACTCGATGAGCTCGCCTAACCAGAATAGTCCGGTCCGATCCGATACTCTGGCTGCCTGCTGCATGTTGTGGGTGACAATGACGATCGTATAGCGTTCTTTGAGCTCGTGCATCAGTTTTTCGATCTGAAGCGTGGCAATAGGATCCAGGGCCGAGCATGGCTCATCCATCAGGATCACCTCGGGCTCGACTGCAAGGACGCGAGCAACGCACAGCCGCTGCTGTTCTCCGAGAGAGAGCTCGAGCGCTCCACCTGTGAGGTCGTCCTTCACCACGTCCCAGATCGCCGCCCGTTGCAGCGAAGTCACGACCCGTTCATCGAGTTCGGCACGCGTCCCGGCCAGGCCGAGCACACGCGGCCCGAACGCCACATTGTCGAACACCGACTGCGGGAAAGGATTGGGTTTCTGGAATACCATTCCCACTCGACGCCGGAGGTCGACCACATCCACGTCGGGAGCGTAGATCTCCTCACCGTCGATGAAAACCTCTCCCGTGAGCCGCGCCCCGGGAATGGTGTCGTTCATTCGGTTTAAACATCGCAAGAAAGTGGACTTGCCACAACCCGAGGGGCCGATGAGTGCCGTAATCTGGCTAGCCCGGATATCGAGGGAGACACCGCTCAGGGCACGCACCGGGCCATAGAAGAAATCGAGGTCGTGAACGGCAACCTTTGGGGCGGATGCTGTTTCGTGCATCGTCGGCATTGTACACTATAGAACCCCGGCCAGGTTTCTTGCAGTGGCAGATAGGTGATCTGACCTGCCCTCGGGTGCAGGCGACGAACGAGCCTGCGATCCTCTCTCGGGCAGAGGAATACTCGCCGCAACTTGAACCCCTAGCACTCACTGAATATAATGCTCGACAATGCATCGACCCCTGCGCGCTCATCTGGCTCTGCTGCTGACCGCCCTGGCGCTGGTCGGCTGCTGGGGGCCGTCCGCCAACGGAAGCCAACCCACGCTCATCGCTTCTACGACGATCGAGAATAAGGGATCGGACACCATGGTGAACCTGGCATTGGCGTGGGCCGAGTCCTACCAGGTATCCCACCCAGATGTGCGCATCTCCGTCACTGGTGGCGGATCGGGCACAGGCATAGCGGCCTTGATAAACCGAACGGCGGTCATTGCCAACGCATCCCGCAAAATCAAGCCGGAAGAGAAATCGGAAGCCATCGCGAACGGCGTCGATCCGATGGAGCTGGTTGTCGCTCGAGACGCCATCGCTATCATCGTCAACACCAACAATACGGTCGACCACCTGACAATCGATCAGCTATCCGAGATCTACAGCGGCGTGATCAATAACTGGGCCGAGGTCGGAGGGCGAGACGGTCTGATCGTCCGTCTCTCGCGGGAGACCAACTCGGGTACGCATGTCTACTTCCTGGAGCAGGTCATCCGCCACGGAGATAGCCAGGACACGACGCTCTTCGCGCCGGAAACGCTGCTCCTGCCATCCTCGGAAGGAATCTCGGCAGAGATACGTCAGAACCCGAACGCCATCGGCTACGACGGCCTGGGCTATGTAACTCCGGACCTAAAGGTCGTGGCCGTGGCGCGGGATGCCTCCGGCCCCTTTGAGCTCCCGTCGGCAGCGACCGTGGAATCGGGTAGCTACCCGCTCTCGCGCGACCTGTATATGTATACAGCTGGCGAACCGGCCGGGCAGACGGCAGCCTATCTGCAATGGATCCTTGGCCCAGATGCCCAGGCGATCGTGACGAGCCTCGGCTTCGTTCCGCTGCAACCCTGATTAAGCCTTGCGAAAGGTGACCTTGAGCGAATTCGTCATTACTCGTCTAATCAAGACGGCCGGGTACTCCGCAATCCTGTTCATCGGGCTGATATTTATTTTCCTGCTTCGCGAAGGGTCCCCGGCCCTCCTGGAGGTTCCGCTACCGTCTCTCGTCAGCGGCCGCTGGTACCCTATCGAGGGATACTTCGGGCTTCTGCCTCTGATCGGCGGATCCCTGGTGGTCACGGCTGGAGCCGCCATGATCGCCATCCCGTTCGGGCTTGGGACGGCGATTTACCTCGCAGAGATCGCACCCCGTTGGGCGAGGGAGCTCCTCAAACCCCTGATCGAATTGTTGGGCGGTCTCCCGTCGGTGATGCTGGGGTTCCTGGGAATGCTGGTCCTCACCTCAGTGGTACGTGAGACCCTGAACCTCCCCACGGGTCTGACGGCCCTCACGGGTGCCTTGTTGCTCGGAGGCATCGCCATCCCGACCATCGTCAGCGTTGCCGAAGACGCGTTGGATGCTGTCCCACGCTCGTACCGGGAGGCAGGGCTAGCACTGGGGGCAACCAAATGGCAGACCATCTGGCGGGTCACACTGCCCGCCGCTCGGTCGGGAGTCCTGACCGCAGTCATGCTCGGCCTAGGGCGGGCGATTGGTGAGACGATGGCGGTCATGATGGTCACCGGAAACGCCCCCGTGGTGCCGACCGGACCGGGAGCCCTCTTGCATCCAGCCAGAACGATGACTGCAACCATCGCGGCCGAGATGGGCGAGGTCGCCAACGGCAGTGTGCATTATCACGTCTTGTTCTTGATCGGGATCGTGCTCTTCCTAATATCGCTTGCGGTCAACCTGGCAGCCTCGAGTCTGGTGTTCCGGGCACGAAAGCGCGCCGAGAGGATTCTCTCCTAGCCGCAAGTTGCGACCCAAACGTGAGATCGGGTGATGACATCAGACTTATGACCACTCTGACACGCGGCCGGAATCTCAGACAGAAAATTGGCAATGCAGGGCTGTCGATGATCGCATACGCGACGGCCGCCTCGATCCTGAGCATAGTGGTGTATATCGCACTGCGAGGCGCACCTGCGATTTCGTGGGAGTTCCTCACGGGTTTCCCGCGCGAAGGGATGCGCTCCGGTGGAATCTTCCCAGCCATCGTCGGGACCTTCTGGCTGACGCTGGGCACCGGGGTGATCGCGATCCCCCTGGGCATCGGCGCGGCCATCTATCTAGCAGAGTACGCGGCCGATGGCCGATGGACCCGCGCTATACGCCTGGCGATCATCAACCTGGCGGGGATCCCCTCCGTCGTGTATGGCCTTTTCGGCCTCGGGCTGTTCGTGCTTTTTTTGAGATTCGGCACCAGCATCCTGGCCGGGTCACTTACTCTGGCGGTAATGACCCTGCCGGTGGTCATCAGTACTGCCGAGGAGGCGCTGCGCGCCGTCCCCTATAGCTTCCGTGTCGTGAGTATTTCTCTTGGGGGGACACGCTGGCAGACGATTCGCCGCATTGTCCTGCCCCAGGCATTGCCTGGGATCCTCACCGGCGTGATCCTCGGCTTGGAGCGCGCCGCCGGCGAGACCGCCCCCATTCTCTTCACCGTGGCAGCCTTCTTCTTGCCGCGGTTGCCCGGCTCGCCCCTGGACTCCACGATGGCGCTCCCCTACCATCTGTTCGTGATCTCGACTCAGGTTCCAGGAATGCCCATTCGTATCCAGTATGGAACGGCGCTCGTTCTGCTTGCCTTTGTCCTCGGCATGAACATCGTCGCCACCCTCATCCGGTCTCGCGCCCGCGCCAGGAGGCAATGGTGAAAAGCCGGGCCGCAACCGTGGGAGTGGGTCGGACCTCAAATACCCGTCTGGATGGATACTTGAACCCCAGATTGTCGGAGAGAGGCTCCAGGCACACTCCACACGAGATGACCGACGGAGGCGGCCAGCCTTCTATTGGCAGCTTTTCCCAGTCCGGCAGTCCAGAGTGATCGGTTGGTCGGACAAAGTGTGCGACTCATGCCATGCGACGGTTGTCACCGATGGCAACGCGTACTGTGAGGGGTGGGGACTTGTCATCTGACTTCAGGGCAGGTTTGGTACCCGCTTCCCCGGGTGAGAAAGCCAAGATCGTGATCGACGGGCTGAGCGTTGCCTATTCGGACGGGACCGAGTCCCTTCAGGGAATCAACCTGACAATCCCAGCCCATGCGATCACTGTCCTTTTCGGGCCGGCCGGCGGGGGCAAGTCCACGCTCTTGCGTACGCTCAATCGCCTGAATGACCTGGCGGATGTCACCTCCCTTTCCGGCCACGTCTGGCTGGATGGGGAGGACATCCTCAGCCCCGAGATTGACACGATCGCGTTGCGCCGTCGGGTCGGAATGGTCTTCGCTCGCCCGGTGGTCCTGCCGATGAGCATCCGTCAGAACCTGACCTATGGGTTGGAGCTGGCTGGCGAGCGAGATAAGTCCCGGCTTTCTGAGGCGGTAGAGCGAAGCCTTCGGGCCGCGGCCCTGTGGGACGAAGTGCGCGATCGGTTCGATGAGCCAGCGGTGGCGCTTTCGGGCGGGCAGCAGCAAAGACTCTGCCTGGCCCGGGTCCTGGCGCTCGAGCCGGAGGTCATTCTGCTGGACGAACCGACCTCTGGCCTGGACCCAATCTCAACCGGCAAGGTGGAGGCATCGCTCCAAGACCTCGTGCAGCGTTATACGATTGTCCTTGTCCCGCATAGCATCCAACAGGCCGCCCGGGTATCCGACTACGCGGCTTTCTTCCTGAACGGACAGCTGATCGAATACGCACCGGGCAAGGAGATATTCACACGTCCTCAAGACCAGCGGACGGATGATTACATCACAGGTCGTTTCGGCTGAGGCTCGTCGGACGACAAAGGAGGGACCGCGATGCGGCTGTGTATACAAAGATGCGCAGGAGGAACGCCTGGGGAAGTAATTGCCTCACTGATCGCGCGAGAACACGCGCGCCGATCTCAAGTTGTACCTGCGGGAGATGCCGACGCAGATACGCCTGGAAGAAACCCGGCCGAGAATGCTCCTGGTTCATGGGAGCCCGCGCAAGATCAACGAGTATTTGTACGATGATCGGCCGGTTGCCACCTTCGAGCGGATCGCAGAATTGGCAGGGACAAGTGTCCTGTTGTTCGGTCACACCCACCTGCCCTACCAGAAGTCCGGGGTCGAGACGCTGTTTGTCAACTGCGGCAATGTCGGGACCCCGCGACGGAGACACGCGGTCTGGCTACGCGCTGGTGACCCTGGGAAGGCATACTCAGGCGTCGTATCGCAGAGTCGCCTACGACGTTCAAGCCGCGGCAAGGGGCGTCCGGCGGGCACGCCTGCCCGAGCACTTCGCCGATCTTCTGAAAAGCGGAGGTCTGGCGTCGGTCTCAAGCCTTAGCGAGGCCGGAATGTCCGTTGGAGGCTGGCGATGAACATGGGAGTTCCTTCGGCGGGTTCGGGGCGAAGTCGGGCGGTCCTCGATCGGGAGATACAATCCATCCAGGACGACATGCTCCGGATGGCGAACATGGTAGACGAGGCGGTCGAAAGCTCCGTGCGCGCTCTGGACACCAGGGACGAAGTCCTGGCGGGTCAGATCGCATCTGACGACGCCAACGTGAACGCGCTGCGTTTCAAGATCGAGGAGGCCTGCCTGGCCCTGATCGCCACCCAGCAGCCGGCCGCCGGGGATTTGCGGGCGATCGTGGCGGCGATGAACATCGTGAGTGATCTCGAGCGGATGGCCGACCACGCCGCCGGGATCGCCCGGAGCGTGTCCGGGGTCGCCACCCCGCTGTCCTTACCGGCACCACCTGACTTTCCGCGCATGGCCGAGGTCACGCGCGGGATGCTCCGCAGGGCCATGCGAGCCTACGTCGAACGGGATGCGGAGGAAGCGCGTAAAGTCGCTGCGGAAGATGATCGGATCGATGAACTGTATCTGCAAGTTTTTGGAGAGTTGCTGTCTTTGATGATCGAAGACCGCGACAAAACTCCACAGGCCCTTAAGCTCTTGTTCGCGGCGCACAATCTCGAGAGGATCGCCGACCGCATCACCAACATCGCTGAGCGGGTGATTTTCATGGCCAGCGGTGAGATGGAAGAGCTGAACCCCGAGCCCGGGGATACCCGTCTACTGTAGGACTGAACGTCCCCGCACTTCAATGGCATGTGCATGAATCCCTGCGAAGCAGGATTCGCGTCTCATGGGTGGCTTGCACAAGGATGGGGTGCAGACCCCCACCCCCTTTATCCCCCTCCCCCGGCATTCAGCAGCGAATTCCCGAAATGCTGTTCTGGCCGGGGGAGGAGGAGATGTGTTGAATTGAGACGGGGGCAGCAAAGCTG
>Ga0209641_10003318_pt1 | contig 13520 bp, 19 predicted proteins | sample RifCSP16_1_FD_184022 | JGI IMG/M metagenome (GOLD analysis project Ga0209641, IMG submission 184022) | Soil microbial communities from Rifle, Colorado - Rifle CSP2_sed 16_1 (SPAdes) (version 2) | ecosystem: Environmental > Terrestrial > Deep subsurface > Rock core/Sediment | place: Rifle...
CCCTTCAGACGATGCCCTGTAGAATGTGCCTACCATAGGCGATTCAACAATCACATAATTATCTCCATGAGGGATTACTTTTTTATGTTTTATGCCCGCCGTAACTTCTTCTGTTTTAGTCTGCGTGACCGTGGCTTGATGAGGTGTTGGCGATGTATGTGTAATATGTCTATATGCAGAAACCTCAGATGGGACCACGCCCCCTTTTCTTAATCTTACCTTTGTGCCTTTTTCATCAATCTCAAGCTCTGATATGCTGCTCTTCTCAAATAAATCAACAAGCCTTTTTAATTCTTTAAGGTCCATATCATCCCCCCTATCAATTGACTACTGAATATTGAACATTGACTATTAAATTTTTTCATCTATCAATCTTCAATCTTCAATCACTTCACCCTCTCCACATACTCCTCTGTCCTTGTATCAATCTTTATCATATCCCCTTCATTTACAAAAAGGGGAACCTGAATTACTGCCCCGGACGCTATAGTTGCAGGCTTGCTGCTGCTTGTTGCAGTATCGCCCCTGTATCCCGGCTCTGTTTTTATAACCTTCATCTCGACAAATATGGGGAGAGTGATACCAATCGGTATGTTATTATGAAACATGGCAGTTACTATGATGTTCTCCTGAAGAAAATTTTTACTTTCCCCAAGCTGCTTCTCACTCACAGATATCTGTTCATAGGTCTCTGTATCCATAAAGAAGTAGTCATCACCGCTTTTATAAAGGAATTGCATCTGATTCTCCTCTACATCGGGTGTTTCAAATTTATCGCTTGACCTGAATGTCCTCTCAATCAATTGCCCTGTCTTCAAATTTTTTAACTTTGTCCTGACAAATGCCCTTAAATTTCCCGGGTTTACATGCTGAAACTCTACAATTACATAGAGGTCACCCTCGTACTCAATCTTCAAATTATTCCTGAAATCTGTAGTTGAAACCATACTTTTTTACTCCTCCCTTTATTTTTCTATTTCCGAGGTTAAAACCTCACAACCTTCTTTTGTTACTAAAACCATATCTTCAATCCTCACACCACCCCAACCGGGGATATAGATGCCCGGTTCAATTGTAAAAACCATTCCTTCCTTTATTATATCATCCTGCCCTGCAGCAATTCTTGGATTCTCATGGACTTCAAGACCAACCCCGTGTCCTGTGCTGTGTCCAAAATTTTCTCCAAAACCATTCTCTATTATAAACTGCCGTGTCTTTGAATCAATCTCTGATACCTTTAAACCCGGTTTGATGGATTTTATAGCCTCTATCTGTGCTGCTGAAACTATATTATAGACATTTTTCTGCCTTTCATCAAATCCGCCAACAGATAGTGTTCTTGTGCAGTCAGAATTATAACCCATGCAGCGGGAGCCGAAATCTAAGATTACGAGTTCACCATCCTTTATAGTTTTATCACTGGCTATTCCATGGGGAAGCGCCCCCCTTTCACCGGAAGCTACTATTATATCAAAAGGTATGCCTTCTGCACCCTCTTTTCTTAATTGATATTCCATTTCTATTGCAATCTCATTTTCCTTACTTCCTGCCTTTACGAACTTCTTTGTCTTTTTAAAAGCCCTCTCAATTATCCCTATTGCCTTTTTTATAAATTTTACTTCTTGAGGCTCTTTGACCATTCTCACATCTTCAATTAGGTTTTCTAAAGGGATGAGACTGTTGGAATTTAATTTGTTCTGGAGTTCCTGATAAGTTGAGTAAGGGAGGTGAGACTCAAATCCTATTATCTTCCATTTAAGAGATTTGGCAATCTCTAATATTGAATCAATAATCTTTTTGCATTCCCTTATTTCAAAATTATTGTTTACCTCTTCCTCCGCCTGTGTTTTATACCTGAAATCTGTTAAAAAATATGCCTCCTTTTTTGTTAAGATTGTCCCCGCAGTTGAACCACTGAAACCTGTAAGGTATCTGATATTCTCCCGCTTGAAGGAGATAAATCCATCTATATTATTAGAACTTAGTTTCTCTCTAACCTTTTCTATCCTGTTCACTTGCCGCCAACCACTGTCTTTACTGCGTCAAGGGCAAGGAAATAACCTTTTGAACCGAATCCTGTTATCTGTCCTGCTGCAATATCAGAAATCATGGAATGGTGACGGAATTCCTCCCTCTTATATATATTTGACAGATGAACCTCAATGACCGGAATATTTATAGATAGGATGGCGTCTCTGATTGCAACGCTGGTATGTGTATATGCTGCAGGATTAATTATTATGGCATTCATCCCTCTATCCTTGGCAGTCTGTATTTTCTCAACAATCTCACCCTCATGATTTGACTGAAATGTCTCAAGCTCAATAGAATTATCCTTTGCATGTTTTTGAAGTTGTGTATTAATTTGCTCAAGACTTTTATTGCCGTATTTATCAGGCTCCCTTTTTCCGAGGAGGTTAAGATTGGGTCCGTTTATTATTAGAACTTTCATTATCTATTCTCTATATTTTTTAACCAGCTATTTAGAACCTTTACTGTATCAATTTTTATATCGCTGTTAGTATAATTTACAGCCCCATCAGCAGAGTTTATCTTTTCTGAAAGGTTTTTAACCTTTGATGGAAAAAGTCTTTCAATCTCTTCAAGTGCGCCTTCATCATCAAGGAGATTTTCAAAATCGTCTATCTCTCCTGAATTCTTTTCATCGGATATTGTTGCAATTTGAACAGCAGGCTTCTTCTTTAATTCTGCCTTAGTGGAATTAGTTTGAATTTCAGACGGATGGGCGGTTAAGGTAGCTGGCTGCGAAGCCTTCTGATAATGTTTTTGCAATTTCTGCAAGCCCTCCTTAATTATCTGAAAATTTTTATTGTCAGGTATAATAGATATTATTACCTCTATTTCTTTCAAGGCATCGTCTATCCTCCCCTTTTTCCTGTAAATATCACTCAACACCCTTCTTGCAAGGATATTATCTGCAACGGAATCAGCAACAATCCTTAATTCCCTTTCAGCATCATCCAGCCTCTCGCAGTCATAGTAAGAGAGACCTAAAAGCATCCTTGCGCTTATGTAATCAGGATGAACCTTTAATCCCCTTAAGCATATCTGGATAGCTAATTCAGGCATCCCTTTTCTCCTATACATATCTGCAAGGGGCAGAAACAAAAAAGATCTAGTGTTTTTTCTTAATATTTTTGAATAATAAAAGATAAGTAATGAATCAATATCCTTTCTTTTCTGGCGTTTCTTTCGCATATCAGTCCTATAATAATTGAATTTAAATATATCAGAGAAAAGGGGAAAGTCAAGCCTAAATTCAATCTTAAATAAGGATGTACAGAGCTTGCCCTGAATTTGTTTCAAATTAACATGATACCTTTAATTTTCATCCATTATAAGACGGTATTATATCAAAAAATACATTAAAGATTATAGAAAGAAAATGAAAATACAATCTAATCTTGATTTTTACCTATGGTTATAATAGGATAAAAACAGGCTAAAGGTTTAAAACCTTTAGCCTTAAATTTTTTTAAATGTGTAATAAATAGCCACAGATTCTTACAGAAATGTCATTCCGAACGAAGTGAGGAATCTATATTTTGAGATTCTTCGGGCTTTGCCCTCAGAATGACAGCGGTGCTTGTCATCTGTGTTTATCTGTGTCCATCTGTGGTTAATATTATTTATTTTGTTCTTGATGAATATTATATTTATGGGGACTCCAGATTTTGCCGTTCCAACATTAGAAGGACTGATTAATTCTAATCACAAAATAATTGCTGTATTCACACAGCCTGATAGACCAAAAGGGAGGGGTAGAGAAGTAGTCCCATCACCTGTAAAAGTAAAGGCAGATGCGAATAATATTCCTGTATTACAGCCAGAGAAGGTCAAAGAGCCTGATTTTATAAAAAAAATAAGTGAATATAATCCTGACTGTATTGTAGTTGTTGCATTTGGACAGATCCTGCCTAAAGATATACTCAATCTACCCCGATATGGATGTATAAACCTTCATGCCTCTTTGCTTCCAAAATACAGAGGTGCAGCACCAATAAACTGGGCATTGATTAAGGGAGAGACAAAGACAGGTGTGACATCAATGTTTATGGAGGAGGGAATGGATACGGGAGATATATTAATTCAGAGGGAGATAGAAATAAAGGAAGATGACAATGCGGGAACTCTACACGATAAACTATCCCAGATAGGGAATAATGTCATACTTGAAACACTTGATAAACTTGAAAGAGGAATAATAAAAAGAATAAAACAGGATTCATCAGTTGCTACCTATGCCTCAAAGATAAAAAAAGAGGATTGTATAATAGATTGGAATGCAGGTGCTGAAGATATAGTAAATAAAATCAGAGGACTAACACCTCTGCCTGGTGCATATACATTATATAATGGGAAGAGATTAAAAATAACGAATGCAGACTATAAGAAGCAAGAAGCAAGAGGCAAAAATGGTGAGGTTTTTGAAGTCAACAGAAATGGTATAAAGGTAACTTGCAGAGATGGAATAGTTATTATAAAAAGCCTTCAGCCTGAGGGCAAAAGGGTTATGAGTACAGGCGAATTTATTTCAGGACATAGTATAAAGACAGGAGAAATATTAAGAGGGAGGAGATAGTTAAACTATGAACATCTGTGTTATAGGTACAGGATATGTTGGGCTTGTTACCGGGGTTATCTTTGCAGACCTTGGCAATGATGTTACCTGTGTTGACAAGATAAAGGAGAAGATTGACTCTCTCAATAAAGGGATAATGCCTATTTATGAGCCTGGACTTGAGGAGATGGTGAAAAGGAATGTGGTTGATAACAGGCTCTTTTTCTCTACCGATTTACATGGTGCTGTGGAAAAGGCAGAGATAATCTTTATATGTGTTGGAACACCTTCAAAAGATAATGGAGAGACAGATTTATCCTTTGTAGAGGATGCGGCAAAGGGGATAGCAAAGTCTATAAATGGATACAAGATTGTTGTAAATAAGAGTACTGTTCCTGTCGGGACAGGGGATTTTGTAAGAAAGGTCATTGAAAAGAATAAGACTCATAATACAGATTTTAATGTAGTATCAAATCCTGAATTTTTGAGGGAGGGTTCTGCGATTGTTGATGCCTTATCACCTGACAGGATAATTATTGGTGCATCTACAAAACAGGTTGCGGTAAAATTGCTGGAGTTGTATGCCTCTATTGGTAAACCAATGCTGATTACCGATGTCTATAGTGCAGAGATAATAAAATATGCATCCAATTCTTTTCTGGCAATGAAGATTTCATTTATAAATGCTATGGCAGATATATGTGAGCTTACAGGTGCTAATATTACAGATGTTACCAAAGGAGTTGGATATGACTCCAGAATAGGGCATGCATTTTTAAATGCAGGTCTTGGGTTTGGTGGTTCATGTTTTCCGAAAGATATACAATCTCTTGTTCATATAGCCGAAAGATTTAGTTATGATTTTAAACTCTTGAAAGATGTCCTTGATATAAATGAAGAGAGGGTGCCGCACTTTGTTAAGAACATAAAAGATAGGATGGGGGGGTATTAGAGGAAAGGTTGTAGGAATATTGGGGCTATCTTTTAAGCCTGATACAGATGATATGAGAGATGCCAAGTCAGTAGAGATAATAAACATGCTTTTTAATGAGGGAGCGGTTATCAAGGCTTATGACCCTGTGGCAATGGAGAATGCAAAGGGGATACTCCCAGCGATTAAATATTGCGTAAATGCCTATGAAGTTTCAGAAGGCGCAGAGGCACTTATTATTATTACAGAGTGGAGAGAGTTTAAACTTCTTAATATGGAGAGGATAAAGAATTTAATGCGTAAACCTGCTATCTTTGATGGGAGAAATATATATGATGCTGAGAGGACAAGGAAGATGGGTTTTGAATATTACAGTATAGGGAGGGCATAATGGAGCGAATATTAATAACTGGCGGTGCTGGATTCATTGGTTCACATTTTTGCGATTATCTACTGTCAAAGGGGCATCATCTAATCTGTATGGATAATTTTATAACAGGTGGCATTAAAAACATTGAACATATCAGGGATGGAAAATTTTTATTTATAAAACATGATGTAACAAACTATATCTATGTTGAAGGAAAACTTGATTACATACTCCACTTTGCATCACCTGCGAGTCCTATTGATTATCTCAATCATCCGATTCAGACACTTAAGGTCGGCTCTTTGGGCACTCATAAGGCATTGGGTCTTGCAAAGGGAAAAAATGCAACATTTGTTCTTGCATCCACATCTGAGGTCTATGGTGACCCTCTTGTTCATCCTCAGGGGGAGGATTACTGGGGGAATGTAAATCCAATTGGTCCGAGGGGGGTTTACGATGAGGCAAAAAGATTTGCCGAGGCAATGACTATGGCATATCACAGGTATCACGGAGTAAAGACAAGAATAGTCAGAATCTTTAATACATTTGGACCGAGGATGAGGATAAATGATGGGAGGGCAGTTCCAGCCTTTATAAGTCAGGCATTGAATGGAGAGGATATTACAGTGTTTGGTGACGGTAATCAGACGAGGAGTTTCTGTTATATCTCTGATTTGGTAGAGGGTATATACAGGCTTATGATGTCTGAAGAGAGTGAGCCTGTGAATATTGGAAATCCTAACGAGATGACTGTTTTGCAATTGGCTGAAAGGATTCTTAAAAAAACAGGAAGTAAAAGCAAGATAGTTTGCAAACCACTTCCAGCTGATGACCCGAAACAGAGGAGACCTGATATATCTAAGGCAAAAAAATTATTAAAATGGGAGCCTGTAGTGAGTCTTGAAGAAGGACTGGATAGGACGATAGAATATTTCAAGACAAAAAAATAGGATTTAGGATTTAGGATTTTAAAATCATAATTCATAAATCATACCTGACTATTGACTATCGACTAAAGACTATCGGCTGTTTTAGTTATGGCTGAATATAGAGAGGCTATTAAAGATTGGCCTGAGGATGAAAGACCCCGTGAGAGGCTTGTAAAATATGGTGCTGAATCTTTATCCGATGCCCAGCTTCTTGCAATTATATTGAGGACAGGCAATAAAAATAGGAGCGCTGTTGATTTAGCAAGAACATTGATAGGTAAGTTTGAAGATTTCCGTTCTATGGATTCTCTCAGTATTTCAGAACTGTGCAAAGAGAAAGGTATTGGCACTGCTAAGGCTGCACAGATTAAGGCTGCCTTTGAGATAGGAAAAAGGATGCTTTCTGGTGGAAGCGGGTTAAAGAAAGTTTTTAGAAGCAGTGATGATGTTGTAAATTATTATATCCCTTTAATGAAGAACATGAAGAAGGAGGTTTTTAAGACTATCCTTCTGGATAGTAAAAATAAAATCTTAAAAGAAAATGTAACAGTTTCTGAAGGCTCGCTTACTGCCTCAATTGTCCATCCAAGAGAGGTTTTTAAAACTGCGATAAAAGAATCTGCTGCCGCTGTTATACTTGTTCATAACCATCCCAGCGGTGACCCATCACCAAGTCGGGAAGATATAGAAATAACACAAAGGCTTGTTAAAAGCGGTGAGATAGTTGGCATAAGGGTTCTTGACCATATAATAATAGGTGATGGGAGGCATTTCAGCTTTCTGGATAAAAAAATGATTTGAAATGAAAAGAATGTTCAAAATATATTTAGACACATCCGTAATTTCAGCGTTATTTGACGAAAGAAATCCGGAAAGAATGTCTTCAACCTCAGCATTCTTTAGAGATATCGGGAATTTTGAGCTATGTATTTCAGAAGTGGTAGTTATGGAAATTGCAAGAACCCCTGATTTAAAATTACAGAATAAAATGAGAGAAATTTCTTCAAAAATTCCCATTATTTCTCTGACGGATGATGTAGAATGGTTGGCAGGTGAGTATATACATTATGGTGCAGTGCCAGATGATTATCAAGAGGATGCTTATCATATTGCAATAGCTGTTATTAACCAGATGGATTATCTTTTAAGCTGGAATTTTAAGCATATAAAGGGTTAAGACAAGAGATATAGTCAGGATGGTGAATACAATTCATGGATTTAGACATGTTGAAATTGTAACACCTGCCGAACTTTTATAGGGGGTGAGGATATGGATTACAAAATCCCAGAAAAAGTTATGGAAGAAATAAGGAAGAAGGTTGAAGAGGAGTTTCCAGATGATCCAGCACTGCAACAGATTCATATTGCAAGAAAGATCATTGCCAGAGAGGCAGAACTTGCAGGGATGAGTTACCTTAAATACATTAAATCCTATAAAGGACAGGTTGAGTTGGAAAAGGTTTAATTTTATTAGATAGGAGATTGCTTTACGGTATGATTATAGACATAACCTAAAATGGCTGTAGAGGGTATAAAAATTGGTAGATTCAGGGCATAACTATCCTGTTAGGGATTTTTGATATTCTTATGTGTTGAAGTGTGATATAAAATAAAAAAACAGTAGATTTCAGATAGAACTCTCCTGTTAGAGCTTATTGATAGGTTTAAACCTGTGCTGAAATGTCTTTATTCAGCATATCCCTGCAATAAACCACGCACATAAGATTTATGTGTGGGGCGAATCAATGCTGCGCATCTTTAGGTAAACACTCATGACACAAAAACATTAAATGCAAAAGGTCTTGAAATCTTGAAACAGATGAGAAATAAATGATGTTTAGAGAACTAACAGGTGATGTATATTTTGATAAACCCCGAGGTATTGAAAAGCTCCTTGTAATTTTTTCTATCATGTTTAGAGCAATCCTTGTCCTTGTAATATCTCTAAAAATATCTACCTTCTCTTTAGCTACAGAAGTATATAAGTGGATAGACGAGAATGGTATAACTCATTTCACTGATAATCCTGCATCTATTCCTGAAAACCAAATAAAGAATACCCAGATAAAAATATTTAGAGACTCTGCACCATCTGTTAAACCAGAAAATACTGTCCCAGATACCTTTAATAATGGCAGGTTTTTTATTACTGAGGATATTAATTATAGGAAGCTCTCATGGGATGATTTTAAGGGACGTCCAAACTTTAATAAACCCTTTAGTGCTGAGTCCGCATTATCATTTACTTACCATACTAACCATTCATCCTCAGGTAATAACAATGATAATGTAAATATTAAGGTAAGTTACGAGTTCGATAAATATAAGGCATGGGTCAAACCAGGAGGAGAAGATGATGAAGGTTTGTTAAGACATGAACAGGGACATTACAATATAGGGTTCCTCTACACCAAAGAACTCGTTAACAGAATCAAAAAAATTAATCTAAGTATTGATAACTATGAGGCAGAGATTAAATTAATGTATAACAAGGTTTGGAGCGAGTATAAAGAGATAGATAAAAGATATGAAAATGAAACAAACCATTCACTGAACCGTAGTATGCAGGATAAATGGAATAAGGTAATAGAAGAATGGGTAAAGAAATATTTATAATAATCGGTTGTTTTATATGCCAAGACCTTTAAATATTAGATAGGAGATTGCTTTACGGTATGATTATAGACATAACCTAAAATGGCTGTCAATCGTTATAATTGCTTTGTATATATAGCAAGATGATGAAATTTTTAATGGAACACACCCTTGATATTGGCAGTAATCAATACAAGGCAAAATATTACAAGAATATACTTCTTGATGGAGGGGTTAGCTATTCAGTTGAAATCTTTCTTGATGACAATGACAGGATAATTCTTGACGATATATCCTTAGAAAGACTTGAATGGAGGATACAAAAGGTATTATCTTTTGCCATCTTCAGCCGGCAGTTATTTGATGGTAAGTCTATTAAAGAATCAGAGGTATTTTATGGATAGGATAAAGGGGCTGTATGAATTCAAATGTCAAAAGACTGGAGACAGGTGGTATAGGGAGGAGGCGAAGATTGTATGTCCCATTAAAGGAGATTGTAGTAAAGAAATAAAATAAACCGGATACTTAGTTGTAGAGGTTATACATGCTGCAACAATTAAAGAAGAAGGAAGTGATGAGTCAATTAGAAAATTATAAAGGCCATGAAGGAGAAAGGGAGAACAAACAGGGAGAAATGGAGAAAAAAACTATTTTTAAAATATTTCCCCCTTTTCCCAAATTTCCCCATTCTCCTTAATCTTTTTCTTTTGTCCTATAAAGGAGGGTAAAATGAGAAAAATTCTATTTATCATTTTTCTTGCAGCAAATTTCTTTTTGTGTCCATCTCTTTTATATGCAGATTCAGGTAAGGTTCTCCGTGGCGTTCTGAATATAGACACTGCATCGGAGAATGATTTTGCGATGCTGCCCGGCATAGGTAATATAACCGCCCACCGTATTATTAAATTCAGAGATGACAATGGGGGTTTTAAAAATCTTCAAGAGATGACAAGGGTTGAAGGTGTAAGCCAGAAACTGTTTATTTCCTTTAAAGACCATCTCACCCTCACAGGCAAATCAGACTTGAAGGTTCTCATTGATATTAACTCCGCATCAAGGGAGACCTTACTGACACTTCCAAGAATTTCAGAAAACAAGGCGGAGGCAATTATAAATTACAGAAAAAAACATGAAGGCTTCAGCAGAATAGAAGACCTTATGTTAATTAAAGAAATTGATAAGAAGGGATACGACGAAATAAAGGAGCTGGTAGTTATTCAGCCATTGAGGAAGAAGAAATAGTGCGAGGCTTCAGCCTTGCCTTCATCTGATTTTGGAAATTGTATGATGACACTAAAAAAGGCAATAATAATACTATCGTTATTAATCCCCGCTTTTCTAAAGGGGGGGGTGAAGGGGAATTACTCCTTAGTAAAGGTGGACTGAGGAGGTTGTTCCTCCCACCAATGGCAGAAGCATACACATATCAGGATGTAGAGAATGCTTATAATAATGCAGTGGCTCAATATCCAAACGACAAGATTTGGATTGAAGAATTTGAACAGAATGGCAAAAAGGGGTATAAGATTTGGAAAAGACCTAAACCGGGCTCTAATTAGATAGGAAATTGCTTTTCACAGAGTGTATTGTAGACATAACCTAAAATGGCTGTCAAAGATTAATTTGACATTTTTTTGACTTTGGAAGGTAATTTTTGTGAGAATTTTGAAAGAGTATGGAATGTAAAGAAGGGATTGTCCGGCATGGATTAAAAATGACTGTAGAGAATGTAAAAATTGGCAGATGCAGGGCATAACTATCCTGTTAGGGATTTTTGATATTCCTTCGTTTCTCTCAAATATCCCTGCAATAAACTTCAATATTAGGGATATAGTCTGAAGTGCAGGGAGAATAAGTTGACTCCTTCTCCCATGGGGTTGTAATCAGAGGCGGTGGGGAACGGTTTGGTGGATAGAGTAAACCGAGATGAGAGAGAATCTAATCCTTTGAGCTGACAAATCTTAACAGAGGAGTTTTCTTAACCCGCCAATTATCGGTGGGCGGAGCCCATTCTACTGAATTACAGTAATACATAACTTCTTCAGTTTTTCCAAATCATATTTAGTTAAAGGCTCCTTGTACAGTTCATTCACAAGCCAAAGCCCACTTTCTCGAATTTTTGTTTTCGGTGAACTCAGACCGAGCCAATTGATAGATTGTTTACATTCCTTACATAGTGAAACTGTAGAAATCATTTTTGATTCAAGTGATAGCCGTTCTTCCTTACTATAAACTTGAAACACGACGAAAGAAAGTTGGCTTTGAATATGATTTGTGACTGCTTTCTCAATACTTGCTTGTTTCTCCAAGTCTACCATGTGTCCATATTTTTCTTTGTTTTCCCGAGAAGTCAAGTCTAACTCCCATTGGCTTAAAAATGTATCGCCTTTTCCATGCAATAATGCTCTGCCAATGTTTTTTCGAAAGATGCTTCTATCCTTGTTTTCCTTAACAAAGTGTTGCCGCAATCTTGACCTAAGTTGATTTGCACCTGTATGTGTCCCTATACGGACTATTCTATCCTCTCCATGTGCTTTTTCGCCCACTTCAAAAAGAACATAGATTCCATTTAAAGGAATTTTATTTTCATCAAATGGGAATTGGATTCGTTCGAGATCATTAAATAACAGATGTAATTCGTTGCATATCTCGCTCATTTGCCCAACCACCTTTTGAGGGATTGCAACTGCTTACCAATAGGTTGTCCTTCTAAAGGTATCTCAGGTTTCCCAGGTATTTCCAGGAACTCGCGATATTTGCTCCCTGCCAAAACAATGAAATGGCACTCTTTAAGGTCAAATTTATTACTCAACTGTTTCATAACCTTCCTAGCCCAAGATTTTCTATCTTTTACAGACATCTTGTTAAGAGTTTCATCATAAGGATCTATTTTTTTGTTCTGGTTTATGGAAACCTTCTCGTCTTTCGCTTATCTATTCAACAAAGAGGCTGTTTAATTTGCTTAGAACATTGTTGAATACGGCCTGTTTAACCTTGCCTATCTTTTTAAGGATTATCGCCTGCTCAATGTTTGTTATGGCATCCGCCCTGACCTTGCTGGCCATTTTCAAATGCCCTTCATCAAGGCTTTCTGTGGTTATTGTGAGCCCATAATCTGACTCTTCGAGATTGCTGGTTATTGCACATACAATAACATCGGCATATTTACGGTTATAGCTGTCTTTAGAAAGGACTAAAACAGGGCGGACCTTGTAGTCCATAAGGTTGGAAAACGGGAATTTGGTAAGAACGATATCTTTCTGCTTATAGGTAGCTTTCCCAGACATCGTCCTTTTCCTCTCTCCATACATCAGCAAACTTCTTTTCAGAGGCAAGTCTCAAGGATTTCACATCCTCAATCCTTTTCTTCCCGATGCCTATCTTGAAATAATGAATCAGGTCATAAATCTCACGCAGTTTATCTCTTGGAATACCCTTTAGTTCTACCTCTATCATCTTTTCTATAGATACACTGCCCATACATAGTCCTCCCCAAATCCACCATCAAAAAATTAACCAGAGAGATTCACATTAGATAGGTTAGTTAGATAGGAAATTGCTTTTCACAGAGTGTATTGTAGACTTAACTTAAAATGGCTGTCAAGCGAAATTTTGGGAAATTTTAGAGTTTTTGAAAGTTAAAAGCTAAGGCAGTAAGATTGTAAGGTGTGAAAATGAAATATAACTGTAGAAAATGTAAAAGATGGTAGATTCAGGGTAGTGCTATTCTGCCTGCCTGTGCGTGGCACGCAGACAGGTCAGTGATATTCCTTCGTTTCTCTCAAATATCCCTGCAATAAAACTCTATGTCTGGTATATAGTCTGAAAAATAGTTGTTGGCTTATTTAATATCCCCTATTTTCTCCTCATCCCTCTTTTCTTATTAGAATACCAGCCGTAATACCTAACCATTTGTTCTCCATGATTGGCAACATGAAGGGATAGATTTGTCAGAAAGACAAGAGGATGAAAGGTATAGACATCCCGTTTACCCTGATAAGTGACATCTGCCTTTTGGTCATCCCTGAATCAAGTTCAGGGCAAGCTACAGATAATCGTTCAAGAGAAATAGGTGGACGAATCACTTTTCCGTAGTTAAACAATATTAAAACA
>Ga0209641_10003319_pt1 | contig 13519 bp, 12 predicted proteins | sample RifCSP16_1_FD_184022 | JGI IMG/M metagenome (GOLD analysis project Ga0209641, IMG submission 184022) | Soil microbial communities from Rifle, Colorado - Rifle CSP2_sed 16_1 (SPAdes) (version 2) | ecosystem: Environmental > Terrestrial > Deep subsurface > Rock core/Sediment | place: Rifle...
CCTTGAGCCCGCAAGAGCCTATGACCAGCCCCTGGGGGGTGGTCGAATTGGGTTCGTTGGCGTTAAGCAACCGGAATTCGACTGGATCGAAGTTCAGTGCTTCAGCAAGTCGATCCATCATGGTTTCGACGAAGAAGGTGGACTGGGGGTTGCCGTAGCCGCGAACGGCGCCGGTTACGGGATTGTTGGTGTAGACACAGTCAGCCGAGAAGCGAACATGGGGTACCTTGTAGAGAGAAGCAGTGGTCTCCATCATCACCAGCGGTGTCACAGTCCCCCAGGAAACGTAGGCGCCGATATCGAGCAAGGCGTGCACCTCGCGGAAACTCAGCCGGCCATCTTTTCGGGCACCTGCCCGCACTTTGACTTCGGCTGGTTGGCGCAGCGCAGTGGCAGAGAACTCTTCTTGTCTGGAGAATGCCAGCCGCACTGGCTTGCCGGCCTTGCGTGCCATGAGAGCGGCGATGGGCTCATAGGGGTAGATGTCCAGACCGCGCCCAAAGGCCCCGCCGATCGCAGTTTGAATGATCCGCACCTGGCTGCCATCCATACCCAATGCCTCGGCCAATTCGCGCTGCAACAGGAAGGGGATCTGGGTTGTGCTCCATAGAGTAAGGCGTCCACGGGGATCGTACTCGGCGAGCACGACGCTGGTCTCTATGCAGGCGTGTGAGACATAGGGCAGGCGGAAACTGTCTTCGAGCACGACCTCCGATTCGTTCAATCCTTGCGCCAAATCCCCATGGGAGTACTGATAAGTCTGGAAGATGTTGTTTTCTCTTTCGGAGTGAATTAAGGGAGCTCCTTCGGTCAATGCTTCTGCAGGTGAGAACACCGGAAGTAGCGGTTCGTACTCAACCTCGATCAAGGCTAAGGCTTCTTCGGCTATATCGAGGTCAATTCCGACGACCCCCGCCACTTCGTCCCGCAAACTGCGAACGATCCGGTTCTTAAATGGTATGTTGTCTTTGCCGAAGCCGAACTTCGTTGGCGGGTTGTCGGCGGCCGTCAAGACACATTTGACGCCTGGCAGTCGTTCGGCGCGCGTCGTGTCCACGCGCAAGAGACGGGCATGCGGGTGCTGGGAGTAGAGGATCCGGCCGTGCAGCATGCCGGGTAGACGGACATCATGGCCGTAGACTGCGCGACCGGAGACCTTGTGGGGGGCATCCAGCTTGGGCACTCGTTGGCCAACGATGGACACGCTCTCCTCAGTCATGCAACCTCAGCCTGTTCACCCGCGAGGCTCAACACAGCCTGAACGATCTTCAGATAACCCGTGCAACGGCATAGATTGCCCGCCAGGGCCGCGCGTACTTCGGACTCGCTGGGATTGGAGTTCTGCGATAGCAGGGCCATGGCGCTCATCACCATTCCGGGCGTGCAGAAGCCGCATTGGATACCTCCCTCATCCACCAATGCCCGCTGAAGATGGGTCAGCTCTCCATCCTCTGTGATTCCCTCTACGGTGACAACACGGGCGCCGTCGCACTCGGTCGCAAGAACCAGGCATGCGGCTACCGGCAGACCGTCAAGGTGGACTGTGCATGCCCCGCATTCACCCGAATCGCAGCCTCGGTGTACGCCCATCAGACCAAGGTCACCTCGAAGGACATCCAAAAGAGTCCTCCGGGTGTCGAGGTACAGCTCGCGCTGGTCACCGTTAACGTCGAGTGTAACTAGAGACTTCATGATCGCATCCGTCCAGATCCCGTCTCAACCAGAGCCAGGCACGCTCTTCGGACCAGAACCTTCACCATCCGCCGGCGATACCAGGCCGTGGCCCGCACATCATCGATGGGAAAGCACTCCTGGGCGGCCACCGCCGAAGCAGTTTCGATCTTCTCTATCTTGATATCCGATCCTGAGAGTTCCTCCTCAGCCTGGAGCGCGCGCATGGGAGTCGGAGCAACTCCCCCTAGCGCGATGCGCGCATTCTCGAAGTCTCCATTGGTCTGCCTGAGACTGACCGCCACACCCACCACGGCAGGGTCCATGAAGGCACGCGGAGTGAGCTTGAGGTAGGTCGTTTGCCCGCGCGGGGTCGGTAGAAGCACCGCCCGCAGGAGCTCCCCTGGCTTAAGGCAGGTCTCGCCCGGGCCGATGAAGAATTCCTCCAAGGCAACCTGGCGTTCGCCCTCCAGGCCGATGATCAAGGCGCGAGCTGACAATGCGAGCAAGGGGGGCGCCAAGTCGGCGGAGGGGGCGGCGTTGCACAGGTTGCCTCCAACGGTGGCCCGGCTGCGGATCTGCTCAGAAGCCATGATCCCGGCGGTTTGCGCCAGGCATGGATAATGCCTGTGGATGAGCGGAGAACGTGTCAGCTCGCGAAGTGTCACGGATGCGCCCAGCCTCATCCCTGTCTCGGGTGAGAATTCAAGCTTTTTGAGATCCGCTATCCGGCGCAGGCTGACGACTCCGGTTGTTCGCAACTCACCGGCCTTCATCCTCAACAGTAGATCGGTGCCTCCCGCAAGGATGGTCGCCTCATCTCCCAGTTGCGAAAACAGGTCAAGCGCTGCGGGGATGGTTTCGGGCGCGTGATAATCGAAGGCTCGCATGCTCAGACGTCCGTCTTGACGATGTCTTCGACCGTTTCAACTAGGGCAGATGAGGCAAGACCCTCCCGGTAGCCGGCCTCCAAAGCCCGCAGGTTCAGATCGCGCGCGTGTGGGGCGACCTCAATCAGGATCGATCGGATCGCCTCTAGAGGCAGTCGAAACGAAGCATGCGCGGCGGCGAACCCGATCAGGATGACATTGGCGACGGCGGCCGCTCCCAGGGTCGTGGCAATCTGGCTCGCCGACACGACATGGACTTGGATGTTGTGCTCTGCCAAGGGGTCTTCTACTTCTGGGCGCAGCCCCTGCCCGGAATTGGCGAATACGGCCCCGTTCCGGCGGAGGTACGTCAGGTTGCGCAACGCCTCATCCGGGTCAAGGGCGAGGAGAACATCAGCAGTGCCACGCCGAATCAAGGGCGCTAGTGTGCCGCCAAGCTTCAAATGAGCCACCACTGAGCCGCCGCGCTGGCTCATCCCGTGGGTTTCTGAAGCCATCACCGGGAGTCCCAAGCCAATGCCAGTGCGGGCGAGGAGCCGTGTGGCGAATACGACACCTTGTCCTCCGATGCCGGCCAACACGATTTTGAGTTCTTCACGGGGGCCGAGAGGGCCTTGTCCGTCGCTCATGTCGCTAGCCCCTCACGCTCCATCAGTTTGGGCAGGATGAAGCCTTTGAAACAGGCGTCAATGCATTGGCCGCAATCCACACAGATCTTCTCGTCAATGTCTACCCGGCTCAGGTCAGCGCGCAGCACCAAGGCCGGGCATTCGAATGCCTCGATGCAGTAACGACAGCCGTCGCATTCCTGCGTGATAACCACCGGGACGGGATCCTCAAGCAGCAGGGCTGGCTCATACAGGACGCAAGGGCGATCGGCGATAACGACCGACACGCCTCCGTGAGGGGATTGTGAGTGCCGATAAGCTTCGCGGATGACCCGGCGATAAGCATCTTGATCGTAGGGGTCGGTCGACTCAACGAAGGTGACACCGCAAGCCCGGACCAGGTCTGCGATTGAAATCTTGCGCTCGGCGTCGCTGCCATCGGCAAGGAAGGGGCTTTCAGCCGTCGGCTGGAAACCGGTCATGGCAGTTGTGTGATTGTCCAGGACGACCAGCACAAAACGCGAGCCTGTGTGGACCGCATTGATCAAAGGGACTATTCCGGAGTGCAGGAATGTGGAATCGCCGATGGTGGCAATGATGGGTCTCTTATCGCCGACCACTTGTCCGGCTTTGTAGAGACCATCAGCCATGGTGACCGCCGCGCCCATATCGACAAACGTGTCGACGGCGCGCAAGTTCGTGCCGAGGGTATAGCAGCCAATGTCACCCGGATAGATGGCATTTGGCCCGAATTCACGTTTCAAGGCGAAGAAAGCGGAACGGTGGGAGCAACCTGGACACAGGCGAGGCCTGCGCGCAGGCAGGTCCATCATGTCCACCAGGTCCTGCAAACCCCACTTGTCAGGTTTGGGGTTCACGCTCAGGCCAGCTTTGACCAGGGCGGTGGCCAGAAGTTCGTAGATGACTTCCGGCGTCAACTCCCCGGCTGGAGGGACCGATCCGTCCAGGCGGCCGCGCACGCGCGTTCGATCCGACAGCTGAAGCTCGATACAGGCGTCCGGCTCTTCCAGAACGAGGATGAGGTCAAGATCCGCAACGAATCGCTTTACGAGCTCCCGGGGGAGAGGGAAGGGGGTGCCGATTTTGAGCATCGGTAGGTCGATTCCCATTTCCTGAAGCACCTGCTGCGCTGTGTGGAAGGCCACGCCGGAGGCGATTACGCCCATTCGTGGAGCGCCGGCCGCCTTGATCTCAACGTTGAAACTGGAGGCCTCAAAGGCGGCCTCAACCTGCCCCAGCTTCGCGCTGAGCTCGACGTGCAGCTTGTAGCGCAGCTTTGGCGTGGCTGTCCAGTGAGGCGGATCTTTACGGAAACGGGTTTGGGGAGGACCCTCATCGGCAGGTCGGCCGTCGAGGGAGAGGCTCTGCAGGGCATGACACAGGCGAGTGGTCGGGCGAAGCATGACAGGGATCGAGAACCGTTCCGAGAGCGCGAAGGCCACCCGGATCATGTGTCGGGCCTCTTCCGGGGAGGAGGGATCGAAGACCGGGACCTTTGCATTTAGCGCCGTAAGTCGCGAGTCCTGTTCGGTTTGTGACGAGTGGGGGCCTGGGTCATCGGCAGGAATGACCAGGAAGCCTCCCCGGACACCGGTGTAGGCCGCGCTGAAAAGCGGGTCGGAGGCAACATTAAGACCCACCTGTTTCATGGCCACGGCCGCCCGCAAGCCGGTCCAGCTGGCAGCCAGGGCGACTTCGAATGCAACTTTTTCGTTGGTAGACCATTCGGTATGGATGCGGCGATCGAACTCCTTTTTGTACTTGATTACGCCGGCCAGGATCTCCGAACTGGGAGTCCCTGGATAGGCCGTCACGACCCGACAGCCCGCCTCAACCAGTCCCAGGCCGATTGCCTCATTCCCGAGGAGAAGTTCAACGGACAAAGCAGCCCTCATTCCTACTCATCAAAGACGATCGTCGGCTCTTCGTAGAGGCGAACTTGGTGGCGGCGTATTCGTTGGAGGATCAAATCCCTCAGCCAGGCATTCTTCTCTTCTAAGGTCTGATCGCTTGCCAGGAGATCCATCGGTATGTTGAGACCCAAGGCGCGCCCGCCGATGATATGGCGCGTGATCCCCATCGGAAGCTTGGTTTCGTTCAAAGCGAAATGGGTTACTTCTTCGGGTGTGAAGAGCGGAAACACAACAATCGCGCTGAGGTCCGGGTACTGAGGCCCAAGGACGGTGAGGTCGGCTTCGGTGGTCCGGTGGACTTCGGCCTTACCCCGGTAGGCCTGTACGAGCTGGTTCAGCGCTCGGACCTGGTCTTTGATCGCCGAACTGCCCGAGAACGAATAGGCGAGCCCATCGCGGGTGATGACGCCAAACAAAGACCGGCGCGAAATCATACGCTCCTTCAACTCCTCGGGCTCGCAGGCGGCGATGGACACATCGGCGATACTCTTCAAATCGGATAGCAGATGTGACGCCGGAAGACCTACTAACACATGGTGCCAACCGCCGAGGCAGATCTGGGGATCCTGGTAGCTCACTTCTTGAACGATAACGTGCGGAAATCCCATTTCCGCCAGGGCCGTCGCGCGAGTGGCCCCATCCAGCACGTTGTAGGTCTCCCCGGAGCAGCTGACGATGAGCGGGTTCCGGAGGATGCCTTGACGCCGCAGCCTGACAATGAGGCGTTTCACACGCCAGGGATCAACGTCCTCGTGGAGGCGGACCTGATCCAGGCGGACCACTTTCAGACCGGCGAGCTTGGCTTCGAGGTTCAGCGCAGTCGCCTCACAGCCAGGAGAGAGGTCCTGAGGTTAAGATCGGCCCGGGTTGCACCGCGGACAGCCTCAGGACCTCCCCGGTCCTATGCCATCCCCGGGACTTCAGGTAGATCGGCCAGAGCTTTCTCGATTGCCTCCTTGGGGTACGCGTAGTTCTCCAGTTGGCCTTTCAAATAGGCATCATAGGCCCCCAGGTCGAAGTGTCCATGACCCGAGAGGTTGAAGGCGATAACTTTGCTGACGCCTTCCTCTTTGCAGCGGAGGGCCTCGTCTATCGCGACCCTCACGGCGTGAGCGGTTTCGGGGGCCACGAGGATGCCCTCGGTCTTGGCAAACTGAACCGCAGCCTCGAAGACCTCTAATTGCCCGACCGCCACGGCTTCGATATCCCCGTGATCGTACAACGCACACAGGTGGGGGGCCATACCGTGATAGCGCAAGCCGCCGGCGTGGATCCCTGGCGGGACGAAGGTGTGCCCAAGGGTGTGCATCTTAACGATGGGCGCCATTTTGGCCGTGTCGCCGTAGTCGAAGGTGTACTTGCCCTGGGTGAGAGTCGGGCACGCCGTCGGCTCCACCGCCACGACCCGAGTGTTTATCCCCTCGCTGAACTTCTTGTGCAGGAAGGGGAAAGCGAATCCCGAGAAGTTGCTCCCGCCTCCAACGCAGCCGATGATCACGTCGGGGTACTCGCCGGCTTGATCGAATTGCTTGAGGCTTTCCAGTCCGACTACGGTCTGGTGCATCAGCACTGGGCCGAGGACGGAACCGAGCGAGTACTTGTATTTGCCGTTGGAAGCGACTGCGGCTTCCACCGCCTCGGAGATAGCGATGCCCAGAGAGCCAGGGCTGTCGGGGTCTTCCGCCAGCACCTTTCGACCGAACTGAGTGGCTTCTGACGGGCTGGGCGTTACCGTGGCCCCGTAGGTTTCCATGATGACGCGTCGGTAGGGCTTCTGGATATACGAGACCTTGACCATGTAGACATGGCACTCGAGGTCAAAGAAATTGCAGGCCATGGCGAGCGCCGACCCCCACTGTCCGGCGCCGGTCTCCGTTGTAAATCCGGCGATACCCTCTTCCTTGGCGTAATAGGCCTGCGCCACGGCAGTATTTGGTTTGTGGGAGCCCACAGGTGAAACGCCCTCATACTTGTAGTAGATATGTGCTGGCGTGTCGAGCGCCTTTTCCAGGCGTCGGGCGCGGTACAGGGGCGAGGGTCGCCACAGCCGGTAGATATCCATCACCGGGCCGGGGACATCGATCCATCGCTCCATGCTTACCGCTTCTTGGATGAAGCGCATGGGAAACAACACCCCCAGGAATTCCGGCGTAACGGGTTCCATGGTGCCCGGGTGCAACACCGCGTTCCAGGCGGTTTCCGCCGGATTGACGGGCATATCCGGATTGATGTTGTACCATGCCTCGGGGATATCGCTCTCTGAAAGCACGAATTTCACTTGTTCGCCCATCGAATGTCCCTCCAGAATAGAGTTTATCGTCGTCAGTCGTTGCGTCCGTTACGGAACGGAAATCCCCCCACTAAAGGCCTCCTTTCCTTAGACTCCTCACCTCTTGCAAGAGGCTGGAGCGGCATGATGGAGCGGCCGAGGGGTTGCCTGTCATGGTTCAAGTTCTCGGGCGACATCCTCGGTCTCCACTCCCTCCGGGCCTCGTCGGCGCGTGTAGATGGTCTTGAACTGGAGCAGCGTCGCAAGTCTGCAGGCCTCACAGGCCTCCGGCAGATCCTCGAGCTGAACTGGCTCGGCGCGGACCTCGTATCCCAATTGTGTGTATAGCTCGACGGCCTCCTGAGCCCGAAGTCCGTCGGCGATGAAACGCCGTTCCCAGCCTTTTTCGAGCAGCGACGGATCGGGTTGGAGCTGGGCCTCGGAGGGCAGGCGTCGCCTGCCGACGGGTTCGAGATCGGTCACTTCTCGTGGGCCCTCACTTGCGGCCTGGAAGGCGTTGGCTTCCGCCGCCTGCTCAGCCATCGCCTGCGCCGCTTGCGCTCACGCTCTGCGTATCCCGTCCAGGTCGGGGCACAGGTTCTGCACCGGGCTCTTGTCTCAGCTTACTCAGCCGGCGCTGGCCCAGGACAGCCGCGCCGATGGCCCCGACGTACTGCACCTGGTCCCCCGGGGGCACGTTGACATCCATCTCCAGTCTCTCCCGGATCACCTTGGTCATTTTCTCGAAACGCAAAATGCCTCCGGCCAGGGTCACCTCGGGCTCCATGCGGACTCGTTTCATGAGCTGCACGGAGCGGTCGACGAGGGATACCATTGCCCCGTGCATGATGTCAGCCGGGGCGCTTCCGTGGGACAGGTGGTTGATGACCTCCGACTCGGCGAAGACCGCGCACACGCCGGAGATGGCGACCACATCTTTGGAGGTTGCTACAAGAGGTCCGATCTCATCCGTGTTGAAACCCATGTAGCGGGCAGTCTTCTCAATGAAGGCCCCGGTTCCAGCGGCGCACTTGTCATTCAACCTGAAAGACTTGACGCGTGCATCGCTATCGAGGCGCATGGCTTTCATCGTTTGTCCGCCGATATCCAGCACAGTTCGGGTATCAGGGAAGAAGAATCTGCTGCCGCGCGCGGCTGCCGTAAGATCTGTGACGTTGACGTCGCGGAAGGGAACCTGGTAACGCCCGTAGCCAGTGCTGACAATGTAGCCGATATCATCTCGGCCCAAACCGGCCATCTCAAGAGCCAACTGGAGCGCCTGCTCTGAGGCCCGATCCAACTTGAAGCCGGTATTGACCATGGCAGATCCGACGATCCGACCCTCTTGGCTGAGGATGACGCTCTTGGTGTAGGTGGAGCCCACATCGATTCCGCCGGTGAAGGTCATGCGACATTCTCCCTGGCTCTGGCTGGAAGCCGGCTTCCAAGGACATGGTCGAGAGCGAAAAGTGCCGCGCCTATCGCTCCCATGAAATGTGAGTCGTCGCTGACGTTCATAGACAGTTCCAAGGCTTGATTCAGAACATGCACCATGCCAACATTGCGGGCTACACCCCCGGTGAACGTCATTTCCTCGTTGATCCCTACCCGCCTGAGCAGGCCGATCGAGCGAGAGCCGATGGATTGATGAACCCCCAGAAGAATTTCCTCGATCGGTTTACCCTTCCCAAGCCAGGAGAGCACCTCTGATTCGGCGAACACCGTGCATGTCGTACTGATCCGGACCGGCTTCTCCGCTCGCAAGGCGGTAGGACCGAGATTATCGAGCGGGATGTCGAGTGCGGAGGCGGCGGCTCCCAGGAAGCGTCCGGTTCCTGCAGCGCATTTGTCGTTCATACAGAAGTCCAAAATTTCACCTGCTGGCCCAACACGGATAGCCTTGGTATCCTGCCCGCCCATGTCCAGCACAGTCTGAGTTTTGGGGAATATGTGAACCGCGCCGCGCCCATGGCAACTGATCTCAGTCACCTGGGTGTTGCCGAAGGTCACCCGGTAGCGCCCGTAGCCGGTGCCGACGATGTACTCGACCTCCTCCTCCTGGATGCCGCTGCGGGTGAGAACATCCAAGTAGGCGTTCTCAGCCGCAGCCACGACATTGGCGCCGGTATCAATCAGCGAACGAGCGATGATCTGGCGTTCTTCATTGAGGATCACAGCCTTCGTTTGAGTCGATCCGACATCCACGCCAGCCGCATATCCCATAAGATGCCTCCCCGGTCTGGTGGGCCGTCAGGCCCGAACCGAGCTCCATTTTGAGGGACAGAGGACCAAGGAGTTGATACAGGCCTCGCCCTGCACTTTGTCAGGTATCCAGCTAGACAACGGCGTGCTGGAGCTTTCGCGCATTGAGCCCCTCGAAAAACGCGTCGATGCGATTCTTAAGCTGAGCCTCCGAGACGACACGTTTGTCCATCATGTCGGATTCGATGAACAGGCAAGGAACATCCGTGGCTTCCATGAAGGCGCGCCGCGTGTCGGCTTGTCCGGTCGAGGTCGTTCGGCAGCTTTTGATTGGGTGGAAGACCACACCGTCGACCTGAAAGGTGTCGACCATTTCAATCAGGGCGCGATCCTGGAAGAACATGCTGTCCATCGCCTGGCGGACGTTGATCAGCGTCCCTTCGGCCAGACTCTCGAGCGGGCGTTGGAGATCGTACTCATAGCCCAGGTTGATACCTCCGCTGGCGAACCATAAATACGTAGAGCTGACGAATATTCCGCCCCATTCCGTGAACATTTCGTTGAAACGCCTGAAGATCGGGTAGCACGGGACGCCAACGAAGACCAGGCGATGCTTCTCCTCCGGAACCGTCCCAATCGCATTCGCGGCCTTGTATTCCATCTCCTCCACCAGGTCGCTAAAGTACTGGCCGCCCTGAGGCAGGCCGCGGATCGCGTTGGCCACACCCAGGTAAATCGTCCCATCGGTCAAAGCGTTGAAGACGGCCGGGGCGCTGCGGTTCAGCTCGAGGACCCGCTTCCAGCCCCGGATCATCTGGTTGGTACTGTCAAGCGCCTCCCGTAGGCGGTCGATGTCGAACCGTTTCCCGCTCAATTCCTCGCACAGGCTGATCAACTCTTGTATTTGGGCCGAGACGTACCGACGGTCGCGGTCAAAGGCGGTCTGCCCGGGCCATGATTGCGTGCCGGCGGACCGCGTGCCGGGTACGTCGAGTGTGAAGACAGGGATGTTGAACATGCGTTCCCAGATCTCGGCCCACTTGATATAGGTGTTACAGGCGTTGGTGGCCACGGCCAACGTAGGCCGGGGAATCTGCCCCATAGGATGCTCGCCACCGCGCAGCTGGAGGGCGAAGTCCGCTTTGACATACCCACATATATCGGGGGAGTAGCCGTAGTCCTCGGCCTGGTTGAGGTACTCCAGTGCCACCCGCCGCACGGCGGTCTGAAGCGAATGGATCTCGGGGAAGACCGTTGCGATATCGAAGACCCTCAGGAGTTCCGCCATGCTGCCCATCACGAACACGTAGGCCGCCTGGCCACCTTCGTGCGATATGCGGCTCAGATCATCAAACCACTCACGGAACAGTTGGGCGCCTTCTCTGGCTCCGCGCCCGACCAATTCTTCCGGGTTCTTTACCTCTCTCGTCATGGTATCGCCCTCGGCAAAGCTTCTCATGGATGACCCGTCGCCTCTACGATCTCTAGAAGAAGAGGATGTTCTCAGCGAAGGTCTCAAGTTGAGTCTGCATCTGATCGAAGCTGGTCATCTTCTCCTCGAACTCGCTGAGGAAGTATGGTATGCCGGCCTCGTCCAGGGTCTTGGAATAGGTGACCTGCTCATCCAGCCCGGGCTCACACATCTTCGCCGCGGCGATGATGGCTGCCTCGGCTTTGGCCTCTCGGATCCGCAGTAGGAGCATATCTTCCTTCGGTTTGCGCAGGTCGTGCTGCACCGGGCTGTAGGAGGAGTTCTCCAGATAGGCGTTGGCCAGGCTCATCAGCGGGTCGGCTCCCAGCGCGACATCCTCGAGGATCCAGCGCAGGCCGATCAGCAGGTCGTCATCTACGACGTAACAGGTCTGTGAGATGGCTCTAAGGAGATCGAGGGGAGGTTGTTCACAAAATCCGCCCTCAAAGACGACACGTATCTTGTCTTGCTGTCGGCTGCCTCGCGCTTCGATCATAGGCAGAAGCCTTTGAAGGAACTCGTTGTGTTCCCGGCGAGTGATCAATCCGCCGAGGGCAACCAGGACGTAGGTTTCCTCGACCGAGACCAGCCAGGGCTGCTCTCGCTTCAGAGCATACAGGCGCCGCAGGAGCCGTCGATTCTCGTTGAAGACCTCGATCGATCGGTTTAGATCTTCATTTGTAATGGGCTTCCCGCCGATTTCCTCCAAATCCATCTTCAACCGGTCGTACTCATCCCGCAGGTATTGTCCGGCGTAGGAGGAGTTGGCATTCTGCGGAAGGTAGAGGATCTGGCACGGGTAGGCAAAGTTGCGGCCCCAGACGGCGGCCAGATTCCGGGCCGCATCACAGATCGGATGGGTGACAAACATGTCGAGTTCGACCCGACCACTCAGGGCCAATTCCAATGATGTCTTCAGAATCGAGCACAGATAAGAGCCAAACCGCGATTCCGCGCGTACGGCCTCGAGCTGTGCGCCTCGGATCTTGAGGGGGAGCATCCCCGCGGCATCGGCGATTTCTTCCGGGAAGTAGACCTGGAAGTGGCCTACGACCTTGCGTCCCATCTCGCGCCAGCGGCTCACGGTGGGAAAACTCACATCTTCGACGAGTTGGCGCGCCGCTTCGAGCGTCTGTTCCAGCGTAGTCCCCTGCCAGTCCGCCAGCAGGTTCTCGTTCCGAGAGGCCATACTTGTCTCTCCAGGCGAACTACGGTTTGTCGGGTACCGTGCGTCGTCGGTCGCGTGACTGGATTCCAGATACAGGCTCTCGCCATCGGATGGCTTCAGCCCAGGCGAGCGTCGTCTTCGATGGTAGCGGTACCTCGGTTTGGCCATCCCCCAGCCGTGCTGCGGAATCACCTGGGGAGTCGATGCCGAGGCTAAGCTCGATGTACTTTTCGGCAGGTGCCTTCAGCAAGGCCCGATATCGGACCAGAAGATCGGCCGCCTCGCCCCCAAGCCACCCCTGGGGCTGGAGTGGAGGCGGGAGATTCGGGTCCTCTCTGGGGAAGGTCGAGAACTCATACGTCGCCCAAAAGCGATGCACGAAACTGCTGTCGAGTGGCAAACCTCGAGGTCGCTCGCGATCCTTAAGGGAGGCTTCGTAGTCTGGCCTATGTCGCTCGATGAAGGACGAGTATCTCTGATTGAGCTCGGGCAGGTCCCAACAGCGAGCCACGATTTCTTCAGGACTGGGCGTATCCAATCCTGCTTCAGTGAAGAAGTGGGCGTAGGACTCGAGGCGCAGTTCGCGGATCAAAGCCAGCACCTCCTGCCGACGGACATGGGCCGCGACCATCGTGCCCGGATGGAGCATCCCGAAGCCCAGCCAGGACAATCTGGTCCGCAGTTGATGACGTGACTTTCGCATTTGCTGGGGCAGGGAGTAGGCCACGATGTGCCAGCGCCCGTCCCAATGATCCGGTCGGGGGCCGAAGAGGCGCTGAGTGCCTTCGTCGAGCAAGGCCTTGCCTGACGGGGTCAGGAAGTACTGACTCTGCCGACCCTTGCGACGTGAGCTCAACCATCCCTTGCGCTTCATCCTGGACAAGGTGGACCGGGCCGCACGCTCGCTGACATCAAGCGCACCCAGAACCTGGAGCAATCCGGCCGTCGGCACGGCGACCTGCCGAGGGCTCACGTAGTCCCCAAACAGGTTGAAGATGATCAACTGGGTCCGGACTGCTGTGCCTGGGACATGTCTCATATGAAGGCCTTGCGACGAGAAAGTGCGACATATTCAGGGTAGCACGAATCGTCCGGTTGTCAATTTTGTGATCTCTTTCACATGGAGACTGACCGACAAGACACCCGAGCATCCCAACCCAGGCGATCCCCGCCAGAGAGGGGGGAAATCACATGAAGACGCTAGGGAGTCCAGGCAGTCGGAGAACCACCGGGTTTCCTAGGCTGATCCGCTGGCTCCGGCGGGCACGCGCTCCGCCCGCGGTGGATGAAACGAGGGACGAAGCCC
>Ga0209641_10003321_pt1 | contig 13518 bp, 18 predicted proteins | sample RifCSP16_1_FD_184022 | JGI IMG/M metagenome (GOLD analysis project Ga0209641, IMG submission 184022) | Soil microbial communities from Rifle, Colorado - Rifle CSP2_sed 16_1 (SPAdes) (version 2) | ecosystem: Environmental > Terrestrial > Deep subsurface > Rock core/Sediment | place: Rifle...
TTTCAGAGACACGACGGCTGGAACGGTTCTGTTTTCAATCTACGCGCCAGCCGGTCAGACTGTCGGATTTACGGACTCGAATGATCCGATAGAGCAGACCACCGTGAACACGAACTGGACGGCGCAGCTTTCCGCCGGCGTGACAGACGTAAGGATTTTCGCGCAAGCTGTCAAGAACATTGCATGAGGTAAATCATGGCCACAGCAACGATTACCGCCATCGCTGAATTCGACACTTACATCGATCTCACCTGTTCGTTCAGCGTCACCGTGGACGCGGTGATTACCTGGGTGGAAGTGGTTAATGTCGGTCGTGATCGGATCAAGGGGCTGACGCAGGTACAGATGCGTAATGAGGTTCTGTTTCCCATTTGGGCCGACATCATCAATGGCCGGGTTGGCGTACGCCGCGCGCAGCTTGGAGCGACATCCATCCTTAACATCGCACAGACGGTACCGGACACGCCGTAATGGCCACCCGCTTCTACCTCCCCACCGCCGGAACGCCAGGCGCAAGCCCGACGCCCGACACGGCGTGGGAGCGGGCAATCGCGGCAGCGACTACATGGCCGATGCCGACGGCGAAGAGCAATTCTGCGCTGACCACCTACACATCACTATTCGGTGCTACGGCCACCTCACAGACACGATGGCATTCATGGGTGAGCGACACACTGAACGTGAATCAGACCATTTCCGGGACGATGAGCATGGTCATCGGGAAATGCGCAGAAACTTCGACCAGCGGCGACGCGCATCTTGCTTTTTCCGCGCGGGTTATGCAGGGCGATACATCGACTGTTCGCGGGACGCTGTTGCTCTACCATGCGACCTCGACGGAATATCCGCTGACCGCCTCGGCCGCAACTCGTATCCACTCGGCGCGCGCGATCACGACCGTCAACGCTATAGCCGGTGACAGAATTATGATGGACATCGGTATCCATGGCGTGACACCCGTCAACGAGAATATGCAGATGCGCTTCGGCGATCCGACGGCGTCAGCAGATTTTGCCCTGACAGCGGCATTGACTACCGACCTTGATCCGTGGTGGGAACTGTCCACCACACTGACCTTTGGAACGCCGGTATCGTTTGTGCGTAATCCGACACTGACCATGATGGGGGTCGGGTAGTGTTGCTTCCTTTACTACAGAACAATCTTCTTGTTGCTGGCGGTGTGTATACCCTGACCGCTGATCTCGGTGCTTATGCCGTGTCTGGATACGCCACAACACTGGTGTATGCCCCGGAACTGAATGCGGAACCCGGCCATTATCCTCTTACCGGATTCGCCACGACACTAATCTCGACGGCGGTCTCCACATCGAGCGGTATGCACCGGTTGCATAACGCGAGAGTCGGGAAAAAACCGTTTGTTTCCATTGATTGGCAGGATGGATTCGGAACGCCGGAGGAAACCACGGCGGATCTTTCTGTAGATCTTCAGGAGACTGAAAACCTTTCGGAAACAGACCGCGAGATTCAATCGCTGTTGCAGGTGGCGATTGACAAGGAAATCGTCAATGAGACAGAACAACGATTCACTAAGATCAATACAACTATCACGGCAGAGACTAGTCCGCTCCAAAATGAGGTCGGACAAGAAGTATTACGCTTTAGACGCAATGAAGCGTTGATATTGCTGCTGATGGCAGCCTAGAGGAAGCATGACCAAAGAAGAGTTTTCTCAATGGCGCGAGAATCGCACTACGCAAGAAGTCATGGGAATTCTGGAAGAAGTCAGGAACGCTTACGCGCACCGACTTACATCCGGTGGAACGCTGGAATCGTTATCCGATACCGCCAGGGTCGTCGGAAATATTGAAGCCTTTGATTATCTGTTAAACATCAACTTTGAGGATGAGCCTTGATCAAACCCGCCGGACATCGCTTGCTGGTGAAAGTATTACCGATCGAACGCAAAACACCTGGTGGTCTTGTCCTACCGGACAGTGTGACGGAAAAGAATCAGCGAGATCAGGCAAAGGGAACCGTGGTGGACATTGGTCGCAACGCCTGGAAGGCATTCGATGACGGTCAGCCGTGGTGTGAGATCGGTGATCTTATTCTGTTCAGCCGCTACGGCGGAAAGATTGTTTTTGATGATGACGGCAGCGAATACCGCGTGCTTGTGGATGAAGACGTGGTGGCGGTCGTCTCGGAAGGTGTAACCACGTAACTCAACAGGAGTTAATCATGCCCGAAGCACAGGCCAAAGAGGCCGATAGCAAAGTTACTGAAAAGCCCGAAGAGGGCACGAAGCAGGAAAAACCAGAAACCGAAACCCAATCGCCAGATTACGAGACGGAAGCCCGCAAAGCCGGGTGGACGCCGAAAGAAGAGTTTCAGGGCGATATCGAAAAGTGGGTGGATGCCAAGGAATGGGTAAGTCGTGCGCCGCTGTACGACGAGATGAAGAAGCTGCGGCGCAAGTCGAAGAGCCTTGAGAACACGGTTACTGAACTCAAGCAGCATTACACCAAGGTCGAGGAAACTGCCTACCAGCGTGCTCTCCAGAGTCTCAAGCAGGAAAAGCTGGATGCTCTGGAAAGTGGTGATCATAAACGTGTTGTTGAGGTCGATGAAGAGATTGACCGCATCAGAAATCGTAAGCCGGAAGTTACGGCGAACAAGGTAGATCCTGGGTTTGAACAGTGGGTAGATGAAAACCCGTGGTATGAGAAGGATTCGGACATGCGTGAATATGCTGATTTTGTCGGTATCCGACACGCGAAAGAGAATCCTGAAAAGTCGCCCGCGCAGGTCTACGACTACACCACCCGGCAGGTCAAAAAGCATTTTGCCGACAAGTTTCAGAACCCGGCCCGCGAACGTCCTTCCTCGGTGGAAGGCGGGAAGACTACACCCGCAAAGTCAAAAAGACCGAGCTGGTCAGATCTTCCTGAAGTGTATCAGAAGGCGGGCGACAAATTTGTTCGTCAAGGCGTCATGACACGTGACCAATACATCGACGATCTGGTCAAGATCGGCGAGATCAAGCTGTAGGAGAACATCATGGGCAGACCCCGCAAGAATACGGTTAATCGTCCGACACGTCGCCATTCCGATGAGCCGCGTAACACGCTGACATTCGATAATCGAGACTCGGATTATGTCTACCGTGTCTTTAATGACACGGATGGACGAATCGAGCATTTTCAGGAAGTAGGTTATGAAGTCGTGCAAGAAGATGCTCAACTGGGAGAACCCACGGCAGACAGTGCCGCAGCAATGGGTTCGGCCGTCTCCAAGCCCGTAGGTGGCGGGGTGACCGGCGTCCTGATGCGTATCAGAAAAGAGTGGTACGACGAAGACCAGGCGCGTAAGCAAAGACGCGTAGACGAATCCGAGGAAACCTTGCGCCAGGCACCGAAAGCGGATGGCCGATACGGTAGCGTGAAAATTACGCACGAAAAGCGATAGGACTCCGTACACCACACAAGAGGCCGCTGGCCTCTTTTTTCGTTTTAACAACCAAATTTGAAAGGAAAACATCATGGCTAACGCAGATACCCCGCGTGGTGCCCGTCCCGTGTACAGCGGGAACGGCGGTCCCTGGAATGGGAACACCATGCTTTGCGCCCTGTTGGCGGCTGATGGTACCGCCACGTTTGTGGGTGACTTTGTAAAACTCTCCGGTACGGCTGATGCCACAACCGGTGCCCCGTCGATTGCCCAGGCAGCGGCGACTGACCTGATCTTTGGTTGCATTGTTGGTTTTCAACCTGATCTGACCAACCTCAACCTGAACTATCGTCTTGCTTCCACGTTGCGGTATGCCTACGTCTGTATCGACAAGGATGTGATCTACGAGATGCAGGAAGACTCAGTGGGCAATAACCTGGCGATTACCGAAGTCGGTCTTTCGACGGATATTGCCGTGGGTGCCGGCAGTACCGTAACCGGTGCCTCTGGCATGGAGCTGGATTCCAGCGACACCGCCACGGCGTTGGGTCAGGTCCGCATTCTTGGATTGGTTCGCAAACCCGACAATGAAATTGGCGCTAACGCCAAATGGCTGGTTCAGATTGCCGAACACCAGCTTAACTCCGCTACTGACGTATAAGGGGAATATCACATGGCAATTATCACTACTGGCAGTTTTGCCAAAGCGATTTACCCCGGCGTCAATGCATGGTGGGGTAAGGCATATGAGGAGCATCGCAAGGAGTACCCGGATCTGTTCGAGATGTCTTCGTCCAGCCGTAACTACGAGGAAGATGTTGGCGTGAGTGGTTTTGGTCTGGCTCCGGTGAAAGCCGAAGCCGGTTCCATCAGCTACGACACGGAACAGCAGACTTACGTTACCCGTTATACTCATAGCGTTTTTGGCATCGGTTTCATCATCACGCAGGAAATGATGGAAGACGATCTGTATGACGTGATTGGTGGGCGGCGTGCGCGTGAGCTGGCATTTTCCATCAATCAAACGATGGAGACGGTGGCGGCCAACATTTACAACCGGGCGTTCAACTCAACCTACACCTATGGGGATGGCAAGGAACTCTGTGCCACGGATCATCCGACAGACGCGGGAAGCCAGGCCAATGAACTGGCCGTGGCCGCTGACCTGTCAGAGGCATCTTTGGAACAGGCTTGCATCGACATCATGAATACGAAGAACTACAAGGGTCTGCGTATCTCCATCATGCCGAAGTCCCTGATCGTTCCTCCGGCCCTGGCGTTTGAGGCCACTCGTATCCTGAAGTCCACGCTCCAGAATGACACCGCCAACAACGCGATTAACGCGGTGCGCACCATGGGCGTGATTCCGGATGGGGTGAAGGTCAATCATTACCTGACCGATGCCGACGCCTGGTTTATCCGTACCAACTGCCCGGACGGTATGAAGATGTTTACCCGGCGTGCCCCGGCCTTCGAGGTGGATAACGACTTTGACACGAGCAATGCCAAGTTCAAGGCGAGCGTTCGTTTCTCGGTCGGCAATACCGATTACCGTGGGGTCTTCGGTTCCCCCGGCGCGTAAATCAGTCAGGAGTCGAGTGACGACTTAATGGGTGGCGTGACGAACCACCCTCCTGTTTCCCCCTAACGCCAATCATTGGCGTCCTTCGGGACGTTAAGGAGAAATCATGTCTGCACCTACCCGTTTTTCAAATGGAGTGACCAACGTCGGTTCTTCCAACCCGCTCGGTCAATACGGTCTTCCGGACCCGACCAAGTGGCATACCTATTTCAACGATTTCGATGCGTATACCACGGCTGTCACCACCATGTGGACGGAAACGAAAATCGGCACCGGTACGGTAGCTTCCACTGCTTTAGACGGTGGTTGTCTGCTGATCACCAATTCCGCCGCCGATAACGACAGTATCAATATCCAGCGCGTGGCGGCTTCCTATCTTCTGTCCGCGAGTAAGCGCGCTATTTTCAAATCCCGCTTCAAGATTTCGGATGTTCTCCAGTCTGATCTGTTTGTCGGTCTGGCCGTGGTGGACACGATTCTTTTGAGCGCAACGGCTGGTGATGGTGTCACGGATGGCATTTTCTTCCAGAAGGATGATGGCGCGGCCACGCTGGATTTCTACTGCCAGAAGGACACGACCACGGGACAGAATTCGGCCACCAGTGTGGCGACACTGGTGAACGATACTTTTGTTTCGGTTGCCTGGTACTACGACGGTGCCGGGAATGTTTCCTATTACATCGACGATGTAAAGAAAGGCACGATTTCTGCCTCATCGACTTATCTGCCCGATGTCATTCTGACCGACAGCATTGCGTTTATGAACGGTGAAGCCGTCGCCAAGAACATGACGGTGGATTACATCTTTGCCGCGTTGGAACGCTAAATCAGATGATTACGACAGGAGAAATATATGGCAGATAATGTCGTTCTTCATCTTGAATCAACAATCGCCACTATTAATACAGGTGACGGTACTACAAAACCAGCACTTGAGAGACAGAAAGGAACAGCTGGTTCAGCTCATGTAAATGTTCAGGACATTGTTCTTATTTCCGGCGAGGACCAGACAAACAACGTAATTCGCATTGAAGGTCAATTCGAGTACGAGACGGTAGCCGCGTCACAAACCGCTCAAGTGCTTGGAGCTTCTGGAGCCGTTGGCGACTTACTCCACTCAATCATCATCACGGCATCGACCGGAACCATTACGGTACTCGACAACGCCACTACAGTAGCGGTTATCCCAGCCGCCGCTTTAGGTGTCTGGCTGTTTGATCTCGTATCCGTATCGGGTGCGTGGAAGATCACGACAGCCGCGTCTACGTCTTGCACCGCAACGGGACGGTTTAGCTAATGACGACTTACTACATAGACCCTGCTGGTGACGACTTTGCGGCTGGTAGTGATGTGGCGCCATTCGGGACAGTCGGTAGAATCAATCATCTGGCTCTTTCCGCTGGTGATACGGTTTCTTTTTCTGGTGGAACTGAAATAGAGCCAATCCGTGGAGAGATACGGACGCCCGTGGCTGGTTCCGCAGGAAGTCTCATAACGTATTCCGGTACTGGTGGCTGCGTGGTTTCCGGATCGTGGAACGTCACCGATGGAGAAATCTTCGAGTTCCAAGATGGTGCCGTTTCGGCCCGTACCAGTAGCAACTTATGGTTCACCAAATTCACAGCCGGGGTCATTGATACGTGGACGCGGGTTGGCATCACTGCCGGGATCACGGAGGAAACATCCGCACAGCTCCCGAGTACCCCGAAGTGTGTAAAGCTCGATAACGGTGGTGGACAGTGCTACCTGCGTCAGAGTTTTGTCATGGTCAGTACGCCGATGCGCATATCTGTGCTTCGCAAGAACGACGCCACGGGAACTATGCAGTTTGACCTACAGGACGCCGCCGCAACCCAGTACGCACAACTTACTGCTGGCGGTGTGTTCTCTGGGTGGGGCGCGCTGTCTCGTCCGGTATTGGCAAACACCACCGGTTGGGCTTATTGGACAACCGGCTGGATTTCGCGTGATTACGCCGCGTCAATCCCGTCACGCGTACAACTCCTATCTGCCTCCGGAATTACCTACATACAGCATTTGAAGATTGAGTACATGGCGACGTGGCAGGTCCACGACGCCGGCAACAAGGTTTACAAGTTGCAGCTTCCGATGACTGATGCTAAGGCCACGATCCTGCTGAAAAGCACGAAGACGGCGTGGGCGTTGATTGGGTTCGCTGTTGCCGAAGACCCGGATAGCTATGTCCTCACTGCTACCAGCCTAGCCAGTATTCAAGCCGGTGGCGATCCCGGCAAGGCGTGGTTTGACCACGCCAACAAAACGCTGTACTACCAGTGCGCTGCCAACGAGGCGCTATCCGATCTGCACCTTGAATTTATGGGCGGGCAGCAGAATGCCGTCTATGCCTCCGCGAATTACACGGAATTCTCCGGGCTAAAGTTGCGTGGCTCGTATAGCGCCGGGTTCCAATCGCTCGGGTGTATCGTCACAACCAGTGACCTTGATTCAAAATATAACCGTGGATATGGAATCTACGACGGTGTTGGAAGCACGGCTACGCACAATGACCCAGTGACTAATTACAACGGTCTTGCTATGACCGGTGTATACCCAGGGCCTCTATCGTCAAACGGGCAGTTAGCAACTGGGGCCGGTTGCGTTGTTGTGATTAATCGTGGAGAGGCTATCGGTAACGTAGACGACGGATTCCAGAACGACATCGGGGCAACTCTTACATTGAATCAATGCGTTGCACACAGCAACTTATCTGAGCAGGTGAGTATCTCCGAGGGGGATTTCACGGCCATAGGCTGTACCTTTGTTGAAGGACAAAAGGTTCTGTCATTTGGCGATTACACACTGAACGATCGACATACCTCTGGCACGGATGCTTCCTATACGCGCACCTTCATAGACAACATCATCGAAACCGTGAAGATCACAGCAGACGGTAATACAAATATCGTCGCCTCCTACAATGCTGTTCCTGCTGGGGTAATTCAAGATGCTGGTGCACAGACGTTCACAAACCAGACTGGATTAGTAACGGATTTTACGACATCGGCGTTCGTGGACTATGAAGCTGCCGACCTGAGATTAGGAAACGCCACTGTTTTACATCGAACAGGTGGTTACAACACGGGTAACAAGACAGACCATCGTGGCCGACGCAGGTTTGTTCCTCCAAGTATCGGCGCATACGAGCCGACAAGCGGTGACACGCCAGTAATTACCAGAACGGCAAGGACATAATGTAAAGCTACCTGAAAAAGGATATGCGATGCGCACACGCCAACCGCACTACAAACCCGGTGACCATCTGGCGATCTGTGATCGCTGTGGATTCACACTTTGGGCTTCCGAGATGAAAAAAACATGGGATGGTTTGCTTGTTTGCCCAGAGGACTGGGAACCGCGTCACCCGCAGGATTTTGTTCGCGGGAAAGACGACAAGCAATCTGTCACAGATCCGAGTCCATATCCTGAAACTGTGTTTATCACTACTCTGGTCACTGGAGATGATCTGTAATGGCTCTCTCCGGATCTGTTGATTTCACGGCAAATCGTGAACAGATGGTAACGGCTGCATTGCGGATTTGTAATGTAGCGGGAACTGGCCAAACACCATCCGCCGAAGACATGGCCGATGGCGTGCAAGCCTTGAACATGATGATCAAGGCGTGGCAGGCGGATGGTTTGCAGTTGTTCGCCCGTCGTCGTGTCTCACTGTTGCTTGAGAAGAATGTCAGCAAGTACACGCTGAGCACAACCGGAAGCTATGCGACGTACAGCGAGAACCTGAATGAGACCGCTATCAGAGTAGCAGGCTTGACATCGGATACGGTGATAGAAATAGACACGACTATTGGCATGACGGTGGGAGACTATATTGCCATTATCCTGGATGACGGCACGTTGCATAAAACCACCATTGCCTCGGTAACGGACAGCGATACTGTGGTAATCACCACGGGCCTTGCGTCTGCGGCAGCGATCGATAATCGTGTTTGGTGGTTCACCACCAAGGTTGCCAGGCCGTTGCGTGTGTTGCAGTCGTTTCTGCGGGACAGCGCCAATGTGGACACGATGATCAGCGTGATTTCGCAAGACGAATACTGGGCGTTGTCCACGAAAACCAACGATGGCCGTGTGAACCAGGTTTATTACGATCCGCAATATGCCGCCGGTTATCTGTACGTCTGGCCGCAGACAGATTCGGTGACTTCCACGTTGGAGTTGATTATCCAGAAATCGTTTGATGACCTGGACGCTTCGACCAATAACGTGGAATTTCCATCGGAATGGCTGAATGCGATTAAGTTCAATCTGGCGCTGATGCTGTCGTATGAGATTGGGCTTCCGGGATCATTCATTGATCGTCTGGAGAAACGTGCCTTCATGGAGAAGAGCGTATTGCTTTCCTACGATCAGGAAAATTCTTCTCTTTTCTTCCAGCCAGAGAGGCATGGGTGAAGAACTTTTTTATCCTGTCGCTCCCGCGTTCTCGTACTGCCTGGCTTGCCAATTTCCTGACTTACGAAAGCTCGTATTGTTTTCATGAAGGGCTATTGGGTTGCGAAAACGTGTCGGCCATGCGTCAGTTATTCGAGTCTACCGGTAAGACCATCGTTGGCAACAGTGATTGCGGAAACATGTTGTTCCTGGATGAGCTGCGCGATGATTATCCGGACGCCAAGTTTGTCATCATTGATCGTCCTGTGGGAGAAGTGATTGACGAACTTCATGAGATCGGCTTGATCTATTTTGATCAGAAGGTCATGGAATTCGCAGCGCAGGAACTGGCCATGGCCAAACGCACCATGGATGCCCTGGTCGTGGATTACCGGGATCTGGACGAAAACGCCTGTCGCCATATTTGGCAATACTGTATTGGAACGCCGTTTGACGAACATCGTTGGCGAATGCTGGACGGTCTGGATATTCAGATCATCTTGTCCAAGAAGCTGGAAGCCATACGTGAAAATGAACCCAATATCGAATCCCTGATGGGGAGGGCGCACTGATGAAGATATTGAGAAAAAACTATATAGAAGAACATAGTATTCCGGTGACTGAATCAGGATGCTGGTTGTGGACAGGTAGATACGATAAAGATGGATATGGAATGTTTCGTGATTCAAAACAGAATAATTACAAGAACATAAAAGCCCATCGTTATTCATACAAGTATTTTTTTGGAGAGATTCCAAAAGGAATGTCTGCCTTGCATAAATGCGATGTCACTTGTTGTGTTAATCCAAAACATTTATTTCTCGGTACACAAAAAGACAACATGCAAGACATGACGCAAAAGAACCGTCGTGTGCGGGGCGAGAAAGTAGGGAATTCAAAGATTACTGAATCTGATGTTCACCAGATTCTGGCTGATCTGGGTTTAGGCTTAACGCAATATCAAGTCGCAGACAAATACAATCTTACACAAAGCCATATTTCCGCAATTAAAAAAGGCAAACGTTGGGCGCATGTAATTGCGCCAACTCTCAACATGGAGGATTCGCACCCATCGCGTGGATAGCAGCCATAATCGCCGCCGCCGCTGGCGGTATCTCGGCGGCACAGCAGAAGAAAGCCGCCAAGAAAGGAACGGCTGGTGCCGGGATCAATCTCGAAGCGGCTTACGGCGCAGCAAAAAAGGAATTCGCGCCCTATAGTGGAACTGGCCAAGCGGCTTTGACAAGATTGGCGCAGCTTCAAGGATTGAAGGGTTATGATGTCCCAACAGATGTAGCCTTGCGCGAACACCTTGCCAACAAGCCGGTATTGGGTGCCGCCAGAAAGGTCGGCGCAAGCGATGTTGAAAAAATAACTGGGGCGAGTCCGGGAATAAGAGTGCTGTCTGCCCTCTCTGGCGGGAAGGGCGTTGGACTTGTTGGGGCATACGGTAAATCAAAAAAGAAGCGCCGCGCCCAACAGGCCGAACTGGCGGCAGCACAAGAAGCGCAACATCAGGAAGCTCTTAAAGCCTGGGAAGCGAAAACCGCTGAACTTACCGCAGCCCGTGATGCAGAACGTAAAGCCTACGAGGCGCAGACTCCAGAAGAGATATTGAAATCGACTCCCGGTTACCAGTTCCGGTACCAGACAGGTCTAGGCGCTGTTGGCTCAAACCAGGCGGCACGCAACGCCACGCTGGGCGGTCGCGCCCTGAAAGAGTTGACACAGTATGGTCAAGATTTCGGATCAGGCGAATATCAGAACGAAGTGAACCGATTGTCACAACTGGCCGGTATGGGTGAGCGTTCCGCCACTGCGCTGGGTAATTTGTCAGTAGGGCAAGGCACCGGATTGGCCGGGCTTAATATGTCGAATGCCAATGCCGACGTGGGTTACTACGGCGACTTGAACAACGTGGTGCAAAGTTCTCTTGGAAATTATCTCGCCTATCAACAACGCCAGCAGAAACCGACGACACAAAGTCCGTATGCATCAAGTTATGATCGGAATAGTCCGACTACCAATCCTGGTTATCGGCCAGGACAGACATTAGCGCCGGAAGATTATAACTAACATGCCGAATCTTCAAATGCTGAATCTGGCGGATGTTTACGCCAAAGCGGATGCCGGAAGAGCCGCACAACAACAGTCTACGTTACGAGATCTGCAAACACAGCAGTTGCTTAACCAACAGCGTCAAGACGTAGGGCTGAGTAACCTTGCGCAGCAGTCTGTGGACCCGACGACTGGTGAACTGGACTTGGGAGCCATGTCGCGTGGTGCGGCTGGCTTGGGTGCCTATGAACAGGCATCCAAGTTCCAGGGCCGGGCGATGGAAAACAAAAAGCGCAAAGCCGACATGACCAAGGAACAGGCGGCGATCATGGGCCAACTTGCGGATGAAAATGTAGTGAATGATGAAGCCACCTATCAGCGCTGGATGGGCCAACTGAATGAGTTCGACCCGAAAGCCGCTGCTGCCTTTTCGCAGAAGTTCCCGAACTATACAAAGGAAGCCGTACCGTTGCTGAGGCAGATCGGTCAACAGGGCATGACTTCATTCCAGCGCAACCAGCTTGAAGCGCAAAGGCAGATAGCCAAAGACAGAGCCGCCGCTAAGCGGGATGCCGGGCTGAAGGCGTCTGATTCTAATGCCTTGCGTGCCGCCATTGCCGAAAGCGCCAACGTACCGTTTACTCAGGATGCTTACGGTAATGTCACTATTAGTGCCCTGGATCCGGAAAAGAACCGTAAACTGAATCATGCCAAGAAATTGGCAGCGCAGTATTTTCTGACTGATCCGCAATTACGCGGTAACCATCTCGGTGCGGCGGCGCGTGCGACGGACGAAGCCTTTGGTATCGGTCCCGTACCTGCTGGTGCGCCCGGAACGATTGCGCCTAGTGCGGGCGGAAAGTTTTCGCCCATGACTACTGAAGAAACCGAGTGGGCGAAACGTGGATTCGCGAATCCCGCCACTCGGGAAAAAACTCTGGAGAACATGAAACGGCGCAACTACGATACGAGTTTTTTGACCGGCGCTGCTGTTAATCCAGGGGTTGATTTGCCAGCGTCTACGATCAGGCCAACGCGTATTGATGTATTTGCCGGAAAGTCTGGGTTCGGAAAGATGTTGGATGCATACAACGCCAACATGCAGCGTCTTGAGAGTCAGTACGCCCCAGCCGAAGAAGAGTAACCATGGCCGCTTCATTTATAGACGAACAACGTGCGTTGGAGAAATCTTCGTCTTTTGTGGACGACATGAAAGCACTGGGTGGCGAGCCAACATCCTTTATAGATGACATGAAGGCGTTGGGGACTACTGATGATACCGGGTCGGTGCTGGGCGATATCGGTCGCGCTATTTACGATATTCCCGTACAGGCGAAAGCCGCTGTTGCTGGTGCTATCGAAGGGACCGATCCGTTTGCCGAGAAGGACTGGAAAGACCAGGCAATCGCGGAGGCGCGTCAGCGCAGTCAGGAACGTGCTGCGCAGCCTGGTGGAAGTGAAAGTCTTCTCGGGATCAGCCGTCAGGATATCCGCGACCTTCCCCAGAATCTTGGATTCAGCCTGACCTCAGCGGGAGCTGGTCTGGCCGTAGGTATTCCTGCCAGCGCTGCCACGCCTCTGGCTGGTTGGGCGGCGGGTGGTGTGGCCTCCGGTGTTGCCGCCTATCGCATGGACGCGAATCAATTCATTCGTCAGATCCGCTCTTCCATGGAAGAAGCCGCAGGCCGTCCCGTATCTGAGGAAGAGTGGAAGGCCGTTGAGCCACGCGTACTGGATGCTGCCAAACGGCATGGCATGTATGAAGCTATCCCCGAGGCCATTGGGAATGTTGCCGGTCTCAAGATCATCACCGCCCCATTGAGAGGAATTCTTGGAAAAAATGTAGTCAGCCGCGTGACCGGAAAACTGGCCGGTCTTTACGGGAGTGAGCTGGTCACCGAAACCGTCACCAAGATGGGTCAACACAATGTGGAGAAAGACATTGGGTTGACCGATCAACCAGAGCGGTCCTGGACTTCCGGTGCCGACTGGTGGGAGTCGCTGAAAGAGGTTGCGCCACAGACATTCCTGTTGACCACGGTGATGGGCACGGCAGG
>Ga0209641_10003322_pt1 | contig 13517 bp, 8 predicted proteins | sample RifCSP16_1_FD_184022 | JGI IMG/M metagenome (GOLD analysis project Ga0209641, IMG submission 184022) | Soil microbial communities from Rifle, Colorado - Rifle CSP2_sed 16_1 (SPAdes) (version 2) | ecosystem: Environmental > Terrestrial > Deep subsurface > Rock core/Sediment | place: Rifle...
ATCGATAATTGAAATCGTCACTTGGCCAGGGGGGTGACGATCCGGTCCAGCTTCTTCCCCGTGGCGTAGATCTTCACGTCCGAGGCCTTTCTCAGCTTCTCTTCCCAGTCCCTTAGAACGCGCTGAAGTGTTTCGGCAAACACCTTCTTCTCCAACTCACCCTTCACCGTTTCCAGGGGCATCGGTTTCGAAGGGAATCGTTCCAGCAGGTCCAGCACGTAATACGCGTTGCCGGGGTCGGCGTACAGCCGATACTCCCCCGGCGCCGCCCCGGAAATCGCCTTCCGGACCCCTTCGGGCAATGTCGTGGCGTCCAGCAACTGCGCATTGAAATCCAGCAGGTTTCCCCCCTTTGCAGGATCGACCTGCCCCTCGGCGTTCGCACGGAGCCACTGGAAATCGGCTCCCTTGCGCAACTTCTCGATCGCCTCTTCCGCCGTTCCCTTGTCGGAAAACAGCAGGCCGTCGACCCGAACCATTTCCGGAAACGTGTATTCACCGATGTGCGCCTGATAAAATTCCTTCAATTCCTCTTCGCCCACCTTGACGTCGGGTGCGATCACTTTCTGCACGAAGGCTCCGAACAGAACATCGTTCCGGTTTTCCTGCGCCTTTCCCTTGAAATATTTCGTCCGCTCGAGTCTCTGCTTTTTCGCCTCCAGGAGGGTAACCCGCCTGTTCAGGATCTCTTCGAGCACCTGCTCCTTCATGCGGTTGATCTTTTTCTTCTCGGCGGCCCGTTCCGCGCCGTGAAAGAACTTCTTCTCCAGGGTCGTAGCCAGGTTCCCCACGGTGACCGGCTTTTCCCCCTTCACCGTAGCCAGAACGCGGCCATCCGCCCGCAGTTTTTCGAATGCCGACTCCTCCGATTCGAAGTCGAGGTTGTCGAGCGCCTTTTGGTCGATCTTCACGTACTTCTTCCTGAGCCCCTCCGTGTACTTTTTCAGGGAGGAGACCCTTTTTGCCTGCAGCGCTTCCTTTTCCGCCCGCTCCCGTGCGGCCTTGTCTTGCGGATACCGGATGTCTTCCAGTTTCAGCAGGGAGAACTGCTTCCCGATCGGGATCAACGGGCTGACCTCCCCCTTCTTCAAGAGGGATACGGCCTTGGCGACTTCCGGGCTCAAGGAGCTGAATTTCAGGTATTGCCCTTCCACGCTCCCTTGCGCCGCTTTTTCGGAAATCATTTTTCGTGCCGGCTCCTCGAACCTGCCCGACGCCTTGACGTCGGACTCCAGCCGTTTTGCATCCTCTTCCTTGTCGAAGAGAACGGAGATCATCTTCACCTCTTTCACCGCATCCCGATACCGTTTTTCCACCTCTTTCGGATCGGGCTTCAGGATATTCCGCACATGGTAGCCGTACAGCATTCCCCGAAGAGTCTCTTCTTCGAAGGCCTTCTCCGCCCTTTGAACCTCGGGCAATTCGTCGAGTCCGATGTTGCGCGCCTCCTGAAGAATCAACTTGGCGTTGATCAGCCGCTCCAGCAATTGGGAGGGGTGCGGAAGAGATCTCCGCGTATTGTCCGCCGTCCCGGTGTGAATCCCGGCAAGCGAGCGCTCGAATTCCTCCAGCGTGAGAGGTTCCCCGTTGATCCGGGCAAGCACCGGTTTTCCCCCCACCAGGGGAAGATCGGCGCGCGCGGGAGATGCGTGCCCATCGGGAGGGAAGAGCGGGAACACGAGGAGCATGGTAATAACGAGCAGGGAGGATCTCCTCATACCACTCCTTTCGCATTTTGTATTCAATTGATTTTAAAGGGATTCCACAATATAAAAGGAATCATTATTTATATGTATACTGTATATAGTGTACAACCTCCCGTCAAGGAATTTATCACCGCACACCGGATGGATTTGCCGCCGCAGGGTGGTCCTCCCCTGGCTTGAAGGCCGCTTCCATTTTCCGTACCGCGGCACGGACCATCCCCGACGCCATTCCATGAGCCGTATTGACCTTTCCGAGGTTGAAGAAGAACACCCCGTCGTCTCCCTCGTTATGACTGGCGGAGGACCATACGATCTGCCGGGTTTTCATGTCGAACACCCGTGCGGAAAACTCCACCTTGGGATTGCCGACGCCGCCGATGTTGTCCTGGTACTCCATCACGATTCCGGTAAAGACCAGGTCCACACCGAGGGCGTCGTGCAGGAGGTCCGCCTGGGGGAGGGAAAGCCCCCCCTCCATGATCGTCCTGGACCGCAGAAGCACCTGCCTCACCTCCCCGGGTTCCACCACGTCGATATTTCCCGTCCTTGAGAGTTCGCGGATGAAATGGAGGGCCATGATTTCTCCTGCGTTTCTCCGGGTGCTTTCGTTACGAAACGGCAAGACGGCGATGGAAAGCGTTTCCTTGCCCGCCGCTACCTTGGGAGGGACGCCGTGGAAACTCTTCGGCAGGAATCTCCTTTCGACCGTTCGTGCGTCCCGCGTCGTTTTCCCCGACAGGTACTCCAACAAGGACCCCGTCACCCGCTCCCTTGCCTTTTCCCACAGCAAGGCGGGATCGTCGATCAAACCCAGAAGCAGAAATCCCGGCGCGTCGTTTCCTGCCATTCCCGTGCTGTCCACCCACAGAATATCCGCGTTCCTGTGGGTCGAGATCAACCTTGCGATCAGGGCGATTTTCGGCGGGACCGCATCGTCGGACAGTTCGAGGGTCGGGAACAGGACGCCGTCCGTCCCCGTTTCCTCCCGCAGCGCCTCGCCGAGTTCCCGGTTCAGGCCGCCGGTATACCGGACCCGGTGCCTCTCCAGAAATTTCTCCAGGGCTTCTTCCCCCAGGATGTTCAGGCCTTTTCGCCGCAGGTCCTGCGCCAGCGATCTTCTCACCGCATGGACCGCGACCGGCATCCCGGTGAGGTTCTCCACCGGCATCACAGCGATCAGGGAATTCAAGCCGGCGGTCAATTCGATCCGGTATTCCGGCGACCACCCGCTTTCCACGACGTTCCCGATCGCGTCGCGCACGATCCCTTTCACCCGATAGATCCCGGGATCCCCGGGAGACCAGTCCCACGTCGGGGAAAACCCTTTCTGCTCCGCTCGCTCGAGCGTGCCGTCGGAAATCCAGAACGAATATTCGCGCTCCCCAACGCCTCCTGCGGCGTTCACCCTCCACCGCACCGTGGAAACCGCCGCAGCCTGCGGGGGAAACTTGTCCGGGGAAGCGGATATTATCCTCAATTTCGGGACCACCAGGTACTCCGGGGACCATCCGCTGTCCACCGCGTTCCCGATTTCGTCCCGAACCACCGCTTTCACCTTGTGCGTTCCCGGTGCTTGGGGTGACCAGTCCCACAGTTGCGACGTACCGCCCTGCTCCCGCTTCTCCTCTTTCCCGTCCGTAGTCCGGAACTCGATCGTACGATTCCCCACGCCGCCCGTCGTGTCCACCTTCCACCGCACCTTCGCCATACCCGCCACCTGGGGGGAAACGGGGTCCGGAGAAAGAAGCGATGCCACCAGCGGCGGGGCCACCAGGTACGGCGAAGACCACCCGTTGTCCGCCGCGTTCCCGATCGCGTCCCGGACCACCACCTTCACCCGGTACGTTCCGGGAACCTTGGGGGACCAGTCCCACGTCGGCAAGGCGCCGGTCTGCTCCGCCTTCTCCACCTGTCCGTCGGTCGTCCGGAATTCATAACGATAACTTCCAACCCCACCGGTCGCGATGACCTTCCATCGAACCGTCGCCATCTCCGCCGCCTGCGGAGACGCTTTGTCGGTGGTTACCGACGACACCTCCAGTTTCGGCGCCACCATGTATTCCTGCGACCAACCGCTCTCCGCCGCGTTCCCGAGCGCGTCCCGCACCACCGCCTTCACACGATACGTTCCCGGCGTCTTCGGAGACCAGGCCCACAAAGCGGAAGGACCCTCCTGCGCCGCCATCTCCGTTTTCCCGTCCGAGAGCCGGAACGCGAAGGTGCGTTCCCCGACGCCCCCTTGCGCCTCCACGTTCCACCGCACCGTCGCCATCTCCGCCGCCTGGGGGGATCCTTTGTCGGGGAGAAGCGATGACACCATAAGCTTCGGAACCACCGTGTATTCCTGCGACCACCCGTTCTCCACCGCGTTCCCGATCGCGTCCCGGACTGCTACTCTCACGCGGTACGTTCCAGGCGCCGACGGGGCCCAGACCCAAGACGCCGACTCGCCTTCCTGCGCCACCTTCTCTTCCTTCCCGTCCGCAACAAGGAATGCGTACGTGCGTTTCCCCACGCCTCCTTGCGCTTCCACCTTCCATCGCACCGTCGCCATCTCCGCCGCCTGCGGGGAACCCTTGTCGGGGGTCACCGGCGAGACCTCCAGCATTGGAACCACCGTGTATTCCTGCGACCAGCCGCTCTCCACCGCGTTCCCGATCGCGTCCCGGACCGCTGCTCTCACACGGTACGTTCCAGGCGCCATCGGGGCCCAGACCCACGACGCCGACTCGCCTTCCTGCGCCACCTTCTCTTCCTTCCCGTCCGCAACAAGGAATGCGTACGTGCGTTTCCCCACGCCTCCTTTCGCCTCCACGCTCCACCGCACCGTCGCCATCATCGCCGCCTGTGGGGATTTCTTGTTGGAAACCGGCGACGAAACTTCCAGTTTCGGCGCCACCGTGTATTCCTGCGACCAGCCGCTCTCCGCCGCGTTCCCGAGCGCGTCCCGCACCACCGCCTTCACACGATACGTTCCCGCCGTCGTCGGGGCCCAGGCCCACAAAGCGGAAGGACCCTCCTGCGCCGCCATCTCCGTTTTTCCGTCCGAGAGCCGGAACGCGAAGGTGCGTTCCCCCACCCCCCCTTGCGCCTCCACGTTCCACCGCACCGTGGCCATCTCCGCCGCCTGCGGGGATCCCTTGTCGGGGAGAAGCGATGACACCATAAGCTTCGGAACCACCGTATATTCCTGCGACCAGCCGCTCTCCACCGCGTTCCCGATCGCGTCCCGGACCACGACCCTCACACGGTACGTGCCGGGCGCCGACGGGGCCCAGGCCCACGACGCCGACTCGCTTTCCTGCGCCACCTTCTCTTCCTTCTCGTCCGCAACAAAGAATGCGTACGTGCGTTTCCCCACGCCTCCTTTCGCCTCCACCTGCCATCGCACCGTCGCCATCTCCGCCGCCTGCGGGGAACCCTTGTCGGGAGAAACGGATCCGATCGCCAAGGGGAGAGGAGTTCGTTCTCCGCCCGGCCCGGTTACCGGGGCTACGGCGCACCCGGAAAGGACCGCGGAGAGCAGGCAGATTGTCAGGAAATGCCTATTTCCCGAAAAGTTTTTCGAGAAGATCATCGACCGCCTTCTGCGTCGTCGCATTCATGGGCTCCCCGCCCCCGCCGAACAGGCGGTCCGATGTCGTGACCCCTCCCCGGGTGGAGGAAGCGCTCCACACCACCTTCCCTGTCTGCGCCTCCATCATCTGCAGGCTCACGGAGACGACGTTCGCCGCGGCAGTACCGGACCGGACCTCCCCGTACTCATTGACGGTGCCGGTGAACACGGCATCCGTGCTCACGATCTTGGCGAACTTGATCACTTCCTCCGGCGTGGGCGATGGCGGGCGCTCCAGACCGAGTCGGGTGATCCCGCGCGCCACCTCGCCGGGAGGGATCACGTACACGCCCCCGGTCGCCTGCAGCATCGTCATGAAGACGTCCCGGACCCGTTCGCCGGCGATGTTTTCCCTCGTCAGGTTGTTGAACGGCATCACCGCCACGGTCTGGATCGCGCCGAAATCCATGTTCGGATCCCGGTAGACGACCTTGGAGTTGGTGGTGGCGCACCCAGTGAAAACCAGGATGAGGAGAAGCGCCGCCCCGAGACGTCTGATCGACTTATCCCTCATCTTCCGATCCCTCCGTTCGCATCGCCATCCCTCTTTCCGTCCCTTCAGAAGGGAACCCGTACCGTTCCGCTGTACACATTCGAAGTGGTCGTCAGCGCAGGAGTTTCCGATTTGAGGTTCTGATAGGAAAGGTTCAGGTACGACCGCCGCGTGAAGTACCACCGCAGATTGGGGACGATGGACCGTTCCTTCGAATCATCCGAACGGACGGTTTCATTGTAGTAGAATGTCATATGCAGCGTCCCGTCCGGGAAGGGGGACCAGTTGAGGCTGTAGTTCAGGATGTTCCGGCTGGGAGCGGAGGTGGACCTCTCGACCCGGTAGGAGCCGAACAGATACACGGTCTGCACGGGAGTGAACGCCAGGTCGGCCTCTCCGGCGCGCGTAGAATCCGTTGCTTCCCCCGCCAAGTCTCCTCCCGAGGAGACCGTTTTGGTCCCGTTATACAGCAAGGTCAGGTTCACCTTCCGGTTCGGCACGAAGGTCGCCCCCGCGTTCACCTGGGTGTTCCGGACCTTCCGCCCCGCGGGGTCTTCCTGGAAACTGATCCCGCCGCCGAGGTTCGCGTCGATCCCTTCGTACAACTTGGCGACATTATACAGCAATATCGATATGTTCGAGTCTTTTCCCCCGGCGACGGTTTCCTCTTTCCCACTGAGAGTAAGCGATTGGAACAAGGTCTGGAAAGGAACCGCCGCTACCGACGCGGTGTACACCACCGCCTCGCGGTAGCCGGCCTGTTCCTCCCCGTTTTCGAAAGCGACTCTTCCCCTTCCGGAGAACACCTTGTTGAACTGCCGGAAAAACGACAACCCGTTGGACGCCGTGTACCGCAGATCCCCGGGGTCCCTGTGCGTGAAGAGATACGTGAATTCGTAGGTCAGGTGGATGGGCTCCAGGAGGACGGCGCGGAAATCCAGGGTGCCGTTCTGGGAAGTCGTCGTCAGTTTTCCGGAAACCTCGGAGGCGGGCCGCCGGATCTCGGCCTGCAACTCCGTCACCAGGATCGTCGGGAAGAGGAGAGCATTGGGAACCACCGGTGAAAGCGGGCTGGTCGCCACCTTGACGAATCGGGCGTTGACATTCGCGAAACGGATTTCGAACCGGTTGAAGGTCGGGCTGTAGAATGCGGGGAATACGGTCTGGCGAAGGACCCAGCTCTGTATGCCGTCGCTCGGGTCGTCGTCGCTCGTGTACACCCGCCAGGAAAAGGCGTCGGCGACCTGCATCGCATCCCGGTCGACCCACACGTACAGGGTGTTGATTTCCGTGGCGACGAGGAAGTCCAGCCCCATGTTCCTCATCCGCGTGTCCCCCCCGGGCGGCGGGAGCCCCAGGTCGATGCCGGTTCCCGCCGTGAGGTCTCCGTCGATCAGGGCCGGGTTCGACAGGAGGACGATGTTTTCCGGAGTGTCGCTCGCCGTCGACAGCCCGGCGAACGGGAAGACCCGCAACCCCACTTCGCCGCCACCCGACGTCTCCGTTTCGAGCACCTGGTTGGTAACGTTGTAATCCAGCCCGAAGGTGATCCGCCGACGCCACCAGTTGTTGGAATAGTTCACCCGCCCGTTGTTGTTCAGTTCTTTCGTGGTGGTATCGGACAACCGCAAATCGGTGTTCCGTAACGTCCCGTGGTAGTAGAGCGACAAGGTCCCCGTCGGCCGGTAATTCGACGTGGCCTGGTACAGGTCTGTTATTGTGTCCAGGCTTGATCGCTCCTTGTCGTACAAATGATCACGGGAATATTGCAGCCTGAGATCGGGAAACCGGTCGGGCCTCCAGTAGAGCGTCGCGACGTACGACTCCCGAACCGTGGTGACGGGAGAAAACCCGGAGTTCTCCCGCTTTTCCTCGTTCCGGCTGTAGGCCGCCTCCGCGAAGTATAACGGGGTGCGAAGGTTCAGGTGGACGTAGGGTCGAAGGGTGGTCGTGGTCGTGTCGCTTTTCATCCCATCGACATCGGATGAGATGTCCCGCTTCTGGAACAGGCCGGATGCGAGCAAACCCAGGTTGGGGTAGATCTTCTTGTCGAGGTTGAGGTTGTACAACTGCGTAAGGGTATCGGACGATGTATCGATGGACTGTCCACCGGAGTTCCTGAGTTCCGTATCCGCCCTGCCGAATTCGATTTCAAGGTACCCGGAGAGCCCTTCCGCCCGGGAATCCGTCGAGAGGATCGCCGACGCGAGGAGGATGGAGGAAAGGACCAGGAGCGCCACGGAACAGATACGTGCCCCCGAAAGGTTTCCCCATCGCATGGCCGGGCGGTTACCTCTCCCCCATCAACGTCACCCAGAAGGGATCCTCGCCGGCATCGGCCACGGATGCCGTTCCTTTCCCGATCAGGTGGATCATCCTCACGTTGTTCGAACCCGGAAAAACCGCGCAGAGGTTGTTCCCCTCCCCGTCGATGGTCAGGTACGACGCATCCTCTCCGGTCCGGTAGGAGTCGATGGGGAGGAAGGAGAACGGGTCGTAGATCGCGATCTCCCTTGCCCCACGCCGCGCCAGGTAGATCAGGTCGGATCGGGAATCCACCTTCAACGCCGTCCCTCCGGTTCCCACATACACCCTGCGCACGATGGATAGCGTCGCCGCGTCGTACACATTGAGGTATGGAGAGTACCTGTGCAGGACATAGAGCCGGTTCCCCGCCCGGTTGAACTCACCGCGCACCGGCCCCGCATCCGTGGAGAGGGTCGCCATCACCTCCAGGGAACCCAGGTCGAGGACCGAAACCGTGTTGGACAGCGTATTGAATACGTATGCCCTTCGCCCGGCGCGATCGACCAGGATGGACTGTGGGCCATTGCCGACCTGGATCCGCCTCTTTTCGACGAGGGAGGCGGCATCGACGACGCTCACCGTGTTCGAACCGGCATTGGCCGTAAGCAAGGTTTTCCTGTCCGGCGTGAGCGCCAGTTCCTCCGGACGGTCCCCTACCGTGAGCGGCCCCCGACTGATCACATCCGTCCCAAGGAGGTCGATCGTCTCCACGGCGTCGTCACCGGAAATCGCCACGTACGCCCTGCGCAACGGCGGGTTCAGGACCATTCCCGCGGGAGAGGTGCCGGTCGGGACGACGGCGGCAACCTTGCCGGTGACCTTGTCGAACACGGTGACGGTGTTCCCCCCCCTGCTGGTCACCAGCCCGATCAGCCCGGTGGCGAGTTTCCCGGGAATTTCGCCGACAAACGATGGAGTGAACCGGATCCCTCCCGCCAAAGATTCCCTGTAACGGAACGTCAGCGATACGACCTGCGCCTTTTTCCTGGCGATCGTGAACGGTATGGGCGTCATCGGTTTTTCGTCGGCCGGGGGAAGCGCGGTGATCCCCTCCTCTCCTTGCAACGTGGCGCCGCCCACGCGGAACAGGAATCCCTGGTACTGACCCGGCGGGAGATTCCCGGAAGCCAGAAGACGGTCCCTCTTCAGGTCCTTTCCGATGATTTCCTTCATGTGGAGAGTCGCGGGTACCGCGCTTCCGTCCCCCCGGACGGCGGACACCGCTTCGAGGCGGAACGACAACCGGTCGGCTTCCTGGGTCATGGACTGCAGGTAGACGAACACCTGCCCGTCCTCCTCCAGGCGGGGCTTCACAAGGGAGGGCCGGGCCTGGCAGGCGAACAGCAGCAGGGAGGCGACGAAAAACGCGACCAGGCGAGTCGCCATGACCCTACGCCGGATCTCGTCCATCATTGCTTCCCGAACCGTTTCGGCATCGGCGATCCTTTCCCGACTGTGGATATCATCAACCGTTACAACCACATACCCGAACGGCCGTTCCGGGGAGCAAGTTTAGCACAAATAAAAAAGGGCCGGATCCCCAACGGCCCCTTCTCTCGCTTGCCGACCCGTCCGGATCAGGAGAATCCCGGCAATCCGCCCCCGATCAGTCCTGGCCGTGGCACTTGTTGCAGAGCACCCGCTGGTACGACGCGAATACGGTGACCGGGCGGTCGTAGTAGGCCGCCTGGGTCTCCAGTCCGGTCCGCCCGCGCGCGAACTGCGGCACGGTGGGGGTGGTGTCGGTCCCCGGATAGTTACCGTCGTAGACGATGAATTCCCCCTCCATCTGCCACCGCAACATCTGCGGGAAGCCCGAAGCGTGCGCCCGGTGGCAGGAGATGCAGGTCACCCGGTCGGAGGAGGCCGGGCCGTTCAGGAAGGTGTCGTCGCTCCGCGCATGCGTGCGCAGCACCGTGAAACTCGCCGTCGCCTCGGTGAACGGCACGAGCGTCGTATAGGATGTCGCTCCGTTTCCCGTAAGATCGCCCGATTTCCTGTACTGGTAATAGATATTGGCGATCCCCCCGGAACCCATGGTGCGGTCCACGGGATGCCGGTAAGGCCGGCTCCCGCCCGGCGCATGCATGTTCGGATGGCACGCGCCGCACCAGTCCCCCCAGGTCCTGACCCCGTTGGTGATCTGGTGGCCGTACGCCACGCGGGTCTGGGTCGCCGCCTCGGTCCGATTGTATGCCGGAGGGGCGACGGCCATGGGCGCGCCCGGAAACGTGACCCCCCCCTTCGTGTAGCCGGCGCCCGCGAGAAGCCGGTAGACGCCTACGGCCTGACCGGCGGCCGGCACGGGACTGTCGCTGTAGGAACCGGAGGAGATGACCGGCGCTCCGGCCGTCACGATGGTCGTCGTGGCGGCGCTGGTCCGACGGTACTTCCCATGCGGATCGTGGCAGGAGTTGCATGCAAGCTGTGCGGACGGGAACGTCCCCCCCGGAGCCGCGCTGTTGATCGGGTCGACCTCGTATCCGAAATCGGCCGCGACGATGTTATGGCCGTGCGTCGCGCCGTCTTCGGCAATCGTGGTGCCCCGGACGGCGAACGCGTAGCTTTTTTTCAGCCAGCCGAAATCTCCGCCCGGAGTCCTTTGCAATGGAGGCACGCCTGCCGGCATGTCCGCCGACGCCGTGCTGATGTGGTAGCCGGAAGGACCCGCGTCTCCGGCATGCTCGTGGCAGGACAGGCATGTCGAGCTCTGGTCGCTCCCGATCAGCAGGGAGGATCCGGAGGAATTCGGGCCGTGCATGCTGTGGCAGCCGCCGCACTCGGCCACCCCGCCCGAGTGGAACGCGTATCCGGGAGGAACAAGGAAAAACCCGAGGAGCATGGAGAAGAAGATGAGGGGGACAGACGATCTCATGGTCTCGTCTCCCGAATTGCGAGGAAGGGGGCCTTTCGGCCCCCTTCCGGTTGCAAGGCTACCCGGTTCGAATCAGTCTTGCGCGTGGCACTTGTTGCAGAGCACCCGCTGGTAAGACGCGAACTGGGTGACCGGGCGGTCATAATATCCGGCCGCCGCCTCAGCTGTCGAACGTCCACGTTCCGTGGTCTGGTAGACGCCGTTCTTCACCATGAACTCGTTCTCCATGTTCCACCGCAACATTTCCGGGAAGCCGGTAGCGTGCGCCCGGTGGCAGGACATGCAGTTGACCTGGTCGGTCGAGCCGGGCCCGCCGAGCTGGGCATCGGTATTCAGCGCATGACTGGCAAGCACCGTATAGTCATTGGTGTTCTCGGAGAAGGGAACGAGGGAGGTGAACGAGGATGCTGCCGAACCGGTCATGTCGCCGGATTTCACGTACGTGCCATAAACGCCGGCGATCGTGGAGCCGAGCCCCTCATCCACCGGGTGGACGTAATTGCCTGTGCTGTGCATATCGCCGTGGCAGGCCCCGCACCAGTTACCCCACGTCGAGTGCCCGCCGGTCGCGGCGACGCCGTACGCCGTGCGGGTCTGGGTCACCGCCTCGGTCCGGTTGTATGCGGAAGGAGTCTTCGCGGCCGGAACGCCTGTGAACGGAGCCTTCGAATAGCCCGCGCCCGCGAGGAGCCGGTAGGCGCCTACCGCCTGCCCGGCGGCGGGAACTGCGGAGGTGTTATACGAACCGGAGCCGATGATCGGCGCGCCGGCCGTTGCGACGGTCCCGTCGGACAGCCTGCGGTACTTGCCGTGGGGATCATGGCAGGAGTTGCATGCGAGGTTCGAGGCCGAGAATGTCCCGCCCGGCGCCGTGGTGTTGTGCGGGTCCGCAGCGTACCCCTTGTCCGCCGCCACGATGTTGTGGCCATGGGTCGCGCCGTCCTCGACGTTCGTGGTGCCCCGCACGACGAAGGTGTACGTTTTCTTCAGCCAGCCGAAGTCGCCGCCCGGGGTCCGCTGCAGCGGAGCCGTGCCCGCCGGCATATCGGCTTCCGCGGTGCTGACATGGTAGCTGGAGGGGCCGGTGTCCCCTGCGTGCTCGTGGCAGGAGAGGCAGGTCGAGCTCTGATCCGTGCCGACCATCAGGAACGATCCGCCGGCGGCGGGGCTGTGCATGCTGTGGCAGCCGTTGCACTCGGCGACGCCGCCCGAGTGGAAGGAATACGCCGTAGTGCTGATGCCGACCGCCACGAGGGCGGCCAGTACGACAAAGAGTGTGACCTTTGCGGCTTTCATCTCTCCTCCTTGGTTTTCTCCGGCAGCCGGGCCGTCCTTCCACTTTTCGAAGGACCCCTGGGCTTTGCGCCCCCACCTTACGATGGGTTTGCCTTTTTCGGAGGAGTCTGTTGGGTTGGCTGCTTCCACCAAACTTCCGGCAAAGTCGTTATTCGTCCCTCATTGCTTTCGGTCGGGCGCCCCCGATCCCCTGAACACCCCCTTTCCTTCATGAGTTGACCTCCCATCCTCTGGTTCAGTTGGAAGTGACGGAAAAAACCGACACTCCCCGGTTCCGTACCTGGGTGACGTAGAGTTTCCCGGCATTCCCCATCGCCACCTCGTTCGGCCGGATCAGGTTCCCGGGCTTGCCGCCCACGTACCCGAACTCCTGCAGGAACCGGAACTCCTTGTCGAAGACCATCACCACGCTGCGGAGCCGCTCCACCACGAGGTAGTTCCCCTGGTCGTCCTTCGCGATCCCGCACACCACCCCGAACATCCCGGGGGCGGAACCGGCCTTTCCGAAAGAACCCGCCACCTTCCCGTCCGGGGAAACCACGTACGCCTGGAACAGCACGGGGACGGTGAAAAGCATGTTCCCATCGGAATCCAGGTTGAAACCGAAGATCTCGGTATTTGGCCGATCCTTCTTGGGGATCTCGAGGATATCGGCAAGGTCGTACCCTTTCCGGTACACGCCGTTCCGGTCCGTGATGACGACCTGCATCTTGCCGCTGCTCAGTAAGAGGTATTCGCCGTCCCGGTAAAACATGTAATTGGGGAAGAACCCGGAAAATTCGATGGGCAGCCCCGTCACCGCCAGTTTCTCCTTCACTTCGCCCCGGTAATTGCACCGGATGAGGAAATATTTCGGGTCTTCCGGGTGGCTGAAATTGAACGACAGCAGGGAAACATCCCCCTTTTCGTCCACCGCCAGGTCGTAGATCGATTCCAGCTCGGCGTTATCCCCGAACCAGAAGAACTCCATACCGCTTTCATTGAAGACCCGGACGATGCCCCTCTCCACGACGTAAACTTCATCCCGCGCACGGTCCACGCGGACCCGCACCTCGTTGTAAGGCAATTTGCCGTGGAAATTCGCAAGACTGTACAGGAAGGTCGATTTCACCCCGGCGCTCGCCTGGGCCGGGAACGGGGCCAGGAACAGGGATGCCGCCAAGGCAATTACCAGGTATTTCGCTCTTTGGAATCTCATGGCGAGACATTAGACAGCAAGCGATA
>Ga0209641_10003330_pt1 | contig 13500 bp, 6 predicted proteins | sample RifCSP16_1_FD_184022 | JGI IMG/M metagenome (GOLD analysis project Ga0209641, IMG submission 184022) | Soil microbial communities from Rifle, Colorado - Rifle CSP2_sed 16_1 (SPAdes) (version 2) | ecosystem: Environmental > Terrestrial > Deep subsurface > Rock core/Sediment | place: Rifle...
TTCTAAAACAATCCGTGAATATTTCAGATCGTAATAAGGATTGTTTTTGCCTTTAAATATTCCGTTTCCTATAGTATATGAATGCGAAAACTCTAAAATTAATTCATTTTTTGATTCATCACAAAGCCATATAGATATTTCTTTTGTTTGATTCCTTAGGCTTTCTTTGATAGTTTTAAGAGCTATTTTTTTATCTGAAAAAGTTGTAACAGTTTTTCCTCCTTTATCTATCGCCCTAGTAAGTAATTCATCATACGTCTGTCCAACATGCAACTCAAGCGTATGCCCTCCAGCTCTTTCCATAATGTCCAGAATATCATCACCTACGTTGCGAATTTTATGAATAATTTCTTCTGACCACTTTGCAGGGCAAACTGTACGCCTTACTTGCTGAATAATAGATTGATTGTCAGCACAAAGAACTAAATCCTTTTTAATAACATCAGCAGCTTTACCAGCTACATCAACCCCCTCTTCAACAATCAATTTACCAAAACCGGCAACCTCAACCGCATACTGCTCAGTAAAAATCGCACCACTTTCAGTAGCTTTAGTAAGTTGTTTTACAAAAGATCCACTTGCTGCACGAGTAAAGCCACCAACTGTATTAAGTGCTAACGTATCTAAAATCATAGTGGTACCTATTTCAGTACCATGCTCAAGTAAATCCTGCCACGACATAAATTTTATCTTTTGATACGTTTCTTGTGCACAGCGATTAATTGCATCTTTTTGTACTTGCGTATGCAAACAGTATTGTTGTGCTATTTTAAATACTGCATCAGAATCTTGAGATACTCGTGCCAAAGCCATTGAGTAATCTAAAGCACTTTCTTGCCCTACTGCATCCGCAAACAACAAACCTAGCTGCAAGATGCCTGTCGCCATATCTTTCCAGTGATCAAGACTTGTAATAGTAGCAAATCCTTTAGAAACGCCTTTACCAACAGCAAAAGATGCATCATAAAGAACATGCATTCCGTGTAAGAGAACTTGCGTAACCATATGACAAAAATCAGATAATTGAAATGCTACAATTGGACAGTGTTCATGTGTAGCTTGCGATGCATAATGATATACAACTGGCGCCAATACCTGAACATGATGTGCGTAAGCAAATCTACGTTCCAACTGATTCATTGTATTGCGAGATTCAGTAAGTTCCTTGTGAAGCTGATAATCAAGCTCGGTAGTAAAACCATGAGAAGAGATATTTTTTTGACTACGCGTTTTTTCTAATGCATTAAGACGATCTACCAATCGTGTATTATCAGGACAAGTCTTACGCCTTGTAGACCATTGTTGCGCAAGATGTTCCATCGCCTGTGGATTGATATGCAAATTCCCTTGTTTTGTAGCAGGTTTTTGTTGAGTGCGCAACTGCTCAATGCACCGTGCTTCAGCAAAAACAAAATCATGGAATCCTGATTTTTCACTCCACAGCCCAAAACTATACTCAAATCCAGGAATATATGCCGTTTTTTTCCTAAATTGCTTATCGCTTTTTATTTTTGCAGCACGTGAAGTTATAAATTCATTGTAGGTAGACAATGTACGAGCATATGCACAAAAATTAGGATATGCATACAGCTCATAGTTACTTAAAACTTCTTCCTCGTTTGGCGCACCAGCAAATATTCGCTGAAAATCTGCCGTAGTCAAATGAGCATAATAACCGTTACCTTTTTTATTATGATCATTCCACTGAGGCGTTCTATATGAATGAGCAGTATGAGATTGTTTATCGTCAAAAGTCAGATTAACAGAAGAACTGGGAACAGAATGTGAATGCTCGTTAGCTAACACAAACGGACTTATGATAATAGATATTAGAAAGAAAACGCCACATTTCCTCTGACAGAATTTTTTCCACACGCTTATTTTAACCAATTTATTTGAGTTCGTATCCTTCGACAAGCTCAGGACGAACGGGATTGGAACAATCACGAGAGTACTGAGCGTAGCGTTTACTACTGAGCCTGACGAAGTATCAGGACGAACGGGACTATAAAAATTTCTCTTTCCGTTCGTGGTGAGTCCGTCGAACCATACGAACGATAAAAATACAACCTTTTACGGCATACTCACGGAACGTTAGTGAAGTAGATGTATGCCTCTAGTACAACATGCGCCGTCTAAAAAACTTTACCATTTCAGACAAATAATCAGTGCGATCTGGCGATACATCAAAAAGATCTACACCACGGCGTTTAAACAATTTATTTTGTTGTTCAATACGTGCTGCTAAAAATCTTTTAACATCATTATTGCGCGTACCACGCAAATCTAATTCAACCAACTCGCCAGTTTCCAAATCTTCTACCGTAATAAATCCAACAGCAGGAATAGATTTTTCATTACCATCCAAGCAACGCACTGCTATCAAATCATACTTACGCGCTGCTTGTGCAAGATAAGTATCTAAGCCTTCATCAATAAAATCGGAAACTAGAAATACTATTGCATCACTTTTTTTGACTGAAAGAAGATGTTGTAATGCCTTTGAAATATCTGTTTTTGATTGTTTTGGTTTAAAACTGAGCATACTTTCCATAATGCGATGGATATGATGCAAACTACTTCCCGCAGGAATATATTCTTCAATTTTGTCAGAAAATAACAAAAGCCCAACATGGTCTTTACCATGCTGGGCAACTAATGCTAATACACTTGCAAGTTCAGTAATGCGATTATACTTGTTAGAAGTTCCAGAACCAAACATACTTGATTGCGAAACATCAACCGCCAAAAAAATTGTTCTACTGCGCTCTTCAATATACTGTTTTACTAACAATTTATTGTTTCGCGCTGATGCTTTCCAATCAATAAAGCGAATATCATCACCAAAATTATACTCACGGATTTGGTCAAATTCAAAACCACTTCCTTTTATTGCAGAACGGCTATCACCCACAAGCGCACCGTTCAACAAACGGCGAGTAAAAATCTCTAGCTGCTTTATCTTGCTCGCAATCTCAGGTGAAACTAAACTCTTTTTTTGAAACATAACACTTCAAATTTAAAACAAACCTTCATTTTTCAATATTTCAGGAAGCTGAATGGTTCCATCAGGCTGCTGATATGTTTCCATCAATGCTACCATAAGGCGCGGTAATGCTAATGATGAACCATTCAAGGTGTGAACAAGTTGTGTTTTACTATCTTGTTTATCTTTAAATCTGATCATGCCACGACGTGCCTGAAAATCAGTACAGTTACTTACAGAAGATATTTCTTTGTATTCATTTTGCCCGGGACACCAGACTTCAATATCGTATGTTTTTGCTGATGAAAATGACATATCTTGCGTAGCAAGAACTAAGATACGATAATGCAAACCTAATGTTTGTAGAATTTCTTCAGCACATGCAAGCATACGTTCATGTTCATTCCATGAATCTTCTGGCGCGCAAATGGATACAATTTCAACTTTTTCAAATTGACGCATTCTGATAAGTCCGCGTTCATTTGCACCGTAACCGCCACCTTCACGTCTAAAACAGCTGGTAAATGCTGTCATACGTACTGGCAACTCATCTTTCATAAGAATTTTGTCACGATACATATTGGTCAAATTAACTTCAGATGTTGGAGTCAAGAACAGGTTATCGCCAGGAACTGCAAATGCTTGATCTTTAAATTTTGGAAAATTGCCCGTAACTTCTAAGCTTTTTTCATTTAATAAAACCGAAGGAAGTACAAAATCAAATCCGCGTTTATTGTTATGCTTAAGCATAAACATTGCCAGAGCATAGAGTAATTTAACGCCATCGCCCTTGTATAATGCAAAATTTGCTCCTGCCAACTGTGTAGCTGCTTCAAAATCAAGCCAGCCAAGAGATTCACCCAATTCGACGTGATTTTTTAGTGGAAAATCGTACGTAGGTTTTGTTCCGTTGTAACGTTCCACAAGATTATATTCAACAGTACCTTCTGGAACAGATGCATCAGGAATATTGGGACATCGCAAATAGAGTTCTTGAAATGCTTGCTCAACATCAACAAGTTCATTTTCCTTGTTTTTTAGTTGATCGCTCACAGCAGCAGATTGCGCACGCAATTCAGGAGTAATGCCTTCACGCCCCTTCTTTGCCAATTCATTCTTTTGTGATCGCAGACTCTCAACATCTGATCGGATGGATCGTACTTTTTTATCAAGAGAAAGCAACACATTTACATCAAAACTAGGATCTTTTTTTTTGAGAGCGGCGGTAAACATTTCGGGGTTTTCGCGCAATAAGCTCAAATCAATCATGAATACCTCTAAAACAGATTAAAGTGATCTAACATTGTCCTGTAAAAAATAATACCTTAAATTAACCTTTTTGACTATGCACTAATTTTTTTTCCTGTATAGTAATAATATATTATGCAAATTTTAATTAATAACCGAAAAAGCCTGTTTTATAAAGAATCTGTATGAAACGCATGTTCTGCGCAATTATCACATTTTTTAACACCATACCTCTTTTTGGCATGGAAATGCCGAGTGAAAAGTCAATTCTACAAACACAAGATAGAATTGAAAGATTGGAAGTTGGACATCGGAGCCTACAAGAAGGATTAAAGCTCTACAATCAAGGCAATTTCCCAGATGCGAGGCACCTTCTGTTAGGTGGGTATTATCGCATAGAAAAATATGATCCACAACTTTTGTCTGTTGATCCACGCAGTCATGATTTTGTTTATAACGCTATCATCAAAACTCAATTAGATTGTAAAAATCTATCAAATGTACATATCGATAGAGCAATTACCTTTGCACATAAAACCAAGGCTGGTGGCCATTCAGCTTTGACCGATACTGGAATTATTCTGACACAAAAAGCAGCCGAAGCTCATGAACAAAAGAATTATGTTCTAGAGGATACATGCAACAAAAAAGCTTTCTCTCTTTTTGAACAGGAATGTCATACTAACCAAACAGCAAAAGAGTACTACAATAAAGCTCTCTGTTATGGTATTGGTTGCGAGTACAACTCAAACAAAGCCCTACCCTATTTCCTAATGCAACTCAAACAAAATAGTCACTACCTTTTATTTACAGAAAAAACATTGTCAGATCGCGATCAAAATATTAAGTACATCAGCCATTTTGCTGACAATGGCGATATGCGTGCACAATGCGTTTTAGTAAAAACGTATATAAATGGGGAATATAATGTACCCATTTCTCATGAAAAAACCCTATATTTTTGCGAACAATTCATTCTTAAGCTCGCAACGATACCATCGTTAAATCAGCTACCAATCGAATATTTTATCATTCCACTCACACTCAAGCAACTCTCTTTTACCAACAAAAAAGCCTATGCTTTAAGCACTTTCTATAACTTTTTGTATGCAGATAAAATGAACAATGAGAAAAAAATAAAAGAAATCTATGCAAAGTTACAGAACCAATCAATTGTACCCTTTTTAAAAGTAATCCGTTCTACTGACCAAACCCCTCGCAACACTTTAGCAAAAATTAAAGGACTTACTCCACACTGTAAAATCATCAAAGTGTTTTGTGAATCTGAATTTTTTTCTCTCGGCCTGCAATTATTACAACAAAAACTTGAATCGTTTGCTGGACAAGGTAACGCAGAAACAGATGCACTCAATTGGATTATTGGCCTCTGCGAATATTACAAAAAAAATTATATCGTTGCTCATGCGCATCTTACTCAGTGCACCGGTTATAAAAACGATCTTTACACACAAGCTCTTATCCTTGCAACAAGCACTGTTGAAAACAGATTAGTAGACATAGCTGAATCGATAATACCCCTACTCAAAATAGCTGGTCAATGCCCTCAACCAAGACCTCGAGATGAAAAGGCAAAACAAATCATTGCAGATATATTTAACTCAGTCCACCAGCACTATATACGAGAGCTCTTGCGCAATCAAAAATACACGCAAGCGTATCGATTTGCATATTGCCTAACTCAACTAGAAAAAACACATAAAGCTGCATGCGATGCATTATTAAAAATTGAAGCATGCGTTGCCCAGGAATCTGAAGAAAATTATGATAAATTAACACAAATACCAGCTCGAACCAGTAGCTATGAACTACTGAAAAAAATCGCTGCACAAGAAGGGCATGATGAAAGTGTATGTGATTACCTTGCATATCTGAGTAAAGAACAAGCAGGACATCCGTTGACTGATAACGCCACCAAAATAGCTTTGCAAAAAGAATGTCTTTCATATCTTAGTTGTACACTCAAGCATGAAGGTAGATCGGAAAAATATAAAAATGATGCGCGACCCATCTGTGGACTCATAGCTCATAGTTTGGGTATAACCGAAGAATCTATTAATTACCTTGACCAGGCAATTGCATTCGGCAATGAGCAAGCTTTGCGCACAAAGGCAACTTTATTGTTGCAATCACCATCATCACAGGATCATTTACCAATAACGATAGATTTATTACGAAGACACGCATGTAGCAATGATAGTGATCATGAACGCATTCAGTCAATAAAAGAACTAGCGAATTATTATTATACTTTATCTAAATTAGACGACAAAAAACAATCTTTCTATTATCTTATAACTGCTGCAGAAATGAATGATCACGATCTGAGCCCATTCTTGGCACATTATTATTTAGAGGGCATAAAAGCAGAAAACGGTTCATGGTACCTGCAACCCAATGTTAAAAAAGCATCGGATTATCTAACAAAATATATTGCACTCGAAAAGAATCAGTTCCTGGATCAAGCATTATTTATGCGAGCACTCACTTATTACAACCTAGGTGAATTAGAAGGAGCATTTGCTGACTTGGAGACATGTTCATCGGACAAACTAAGTTATCAACAAAAAACAATTGCGCTTTTATACATGGGAATAATAAAAATATTAACATGTAAAACCAAAGGTATAACCACAGAGATTGTTGATTATTTCCGTGCAACAGATAAACAACTTCTAGAAATGCCTTCGTCAGAAGCGGCTAATTTTGAAGTCTTCTATGATCAAAGTGCTCTTGATGCAATAAGCGAAAAAATTAATCTTATTATTTTTGATAATAATACAGATATTGATTCATTAGATTTCTGCTATCTTATAGGTAAATTCCTTTGTAAACACACTGAGCAAGATCCTATTACATGCACAAGCAGAATGCTTGCTATTAAAAGCTTAAAACATGCTGCTGAATATAATCATCCTATCGCAGCAACTCTTTTATATTATGTAGATAATCAGGAGATCATCCCTCTCTATAAAATATATTATCTTGAGAAAGCATTGTTAACACATCCTGATTTAACAAAAAATCTCCAACCAATGCTTGATACACTCTATCCAAAAAACATTGCTTCTCAAGCTCAATTAATTAACTTCTATACTGAACAAAACAATCCCGAACTGCTCAAGAAATATTTATCATCCATGTATGAACATAATGCACCTATTGCACCAGGTAACATTTTTTATAGTGATTATTTTTCTTATGAAGAAGCAGAAAAATTGATCTCCATCTGTTCTAAGAATGAGCTCCTTGTACAATCTGCTGATGCTTTTGTAAAGAATTCAAAAAAATCGATCCCCCTTGAGCACTTTGCTGCCATTTTTTACGGTTCATTGCTATCATATTCTCTTGATCAAGCTCAACTGATAAAAGGAGCTAATTACTTAGAAACAGCTCGCACCCATTTCCCTCTGCAGCTAAAACACATTGAAATTAATCTTGGTCAGATCTACTACAAGCTTGGATGGCGCTATGCACGAACAGATTTTTATAAACCAATTCTTGCCATACTTTATTTACAAAAAAGTATCGCTCTGAGAAATATTGACGCAATGGTACTCCTAAGCACACTCTGGCTGGATAAGGTCGACGGAACAAAAAATATTGATAAAAAAACAATATGTGAATATTTAAACAACGCCAACGTAGTCGAAAACAGCAAGCGCACTTTTGAGTTGCTACAGCGATATCATCTGCAAAATGATGTCATAGAAAATAATAGTTCAAAAAAAGAAATTGTTGCCTCCCAAAAATTAATCGATGCCAAAATAAAAAGCGCCCATGCGGGAATGGTAGTAATAGATAAGCAAATAAAACATTCTGCATATCCTCTTATTATTAATTCTACTTCTTCGGATGAAGCCCTCAATACAGAATTTCAAAAAGCCGTTGATTTAATGGGTACATCTGAAAAAAATATAGCTAATGTGGCTCAAGCAATTATCATATGCCAAAAACTTGCTAACCAAAAACCACCACATCCTCATGCGTGTATGCATCTTGCCTTGTATTTTGCTAAAAACCCGTCAAGTTATGGCCTTGTAAAACAATACCTTCAAGACGCGATTATTAGTGGAATCATAAAATTACCTAATATACCAAATGCTCAATTCAAAGACGCTGCTATTGTGAACTCACTTTTCCAATTTATAGATAGTGCTATATTTGGTGAAAAGCAAACACAACGAACAACTATGCTTCTTAAGCTCATCAAAGAAAATCTCACGCAACAAAATGTGTACATCAAAGCTTTTGAAGAATTATTCAAATTCAGCTATGGTAAAGATCTTACAAAACACCGCGGGTGGAAATAGCGAAAACAAAAAATTGTAAACACCAGGATTTCTATGCTGTATTGCGCTCTTTTGCTCATATTATTTTTCAACACATCGCCTTTGATAAGCATGAACAATGAGATAACTTTAACCGCTCAGCAAAAAGACTATCTCAGTACAACCTTACGAAGCTTTAAAACCGGGGAAAAAGAGTATGACAAGGGAAATAGAAATGAAGCCGCCGCTTTATTATTTGGAACATACACGTATGCAAACAAGCATAATTTACTTTCCTTAATTCCTCCTACAACATTGCAAAGAGCTTATACCCTCATAAGTATCATACAAGATACACAAGGCAATTTTGACAGAGCTATTGAATTTGCAAAAAAAGCACATCCAAACGGTTACGGCAACACTGATATTGGAATTATCTACCAGCACAAAGCAAAAAAAGCGCATACTGACGGTAATGATCTCTTGGAACAAGAATGTTATAAAAAAGCATTTGATCTTTTTAAAGGAGCATCAACACACGATAAAAGAGCAGAAAAACATTTTGAACATGCTCTTGTAACAGGTACAGGATGGCAATATAACGTTTCTACTGTTACAAATTATTTTGTAACCCGACTCAAGTATAGTCGCTCAGAATCAGAACATACCCATGCTCTTAAGGAACTTATAAAATTAGCCAGCGATGATATGCGTACACAATGTATTATGGTCAAAGCATACATGGATGGAGAGAATAATATACCCATTTGTCATGAAAAAACACTTCATTATTGCCAAGAATTTATTCTTCATATGGCAGCACTGCCATCTTTAGAGTTGCTACCAATCGAATATTTTATCATTCCACTCTCTCTCAAGCAACTTCCTTTTACGAATAGAACCGCATCTATACTATATGCCTACTACAACGCTCTCTATGTATACAAAAGTAATAATAAGAAAATAGTAGAAAAATTATGGGAAATACGAACAGTTAAAGCAATACCACTCAGGCCATATTTTTTAAAAATAATCAACGGAGATATCGACAAAACTCTTCAAAGAAATTTCAAGAAACTTGTACCAAACAGCAAGGAACTACGAAAATTTTTTGATTCTGATGGTTTTATTGTAATACCACTTTTACAACAACTGCTTGCGACATTCGATGGACAAACAAACTCTATTACCAATCTTTTGAATTATATTCTTGGCCTCTATGCATATCGTATAAAACACTATTCCGAGACTCAAACATATTTTAATCAATGTACAGGATACAATAATCATCTTCCTCTAGAATGCCTTACATTATTAACATATCTTGCTATCAATAACGAACCAACTTTGGAGTGCGCCATCAATAGTTTGAATCTTATTGAGAAAATATTTTTTTCATTGAACAATACTAGTCGATCGGAATATCACAGTAAATATGCACACACTATTCTTTCAAACATACCGTTCACAACTCATCAATCATCTATCAATGCTCTTTTGAGTGAAAAAAGATATTCTCAGGCTTACCAATTATGTTTTTATCTTACACAATTACAAGATATGCAATGTTTCGCATTTGAAAAATTTCTACTCATCGAACAAGCTATGGCAAAAGAATCAAATACGATACGCACTGAACTATTAATTAATCCTTATCGAATGAAAATTAACAACACAGACTGGACATAGTATATTTGCATGTCATACTCTTGGTAATTTATATGCACAATATTCGACAGACACTATTATTGCCCAACTTGATAACTCAATAAGTCTGCGCAATTTTAGGCAACAATCTTTCGATATGTTGGAATGTTCGTTAAAACACGGGAATTTACCGGTCGAACTTGTTGAGAGTAATAAATTACTGTGTAGTGATTTGGCTGTTAGCTTAGCGATGCAACATCAATCCCTTGAACTTTGCGATAAGGCAATTAATTATGGCAATCACAGAGCTTATTACATAAAAGCAAAACTGTTATTGAGTGATCCTTCTGCCAAAAAATACGAGCAAGAAATACGAACTCTCTTAGAAAAACACATTGAAACAGATGACCCTATCAGATCCCATTCATACGATCTTTTAGTACAATCACTTCTTGCTAAACCTACACAAGATAACAAAAAGATCTTTCGCTATGTAAGCAATGCGATAGAATTAGGTCATTATGATCATGCAGTTCATTTGAGCGAATATTACCTCAATGGAATAAAGGAAGATGATGGTAGCTATTTTCTACTGCCTAACCAAGAACAAGCACTGCATTACCTTAACCTTCACATTGATAAAGCAAAGACCTCTCCCGCACTTGCACTCATGCTTCGAATCTATATACATTGCTCCAGAAATAACAAAGTAGAAGCTCTCAAAGATATGAAAACAGCCTTGCAATACGACATGTGTCCTGAAGCTAAAACAAGGCTCTTATTTTACGCTGGTATATTAACAATGCTTGTGGATAATCGTGAAGGTGTTAATCTCGAATCACTTAATTATTTTCAGCTTGCTAGTAGTGAATTGAATGAGCTTATCAAGTCTAAGCAAAAACAATGCGGAGAGTATTTAAGAATTCCTTTATCTTGTATGGATGATGAAGCTTTTAAAAAGGCTTATGCAACAACTTTACATATTCTCGAAACAAAAGATACAAGCATAGAGGCACTGCAGTGGTGTTCTATAATCGGACATTTCTTTCTGGAAGCGACAAGAGAAAAAAAATGTAATACTGTTGATAGAAAACATGCTCTAGCAATACTGGAATACGCAGCCAAAAATAATCTAAACGAAGCTCAATGGGAACTAGTTTATACTGACAATACAGAAGTAAGTCTTGATCAAAAGATTGCTTATGCAGAAAAGGTTCTCATAGCAATCCAAGCGCAAAACTCTCGTTTAATTCCTACAGTTCAAGCTAAACTTACAGAATTGTATATTGAAAGGGCTCTTTGTCCATGCAAAAATAAAGTTACTTTTATAGAGATGCAACCTACTCCAGTTACTCTAGAGACAAAAAAAACAAGTCCTACTCCAGTTAAAAAAAATGCAGAACTCGAAAGCCATGTGCTTTTCAATGATTTGGTAAAAAATAAAGATTCTACTTATTCGAAAAATACACAATTTCTGACAGGAGTTACTGCCTACTATACTGTATACAAAGCAAATCCTGAGAAAGGAGCAACCGTATTCAAGCAGTTGGTACAAAAAAATATGCATCCTCATGCTCATCTGTTGCTTGCAATGCATTACTTTAAGCCAGAAAACTCCGACAACGAAATTGCCAAAAATTACCTTGGAAATGGTCTGCGTAAAGGAATCATAGAACAGAAAAATAAACCCTCATTATTTATTGATACTTTGATGGTAAATACTCTATACGAAATCATACAAAGTATATTTGCCAAGCACGAAAATGGAAATGTCTTGACTCGACACACAAAAGAAATTTTAGAAGCAAAAAAGATAAATACCACTGCTTTCCAAAAGATTTTCTTGGATCTCTACACATACGATATCACAAAAAATCCTGGATGGAACACAGACAATAAACCCACAAAAAAATAACAACTGAAGTAATAAAACATCACTTCAGTTGTTGTGTAAAAACTATTCTTGCGAGAAGGTTTTTGATTAACCTAGTCTTACGGAACGAACAACTTCACGTAAGCTTTTACCAGCTTTGAAACGAGGGATACTGATTTCAGGCAAATCAATACGTTCTTTTGTTGCAGGATTGATTCCCTTACGCGCTGGTCTGCAAGAAATCCAGAAGCTTCCAAATCCAGTGATGGAAACTTTTTCCCCTTTTTTCAACGCACGACTAACAACGCGTGTTAATGAATCTAGCACACGAGTGACATCCATTTTACTAAATGTTGTCTCTTCGCTGAGCTCATTAATTAATTCGCTCTTATTCATACGGACTCCTCATAATGGTTAGTAAAAATGATTGAAAATAAACACTGTCTCTTCATTAAAACTTTCTTTTCAAAATCCTATCTCACGCTACACTAAAAATAGGATATTGCTGTAAGATATAATAATTTCAGACAAGTTTGTCAAATTTATTAACACTTAAGAAAAATAGTTATTTAAAAAATATTATTTTAACCAGGATTTTTTTATGCTCCGGATGCTCCCCGTGCTTATTGATACCCATTGCCACATAAACATGATGGTAAAGTCTACGTTTGATACTCCGTTACAAAAAACCGATCTACCTTTAGCAAAAACAATCGTTGAGCAAGCACACGCGCAGAATGTTGGCATCATTATCAATGTTGGCACACGGAAAGTTGAAAATGAAAATTGCATACTTCTTGCACAGACTTTTGATTCCGTTTTTGCAACCGTTGGAATCCACCCCAATGATTCTGATACCTGGCAGGAAGATTTTGAACTGCTCAAAAAATGGACACTGTCCATAAGGGAAAACAAAATTGTTGGTATTGGTGAATGTGGCATTGACATGCACTATCCTGATTACAACCTAACTCGCCAACGCGATGCATTCAAAGCACAGATCGAACTTGCACTTGAACATGACCTTGCACTCGTGGTACACAGCCGTGATGCCTATGATGAAACATTACGCGTACTCGAAGAATATAAAAACAATATTTCTCGAGCGACAATGCATTGCTTTTCTTATGATACTGCATTTGCCCAAATGGTCACAGAATGGGATTTTGTCCTGGGCATTGGTGGAACGATTACCTATCCCAAAAATGAAGAGTTGCGAAACATTGTCAAAAATACAGATCTAAAAAACATCGTGCTCGAAACTGATGCGCCCTTTTTGCCACCACAAATAATCCGTGGCAAACAAAATCATCCCAAAGAGATTGCCACTATTGCACAATTTATTGCCGATTTGCGAGGCGAAACCTTAGACGTTGTCGCCAATGTAACGACTGATAATGCTTTGAAATTGTTTGGACTTGAAGAAAAACTTAATTGAGTTCGTATCCTTCGACAAG
>Ga0209641_10003331_pt1 | contig 13498 bp, 15 predicted proteins | sample RifCSP16_1_FD_184022 | JGI IMG/M metagenome (GOLD analysis project Ga0209641, IMG submission 184022) | Soil microbial communities from Rifle, Colorado - Rifle CSP2_sed 16_1 (SPAdes) (version 2) | ecosystem: Environmental > Terrestrial > Deep subsurface > Rock core/Sediment | place: Rifle...
CGCCCGCGACTACGCCCGCGCCCGAGGATTCGCCCGGGCGCTCGACCTCGCGCACCGATTCCACGACGCCGCACACGGAGCAGACGGTTCGCGCCGGCACGCGGCTCGCGACCTGCGCGGGCGCCGCGCGCGGCAGGGCGGCCGCGGGCGCAGGCTTCTGGGAAGCCGGCGGCACGGCGCCCTGGCCGGGATCGCCGCTGGTCGTCGGTATCCAGCCCATCATGGCGGCGATGCCCGCGCCGGAGAGGAGAATGACCGCCGCGGCGGCGATCAGCAGCAAGGGGTGAACGGGCCTACCGGCTTGCGGATTCACAGGAGCCCCACGTTCGGGTACAGGATGATCGCGAACCAACAGGCGGTGAGAACGGCGATGAGAACTCGCAGGCGTATCGTCATGTCCACTCCCGGCAGAAGACCGGCGCAACGATAGGCAAGTGCCGCGCCGCGCGCAGCCGCGCCGCCTTGATCCTGCTGTCGGAGCGCGATGACGCGCTGTAGTGGCGCGATGACAGCGCCTAGGCCGGAAGCGGCCGGTGCTCCTTCAGATGCGCCTTGAGATCGAGCGCGATCTTGAGCCCGATGAGCAGAAGGAGCGCCCAGAGCGGCGAGCCCAGCAGCATCGCGGCGAAGCCTCCGAGCAGGATCGTGAGGTGCAGCACCACCACCCGTCCGTAGGGCTGCTGCATCAACTCGGTGAGCGCCGCGCGGCGGAATTCGCCGCGATACAGATAATTCCAGATGAACGAGAACAGGTGGCTCGCCGCGAGCGCGGCGATCGGAAGCGCCAGATCGAATTCCAGCGCCGCCTGCCAGAGCGCATCGAGCGTCCAGAGCCCGCGCACGAGCTTGTCGTACTCCCGGGTTCCGAAAAGCCCGAACACGAACACGCCGTGGATCGCCGTGAACATGCCGTAGTGGACGACGAAGAACGGCACCATGAAAAGCTTGCCGCCCCACAGCGCGAGGTCCGACGGGTCCGCGCACAGCATGCGCAGGGCGTTGAGCGCGCCGATGAGCACGTTCTCCAGCCAGAACAGAACCAGCAGCGGGAACACGGGCCATTGCCAGGCGAGTACGCCGTACAGCGGCAGCAGGTTCGCCGCGACGAGCACCCACGCCGAGGGCGAGCGCGAGGCATCGCGGATGAGATCCGCGCCGGCGCCGCGCCGCGGCAGCCGCGCGACGACCTGGTCGATGATGCGCCGGGTTTCCTCGTCGTCGCCCCCGGATGGGACCTCGGCGCGCATCCTTTCGGCGATCTCCTCCGGACCCAGATCCGGATACTTCCTGACCATCTCGCGCGCGACCAGGCGCGCGATGAGCGGCGTTAGCAGCCGCGCCAGCCACGGTGGCGCCCGGGTGATCCTCGTGTCGCGGGGGCTCAGCGGCCGATGCGCGTGTTGGCGAGCGCCAGCCGGTCGACGAGGTTGCGGGCGAGCGCGCGCGTGAGCGTGAGCTGCGCGCCGCCGCTCATCTGCGCCAGCGCCTGCGGCTCGAACTCGGCGAGCAGCAGATCGGTCGCCGACTCCACGGTCGCGTGGCGCGGCAGCGAGCCGCCCCAGATGTAGGCCATCTCGCCGAAGCACTCCCCCTGGCTGACCATGTTGAGCAGGCGTCCGCCCCTGGTCACCTTGGCCTCGCCCTGCGCGAGGAAGAAGAAGCTCCGCCCAGGGTCGTTCTCCTTCACGATCGGCTTGCCCTTCGGCACGCGCGTCCACTTCCCGGCGCGCGCCAGCTCCCAGAGCTCGGAGTCGGCGAGCGCCGAGAGCATCTCGACCTTCTTCAGCGACACGTATTTCTCGCTGTCGGGGATCGCCCCGGCCGGCAGGGCCGCCTGCCCGACCTTGGAGAGCTCAAGCGCGAGCTCGCCCCAGCTCGCGTAGCGGTGCTCGGGCTTCTTCTTCATCGCCCGCAGCACCACCGCGTCCACTTCCTTCGGCAAGCCGGCGCGCACGCTGGAAGGCGGCGCGGCGTCCTCGGTCAGGATCTTCTGCACCAGCGCCTCGAGGCTGTCCGCCGTGAAGGGACGCCGGCCGGCGAGCAGCTCGTAGAGCACCACGCCGAGCGAGTACATGTCGCTCGCGAAGGTGAGGTCCTTGCCCTCGATCTGCTCGGGCGACATGTAATAGGGCGAGCCCATCGCCGCGGTCTGCACCGCCTGGCTCTTGCGCAGGAACGCCGCGCCGAAGTCGGCGATCTTCACGTCGGTGCCGCTCGCGATCATGATGTTCGCCGGCTTGATGTCGCGGTGGACGATGCCCTCCTTGAACGCGTAGTCGAGCGCGCCGCAGCACTTGAAGCCGATCTGCAGCACGTCGGCGACCGGGAGGAGCTTGTCGGGTTCGACATGCCGCGACAGCTCGCCGCCCGTCACGAGCTCCATCGCGATGTGCCCCGAGTCTTCCTGCACCACCGCGTCCAGGATCGCCACGATGTGAGGGTGGCGGAGCTTCCCGGCAAGCGAGGCCTCGTTGAGGAACTGCGAGCGGTAAACGGTGCCGAACTCGGGGTCGCGGAACACCTCGGGCTCTATGGTCTTCAGCGCGACCTCCTTTCCGGTGAAGGTGTCCTTCGCGAGATACACCGTCCCGGTCGCGCCCTTGCCGAGCAGTTTCTGGATGTCGTACTTGCCGACCTGAAGGCTGAGGTCGAGGGAAAAGGCGGGGGCTTCGGTCGCCATTGCGGAATGTTACTTGAGTATCATTGTCCCAAGGAACTCGGCCGAAGGATTTGACGTCATGCGCGCATTCTCGATCGCACTGCTGTTTCCATTTGCCGCCGCGGCGCAGGTGAGCATGCAGGAGTACCTGCTCCCGCCCGGGATGGGTGTGCACGACGTGTGGGCCGACGCCGCGCCCGGCGGGCCGGTGTGGTTCTCGGCGCAAGGAAGCGGCCAGCTCGGCATGCTCGATCCGAAGACCGGCAAGGTGGAGCTGGTCGCGCTCGGGCCGGGTTCCTCGCCGCACGGCGTCGTCGCCGGACCCGACGGCGCGCCCTGGCTCACCGACGGCGGGCAGAATGCGATCGTGCGCGTGGATCCGAAGACCAAGGAAGTGAAGCGCTGGCCGCTGCCGCAGTCCACCGGCTATGCCAACCTCAACACCGCGATCTTCGACGGCAAGGGCGTGCACTGGTTCACCGGCCAGAGCGGGATCTACGGGCGGCTCGACCCGAAGAGCGGCGAGATGAAGGTGTTCGACGCGCCGAAGGGCCGCGGGCCCTACGGCATCCACGTCACTCCCGACGGGGTCGTCTACTACGCCTCGCTCGCCGGCTCCTACATCGGGCGCATCGACGGCGCGAGCGGCGCGGTCAAGGTGATCGAGCCGCCGACCAAGGGCCAGGGCGCGCGCCGCGTGTGGTCGGACTCGAAGGGAAACGTCTGGGTCGCCGAATGGAATTCGGGGCAGCTCAGCCGCTACGAGCCGAGGTCCGGCAAATGGGCGCAGTGGAAGGCGCCTGGCGAGGCGCCCAGGATCTACGCGGTGTACGTGGACGAGACCGACAAGGTGTGGGCGGCCGATTGGACCGCGCAGGTGATGCTGCGCTTCGATCCGGCGGCGCAGAAGTTCGAGACCTTCAAGTCCTCGAGCTCGTACGCGAACGTGCGCCAGATCCACGGTCGCAGGGGCGAGGTCTGGACGCCCGAGTCGGCCGCCGGCAAGATCGTCGTTTATCGCTTCAGGTAGGCGGCAGGTCGCGCTCGCCGCGCAGCCAGCTCATCGCCGCGGCGAAATCGTCGAAGCGGCGCAGCTCGCAGCCGCGGCTGCGCGCGGCGGATTCGGAGAACACGTAGTAGCGGTCGTTCTCGCTCAGGTCGACCACCGCGATGCGGCGCTGCGTGCCGCCCGCCGGGCCGTCGCCCTCGGCGAGCAGCGCGCGCAGCGTGCCCACCCGGTCCTGCAGCCTGCGCAGGTCGATGAGCAGGCATTCGGCGGCCGCGCCGGCGGCCTGCTCGGCGATGTTGCGCGCCATCCAGGCGGCGTACGCGAGCGACGACTTCCCGGAAACGACGGCGCGCAGCACCCCTTCGCGATTGCCGTAATCGATCCTGCAGCCCATGCCGGCAAGATAGCGATTCGGCGCGGCACGAGAGGTAAACAAGTGTCAAATCATCCGGAAACGGCATGCCGCGCTAGGGCTTGCCGATGTAATCGCGCTTGGCGAGCTCGACGCCGTTGTGGCGCAGGATGTCGTATGCCGTCGTGACGTGGAAGAAGAAGTTGGGGTAGGCGTTGCCGAGCAGGTACTGCATGCCCTTGAACCGCCGCTCCTCCGTTCCGACCATGTAGACGATGTCCTTGTCCTCGCTGCCGTCCAGCTGCGACGGCTTTACGGACTCGACGAAATCTATCGTCTTCGCGATGCGCGCCTTCAGCTCGGCGAAGGTCTTCTCCGTGTCCTCGTGCTTCGGGATCTCGACCCCGGCGAGGCGCGCCACGCAGGCCTTGGCGGTATCGCACGCGATCTGCACCTGGCGCGCCATCGTGAACATGTCGGGGAAGAAACGAAAGGACGTCAGCGCCGTCGGGTCGATCTTTTTTGCGTCGCAATGCGCCTGCGCCTTGTCGAGGATTGCAGAAAGGTTTTTCAGCATGTTGGCGAAGCGCGGAGCGCTCGCCTGGTACATCGAGATGTTCATGGAATCTCCCTGGGGTATTGACGGAAGCTAGCCGAAGAACGCGAAGGCGCGCGCCTCGATGCTCTGCCGGGGCGCGGCGCCCGCGGGCGCGGCGGAATCCTCGAACGAGGTGTGCGGCGTGAAGCGCGCGCGGCCGTCATTCTCCGAGTCGTAGACCTTGAACACCAGCGCCTCGTCGCGCCGCATGCGCGGAAAATAGAACCAGCGGTGCGCCGCGCTGTAGCGAAGGCGATAGATTTCGCCCACCCGGTGCGGATAGCGGCGCTCGGCGACGAGCAGGTCCTGCGGGGCGACGCTCCCCGCGTCGGCGACCGCGAGCGGGTCGGACTCGATAGGACCCGCGATCGCGCGCCAGACCTGGATGATCGCAAAGCGCCGCGCGAGCAGGGCGTCCGCCTCCTCCGGCAGCGCCTCGCGCACCCGGTTCGGGCCCGAGCGCTCGGTGTAGTCGTTGTGCGCCGAGAGCACCGGCCCGCGCACCAGCCTCGCCTGCCGCTCGTCCTGGTCCCCGGAGCGCAGCGTGTGGTCGAACGCCACGACCCTCGAGGCGCCCGAGACCTTCGCGATCAGCCGCTCCACCTCGGGGTAGTACACCTGCTTCAGCTCGTCCGCGTCGAAGAAATCCTTCACCGCCGTGTTGTGCCCGGCGAGCACGAACCCGTTGCCGTCGAGCGACAGCTGCCCCGCGATCGGCCGCGCGTCGCGCACGGCCACGCGCCGCCGCTCGTCCGTGCCGGCGTTGCGCACGAGGGTGTTGTTCGGCCCGTAGGTCTCGCTCACCAGCTTCTCGCCGGTGTCGGCCGTGTAGACGATCTCCGCGTCGAGGTCCATGGCGCGGATTGTATAGTCGCGCCATGCCCGCCCCCTTCGATCCCGCCCTCATCCAGCGCGGCGCGCGCCTGCGCCGCTCGCCGTATTTCGAGGCCACGCAGCGCGCCGGCTGCCGCGGCTATACCGTCTACAACCACATGCTGCTGCCGATCCGCTTCGACGATCCCGAAGCGGAGTACTGGAAGCTGCTCCGCGACGTCACGCTGTGGGACGTCGCGGTCGAGAGAAACGTCGAGATCTCCGGCCCCGACGGCGCGCGCTTCGCGGAGCTCCTCACGCCGCGCGACCTGTCGCGATGCCGAGTCGGCGAGGGCCGCTATGTGCTGCTCACTGATGACGCGGGCGGCATCGTCAACGACCCGGTGCTGCTGCGGCTGGAGGAGAACCGGTTCTGGCTCGCCTGCGCCGACAGCGACGTGCTGCTCTGGGCGAAGGGAGTCGCGCGCGCCGGCGGCCTGCGCGTGGAGCTGCGCGAGGTGGATGCAGCGCCGCTCCAGGTCCAGGGGCCGAGGGCGCGCGAGGTCCTCCAGGCGCTGTTCGGCGAGCGCATTCTCGCCCTCGGCTACTACCGCTTCTTCGAGACGCGGCTCGACGGCATCCCGCTGCTCGTCACGCGCACCGGCTGGACCGGCGAGCTCGGCTACGAGCTCTACCTGCTCGATGCGGCGCGCGGCACCGAGCTCTGGGACCGTGTGCTCGCGGCCGGCAAGCCCTTCGGCATCGCGCCGACCGGCCCGTCGGACATCCGCAGGATCGAGGCGGGCATTCTCAACCACGGAATCGACATGACGATGCAGACCAATCCGTTCGAGGTCGGCCTCGAGCGCCTCGTGGACCTCGACAAGGGCGCCGATTTCGTCGGCAGGGACGCGCTGCGCCGCATCGCGCGCGAAGGGGCGCGCCGGCGCCTGGTCGGCGTCGAGATTTCCGGCGCCCGGCTCGATCTCAACATGACGCCCTGGCCGGTGCGCGCGGGCGGCCGCGTCACCTCGGCGGTCTGGTCGCCCCGGCTGAAGAAGAACGTCGGCTACGCGATGCTGCCGGTCGAGCGCGCCGTCCCGGGCGCGCGCCTCGAGGTCGAGACCGCCGACGGCATGCGCGCGGCCACCGTGGTGCCGATGCCCTTCATCGACCCGAAGAAGTCGCTCGCGCGCGCCTAGCGCCGCGTTTGCTTTCCGGCATAATCCCGCGCATGAGCCCGGCCTACGACCCCGCCGTCGCGCTGGAATTCTTCAAGTCCACCGGCAAGCCCGAGTCGGTCGCCCAGGGCGCGACCATCTTCGCCGAAGCCGAGAAAGGCGGCCTGCTCAGGCGCGACAAGGCCTACCTGCTGCTCGACGGCGAGGTGAGCCTGCTCGCCGGCAGGAAGGTCATCGGCGCCGTGCAAAAGGGCGAGATCTTCGGCGAGATGGCGGCGATCAGCGACTCGCCGAGGAGCGCCACCGCGGCGGCGAAGACCGCGTGCCGCGTGATCTCGCTCGACGACAGGCAGTTCAGGAGCGCGCTGCGCAAGAAGCCGGCGTTCGCGCTCATGCTCATGGGCATGATGATCGCGCGGCTGCGCGAGACGATCGCGCGGCTCACCGAAGCGAACGCGCTGCAGGGCGACGCGGTGCTCAAGGAATCGCGCGTGTTCGACCCGAAGCTTCTGGTCGAGCTGGTGCGCGGGATCTCCGACGATCCCCCGATCTACTACGACCGCGGCAAGCCCGTCATCGAGGAGGGCCAGACCGGAATCCGCATGTACGTGGTGCTCGAGGGCCGCGTCGCGGTCTCGATCGGCGGCGGGGTCGTGGAACGCCTCGGGCCCGGCGGAGTGTTCGGCGAGCTGGCGCTGGTCGGGCCCTCGCCGCGTCTCGCCAGCGTGGCCGCCGAGACCGACTGTTCGCTGCTGCCGGTCAACCGCAACGCCTTCCTCGCGCTGGTGAAGACCAGCCCGGAATTCGCCATCGCGATCCTCGCCGCGCTCGCCGGCCGATTGCGATCGCTGACCGCGCGCCTCAGGTGATCACTGTGGCTGGATCCTGGCGAGCTTGACGTAGCCGCCCCAGTTCTTGATGTCCGCCAGGAACCGGGCCTGCGCGGCCTCGGGCGTGTCGATGTACGGATCGCCGCCGAAGCCGTTCAGGAATTTCTTCGTTTCCGGGGTGCCGACGATCTCGACGAACCACTTGTTGATCGTGTCGACGACGGGCTTGGGGGTTCCCGCCGGCACCATCGCCGCCCACCAGCCGGTGAGATCCATCGCGATTCCCGACTCGGTCATGGTCGGCAGGCTCGGGCTCGCCTCCAGCCGTTTCCCCGTGCTCACGGCGAGGATGCGCAGCCGCCCCTCGCGCTGCTGCGCGAGCGAAAACACCGGGTCGTGCATGCCGTAGTCGAGCTTGCCGCTGAGCATCTCGTTCAGCGAGTCCGGCGCGGTCTTGTAGTTCACCTCGACCGCCAGGAGCTTCATCGCGTCCTTGTAGATCTCGCCCATGATCTTGCCCGTGGGCGCCGCGGTCGCATAGGTGGCCTTCGCCCCCTTCTTCTTCATTGCCTCGGTCAGGTCGGCGACCGTCTTATAGGGGCTTTTCGCGTCAACCACCAGCATGAAAGGCTGCCGGTTGATGGTCGCCGCGATCTGGATCGCCTTGCCGACCTCCACCGGGGGCTTCTTGAACAGGTGCTGGCTCGCCGCCACCGCGGTCGCGGCGTGCACGAAGATCGTGTAGCCGTCGGGCTTCGATCTGGCGACGAACTCGACCGCCAGGTTGCCCTGCGCCCCGGCCTTGTTCTCGACGATCACGGTGCGCTTGACGATCGGGCGCAGCTTTTCGGCGAAGTAGCGCACCAGCACGTCGGCGCCGCTCCCGGCCGGGAACGCGGCGATCACGCGGATGTCCTGGCTCGGGTACTGCTGGGCGCTTGCGGCGAGGGGCGCCGCACCCAGCGCCGCGGCGAGCGCGACCGCCGGCCCGGCGCTACGCAACGACCTCGAATAGACCCTCATTTGTCTTCTCCTTTCAGGAAACCTCGGGTTGGCGCATTCACTCCTGGAACGCTTTCTCGCGCGTCTTGCGGATCTGCGGCAGCACGATGAGCGCCACCAGCGCGACCGTCAGGCCGAGCAGCGTCGCCGAGATCGGCCGCTCGACGAAGATCGAGGGATCTCCGCGCGACATCACCAGGGCCCGGCGCAGGTTCTCCTCCATCAGCGGACCGAGGATGAATCCGAGCACCAGCGGCGCCGGCTCGCATCCGACGCGCAGCAGGACATAGCCGAACAAGGCAAAAACGGCGGTGATCACCAGTTGCGCGACGTTCGTGTTCGTGCTGTAGACGCCGATGATCGAGAATAGCAGAATCGCCGGGTACAGGAGACGGTACGGCACCGAGAGAAGCCGCACCCAGATCCCGATCAGCGGCAGGTTGATCACCAGCAGCATGGCGTTGCCGATCCACATGCTGGCGACCACGCCCCAGAACAGCTCCGGGCGCTTGGTCATCACCGCCGAACCCGGCTCGATGCCCTGGATGATCATCGCCCCCATCATCAGGGCCATGATGGCGTTGGACGGCAGGCCGAGCGTGAGCAACGGGATGAAGGAGGTCTGCGCGGCGGCGTTGTTGGCCGATTCCGGCCCCGCCACGCCCTCGATCGCGCCCTTGCCGAAGCGGCTCGGATCCCTGGCGACCTTTTTCTCCAGCGTGTAGCTCGCGAATGCGGCGAGCACCGCGCCCCCGCCCGGCAGGATGCCGAGCAGCGAGCCCAGGCCGGTGCCGCGCAGCACCGCCGGCCAGGAATCCCGGAAATCCTTCATGCTCGGCCACAGGTCCCGCAGGCGCGCGCCCACCGGTACGCGGTGCAGATCGCGGCTCTCCAGGTTGCGGATGATCTCGACGATGCCGAACATCCCGATCACCACGGGAAGAAAATCGATGCCGTCCCAGATCGCCGAGATGCCGAAGGTGTAGCGCGGCAGGCTGCTGTTGGTGTCGAGTCCGACCAGGCCGAGCAGGATGCCGACCAGCACCATGCCGATCGCCTTCGCCACCGAGCCGTGCGCGAGCACCACCGCGGTGACGAGTCCCAGCACCATGAGGGAGAAGTAGTCGGGCGAATTGAATTCCTGCGCCAGCACCGCAAGCGGCGGCCCGAACGCGGCGATGAACACGGTGCCGACGCACCCGGCGAAGAACGAGCCGAGCGCGGCCACGCCGAGCGCGGCTCCGGCGCGCCCCTGCCTGGCCATCTGGTGGCCGTCGATGCAGGTGACGATCGTCGACGCTTCGCCGGGCATGTTGGCGAGGATCGAAGTGGTCGAGCCGCCGTACTGCGCGCCGTAGTAGATGCCGGCGAGCATGATCAGCGCGCCGAGCGGGCTCAGGCCGAAGGTGATCGGCAGCAGCATCGCGATGGTCGGGATCGGCCCGATGCCGGGAAGCACCCCGATCAGCGTTCCAAGCAGGGCGCCGAGCAGCGCGTAGCCCAGGTTCTGGAGCGTCGCGGCCGCGGCGAACCCGGTCGCGAGATTGTTGAAAACGTCCAGTTCCACCGCTACGGCGCCCCCCACCAGGCCGGCAGCGGCTGCGACAGCGCGTAGACGAACAGCACGACGACGAAAATCGCCAGGCCCGCTCCGAGCAGGAGCGACTCGACGATCCGCACTTCGCGGCGCGCGAAGGCCGCGACCAGCGTGAGGATCATGGTCGAGAGCGCGAGCCCGACGATGTCGAGCAGGTAGCCGAAAAGGAGCACGACGCCGATCACGACCGCGACAGGGCGCAGCTGCACGGGCTCGATGCGCGGGCCTTTCACCGCGAGGGAGCTCGCCCCCAGGCCCAGCCCGAGCGCGACGATCAGCAGGCTGAGAATGCCCGGAAAGTAGCGCGGCCCCATTTTCGAGGCCGTGCCGAACTCGAGGTCCCCGCCGAGGAAGAACCCGGCGAGCCCGATCAGCACGAACATCGCCGCTGCCCCGAAGTCCTGCGGGTTCTTGATCCTCACCCGGGGCATCCCGACGGCCTCCCCTCTTTCACCGGTCGCTCGCGCAAAGCGCGAACGCTACCGGTGAAGCGGGCCGGGATCAACTGGCGGGTTCGCGGCGCTAGGCTCTGCGCCGAGCGAATCTCTCGGCGCGAATCAGTGCAGCTCCCGGGCGAAGGTGCGCCCGCGCAGCATCGCGTAGGCTTCGGGCCGCTCGGCCACGAGCTCCGCGAGCACGCGCGCGATCTCGCAGAGCACCTCGTCGTGCTGTTCGGCTCCCAGGCGCGGCGCGAAGCCGATCTCGGCGAGGTACAGGCGCTCCTCGCGTCCGTTTCGCTCCACGGGCACCGGCAGGCCGTCCGCCTCGTGCACGACGAAGCCGGCGAGCTCCGGGCAGCGGCCGAACAGCCGCCTCATGCCCGCGACGATCTCGGTCGCGACGCGGAACTCCCGCAGCGCCTTGTCCGCCTCTAGCCGGTTCATGGCATCAGAGGGAGGCGTTGAGCATGCCGCGCGACGGCGCGGCGCCGTTTCCGAACCGCTTGACCAGCTCTTCCCACATGCCGGCGGCGTCCTTGCGGAACAGCAGACCGGCGTCGGGCTCGCTCACGTGCCAGAAGCCCTTGCCGACCTCCCTGTCGAGCTCACCGGGCTGCCACACGACCAGGCCCGCGAAGTAGCGCGCGTCGTTCGGCGTCTGCTCGATGGTGAGGTCGACGGCCTCGGCGCTCGCGGTGACGAACAGGTCGCCGAACAGCCGCGCCCAGTCGGCCCCCGGATGATGCTCCGAGCGCTTCACCGCGAAAATCGCCTGCGCCAGCTCCGGGCCCCCGACGAAGACCGGGTCGACGACCTTGGCCGAGGGCGCGTGCTGCGGAAAGAGCCTCGCGAGCGTCACCTCGGTGGCGCGGTTGAGGATGAAGCCGAGATGGCCCGATTCGCCGGCCGGGACGGCCACGAGAACCGTATGGGCGTAGAAGGCCTTCATTTCCGGCGAGGCGACCAGCAGCAGCGGCTTTCCGACCTCCTGCGCGCGCGCGGCGCCCAGGGCAAGCAGGCAGGCGCCGAGCACGGCGAGCATGCGAACAAAGCGATTCGCGCCTTTCATGACTTCACCTCCGCGGCGTGCATGACGCATCCATTCGATCAGCGGGCGCATGGCCGCAATTGACCCTCGTCAAACCCGGCGTGCCGGGCCGTTTGATCCAGATCAATCGCATAGCGGCGGCGCGCTACTGAAGCGTCCGGACGAAGGTCCGCCCGCGCAGCAGCTCGCAGGCCTCCGGCCGCTCCTCGACCAGTTCGCTGAGCGCGGTGGCGATGTCCATGTAGATTTCCCCGTACTGCCCGGTGCCGAGCCGGGGAAAGATGCCGATCTCGGTGACGAACAGGTCGTCCTCGCGCGGCCCCGCGTCCTTGGCGACGCCGGCGAGCGCCTGCCGATCCTGGACCGCGAATCCCCACAGCTCGGGACGCCGGCTGAAGATGGCGCCGATGCGCGTTTCAAGCTCGGTATCGATCGTGCTCATGAAGCCAAGTTACCCGCGCGCGAACGCCGGGCCAATCGGGGAATTCCCGATCCCGACCCTCCAAAAACCTTAGACGGCCGGGAAAGGGCCGGCGGCCGGCCTGCGACCGTAAAATTTGGTCAGGCTCATCGAGTCGAGGGAGGGGTCGTGTTCAGCCGCAGCGAATTCCTGTGAAGCGGATCTTCCACGGCTGGTGGATGGTCGCGGCCGGCTCCGGCATGCTTTTCCTGCAGTCGGCGCTGCTGCTGCAGTCCTTCGGCGCCTACGTCGCGGTGCTGCGCGACGACCGCGGCTGGAGCAAGACCGCGCTCGCCGGCGCGGCGGCGCTGCACCAGCTCGAGGCGGCGATCCTCGGCCCGGCGATCGGCTGGTTCATCGACCGCTTCGGCTCGCAGTGGGTGATCCGCACCGGCGTCCTGATGCTGGGCGCGGGCTTCATGCTGCTCAGCCGCATCGACTCGCTGCCGGCCTTCTACGGCGCGTTCGTCGTGATCGCGATCGGCGCCAGCTTCTGCGGCTTCTTCCCGCTCAACGTCGCGCTCATCCACTGGTTCGAGAAAAAGCGCGCGCGCGCCCTCTCCACGCAGTCGCTCGGGCTCGCCCTGGGCGGGATCTTCGTGCCGGCGGTGGCCTGGTCGATGACCGCGTTCGGCTGGCGCGCCACCGCCTTCGCCTCGGGGCTGATCATCATCGCGCTCGGCTGGCCGCTCGCGATGATCTATCGGCGCCGGCCCGAAGACTACGGCGAGACCGTGGACGGCCTGCCCGCCGCGTCGCCCGCGGCCGCGCCGGGCGAAGCCGGCGCCGCGCCGGACACGCGCGATTTCACGGCGCGCGAGGCGCTGCGCACCCCGGCGTTCTGGCTGCTCTCGCTCGGTCACGGCTTCGCGCTTTTCGTGGTGAGCGCGGTGAACGTGCACGCGATCACGCACATGAAGGAAGGGCTCGGCTACTCGGTGGAGGCGGCCTCGCTCGTCATCACGCTGATGACGTTCGCCCAGATCGGCGGCATCGCCATCGGCTGGGCGATCGGCGACCGCGCCGACAAGCGCCTCATCGCCGCGAGCTGCATGCTCGGGCACATGGCGGGGCTGCTGTTCCTCACCTACGCCGCCGCGATCCCGATGGTGATCGCCTTTGCGGTGCTGCACGGCGCCGCCTGGGGCCTGCGCGGGCCGTTCATGCAGGCGCTGCGCGCCGACTACTTCGGCCGCAGCGCGATCGGCATGATCCTCGGGCTCTCGTTCATGATCATCGTGGTCGGCCAGGTCGGCGGGCCGCTGATCGCCGGCGTGCTCGCAGACGCGACGGGCAACTACCGCGCCGGCTTCACGGTGCTCGCGCTGCTCGCCGGGCTGGGCTCGGTGTTCTTTCTGCTCGCCAGGCGGCCGGCGCGGCCCCGCCTGTGAAAAGCGCCCGGTACGCGGCGCGCCGCAGCTCCAGGGAGCGCCCGAGCGCGCAGTACAGCGCGTGCGGCGTGACCAGCGCGTCGTCCTCCCCCAGCGCGTTGGCGCGGTAGCTCGACCA
>Ga0209641_10003334_pt1 | contig 13486 bp, 19 predicted proteins | sample RifCSP16_1_FD_184022 | JGI IMG/M metagenome (GOLD analysis project Ga0209641, IMG submission 184022) | Soil microbial communities from Rifle, Colorado - Rifle CSP2_sed 16_1 (SPAdes) (version 2) | ecosystem: Environmental > Terrestrial > Deep subsurface > Rock core/Sediment | place: Rifle...
ACCTTAGGTAGTGCTAAAGTAATAAAACGGTCTAAAAACTCGTACATCATTGCACCGCGCAATGTTACCATTGTCCCGATTGCCATGCCTTCACGAAGTTTAAATCCCGCTATAGATTTACGAGCCAACCGTTTAACAGGAAGTTGGCCTGAAATTTTTTTTAAGACATCCACTGATCCCTGAAGTGCTTTTGAATCAGAAACCGCTTCTTTGACCCCAATATTCAAAACAATTTTTTCAAGTTTTGGGACCATCATAACGTTATCCATCCCGAGTTGCTCTTGCAACTGAGAACGGATTTCGTCTTTATATTTTATCGCCAATCGTGATTTGTTCATAATGCAAGTTCCACAGGTTTTCTAAAAGATTTCCTTACACCGATTGCACGCTCGTGCACTCTTCCCCGTGTCCAATTGCTTAACGTTAACACGTGATGGCTTTTTACACGAAGAACAAACCGGCATAACATGAGACATATCAATAAAACTTTCTTCTTTGCGAATGCCACCAGGCTCACCTGCTCTACGAGGCTTTACATGACGTGTAGCAACAGCAATACCTTTAATCATAACTTTACCTTTTTTAGGCAAAATTGCAATTACAGCGCCCTCTTTTCCTTTATTTTTTCCCGAAACAACATGAACTATGTCATTTTTTCTAATGCGCGCTATCATGAATAATACCCTTATTACAGAACTTCTGGAGCTAGTGACGAAATCTTATCATATTTAAGCGCTCGCAATTCACGCGCAACAGGTCCAAAAATTCGTGTTCCAATCATTTCGCCTTGTTTATCAATAACAACAGCTGCATTTTCGCTAAAACGAATATAGCTGCCATCTACACGACGATATTCTTTTTTTGTTCGTACGATTACGGCCTCAACAACCTCGCCTTTTTTTACCTTGCCACCTGGAATAGCTTTTTTTACTGCGCACTTAATTTTATCACCTAAATAAGCGTAGCGCTTACGTGTACTACCAATTATATGGATACACTGTAACGCCTTTGCGCCAGAATTATCAGCTACCTCAAGATACGATTCTTTTTGAACCATACCAAAATACCTCTTACTTTATGATTTACTACTAGTTACGATTTCAGCAAGGTACATATATTTTGTTTTTGCTAGCGGACGACATTGATAAAATCTCACAATATCACCCATTTTTGCTGAGTTTTTTTCATCATGAACTTTGTAAGATTTTGTTTTTCTTAAAATCTTACGAAATTTAGGATGAATATATGTTTGTTCTGTTTCAACAACAATGGTTTTATCCATTTTGTCTGATACAACCTTACCTTCAAAAAGCTGTTTCGTTTTTTCAGCTTTTATTTCCATAGAAACCTCATTCATTGTTTGCTAACCACAGACTTAGCTTTTTTCGACTGCATAGCAGTCAAAAGACGTGCTGCTTGTCTACGTAGTTTTTTGTATTGAGAGCAATCTTTAACTTGAGATGTCGCCGTATTAAGACGTAACCCAAAAAGATCTTGCCGTGTACTATCTAATTTTTTTTGCAAATCTTCAATAGATAATTGTTGAACTCTTTGCATAAATCCCATTTGTTTCATAGTATTGACTCTCAATAATTAATCCGTAATCGATTCATGGGCACTAATCAACTCGTGACCCTTTTTCACTACACGTGTCTTCATAGGAAGTTTATATGCAGCAAGTTTTAAAATTTTTCTTGCTAAAGCTTCTTCAACACCAGAAACTTCACATACAATACGACCACGTTTTACTACTGCAACCCAAATTTCTGGGTTACCCTTACCTTTACCCATTCGGGTTTCAGCAGGTTTTCTGGTAACTGGTTTATCAGGGAAAACTCGAAGAAATGAATCTCCACCTTTTCTCAAATGACGCGACAACGTCACACGCATCGCTTCTATTTGTTGTGCCGTAACTCTACTTGGTTCAACTGCTTCTAAACCGTATTCACCAAAATAAACTGTCCGAGCACCTTTTGATAAACCTTTTATTTTACCTTTTTGAACTTTTCTAAACTTTATTTTTTTTGGCATCAACATGATTTAATCTCGTATTTAAAAAACATTATCGGATATGTTGATACTCGCCTTTACACACCCACACCTGAACACCAATCATACCGTATGTTGTTTTTGCTTCTGCTCGACCATAATCAATATCAGCTCTTAATGTATGAAGAGGAACAGACCCAACACGAGTCCACTCTCTACGAGCAATTTCTGCACCTTGCAATCTGCCAGAACAACAAATCTTTATGCCCTTAGCACCACCACGCATAACTGTTTGAGCAGCACGCTTCATGGCACGTTTGTAACTCACTCTTTGTTCAAGCTGTGTTGCTATGTTTTGTGCTATTAAAACAGCATCAAGTTCCGGTTTAGCAACTTCTTGTACTGAAATTTCAATATTCTGCTTTTTCAACAAAACAGAAAGTTGATTACGAAGAGTTTCAATTTCTTGACCCTTCTTTCCAATAACATGACCAGGACGACCAGAGTGAACAATAATACGAATATTATCTGCAGCTTTTTCTATTTCAATACGAGACACTTCAGCTTTTTCGAGAGCAGATTTTAAAAACCGTCTAATAGTAATATCTTCTATAAGAAGTTTACCATATTTGTTACCCTGAGCAAACCAACGAGCATCCCAGCTACGATATATTCCTAAGCGAAATCCTATAGGATGTACTTTTTGTCCCACCTTAATCCTTCTTCTTTGTACAAGGTTCTAAAACAACACTTGCATGACTGAATCGCTTACGATAAGGGTTCGAACGTCCCATTGCACCCGGCTTATAATATTTATACATAGGACCATGATCAATGCGTATGTCAACGATCTTTAAATCAGACATAGCAATATTATGGAGATCCTTAGCATTAGCCGCTGCCGACTCAATCATTTTTTTGATTGGCACTGATCGCTTTACCGTTACAGTGGAAAGCCATCTAATTGCCTGCTCCACATTTTTGCCACGCACCACATCAGCAAACGGGCGTAATTTAAAGGGAGAAATACCTAGAAATCTATTCTTTGCGCTAAATTGCATCAGCAAACCTCAACTAGTTACTTAAGATTCATATATATATATCGCTTGAATCTTATTCTTATTCTATCGTAAAGATAAACAAGTGACAACCTTAAACTTACGCGGTCATACCAGCTTTACGCTGACCACTGTGAAGTCGGAATGTTCTTGTTGGAGAAAACTCCCCTAAACGATGCCCAACCATATTTTCAGTCACAAAAACTGAAATAAACTTCTTTCCGTTGTGAACCGCAAAAGTCAATCCAACAAATTCAGGTGTAATCAAACTTCTACGAGACCATGTTTTAATGGCTTCGCGCTTTCCACCATCCCTAGCTTTAGCAACTTTTTGTGCCAACGAATCTTGTACGTATGGACCTTTCTTTGCAGACCGTGCCATATCTCACTCCGTTAACCTTATGGTTTTCTTCTCTTTATAATTAACTGATTCACGTTACGCACCTTACGTGTACGTGTACCTTTACAACCTTTACCCCATGGAGATCTTGGATGAGAACCAGATTTTGAGCGACCTTCACCGCCACCGTGAGGATGGTCAACTGGATTCATAGCCATACCACGAACAGAAGGCCTAAACCCTAAGTTTCTAATACGACCGGCTTTACCCCATGAAATATTTTTGAAATCAGCATTGCCAAGTTGTCCAATAGTTGCCCAACATCCGTCAAGCACCATGCGAATTTCACCTGAGGGCATTTTAAGAGTCACAAGGCCATCTGTTTTTCCAACGATTTGAGCAGAAACACCTGCACTACGCGCAAACGTTCCACCAGATCCTGGACGAACTTCGATGTTGTGAACCATAAAACCATCTGGTACATTCTTTAAAGGCATTGCATTGCCAACTTTAGCATCAGCTGACTCACTCGCCATAATGGTGTCTCCTACTGAGACATTTTCAGGCTTTAGCAAGTATTTTTTTGCGCCATTAACATATGAAACAAGCATAATACGAACGTTACGGTTTGGATCATATTCAACAGTAAGAATCTTACCCAAAACATCACGATCGGTACGCTTGAAATCGATAATACGATATTTTTTATCAGCACCGCCACCACGATGACGTGTTGTTATTCTTCCATACGTATTACGACCACCAGATCTTCTTTGTAGTCCAGTAACCAAACTTGGGTGTGGTTTTGTTGTCGTAATATCACTTGTCCCTACAAATGACTGAAAGCGTAGTGAAGAATTTCGCGGCTTTCGTTTTATTATGGCCATTGGAGCCTCGTATCTTTCTCATTAAAAAACTTAAAACGCATTAATTATTCCGCTCTTGGTACAGCAGGTTTTCCTGTTTGACCAAACAGATCAATAGAATAACCTTCTTTAAGAGTTACTATAACGCGTTTTGTTGTTGAACCTTGCACAATCACACGGCGCCTTCTTCGGGCCTTGCCGATACGATTTAAGGTATTAACTTTTTCTACCTTGACATTAAACAAGCGCTGCAATGCTTCCTTAATTTGCGTTTTATTCGCCTGTGGATGCACTTTTAGTACCAGCTTTTTTAATTTCTGATTAAGCAATGTTGCTTTCTCCGAAACCACTGGGCCTTTAATAATCTCGAATACATTTAAATCCATTGCGAAACCATTCCTTTGAAGTGATCCAAATCTTTTTTCAAAAATAACCAGCAATCACTATTTGCTAAATCATATGCATTTGCTTGGTCAAATGACAAAGGACGTACGTTTGGAATGTTTGCAAATGATAAAGCTGAATGAAAATCGTAAGGAGCAACAAATAAAACTATTTTTTTATTTGCAAGCCCTACATGATTCACCAGCTCTTGAGCTTCTGCTGTTTTTGGTTGCTCACTAGAGAGCTCCCAGTCCGCACAAATTACATTTTTTTGATCAAGATTGTTCGCGAGCATAGTCAACAAAACTTTGTGTTTCATTTTCTTAGCCACCTTTAATGTACGTACTCGTGCTTGCGGACCAAAAATAACACCGCCACCTTTCCAAAGAGGAGATCGTGCAGAACCAGCACGCGCACGTCCTGTTCCTTTTTGCTTCCATGGCTTACGGTTTGTGTAAGCAACGTCTGAACGCCCCTTACATGCAACCGTACCTTGTTGCCAGTTTTTTGCTAATACACGAATCCATGTTGAAAATGAAGCCGGTGTCGCTTTTGTAAATGCGGTAGTGTCAAATTCTAATTCCTGCGCGGCAACTGCATGTAGCTTATTGATCGCAGAATTATTTATTGTTTCTTTCTTACTCATTATTCACCTACGCCTTACGTACAAAGACCAATGATCCTGCTTTACCAGGAATTGAGCCTTTTACTAATAACGTTTTGGTTGCTGCTTCCACCATAACTATTTCTAGATTCCTCATCATTTGGTTATCGCAGCCCATGTGACCAGGAAGTCTTTTTCCCTTAATAACATGACCACTTTTAACAAGCGAACCAATAGACCCTGGACGATTTCCCATGGTTGAACCATGACTTCCAGGAGGCCCTCCAAATCGATGGCGTTTAACAACACCAGCGAACGATTTACCTATTGTTTTGCTGCGAACGTCAACTATTTCACCTAACTTTATCAATTGTGAAAAGTCGATACGCTTACCAACAGCAAAGTCATTTGTTACTTGTTTGAGAGGAATTTCACGAATAAAACTAAAGTAATGGTTTGGATTTTTAATCCATTCTTTACTATATTTTTCGTCCTTGAAACGATCTTTCACGCTGCCCACTTGAAGAGCATTGTAACCATCTCGCTCAACTGTTTTAATATTAGTGATATACCAATCTGCAATACTGATTGCAGTAGCAGGCACTACTTTATCGTTAGCAAATACCTGTGTCATCCCAATTTTTCGACCCCATATCCCTGTTATCATATGATGCCCTTACTTAATTTCCACGTCTACGCTAGAGGAAATATTGAGCTTCATAAGAGAATCCATGGTTTTATCTGATGGGGAGATAATATCAAGAATACGCTTATGAGTTGTTAACTCAAACTGCTCTCGTGACTTTTTGTCTATATGAGGAGATCGCAATACGGTAAAACATCGTCTTTTATTAGGAAGAGGAACAGGGCCCATTAATTGAGCTCCTGTTCTCTTTGCAGTCAAAACAATTTGTTTAACTGCTTTATCTAATAAGGTAGAATCGAACGATTGCAATTTAAGCCTAATACTTTGTTTTTTCATCGATCACCTAATGTTTTAGTCTAATATTTCAGTTATAACACCGGATCCGACCGTTCTTCCACCTTCGCGAATAGCAAAACGAAGATCTTTATGCATTGCTATTTTTGAAATCAATTCAACGTTAAGCTCAACAGTATCACCTGGCATTACCATTTCACGACCCGCAGGTAGTGTAACGATACCCGTTACGTCTGTTGTTCTGAAATAGAACTGAGGACGATAACCTGTTAAGAACGCACTGTGTCTTCCGCCTTCTTCTTTTGACAAGATGTATGCTTTACAACGGAATTTTTTATGCGCTTTAATGCTACCCGGTTTTACGATAACCATACCACGTTCAATTTCTTCTTTTTTAGTACCACGAAGAAGCAAGCCAACATTATCGCCAGCTAAACCTTCATTCAATAGTTTTCTAAACATTTCAACGCCGGTAACAGTTGTTTTTATAGGTGTGTCACTAAGACCCACTATTTCAACTTCTTCACCAACCTTTATTTTTCCAGCTTCAATACGACCAGTCGCTACAGTACCACGACCAGCAATTGAAAACACACCTTCAACAGGCATGATAAATGGCTTATCAACTTCACGAGCCGGTTCTGGAATGTATGTATCAAGAGCATCTACCAATCTATTGATTGAAGGCTCTCCAAGATCACTTGTGTCACCATTAAGCGCTTTAAGAGCTGAACCTCTGATGACAGGAATCTTATCCCCAGGGAAATCATATTTTTTAAGAAGATCGCGAATTTCTTCTTCAACCATGTCAATCATCTCAGGATCATCGACCATGTCTACTTTGTTAAGGAAAACAACAAGAGCAGGTACACCAACTTCTCTCGCCAATATGATATGTTCACGAGTTTGAGGCATCGCGCCATCAACAGCTGAAACCACTAAAATCGCACCATCCATTTGAGCTGCACCAGTGATCATGTTTTTTACATAATCGGCATGCCCTGGACAATCAATGTGCGCATAGTGACGCTTGTCTGATTCATATTCAACGTGTGAAGTAGCAATAGTAATACCACGTGCTTTTTCTTCTGGTGCGTTATCAATTTCACCAAACGCGCGTGCTTCAGCAAAACCTTTTTTAGCCAGAACAGTAGTAATTGCGGCGGTCAACGTTGTTTTACCATGATCAACGTGGCCGATGGTACCAACATTCACATGCGGCTTTCTACGCTCAAATACACCTTTTGCCATCGTTTATACTCCTACGATTAACACAAAAATTATTCTTTTTTATTCTTTGCAACTATTGCATCTTGTACGTTTTTAGGAACTTCTCTATAACATGCAAATTCCATGTCATAACTAGCGCGCCCTTTAGTCATTGACCGAAGAGTTGTTGAATAACCAAACATTTCTCCAAGCGCAACTTCAGCAGAAATAATTTGCTGATTAAACTCCGTTCTAGAGTCTAAAATTCGACCGCGTCGAGAATTAAGATCGCCGATAACATCACCAATATGTTCTTCTGGTGTATAAACATTAACCGTCATAATAGGCTCAAGTAATACCGGAGCTGCTTGTGACATAGCTGTTCTAAAAGCCATAGACGCAGCGACCTTAAATGCTATTTCAGAGGAGTCAACATCATGGTATGAACCATCATATAATGTTACTTTAACATCAACAACAGGATAACCACCTAATATACCGCCATTCAGGCACTCTCGAACACCCTTCTCAACGGCAGGAATAAACTCCCTTGGAATTGTACCACCAACAACAGCATTGACGAATTCGAAGCCTTTGCCTCGCTCAAGCGGTTCCATTTTTATCCATACGTGACCAAATTGACCACGACCACCAGATTGACGAACAAATTTACCCTCGGCATCGGCAAGTTTTTGAACAGTTTCTCGGTAAGCAACTTGAAGTTTACCTTGAACAACTTCGACCTTATGCTCTCTGCGCAAACGATCAACAACGATTTCTAAATGCAATTCGCCCATTCCAGAAATTTCGGTTTGACCAGTTTCCTCATTGTAGCTAAATCTGAATGACGGGTCTTCCTGCATCATTTTACGCAATGCGAGAGTCATTTTTTCATAGTCAGCTTTATTTTTTGGCTCAACGGATGTAGAAATAACCGGTGTCGGTATAGTAATAGATTCAAGGACAACAGGTACTTTATCTATACATAACGTATCACCAGTTTGCGCATCTCTGATACCAATAACAGCTGCTATATCACCAGCTCTCACGCTGGTGATTTCTTCACGTTTATTCGCATGCATTTTGAGAAGACGACTTACACGCTCTTTTTCGCCCGTTCTTACACTATACACATAAGAACCAGCTTTTAATTCACCCGAATAAACACGAACAAAGTTTAAAACACCCACAAATGGATCCGCCATGATCTTAAACACAAGCGCATAAAACGGCCCATTAGGATCAGATGGGATTGGAAATTTTTCATCAGTATCAGTATTTGTTCCTTCGATCGCTGGAACATCAAGCGGTGATGGTAAATATTCAATCACACCATCAAGCAATAACTGAACACCTTTATTTTTAAAAGCAGAACCACAGAAAACGGGAACAACTTTAAGCTCAGTAACTCCCTTACGAAGAGCTGCTTTAATCTCAGGAAGTGTGATTTCTTCTTCCATAAGATATTTTTCAGCTAAAATTTCATCTAGATCGCATGCAGCGAGAACTATTTTCGCATGCAATTCTTCCATCTTCTCTTTGTACTCATGTGGCACATCAACCCACTCGATGATTTCTCCATTTTCACCTTTGAAAACAGCCATTTTACGAGTTAAAATATCAATGATAGAGGTAAAATCTTCCGACATACCTACTTGCATTTGCATGGCCACAACATTAGCACCAAGTTTTGCTTTGATATTTTGAACAGTACGCAAATAATCAGCACCGATACGATCAAGTTTGTTAACAAAAACAATTCGAGGTACCCTGTACCGATTAGCTTGCTTCCATACTGTTTCAGACTGTGGTTGAACACCTTCGACGCCAGAGAAAACTGCAACTACGCCATCGAGGACACGCAATGAACGTTCAACTTCAATAGTAAAGTCAATATGTCCCGGCGTATCAATAATATTAATTTGATGATCACGCCAAAAACTTGTGGTCGCAGCAGCAGTTATGGTAATACCACGTTCTTGCTCCTGCTCCATCCAGTCCATGGTTGCTTCACCTTCATGCACTTCACCAATTTTATGGGAAATACCAGTGTAAAACAAAATACGCTCTGTAACAGTTGTTTTACCCGCGTCAATATGAGCTGCGATACCAATGTTTCGATACTTCTCTAACGGATATTGTTTCACTGACATAATGATCCTCTCTTACCATGCATAATGAGAGAATGCGCGATTTGCATCCGCCATACGTTGAACATCTGCTCTTTTCTTTACTGCACCACCTTTGAGTTCACTCGCATCCAATAGTTCACGTCCAAGACGCAATCCCATTGTTTTATCAGTACGAGTTCTCGCAGATGAAACAAGCCAACGCAACGCAAGCGCTCTTCTGCGCTTTTCACTCACTTCACGAGGAATCTGATAGGTGCTACCACCCACACGTCGCGAACGAACTTCAATGAAAGGGGCTACTTGTTCAAAAGCACGAGTAAAAAGCTCTACTGCTCTTTTTTCGTCACCATTTGTTTTTTTTACAAGCAAATCCATCGCTTCATAGACAATTGTTCTTGCACAATTTTTCTTGCCACATTTCATGACAACATTGATAAGCTTTTGAACCAATAATGATCCGAATTTTGGATCAACACCAACGTCTCTTATAAATTCGACTTGCCTACGCCTTGGCATAATTCAATTCCTTATTTGTTCTTTGGACGTTTCGCTCCGTAAAGAGATCGTCCTTGCCTTCTTTTATCTACGCCTGCGCAATCGAGTGCGCCTCTCACAATATGGTATTTAACACCAGGTAAATCCTTAACACGACCACCCCGAACAAGAACCACAGAGTGCTCTTGCAAATTGTGCCCCTCACCCGGTATATATGCTGTTACTTCTAAACCTGTGGTCAACTTAACACGAGCAACTTTTCTAAGCGCAGAGTTAGGTTTTTTAGGCGTCGTAGTAAAAACTCGGGTACAAACCCCTTTGGCAAAAGGCCCTTTGAGAAACAACCCTCTTCTTAGGGCAGGACTCTTAGGCTTTGCCTTAATTTTATTCCTACCAAATCGACATAATTGATTAATCGTTGGCATGTATAGAAACCCTCATATTATCACGTTATAAGAAATAATTTTATTATATAATCGCAACTTTTAATCCGACGCGCTACACTAAGCACCTAAGTTGACTAATTGCTATTTTACCCTCTTTGTGAATTTTTTCAAGAAAATAATTCATAGTTCACACCAGAAAAGCACAGCTCATTCAGCTTTTTTTACCCCATGCTTTGACCCATTTTCAATTCTTTCCAATGGGTACCCGGCCAAAACGACAGTGGAGGTTGGGTTAAAAGTTGGGGATAAAAGCCATGGACTTATGTTATTATTAATGATAGCTTATTTTTACGCAATTGGCAAAATAGCTTTTCTATATTTTAATCATACACAAAAGGATTATTTATTATGATTACAACATGCTTTGCAAAATTAGTACTCATATCCCAACAACTTTTTTTTATTCTGCTTGGATTTTTCGGCATGGGGTTTTTGATCGGTTTTCACGAGCTTGGACATTTTCTATTTGCTAAGCTTTTTAAAATTCGCATACCTTCCTTTTCCCTAGGATTTGGCCCACGACTAATAAGTAAAAAAATAGGCGAAACTGAGTTTTGTCTCTCCGCAATCCCTTTTGGTGGCTATGTTGAAATAGCAGGTGCTGCAGAAGTTGGTCAAGGAGAGCAAAAAGAAGCTCTTGCTACCGATAAAGGTTCTTTTGCAGTTAAACCATTCTACCAAAAATTATGCGTTATGCTCGGCGGCATTTTATTTAATCTAATATTCGCTTATTGCGCTATGATTCTTCTATTTTTTGCTGGCATTCCCAAAACACCAATCATGCCAAATACTGTTATTTCAACAGTTCAAGCAGGATCAGCTGCAGAAAAACATGCATTTCTTTCAGGAGACCGCATCTTATCGATAAATGAAGAAATTATCGGAAACAACATACAAAAACTACAAACAATTATTGAGCCTCTTGCGCTTAAAGAAGTAACTATTGTCATTGAACGCAATGGAGAAAAAATCACAAAAAACGTCGTGATTGGAAGCAAAGCCACAGAAACAACAACAATCGGAACTCTTGGCGTTGAATTTGATTTTCTACCAACTCCGCCCCATTCCCTCAAGGACGCGATCATCAAAGGCATTGCCCTGTGCAATACCTGGATAAAAAATACATGTGCTGGCTTTTCCAATTTATTCAGCAGAAAAGGCATCAACAACGTTGCTGGACCTGTTATGATTATTGCTATGACAGTCAAAGGTGCTGCGGCTGGTTGGCAGATCTTTCTTCTCTTGCTTGCAATTATCAGCATAAATTTGGCCGTGCTGAATCTTATCCCATTACCAATACTTGATGGCGGACAAATTCTTTTTTATTCAATAGAGGCCATAATTGGTCGCCCTATACCAAACAAAGTTCGCGAATACATTCACATCGCAACATGGATCATGTTTATCATTCTGTTTATTTATTTAACAACTCAGGATGTGAGTAGAATTGTAAGTCCTTACATTGATTCAGTGCTTAAATTCTTTAAATTGCGATAAGACAGACGCCATCCTTCGATACATTTTTTTTCGCTAAAAGCTACAAAAAAACACTCAGGACGAGCGGCGGAAAACTTCCGCTCACCCTGAGTGTTTTTGCTTGCAAAAACGTATCGAAGGGTTAGAACAAAAAAAAGGCAGGACATTTTTCAATGTCCTGCCTTTTTTAATAGCTTTTATGAGAGCTTAGCCGCGCGGTTGTTGTATTTCTAATTCAACCGTTACTGGCCCTTGAGCGAAGTGGGGATGTTCTGATCCTGCGTATACTTTAAGCTTTTTAATGATTTGTCTGCTGAGTTTGTTTTTAGGCAACATACGTTTTACTGCCAATTCAACAAGATGCGTTGGATGCTTTTTGTGCAAGTCTTTAGCGGAAGTTTCTTTTTTTCCACCTTTCCAACCACTTACAGTAACATACTCTTTATCTTCCCATTTGTCGCCAGAAAGAAAGATTTTATCTGCATTGGTAATTACCACATAATCGCCACAATCAGTGTGCGGTGTATAGTGTGCTTTGTCTTTACCACGCAGTCTATCCGCAACAAATGTAGCCAAACGTCCAAGAACTTTACCATCAGCATCAATATGACACCATCCAGCTGCTACATCTTCTTTGCGTGGATAAAACGTTTTATTCATATTCATAATCAACAACCCTTTACGTGAACAATCTTTTGTCATTTATTTTTTTTAAGAGGGGGCTCTTTCTTCTAAGGTAGCCAATAATTGCAAAGCGGTCAATAAAAACACTTTATTTAACCTTGTTTTCTGCCATAACTAAAAATCATCAACAGCAATATAATTGCCGTAATCCCCACGCTAGTAGACACCAGAAAACTCTGAAATAGTCCGTAATTACTCATCAATCCAGCCACAATGAACGATATAATGGTACCAACCACTACAGGAACTGCATATACAAATTGCGTTCTTGCATGTTCCAAAGGCTCTATCCCAGTGCTCGTTGCGGTCATAATAGTCGTCTCTGCAAAAGGTGATAGGTGATTTCCACACGCAGCACCAGAAAGCACCGCCCCAAGAGCAGGAAACAATATAGGTATCTGATCAAGCGTTACCGGAGTATCTAACTGTAAAAAGGAAATTAACATCTGCGTTGAAATAGGAATCAACATTGAAAATGCGCCCCATGCAGAACCAGTCATTAATGTCACAGTTAAAGAAACAATAAACAAAAGAGCTGGTAGTAAAAACAATGGCGCTGTACCTAACAACAGATAGGCCAAATAACTACCCGTGTGCAAATCAACTCGTAAAAAATTTCCCAAAATTGATGCCAAAATGACCATAATAATGGACGCTTGTATCAGCATAAATCCTTCTCGTACAATCCCTGGCAACTGTGCAATGGAAATCATCTTTTTATGCAACGAAAGAATCACGCTGGAAACCAATGCCATCAATGCCGATAGCAGCAAAATTAAAAATGTTTTATCATTTTGTCTAAAAGCTTCAATAAACGAGTTGCTTCCACCAAAAAGATGATAATTACCTGCATACAATATTCC
>Ga0209641_10003341_pt1 | contig 13464 bp, 15 predicted proteins | sample RifCSP16_1_FD_184022 | JGI IMG/M metagenome (GOLD analysis project Ga0209641, IMG submission 184022) | Soil microbial communities from Rifle, Colorado - Rifle CSP2_sed 16_1 (SPAdes) (version 2) | ecosystem: Environmental > Terrestrial > Deep subsurface > Rock core/Sediment | place: Rifle...
GAGCCTCTGCCAAATCTCCCTGTGATCAAAGACCTGATCGTGGACTGGGAGCCCTTCTTCGAACATTACAGGAAAATAAAGCCATGGCTCAATGACGACGAACATTCAGAGAAGGAAAAATTGATGACCCAGTCGGATGTCAGAAAAGTTGATAGTTTCGCAGCCTGTATCCTGTGCTGCATCTGCTACGGAGCCTGCCCAGTCGCTGCCAGGGATAAGGATTTTCTCGGTCCTGCTGCTTTGGCGAAAGCGTGGCGCTTTTACGCAGACACCAGGAATAAGAATGCTGAAGAGATATTGAGTAGAGTGGACACGGTGAATGGCGTATGGAAATGTGATGAGGTCTACCGGTGTGTCGAGGTCTGCCCCAAGAAAGTCCCTCCCACAAACGCGATCACAGGTTTCATGCGAAGGATAATTATGCATAGAATCAAAATGATATTCAGGTGAATATGGAAAAGGAAAGAGCATACGGAACAGGGATGTGGGCATGGCTTCTGCAGCGCATCACAGGGTTCCTGCTCGTGATCTACCTGTTCATCCATGTATGGTGGGTGCATTTCCCTGGAGTGAGGACGCCTTTTGATTTTATCATAAACACGCTTTTTCTCCCCAGCAGGATCGCATTACTTATCCTGCTGCTGCTTGTGATCCCCCATGCTCTGAACGGGTTTCGCGTGTTCGCCATAGATTTCGGGATAAACGAGAGAGGTCAGAAAATACTGTTCTGGGTACTTTTGCTTTTCGGGATCATCGTGGTGGGTTTTGCGTATTTCAGCAGGTTTTCCTCCTGACAATTAATATATATATCCCCTGAAAACATTAATTGCACAGATGCCAAATCCTCAAATCAATGACGGGATATCGACATTAATAAAACATAGATGGAAGATCTTGCTGGCAGCCGTCATATTTCTGATCGCTGTCACGTTCATATACGTCATACTGCCTCTGCTTGACGGCATAATAATGGGAGTGGTGCTTGCCTATGTCGCAAGACCTCTTAAGCACTTTATAGACAGGTACTCTCAGAAGGTATCTCCCTATATCGCAACTCTGGCAATCGTTCTTCCGATTTTTTTGATCATCGGGTTCGGGCTTATTGAGATGTTCCACAATGTCCTCTGGGCTGTCAGGAACCAGGAATACGTTGCAAATTTACTGCTGAAGCTTGTAGAGAGTCTTAACCTTCCTGATTTCGCGCGCGACAGGACCAGAGATATTATCCTGAATTTCACCTCTTACCTTTTACCTCTGATAAAGCAGTATCTGAATATTTCGATCCTGGTCGAGACGGGGAGAACGCTCGCAATGCTTCTCATAAACATCATGCTTGCAGTGCTTCTCTGCTTCTACCTGCTTGTTGATGGAGGGCGTCTTATTGATATGGTGATAGATATCATACCAGGTGAAATCGAGGACTTCTCCCGCAGTTTTATCATTCATTTCGATGGAATACTTGCTGCGATATTCATAGGCAATACATACAGTGCGATCGCAGTTGGCATTCTGTCGCTGATCGTTTTCTGGGCATTCGGCTTCACAAGCGTGCTTGCGCTCTCCGCCCTCATGCTCATTGCTGCCATAGTTCCGATGTTCACAGGATGGATGGTCGTAGTTCCGATGGCGATCTATAGATATTTTGAGCAGGGCAGCGAGAGCGCCGTCATTTTCTTTCTGGTCGCTCTGTTTGTTGTGATAATCCCGCCAGAGCTTTTGATCAGACCCTATATCATCAATACGAAATCGAACATACACCCGATGCTGATCATAATTGCTTTTATCGGCGGAGGGCTTGTGGGCGGGATCGCGGGCTTCTTTATAGCGCCGATACTGCTCGGAGCAATAATCGCTGCATACAGGGCTTCTGCTGAAACGAGAAGAAAAGAGATCTTGAAAAAAAAGATGGGCTCTGCATGAGCAAAGCCTTTTATTCGTCCAGAATCGCTTCAGCCTCTTCCCTGTATGCGTTCATCACATAAGGTATGCCTGAGATCTTTGAGGCTTCCTCTGTGAGAGCCATGACTTCCTTTCGCGAGATCTCTCTTATCCTGAACCTGCGGGCGCCTGCCATGAGCTGCTGCAGTCCTATCCTGAACTTCTGTGCGTATGTGTAGATGCCAAGCGCTCCAAGCGGGAGGTGTTTCATGTCGTCGCCGAATTTCTGTGCCAGCTCTTCATAGCACACAAAGATCTCCTCAGGACGCGTGCCGAACTCTGAAACTGTCTTTGGGAGATCGTTCTCCTTTATCCATTTGCCGATGTTCTTGCCCACAAAGCCGGGTATCATCAGAGCCCTTCCCATGCATACTGCTTTCACATACGGAGAGCCCATTGCAATAGCTTTGAACGCACCGTCCTCGCTTGAGAACCCGCCTGCCATGGCAATGTCAGGGATCCTCATGCCTTTTTTGCTCAGCCTTTCAGCGAACTCGTAGACAAGGGATTCGAGGTAGAAGGTCGGTATGCCCCATTCTTCCATCATTGGCCACGGGCTCATGCCTGTTCCGCCGGGCGCACCGTCGAACGTGAGCAGGTCGATCTTTGCCTCTGATGAATATTTCACTGCCATTGCGACCTCGGTCATGGAATAAGCACCTGTCTTCAACGTCACTCGCCTGAATCCCATGTCGCGCAGTCGGTCAACCTCTGCCAGGAAACCTTCTTTTGTGACAAAGCCAAGTCTTGAATGCCGCTCGAACTCCTTTATTGCAGTGTCATTATACGCAGCCGCTATAGCAGGGTTATCGGGATCAGGTGTAACGATGTATCCTCTTTTCTTGAGCTCGATCGCGCGCTCTATTGTGTTGACCTTTATCTCGCCTCCGATGCATTTCGCACCCTGTCCCCACTTGAGTTCAATGGTGTCGAGTTCGTGCTTTGAAGAGACATATTCTGCCACGCCGAGCCTTGTGTCCTCCACGTTCATCTGCACAAGGATCTCGCCATAACCTTCATGATACTTTTTATAAGTGGTGATCCTGCGGTCCATCTCTGGCGACGCCTTGATCTTTTTATTGCTGTCAAGCACAAGTCCAGGGTCTATGCCGCATACGTTCTCTCCGCATACAAGCGTGATCCCTGCTATTGCAGCACCTGCTGCAAAGTGCTCCCAGTTCTTTCTTGCGATATCTGTCGACCCAAGAGCGCCAGTGAAAATCGGAACTTTCATGCGCACCTTCTTATCCCATCCATATTCCGTCTCAGTGTCCACCCTCGGGAAGATCGCCGTATCAGGGCCGGGATCTACTCCCTCAGGCAGTCCGAAAGCACCCACTGCATAGCCCTGGATATTCAAATGGGAATAATCCACTGGGTAGTTTTTGTCCGCGCCAGCGGTTATCGTACCGAAAGGTCCTGGATATATCACTTCTCTTCCTCTGAATGAGGATTTGAAGATCTCACAGTTCCCCCGGCATCCATCCAGGCATCGAGTGCATATCCCTGACATCGGAGATACACTCTTTGAGCGATTAAAGGTCTGCGTCGCTTCATTCGCATTTGGTTGTCTAAGATTCATTTTTGTTCACCTTAGTTACATTATTGAAGTTCTTTGCATGACCACCTCTAAACGATAGAATAAACTCTCTGCTCTCAAGTTGGGTCATGGTAGGAAGCGGAAGGTAGTTTCCCGTATAAAAATATTGTGATTCATGATGTCTGGAAAGACTGATAATGTGGGAACGTTTTGAGATAATTAAATTCTATGGAGGATTCAAACTGAGAAGCAAAATTACAATAAAAAATGTATCAGACCTTCCAATAAATTTTGATTATCAATACGGCCTGGCTTCCATGCTTTACTTCAAACTTGCTGGATCAGATGTCAGGCTGGCGAATGAGACCCATGCGCATCAGGGATTCAAGTTCTATACTTTTTCCAATCTTATACTGATGAACAGAAAAAAAAGCACATCGTGTCTATACTTTGAGAAAGCTTTTTTTATGATAGCTTCCCCTGATGATAGATTCATCAAGAGTTTTGCCGAGGGTCTTCTCCAGCAACCTGAATTCTATTTAGATGGACCAGAGGGCAGAGCAAATTTCGTAATTGAGCGCATGGAAATACTGAAAGAACCATCTTTAGGGGACGAATGCTGGTTCAATACCCTGTCCCCAATCTATGTCAAGACAATGCGCAAAGATAATGAAGGTTTGAAAGAGTTCGATCTCTATCCTACTGAGCCGAAGTTCTACGAGAACCTCCACAGAAATCTGGTCGAACGCTTCACTAAATTTTATAATAAAGAACCAGTGGATCATTTCGATGTGATTGAAACCGCCAACATCAAACCAAAGCGTATCAAGATAGCTGACGGTTTCCGGCGATGCAACCTGATGAACCTTCGAATCCAGGCAAGCCCTGAACTATTAAAATTTGCTTATGATGCAGGTCTTGGCGAGAAGAATGCTATGGGGTTCGGGTGTGTGGATGCAGTGGAAAAAACAACCAACTCAAAACGAACTTAAACGAACTCAGAGTTAATATTGAGTTCGTATCAGTTCGCTGTTTAACGGAAAGCTGGCAGAAAATAGTTTCACCTCGCTCTGAGAAGATTTATTATGCTTGAGATTCTTTGATGTATGGATGCTCATGAAAGCAAATAAACGGGGAAAAACGGTGGGCACAAAAATGCTGGCTGAGGGGTACGAGGAACTGAAGATGAGCCCTGAGGATATAGCCAGCATTTGTCCAGATGCGATGAGGTATCAATGCTGTTGATGGATATCACTTTCGACAGCTACTGGAAAAAAGTGCTGGAGTACGGCATAGAGCATTTTGATGATGAAAGGCTTGCGAAAGAGAGTTATCTCCGGGGCGTAACTTCGATGCTGGGGCTTCTGGTAAGCCAGGGGATGCCGCCGGAGTTCCTGGATGAACTGGCGGAGGGGATAAGGGGGGCGAAGAGGGGGATGGGGAAGTGAATAAAACTATATTTGTTTTAATGAGTATAAACTGGATAATATAATGAGAAAAGAGATTGACTACTGGTATGAACAGGCAAAAGCTGATTTGAAAAGTGCAACAGATTTATTGAAAACGGAAAACTTTTACGCTTCAGTTTTCTTTTCTCAACAGACCGCTGAGAAATCACTCAAGTCTCTTTATATTAAAGAGAAAAGGACGAGCGTTAAAACCCATAATCTCGTTTATCTTGCACGGGAACTCAATGCTCCTCAAAACATCATAAATGATTGTGCCGAATTGACACCTGATTATATTACCACACGCTACCCTGATGCTGCTACCGGCGCCCCTTTTGAGAGTTATACCAGAGAAAGCGCTGAAAGGCACCTTATGATGGCAGAGGAGGTGCGTAAATGGGTGGAAATAATGTTATTGATGAAATAGAAAAATTTGTGAAGCGGGTAAAAAAGATTATCCGCATTGAGAAGGTAATAGTCTTCGGATCAAGGGCAAGAGAGGATTATCTTGCAGATAGCGATGTAGATTTAATTATCGTTTCACGGGACTTCGAAGGAGTTCCATTTTACGAAAGAATGGATAAGCTGATCCTCCTGTGGGAAAGCCCGCTTGATCTTGAAGCCCTGTGTTACACGCCAGAGGAATTCAAGATGAAAAAGGAGGAGATCTGCATTGTAAAGCAGGCTGTGGAAGAAGGGATGGTGATAGTAGGGTGAGAAAGGAAACTGAAAACTGGTGGAAACAGGCAAACAGAGATCTTGAGAGTGCAAAGAGGATCATGGAACTCGGAGAGTATCACGTTTGTGCCTTCCTATCCCAGCAGGCTGTGGAAAAAGCATTGAAAGCGCTTTTGATAGACAGAACAGGTAACTTTCCCAGAATACATGATGTTGTTGAACTTTCAAGACGCGTTAAAGCGCCTTCGAAAATAACAGAATTATGCGCCACGATAAATCCAGCCTATACATCCACGCGCTATCCTGACGTGGCTTCGGATTTTGATAAAGTTGAAGTGGAGGAGATAGTGATATCGGCTGAGGAGATACTGGAATGGATAAAGAAAGAATTGAAATTGTAGGAAAACTCAGAGAATTCATAAAAAAACATACAGTTGAGAGGGCAATCCTTTTTGGTTCTTTTGCACGAGGAGAAGCGCGGGAAGATAGCGATATTGACTTAATTCTGGTTAGCAAAGAATTCGAAGGGAAAAGTGCATTGAAAAGACCTGTGCCGTTCTATATAGATTGGCACCTGGGGTATCCGGTTGATTTTTTGTGCTATACCCCAAAAGAATTCAATGATCTCAGGAAGCAGGTCAGCATTGTAAGCCAGGCTCTGAAGGAAGGAATAGAGATCGTATGATGAAGGAAACTATATTTGTGTATGAAATAGATAGATTTATGAAACGGGTAAAAAAGATTATCAGCGTTGAGAAGGTAATAGTCTTTGGGTCCAGGGCAAGAGGGGATTATCTTGCAGATAGCGATGTAGATCTAATTATCGTATCACGGGACTTCGAAGGAGTTCCATTTTATGAAAGAATGGATAAGCTGATCCTCCTGTGGGAAAGCCCGCTTGATCTTGATGTCCTGTGTTATACGCCAGAGGAATTCAAGATGAAAAAGGAGGAGATCTGCATTGTAAAGCAGGCTGTGGAAGAAGGCGTGGAGATAGCGGGGTGATGAAAGTGGAACAATTGCAGGAGCAGGGCATGGAGCTTTTCCATCATGAAAGGCTTGCGAAAGGTGAATTTTTATGAAAAAAGGGGAAACAAACAATAAAACAAAGGCAACAGTCAAATGCACGATATGCCGCCTGCCCATGGACTGCCCTGAATCACTGCTCCTGGCTGACCAGCATTTCTGCCCAAAGTGTTCTCGTCTTATGGATGAAGGATATGAATTCAAAGATTTTATGAGAGACCCGGATATTTCAGCGCAGCATTATGGTTACTCCCACGAGGTGGCTCAAGAGATGGCAGAGGTAATGTTCCAGGATCACTGGAAGAAAGTGAAGGAGCCAGGCAAAGAGAACGAGGCTCTTGCAAAGGAGTTCTTTTACCATGGCGCGACCCAGGCACTTGGATTTTTGATAAGTGCGGGAATGCCGCCGTGGTTTTTGGATAATCTGGAGAAGCAGATAAGGGTGGTGAAGGAGATCAGGAGGGGGAGGGGAAGTGATGGAAATTGTAATACCTGCGCTTAATGATGTGTGGATGGATAATGGTGTTGAGACACTCTATAGACTTTTGAAAGAGGCGCAGAATAGTAGTTTTATTGTAAAGATTGATAATAATTCTCTGATAATTACCGTGTCAGATTACGATAAATTCAAAGAATCTGTTGGTATTGCAGTAAAGAACAGAAGGTCAAATTTATTTGTTATAGATGAAGATAAAAAGCTAGGTGAAAAGAAGGAGGTAAAGAAGGATTATATCCTTATCCAAGAAGGAAAGAAGGTTGGAGGAAAAGTAGCCTTTAAAGAGGAATTGTATAACGAAAAAACCACTGCTGATACTGTTAATAGGATATTTGATTTGATTGCAGAAAAAGGCGAACGCAGGTGTGTTGTCTGCGGAAGACAGTTTTCCAAATCCATGAAAAAACTTCAGCAAGCAGCCTATCCATTTGTCACAAAGATTAAAAGCCTTAGTGGTGTAAGAAGTTACAAGGACGGTGAGGTTTATTCTTTTAAAGAATACTTTGAGGACTTTTGCCCTACCTGTTATCTAATAGGAATCGCCGAGTGGTTAGACGATGGAATAATTTATCGCACAGTCCCTGGCGAAAAGTCAACATTGTTTTTACCTCGGTTTAATAAATTAGACGAGCTAATAAAATTCAAAAATACATACCGTTCACTCTTAAATAAAAATGATAGATATAGGAATATACGAGTTAAAATAGGTAGCGAAGAAACAGAAAATACATCTGGTTCTTTTAGCACTTTGCTTTGCTTCTATGAGAAATTTTTCTTTAGTGTTGACAAAAAAGATTTAATCGGAAAATCATGGGCTATGATGGAAGTGCCATTTGGCGCCGTCAAAAATATTAAGCTTAATGTTATCGACCTTACGGAGTCAGTTTTGCGAGTTATCAAAGAACTTTCTGAAGATAAAATAAGCATCTATAAAGGAATAATCACAGAGATGTTCTTCTTTTACGACAATCCGAAAGTCGCTCCTGTTGATTGGGACTTAACAAATGAGATAAGGGAGAATATCTCAGAGGCAATCCTTGAAGATGATTTCCGCTCGTTTGCAATAAACCTTCTTCCAAGGAAGGGCGGTCATGTAGGCTATTCTAAAGATACCAGACAAAATATAGAAGATTTAATATATGCATGGAGGTTGAAAAATATGGGACTGGATGAAGAACAGTTAAAAACTATTAAGTCCGCTGGTAGAACAATTGCAGCGGCTTCTAAAGACCATCGAAGCCTTTTATATAAGTTGGATAAAGCGAAAGATAAAACGGCTTTGTTAGATGCACTGCGGCAGGTAAGTCGAAGAATTGCAGGATTGAAAGTAGAAGAGAAAGAAAAATATAAGGGATTTATTTATCCCCTTGCTCTCGAGGATATTGTTTCATTATTAGAAAAGCATGAATCTAATAACAGGTTTATTGAGGATATTAAAAATACTTTGGTAATCTTCTCATGTGTTGAATTTTCAAGACTAGAATATATTGGAGAAAGAAAGGAAGGTGATTAAATGAGTGAATTGAAAGGACTAAATGTTGTGTGGCTTTCAGAAACAGACCTGACAAATCTGAATGCTGGAGAAGGTGAGAGTAACTTCATAGACGTAAAGAAGTTCAAAAAAGACGGTGTTGAGTACCCCTATGTAAGCGGACAGGCAATGAGGTTTTACCTCAAAGAGGCGATGAGAAGGAGCTTAGAAGATAAGGAGTATATGTGCATCCCTGATGATCAAGGAGAAACATGTGGGGAAATAAAGAGATGTTTAATGTGCGATCTTTTTGGTTTCATGACAACCGAAAAAGGAAAAGGCGCTAAAACAAGGGTTTCTCCAGTGAAGGTTTCACCAGCAGTAGGGTTGCTGCCTTTTGATGAGAATGCAGCAAGTGGCGGCACAGATTTTCTTACAAGGCGGCATAGAGTTTCTGAAGGTAAAAAGATGGAAGGTGACATTGTTAATGTTGAGATTGGCACAAATATCTACAAAGGTGGGATTTCTATTGATATGGTGCGCGTTGGTGGTGATGAAAAAGTAGACGAAGATAAAAGAACTGTCTCTATAGAAAACTTTGTGGATATCTCTGAGAAAAAGAAGCGAGTAAAGAAAACGCTTGAAGCGCTTAGATATCTCGCTGATTATTCAAAGCAGGCACGACTTCTAACAGATTTTACACCGGATGTAATCGCTATTTCGTTACAGAATAAATACTCTCATAGACTCCAGAAACTTTTTGAACTTAATAATGAGAGAGAACTGAACATCCAACGGTTGAATGAGATAATAGACGACGTTTCAAACTACAGCGATAAAATACTATTTGGCATGGTTTCAGGCGTAGTTAAAAACGAGGCTGAAGTGAAAAAAGCTGTTGAAGCAAAAGGCATCAAAGTAAAAACACCAAGCGATGTTTTCAACGAGGCAACAAATCTGGTGAAATGATGCTTGGATTTAAATTCAGGCTCGATGGACTGTATTTCACCACTTTTAGAAAACCTACATCGACGAGCCTTATAATGAGCTATTCGATTCCTCCTTACACTACTATTAGAGGACTTATATCTAATGCTCTGGGTCTAAAAAGAGATGACCTCTCAGTTCAGGATTGGATAAAGATAGGTTTAAAACCAAACAGCTTTTCAAATAGATCAAGAGAAATGGCAAAGATGTTGAAACTCAAAGGCACTGGTGAAACGCACCAGAAGATTTTCCCCTCATCACCAATGTTTAAAGAATTCCTAGTTTCACCATCTTATGAAATATACATAGCAGGAGAAGACGACAAAATTAGTCGCATTTACAATGCCTTGCTTCAGCCAGCCAGACCACTTTACATCGGGGCCTCGGATGACCTCGCGGATATCGAACCCTCGATGCCTATTGAAATCAAAGAAGTTAGCGTGAAAGAAATCTCTGGAGTAATCGAAGGCGTTCATGAAAAATGCTTAGTGGAAAATATCCCATACAAATTCATTAAAAAAGGCAAAGATTTTTCACTGGAATCCAAGACTGTATCTATACCGCAAAATGGCACAATACTTCTAAAGGAAGAAATTGTATGTTGGAGATTTGATGGAGATAACATATGGCTGGGGTGAGAAAATCTAAAGTTAGGAAAAAGGTTTCTAAGATCATTCCCCCAAAAGAAATTTGCACTTTTAAAGAGTTTTTGGGAGATATTGATGTAAGTTATGATGATGAAAAGGAATGGAATGATGGCAGCTGTACTTTTTTGATTGCAAATTTAGAAGAGGAACAGATTACTATTTTAGAAGATGTAGGGCTTCATAAGTTAGGATATGACTTATTCTACTCCGAAACTGACAAAATAAATGTAAATGAGAAACTACGATATATAAAGCCCTTTTTTATGAAAGAAGAAAAGACCAAGTGGGATGAGATAATTGGCAAAATAATCGAAATTGAGAGAAAATACTCAAGCGAAGGTGGAACGTGCCCTTTTGTTCCTTCAATTTTTCAACTCCATATAGTCGCCAAATGGAGTGGCAATATCACTACAAATACAACAGAGTTCAAAGATTTTGTCACGGATTTGAATAGCTTTTTAGTTGAAAGTCTAAAAGATAACCTTGACAATAAATATAAAGGGCATTATTTTTGGCAAACTATTACCGCATTGAGACATGGCTATTCGCATGATACAACAAAATGGAGAGAAGAGAATAAAATGAAAATTGCTCAGAATACTATGAAATTTTTTCAAGATGTTATTGGAAAAGGGCAACCTAATACATCAGTTGGTTTTGTCACATGTCAGTTTAAGTTGTTAGAGCTTTGTTCAGATTTTTTAGATTCTCTTAGAGGATAAAATGGAACGTTTTGCCAAACTTCAATGTACTTGTAATAAATGTAACTTTATAGTAAGTACCTTTATGAAAAAGTGTCCCATATGCCATATTGATTTAACTTGGGAAACAAATAATAAATATTTCCAAACTCTGCATGGTCATACAATCGACTCGGTCAAGATTCTCAGGGCATACATAGAAACAAACTTTGACGTAATCGAGCAATTCTGTGACCGATGGCAGTTGAATAGAGAATCCTTCTTGAAAAGCTTGTTTATCACAGTTTATCTACATGATATTGGAAAATTAACCACGCAATTTCAAGAAAATATCAGAAACGGAAGGTCTTCTCAGAAGTATCCACATGCTTTTTATAGTCAGTTTATTTTAAATGAGATTGATTTTTCAAATTTACTTGATGTGCCCATTGAAAAGGCAGCAATATTGGGCCATCATACCCAGCTATACTCCCAGTTGTACGCTGGAGATGAAGGATTTGATAACCCTTCATTTCTTGAAAAGGACATAAATGCTTTTGTTAGAAACTCAAAAGACATTTATATCGAACTTGGTTTCGATAAGTGGTTTTTATTTGATGGATTAGACATTAATTCATTGCCTGAGTCAAGAAAATTCTGGGGGATATTGAGGGATTATCGTAACGACTTGATTACTGAGACTTCTTCATTCGATGATAAAGAAAAGTTGAAATCTATTTTCTGTTATATATTCTCCATCCTTGAAACCTGTGACGACTATTCGAGTGCCGAGTTTTCAGAGTTTATAAGTGAATACAGCAGTAATGATAGCGTATTTGATTCAGTTATGAAAGAACCGACCAAGTATGTTCCATGGCTTTATGTTGATAACCCATATGAGAAAATTCTAGGCGAAAACAGTCCCTACGATTATCAGAAAGATGAGCCAGAAAAACTCTGTGGAGATGTTCCATTTTATGGCTTACTTTTTGCTCCATGCGGCAGGGGAAAAACAGAGACCGCCCTTATCTGGGCTTTAAAAGCCATGAGAAAATACAAAAGGAATAAAATTGTTTTTGCCATGCCTACTCAGATTACCAGCAATGCAATGTGGGAAAGATTTTGTAGATTATTTGATAAGTACTTATTTAGTTTAGATTTAAAATATGATAAGTTTCTTCAATTGGGGGCGATTGATAGTAACTTAATAATACAATTTGAGAATAACAAACATTCTTTATCTAGTAAAGCGATTGTTTTAAAACTTGATGAGAAAAAGTGGAAGATTTCTGATGGTGCTTTAGAATATATTCTAAAAGAGGAAGATTCAGGGTTAAGTATTTATGAATCGGGGAAAAAATATGTTGGGTTATTTCATGGAAAGAGCTTCATAAAGTTAAAAGGGGAAAAAAAGAGAGAAAAAGAAGACGATGAAGACTTAACCACCGAAGATTTAGATGAAGTCAAAGGAGAAACTTTCAAAGGTAACGTATTTTTTAAACCTATTACTGTTACAACGATTGACCATTTGATATATTCTTTTATTCATGGATTCTCACAGGCTGATTTCACCTTAGGTAATCTCCAGAATGCGGTTATAGTATTCGATGAAGTGCACTATTATGAAAAGAACCTCGATGATCAAAATAAATCGACCTTAGATCATCTTGCAACTTTACTCCAGATTTTAAAAGAAATGAAAATACCAAATCTGCTAATGTCAGGTACTTTACCTGATTTCTTTGTAAAGGAAGTAAAACAAATAAATTCAGACTATGAGGGACCGTATACCGATAATGATGGTTTATTTTTTGAACCTTTCAAACTCAACATATCTAAGGAAAAGTTAGTGACAAAAGAGGCAATAAACAAGGAAATTATTGACGAGATTATTGAAAATTATAATAAAGGTTTAGTACAGTTCATCATACTGAATACCATTGAAAGAAGTAAATCTATTTATGATGCTTTAATCACCAATTTACCCCAGTCAGAAGAGCATGAAAAGATAATCCTTCATCATTCACAGTTCACTTATCAAGACCGTGCAGATAAAGAACGAGACATCTTACAGAAACTAAATAAAGAAAAATTACGACCATTTATTCTTGTTGCCACACAGGTTATTGAAATAAGTCTTGATATTTCATGCGATATAATGTATACAGAGCTGGCGCCCGGAGATGCCCTTGGACAACGAGGTGGCAGACTTAACAGAAAAGGACAGACATGGATTTCAAACGACTTTGAACATGCAATGAAGATTTTTATGCCCGAAGAACTTGATAAGGACAAACCAAAGAAAAGACCTTATGATTTGGATCTCCTTAAAAAGACACTGAAAGTTATTGAAGATGGACCATGTTCGTACTTCAAGTTGAAAAAATTATGTGATGAAGTATATTCGGCTTATAGACTAATCACACCGACATCTTTACGAAATGTCTTCAACGAATGTTGCATCTTTGGTTATTCACCCAAAAATATAAACTTTGGAGACGAAGAAAAAGGTAGATTAATCCAAATCCGAAGCGATGAAGTTCAGAAATTCGA
>Ga0209641_10003342_pt1 | contig 13463 bp, 16 predicted proteins | sample RifCSP16_1_FD_184022 | JGI IMG/M metagenome (GOLD analysis project Ga0209641, IMG submission 184022) | Soil microbial communities from Rifle, Colorado - Rifle CSP2_sed 16_1 (SPAdes) (version 2) | ecosystem: Environmental > Terrestrial > Deep subsurface > Rock core/Sediment | place: Rifle...
AGAAGTTTCTTCCATTTTTCATCTTTATGGCTGTAGCTGATGAATACTGCTGGCTGTGTCATGGCACTGCCTCTTTTGTGCAGATCTTCCTGCCGCGAATATTACTGGAACCTGGAATTGCGGAGCAAGCATCTGCTTCTTTGATCCCTGCCACCCGTATGATCAAACCACCTCATTTGGATTATAATGAATAAATCGCTCTCCCGCTTATTAATCTTTTCTGATCTGGATAAACTTAATACCATTCTGCGCTGATCAAGGGCAAAGAGAGAATATTATGGGCAAGAAAGCAGCAGTCATAAAAGGTGATGGAGTAGGCCCTGAGCTTGTCAATGACATGCTCAGGGTAGTTGAAGCAGCAGGTGCAGATGTCGAGTTCATTACATGCGAAGGAGGGGCACAGTGGTGGGGAGAACACGGCGGGGATTCCCTGATACCTGAAGAGACCTGGGACGTGTTATCCAGGACAGATGCGGCATTCAAGGGACCCACCACCACGCCAGGGGGTCCAGGCTCGCCAAAAAGCGTTGCCGTATCGATCCGCCAGAGGTTCAATCTCTACGCTAACGTCAGACCGATAAGATCCTTTCCCAATACCCAGAAACCGCTCGGGGATGTGGATTTCGTGTGCGTGAGAGAGGGAACTGAAGGATTGTATTTCGGAAAAGAAGTGCAGCTGACAGATGATGTCTATATCGCGATAAGGAGGATCACGCGTCCAGCATGCAGGAATGTGGCTCGTTATGCCTATGAGGAAGCGGTGCGGCGCGGATGGAAGAGCGTGGTGGCGATCCACAAGAGCAATATACTCAAACTGACATGCGGCACGTTCCTTGAGGAAGTGAAGAAAGTGGGAGAGAATTATGCAGGCATCGAACTTGAGGAATACCACATCGATAATATCGCGCAGCAGCTGATAAAGAACCCTCAGATCTTCAATCAAAAGATCCTGCTCTCCACAAATCTTTTCATGGATATCCTGAGCGAAGAGTGCTCTGCGCTCGTGGGGAGCATCGGTCTCATCTTCTCTGCCAATATCGGGGATGGCTATGCCATGTTCGAACCCGCTCACGGCTCTGCACCAAAGTATGCGGGAAAGGATAAGGTGAACCCTGTGGCTACGGTGCTCGCAGGGGCATGGATGCTGGATTACCTGGGCGAAAAGGAGAACTCAAAGATGATTTTCGAAGCTACCGAAAAAGTGATCTCTGAAGGGAAAAAAGTCACATATGATCTGGGAGGAAAAGCAAGATCAAGTGAGATGGTGGATGAGATAATCATGAAGCTTGGCTGAAATCAACATGATGTCAGAAAGATCCTCTAATCAATTATATAGTTCATCTGAACTGAAAGGGTCATTTGCGTCTCTCCTGGCATTATGGGCGTGGCAGTCTTTTCTGCAAATCCCGCCGATAGAGGCTGAAAGAATCCGCTTTCTGATATAGAGGATGTTCTCACGCCCAGTATTTTGACCTTCAGGTTCTCGGCAAGTCTTTTTGCTTTTGCATTGGCATCTTCTACTGCCTGTGCGAGCAGTTTCTCATGTATTTGCTTCTGCTTTTCTTCAGAGACAGAGAACGATATACCGCCTATCTCATTGGCGCCAGATGCCACGGATCCGTCAATGATGTTGCTTAGGTTTTCAAGCATCCTGGTTGTGATCTGCACATTATTTGAAGCCAGAATAGCCTGTGATCTCAGATAGATCTTCTTTAGGGCTGTACACAGGTTGAATTGAAATTATGGAGGTTTTGATTTCCCTGTCCTGAAGGCCCATACCTTTGAGCGAACGGATCACGTCGTTCATTATTGCTGCATTTTTATCTGCTGCTTCTTTCGCTGTACCTGCTCTCGTTACTGCCCCGATGCTCAGCGATGCGGTATCTGGCACAACTAATTCCGAAGCAGAGCCTGATACAAAAAGCGCTTTCTGCTCAGATACAGGCGATCTTTGACCCGCTAACCCGCCAAGAACGATCGCAAATAATCCTGCAGCCAGTATCATCAGAGCTATCGCAAGAATTATTGAAATCGAATACAGTCTATTGCTATTTTCCTGGGACATAATTTACCTCCATTGGAACGGTTGCATAAGGATATACTCCCTTTTTAATGCAATGCATTCATGACAGATAAAACTTATCAAGCGCAGGTTTTAAATAATAGAATCTCCCTTCATTAATAACGTAATGAGATCTCTTGATGGGATATTGATGGAGCTTCAAGATGCTCAGTGGCATAGCTTTGATGAGATCAAGAGATGTATTCTTCTGCCTTCTGATAAATTGAATGAGATTCTCTGTTTCCTGGAAAACCTGGAATTTATTGATAAAAACAAAGAGAAGCTCAGAATTACATTTCTGGGACTTAAATTTTTATGTCTATGATCTCAGTGCAATATTTCCTTGACATCCTTCAATCTCTTTAGCAACTCTCTGCCTTTCTCTGAAAGCTCATAGCATCCTTCTTCCGGATCCTTGGATTTCGATATGAAACTTTCCTCTAACAGGAAATCAAAATATCTCTGAAAGTTCCTCCAATCAAGATATGCTCTCTGCATTATCCTGGTCTTTTTTGGTTTCTTCTCTTCAACCAGTACGGTCAAAATATCTTCAACGATTTCCCATCTGCTCCTTTCTTTTCGCACTCCCATATTTTCTCGATTTTTTTGATTGACCAGAATTGCATTATGGCTCAGTCCTGCAACCATCAATGTTCTCGTATTTGAATCCACTGATAGATTGATCGAATATCCTATTGCCATTTCAATAGCATTCATAATCAGGCCTGGCATAGCAAAAATTATCTCCCCGTTAGTCACCTTAAAACCGATAAGCAGCCCTCCGATGCTCATAGCAATCGCTTCCTCTTTGCTGCATATATCTTTAAGGTCTGGAAAGACACGCCCCAAATTTGATTTCATTATTTAACACCCATAATAACTATAACTTATTATTATTTGAAGATTTCTATCGTTATGGAAAATTGCTTAATTCAGGCAAATATCAATACTCGCATTCAGGGAAGCATCATCAAGTGCGGTGAGGATGGGATGCGAGGGATGGGATTCGAACCCACGAACTCCTACGAGACCAGCCCCTCAAGCTGGCGCCTTTGACCGGTCTGGGCAACCCTCGCAAATCATAGCTTTTATAATGTATCGAGTATCCCGGCAAGCTGCTCTGCTTTTTTCTTGATGATACCCGCAGCCTCTATCGCAAGCTCTGCTGGCGTCATGGCTCCTGTTGTTTCAAATGTCATGACGAACGAGTCTGATTTATAGCTGACCGAGACTGCATTCATATCACAGGCTTCCTCGCACTGCCTGCACATCGAGCATTCAATTATATCGGTGACCTTTACTCTGCTTCCGTTCAGCTCTAAAATGTCGCGCGGACATGATTTTACACATTCTCCACAGAGGTCGCACTCTCCAAATGTCACAACTGGCATATTCTTGTATCCGCTTGCGATCCCTGCCTGCCATTTGACATGTTGCCTGCCAGTGCCAAGTCTTGCAATCGCTTCAACAACTATCTTATGCTTCTCCTTAAGTTCTACAATGGGAACCGTCGCTTCTGCAGGACGTACAGAAGGATCAGTGGATACGATATCACCAGAGTGCACGATCTTCGGACCTTCTGCACTTAAAGTCAATGAGATCTGACATACCGGACATCCCTGACCTTTGCAATTGCATTCCTCAGGGAGTGAAAAGTTGCTGGTATCAGCCATCAATGGTATAAGTCCCAATCTCAATGCGAGCTGCTCATCAAAAAGGACAGACGTATTATCATAGATATTCACATCATCAATAGCCAGAACAGGTAATTCCGATAAAATGCTCCTTCTCAGTGCATTTGCAAATGCAGAAGATACCCCTGATAAAACAAATCTGATTTTGCGTTCAGATAATTCGATTATTTCTATATCCATTCTTATACTCGCCTTCCCTTTTTGGCTTTCGTACCATCATGGGGAATTGGTGTCACATCTTCGATACGCCCGATCCTGATCCCTGCACGAGCAAAAGCACGGATAGCTGCCTGTGCTCCAGGTCCAGGGCTTCTCTGTTTGTTGCCGCCAGGGGCTCTAACTTTTATATGCACCCCTGTAAGTCCTTTATCCCTTATCTTTTCTGCGATCTGGGTCGCCATCTGCATAGCAGTGTACGGGGAACTCTCTTCTCTGGCAGCCTTTGTCACCATACCCCCGCTGATTTTTGCTATGGTTTCAGCTCCTGTCAGATCTGTGATCGTTATCAAAGTATTGTTAAATGACGAATATATATGGGCAACACCCCATTTTTCAGTTACCATTGCTAGCCTCCATCTTGATTTCAACACCTGGTTGAGCCGGCGCTTCCTTCGTTATTTCTTTGACCACCTGTGCCGGTCTTGAAGGATGCGATTCGCCTGATAGCGGTGAACCGCCATAATAGCCTAACTTCAATTCCTCATCTATGGACACGATATAACCTGGAACCGTGACTTTTCTATCACCTACAGAGATGTGCCCGTGCACAATGAACTGCCGCGCCTGTTTTATTGAATTAGCAAGCCCCTGCTTGTGCACCTGGGTCTGGAGTCTTCTGTCAAGGAACGTGGTCACATCAAGCGAAAGGATGTCATCAAGCACTGCTTCTGTTTTCAGAAGACCGTATCTCTTCAACCTGTTAATGATGTTATCTGAATCATGTTCCACACTGCCTGAAAGTTTTCCTTTTGTACTCTCAGCGAGCAGTTTTCTTGCCAGTTCTCTGTATCTCTTAAGACCGCTGTATGCTTTCCAGACCTCTTTCTTATTTCGAAGACCATATCTCTTGATGAGTTCTACTTCGCTGGCCATCCTGGCTGCCTGCCAGGGATGTTTCGGGGTTTCATACGATTTTCGATTTTTTCCAGGGTATCCCATTATTTACCAGCTCCTTTCTCTTCTTTCTTTTCACCCTCTTTGGCTGCCGCAGCTTTGGCTGCAATCGCGGCGCGTGTTACACCCACGGTTCTTCCTTTCCTGCCAGTCGACCTGGTACGCTGTCCCCGGACTTTGAGACCGCGCTCATGTCTGACACCTTTGTATGACCTGATCTTCTTCATCAGATTTATATCTTCATTAACACTCAGTAAAACATCAGTTCCGATGACATTCCTGTCATCGCCAGTCAAATAGTCGTTCTGCTTGTTCATCATCCAGTAAGGAATGATCGATTGTATGCTGTCTACAGATGATTGTAATTTTTCGATATCTGTATCATCGAGGTATCCCATGGTTGCATAAGGATTAAGACCCGCATTGACTGCCAGTATCTTTGCTATTCGTCTGCTTATGCCCTTTATTCCAGTGAGCGCGTACTGTACGCTTCTTTTTCCTTCAAGATCTGTATCTGCAATGCGTACGATATGCTTGATCTCTGGTTCTCCCTCTTTTGGTGCTGGACCTTCCTTTTTCCCCTCTTTTGGAGCACCTTTACGCTCTTTCTTTATATGCTCTTTTTCCCCTTTCCCTTCATGTTTTTTCTCTTCTTTCCTTGTTTCCTGGGGCACTTCCTTCTTTGTAACCTCTTTCTTTTCCTGTGCCGCTTCTTTTGTTACTTTTACTTCTTTTGGTTCTTCTTTTTTAGCCATCCGATTCCTCCTGTGGCTTTAGCCCCGGAACTAATCCGGCGCAGCCCTCATTGGGGCAACCCTTATACTTGTGCATAGCATTTATATTTTATGTTCATGACCCGTCTAGTATACATGGATCACAGCGCAACCACTCCGGTTGATCCTGCGGTTGCAGAAGCGATGGCTCCATATTTTTCAGAAAAATTCGGCAATCCTTCAAGCCTTTACACCATTGGAAGGGAAGCAAGAAGAGCCATTGAAGAGGCAAGGCAGAAAGTGGCAGATCTGATAGGAGCAAAAAAAGAAGAGATAATATTTACAGGCAGCGGCACCGAATCTGATAACCTGGCAATAAAAGGGCTCGCATATAAGAACAGAAAAAAAGGAGACCACATCATAACAAGTTCGATCGAGCATCATGCTGTCCTGCACACATGTAAATATCTTGAGGCACAGGGGTTCAGGGTCACCTATCTGCCGGTGAGCAATCAGGGGCTCGTAAACCCGGCTGACGTTGAAAAAGCCATCACCCCAAAAACCATTCTCATAACGATCATGCATGCCAATAACGAGATTGGCACGATACAGCCGATCGAAGGGATCGGTAAAATCGCAGGGGAAAAGAAAATCCCTTTTCATACTGATGCGGTTCAGACAGCGGGGAAAATTCAGATCAACGTGGAGACGCTTGGGGTCAATCTCCTCTCATTGAGCGCGCATAAGATATATGGACCAAAGGGCGTTGGAGCGTTGTATTTGAAGAAAGGAACCGTGGTTGAACCCCTGCTGCACGGCGGGGGGCATGAAAGGAATATTCGCTCAGGCACTGAAAATGTGCCTGGAATAGTCGGTTTCGGCAGGGCTGCAGAGCTGGCAAAGGAACGCCTAACAGAAGAGACGGGATTATCCACCCTCAGGGACTCGCTTATCAAAGGGATTCTTGAAATCAAGGATTCCTATCTGAACGGTCATCCGGAAGAGCGCCTTCCCAATAATGTGAATGTCAGGTTCAGCTATATCGAAGGAGAGTCCATGGTATTGAATCTTGATATGAAAGGAGTGGCAGCTTCAACAGGTTCTGCATGCTCCTCCACATCACTTGAACCCTCTCACGTTCTTCTGGCGATTGGTCTGAAGCCCGAAGATGCACATGGTTCTCTCAGATTGACCCTTGGACGCGGCAACACGAAGGAAGATGTGGACTATGTGGTTTCAGTACTGCCAGACATTGTGAATAAGCTTCGTATGATATCCCCGCTTGCGAGTTCAACAAATCTGTCTAAAAAAGATTGATATACTATTGAATTTATCAAAGTGATAATGGCAGATGGATACAGCGAAAAAGTAATGGAGCATTTTGCAAACCCGAGAAACGTCGGTGAGATCAAAGATGCCGACGGCATAGGCAAGGTGGGAAACCCGGTATGCGGTGACCTCATGTGGATATATATAAAGGTGAAAGACAACAGGCTCGAGGATGTAAAATTCAAAACCTTCGGGTGCGGCGCAGCGATCGCGACCAGCAGCATGGTCACTGAGATGGCAAAAGGCAAGACCATCGAAGAAGCACTCAAGATAACGAGGAATGATGTGGCAGATGCGCTTGATGGACTGCCGCCCATCAAAATGCACTGCTCAAACCTTGCTGCGGATGGACTCCATGCTGCGATAAAGGATTATCGTGAGAAATCAGGGAAAAAATGAGACCACCCTGCGAGATCGTGGTTCAAAAGATCCTTCCAGCAATCCGGGCCGAGTTGGCAAGGATTCTGATTGATGAAGGACTTCCGCAGCAGCAGGTAGCCAGTAAACTGGGATTATCCAAAGCTGCAGTTTCCCAGTATGTGAGCGCCAAGCGAGGAAAAGAGATCACTTTTTCACAGGATATAGAGGAAAGGATACAGGAGCTTGCAGAGAGCCTTGTGGAAGAACTTGCACCGAATGAAGCAGTGAGCAATCTCTGCGCTGTGTGCAGGGATATCCAGGCTTCTGGATGGCTATGCAGGGAGCATCTGCAGAAAAATGGTTCCTGCACCTATTGCCTTGAGAAATGAATGAAAATTACCTCCTGTTGACAAAACTACCTATGAATACGTACCAGTTATAAACTGCCAGGATGAAAGCAACCAGAAAAATGAACTGGGAAAGTTCGATCAGGAAAAAGCCGCTGAGCATTTCTCCGGTTGTTGTGAACCTGATCATAATCTTTATAAGGGTATTAAGGGCAAATGCTGCTCCAGCGATGGAGATATAAATCCATGTTCTCTGCATCACGACTTCATTGAGAAATAATCTTGCCTTCAGCAGATCCTTATCCACCTTGCGCATCATGAGGATTATTTGGCCGATCAGGAAAATCAAAATAAACGCTGCTCCGGCATTATATATTTCTATAAATGTTTCAATGAAATCAAGTCCATTCATTATACCATCACCTTTAGTATTACGCAGTATATTTCTAACAAGATATATATATTGTTTACTGAAAAAATGATTATTGAATCATAATGATCATGAGATATTTTCAGAGACTTTGAAAGTCTTTTATAGCCAGGGCTGGCGATTTTGCAGCTCTGATTAAAATTGCTCAAAAATTATATAACCTTTTCAAGTCTCATCCTGAATTCTTTCCTGTGCCGCTTCTCTTCATCAAGGATATGCCTCAGAACGCCAACGACTTCCTTATCAGCATCTCCCACCATCTCGATATGCTTTTTATACCTCTCGACGGCTTCTGTTTCAAGCGCGACCTGCATCTGCAGCTGTCCTCGAAGATCATCACCCCCGAAATCAAGCGTATGGTGCTCCATGCTCGGCTTTCCTCCTCTTTTCACGATCAGGTCGGCAAGCCAGTTCATGTGCCTCATCTCGTCAACACCGATCGCTTCCGTGACCCTGCTCGGGTCGCACTCAGTCATGACAAAAGCGTTCCTCACATAGACCATCGTGGCTTCTATTTCATGCACAAAATCATCGTTCAATAACCGGATTATCTCTTCGGCATTCATTTCTTCATCACATCCCGCATCATTTTAATAGAGCAGAGCTCTCCGCACATGCTGCAGGTCTCAACATTTCTGCTCCTGGCATGTATCCTGCGGGCTTTCTCGCTGTCTATGGCGAGGTTGAACTGCCTGTTCCAATCAAGTTCCTTACGCGCCAGCGCCATCTCGCGGTCATAGGCTCGCGCCCTCTCTTTTACTCCCTCTTTGGAAAGGTCTGCTGCATGAGCTGCAATGCGGGTAACGATGGTTCCTTCTTTAATATCCTCCACATCAGGGAGCGCGAGATGCTCGGAAGGGGTTGTCATGCACAGGAAATCAGCGCCATACATCCCTGCAACAGCGCCGCCGATGGCTGCTGTGATGTGGTCATATCCAGGCGCAATATCTGTAACAAGCGGTCCGAGAAGGTAAATCGGTGCATTCTCTGTGAGATGCTTCATTGCTGTCACAGATAATCCCACTTCGTCCAGAGGCACGTGCCCCGGCCCTTCGACAATGGTCTGAACACCTTTTGCACGCGCTCTTTTCACGAGCTCCCCGAGCTGGATGAATTCCTCGAACTTGGCTCTGTCCGAGGCATCGTTTATACAGCCGGGGCGCATCCCGTCGCCAAGGCTCAGGGTCAGATCGTACTCTCTTGCGATCTCGAGCAGATAGTCAAACTCTGAATAGAACGGGTTCTCCTCATAGTTATGCTTCATCCACGCAAGTGTGAAAGCGCCCCCTCTGCTCACCACATCGAGTATCCTGTCGCTGTTCTTCAGGCGCCTGAAGGACTCATGGTTCACGCCTGCATGTATGGTAACAAAATCTATTCCATCTTCCGCATGCTTTCTTACGGCATTGAACATGTCATCAGACGTCATATTCGTCACGCCGTTTCCTGCTGCCTGATAGATCGGGACAGAGCCAACAGGAACCTTCACCGCTTCCATAATTCGTCTGCGTACCTGATCAAGGTCGCCCCCTGTGGATAGATCCATGATCGTATCTGCGCCGTATCGTTCCGCTGTGACCGCTTTTTGTATTTCGGTCTCGATATCAACATAGTCCTTTGATGTTCCCACGTTGGCATTGATCTTGGTTCGCATCATCCTTCCGATCCCGATAGATTCGGACCTGCTGTTGATGTTTTTCGGGATGACAATCGCTCCCTCAGAAAGTAACTTCCGTACGGTCTCTGCGTTGACCCCTTCTTTTGAAGCAACCTTTTTTATCTCAGCTGTAACAATGCCCGAATTTGCCTTTTCCTTCAGCGTTGTCATTTCTTCCTCGAGCCGAACATTTTCTTATAAAGACTCACACCGTTTTTTTCTTTCGATCTTTTCTTTTCTTCTTTGATCGGCTCCTCGACCTCCTGCTGCTGCAGAGGTTCCTTTTTTTCCATTTCAATGATCGTTTTAGCTCTGTCCAGGATTGTTCTGGGCGCCTCCATGATGGTCTTCGGCGTTTCAGTGATCGCCCTGGATAAATCACTCAATGCCCCGGAGGTATCGTTTGATTTTGACGCCTCGGAAATGGGTGCTTTTACAACGGGTACGCTCGCTCCACCGTGCTTGCTTTTTCTTGTCCTGATATCCACAAGTATTGGGCGCTCGATATAGGTGCTGACGATCATGGCAACCCCGGGAGTGATCCTCTTGATATCGTCCACCACTTCGGAGCTGATACCTTCAAGACCTTTACTGATCGCAAGAAGATCATTCGGATTTGTCACTTTCATGATGATCTGGGTATTGCACTGCGAGAGGATATTCTTATCAACCCGTGCCGGACGCTGTGAAATCACCATCAGACCGAGCCCGAATTTCCTGCCCTCAGAGGCTATTGTTCTGAGAATGTCAGAGCTCACCGTACCACCGAACCCTTTTTCTGGACAGAAATTATGAGCCTCTTCAATCACGAGCATGAGAGGCGGGACTGTGTTGAGCTTTCGCGCTTCAAAAAGATCGCTGCACAGTTTGGCCACTATCATTGCCTGAAGGTCTGGATTCACGCCTTTCATATCAATAATAGATGCCCTTCCTTCCCTGATCAGTTCGTTTATGCCAGTGGCTTTATCAGATAATATCCCGGTTTCCTTCAGCGCCTCAAGCTTGTTGATGACGTTCCATTTCACTTTGCTCTTGTTCTGCCCTACTTCAAAAATGATATCGTTAATTGTATATGTTGATTTTTCAGATTTGAGCTTTGAGACCGCTTCGAACAGTATCCCTGTCTCGTTCTGAGACCGCTCTTCTGAAAAAAACTGTGCAAAATCCTTTATCCCGAGGTTGATCCCGTTCATCCTGAAAAGACTGTCCGCAGTAGGGTTGAGCACCTTGTTCGCAGGCGTATAGACCGTGATCTGGGAAGCATAACCTTTAGGAGTGATGTCGTACCGTTCAAAGTTCGCAGTTCTGTCATCGTTCGGGAACTTTAGCGTGGCGTACTCACCGTGCGGGTCTATGATAAGGAGCGGAACGCCTTTTTCGAGGAGTTCCTCAAGGATGACACCCGATGAGTATGATTTTCCTGCTCCGGTCTTGGCAAGGATGCTGCAGTGCTTCTGCACAAGGTTGTTTGCATCAAGATTAACATGGATGTTCTGTCCTTCCAGAAGCCCTATGTAAACATCCCCGCGCATCAGTCCAAGCGTCTGTTTTATGAGAACCTCATCTGCCTTGAAGACTTTATCTCCCGGGCTGAATGGTGATTTCGGGACGCGCAGCGCTCCATTTTTTTCTCTCACGCCTATGACATTGGCTTCTGCAATGATCTGTTCGTTCAGATCTCCCACTTTGACAGATCCCTCAGCCACATCCACAGCTTCTTCGACAGAGAAATCTTCGCTTGAACGGGTGATCGAGTTGATCTGAGCAAGCGTCCAGCCGTCAGATTCATGCCACACCTTGACATAATCCGACCGTTTGGTGGATGCGCTGTCTGAAACTGCGAACCTGAAATTCAGGGATCCGGTTTTCCCGAATATTACGCCTATCGAATCCTTGGCCATTGACTTAAGGATTATTCCATTGATTATTATACTTTCTCCATGAGTATGTACTGATGTCGATTATCTTTGTACTGCAACGCGATGCCTGTCTATCCAGTAGCCCCAGAGGATCAGAAGCCACTGTGCCTGTCCCGTCCATGCAATTGCTGTGACGTCAGGAGGCGGTGGCCCGAACAGGTTTCCCAGGTATATCACGAGTAAAAAGACCACAAGCACCCGGAGCGCCCAGACGCCAGTACTATCAGCAGGTCCGGTCGTTCTGAGATACAATCCCACACCGATGCCGAAAATCAGGAGCTCGACCACTACTGTCCCCAGGAGAGATGACCACAGCCCGAAGCCGATAAGATACTGGCTGCCTGGATATAAAGGAAGGTCGGGACGGTGAACAATGGCGTCGAGAACCCAGTGGCTGACAACGGCTGATCCCAGAACAACTGTCCCTCGTGGATAGCGCCTGAGAAAGTGATAGACTGCGGCAAATAGCAGCGCCCAGCCCAGAACAGCAAGGAGACTGTGTGATATAGGGTAATAGATGAAATCGAGTGGTGTGACCTTCGTGATCCCTGGCACGATATTTACCCGTTCCGCATTGAGAAGAAGTAACGTGGGCCACAAAATGTCGATGAACTGAGAAGCCAGGAACATCGTACCGAGCGACGCTCCTGGCGCTGCAGCTTTAGCTCCAAATCCAACTCCGAAATGACCTATGAACATATTTATCCTCTAAACTACGATTTTTTTATTAAATTAATGCTCCAGGAAGTCCACATCACCCCGAGTATCACTATCCCGACAAGTAAGGCGACCAGAATAACTGCAATCTGCTGAAAAAGACTGAACGATGATGCGAAAAATGCCACGTAGATTATCGAAAAGATCAGCAGGCCAAAGAAAACGATTATGGAAACAATGACCCTTGATGCCACTCCGGGCGGAGTTTCTTGATCCTCAACTTGATTCATATTTCATCACCTCCTCCAATATCAGTTCAAGATTTGAGCAATGGTATGTCCTTATGTTAGAACTGATATCTGATACCTTATAAAATTTACCTGAACACTCACATCGCTGGACATCAGGTCTATACTATATTTTGTTTCAGGATAATTAGCTATCATAACATGTCAAAATACAAAAAAGGGCTTTATATCACCAGCGGCTCGGAAATCGCAATCATAGGCGGAGGACCTTCCGGAAGCCTGTTTGCCAAATTTGCGTGTGAGTATGCAAGCAGGAAAGGAATTGATGTTAATGTGACCATTTACAACAACAGGCAGTTCTCCGAAGCCGGCCCGAAGGGGTGTAAAGGCTGTGTTGGTGTGATCAACGAGCGGCTCAGCAAAAAGCTGAAACAGAATGGTATAATGCTGCCTGAAGAATTGACCATGCAGACCATAGATAGCTATTGTTTCGTTGCAAAAGGCGGCGATCTACACGTGAAAAAGAAAACCAGGTTAGACAATATCGTGACAATGTTTCGCGGAAACGGGCCCTATTGCTCACCTCTGGATGGAGGTTTTGACGGCTTTTTACTGGATCAAGCCATAAAATCAGGGGCAAGGTTAGTACAGGAGTCTGTCAGGGAAGTGATCTTTCCGAAGGACAGGGAAGATAAAATCACAATAGGATACGGTCAGGGTTTTCATAACGTGGATCTGCTGGTGGGGGCGTTTGGAGTAAGAAACCCGATAATGAAGAAATTCATGGAGGTGGGTTACCTGCCTCCTGAGACCACAAAGGCATGCCTCATAGAAATCGATTGTGGAGAACAGCATATAGAGAAATTCATTCAAAACACGATCTACATATACTCTTTCGGACTGCCGGGTATTGATTATGGGATAATGATCCCCA
>Ga0209641_10003348_pt1 | contig 13454 bp, 11 predicted proteins | sample RifCSP16_1_FD_184022 | JGI IMG/M metagenome (GOLD analysis project Ga0209641, IMG submission 184022) | Soil microbial communities from Rifle, Colorado - Rifle CSP2_sed 16_1 (SPAdes) (version 2) | ecosystem: Environmental > Terrestrial > Deep subsurface > Rock core/Sediment | place: Rifle...
GGTAAGCCTGGGGGAGCGGCGAGAAGCCGACCCGAAGCCCTTCGAGCGCGACCCCAGACGCTTCGCCGTTCCCATCTACCGCCGGCTGCTGCGCCCGCAGGTGGAGGCCCGCCTGGAGCGCCTGCAGCAGCACGCCGAGACCGTCTCCGTCAACCGGATCGAACCGGGGGGCCCCAAGGTGGGGGTGGTTACCAGCGGCATCTCCTACCAATACGTCAAGGAGGTGCTCCCCGAGGCGGGCGTGCTGCGGCTTGGCATGACCTATCCGCTGCCGGCAAACCTGCTGCGTGATTTCTGCTCGCGCTACGAGCTGGTCTACGTGGTGGAGGAGGGCGAGGCCTTCATCGAGGAGTTCATGCGCACGCTGGGCATCACCAACCTGCAGGGCAAAGAGCGCTTCGGCGTGATCGGCGAGTACTCGCCGGGGCGGCTGGCGGGCGCCCTGGGTTTGGAGGAAGTCCCCCAGCCCCTGAACGGGGAGATCAAGATCATGCCGCGCCCGCCCATGTTCTGCGTGGGCTGCGGCCACCGAACCGTATTCAGCGCCTTGCGCCAGCTCAAGGTGACCGTGGCCGGCGATATCGGCTGCTACACCATGGGCGCCCTGCCGCCCTACGAGGCCTCCCATACCACCTTCTCCATGGGCGCCAGCATCGGAACCGCCTTCGGGCTGGAACGGGCCGGCCAAGAGCGAGTGGTGGCTATCATCGGGGACTCCACCTTTGTGCATGCCGGCATCCCGGCGCTGATCGACGCGGTCTACAACGGCAGCCACCTCACCCTGGTCATCCTGGACAACTCCACCACCGGCATGACCGGCGGCCAGCCGCACCCGGCCTCCGGCAAGTCCCTCACCGGGGCCGAGGCGCCCAAGCTCAATCTGCTGGCCATGTGCGAGGCCGCCGGCGTGCGGCAGGTCCAGTTGGTCGACACCTGGGACCGCAAGGGGGTGATGGGGGCCCTGCGCACCGCGCTGGCGCATCCGGGCCCCTCGGTGGTGATCGCCCAGGGCCAATGTCAGCAGCTCCCTGAGATGAAGCACCGGGAGCTGGTTCCTTTCTATGTAGACGAGGGCCTGTGCACCCAGTGCGAGGCCTGTTTCAAGGTGTGGTGCCCGGCCATCCTGCGCAACGAGCGGGGCTTTCCCGAGATCGTCCCGGCCCAGTGCACTGCCTGCACGGTGTGCGCTCAGGTCTGTCCCACCGAAGCCATTTACCCGTTTGCCCGTGAGCCGTTGGCCAAGGTGTGAGCGACGATGGCCACCCCTGTTCGTGACGGCAAGGTATACAGCGTGCTCTTCGCCGGGGTCGGCGGGCAGGGGGTGCTGCTGGGTGCGGAAATCGCAGCTCTGGCGGCTGTGAGCGAAGGGTTTGACGTCAAGCAGACCGAGGTGCACGGTGTGTCCCAGCGCGGCGGCAGCGTGGAGACCCACGTGCGTTTCGGGGCTAAGGTGTGGTCACCCGTGGTCACCCCGGGCAAGGCCGACCTGGTGGTGGGGCTGGAGGCATTGGAGGCCCTGCGCTTCGCCCACTTCGCCAACCTGGAGCAAGGCGTCATCCTGGTCAACCAGCACGAGATCATCCCCGGATCGGTGAAGGACGCAGAGCAGGATTACCCCCACGGCTCCGTCGAACTCATGCGATCCAGAGGCTACCGGGTGCTGCCGCTGGAGGCCTCGCGCCTGGCGCGGGACCTCGGGGACGGGCGTATGGCCAACGTGGTCATGATCGGCGCCGCCTCCACCTTGCTCCCCATGTCCCACGAGGCATGGCTGGAGACTCTGCGCCGACGCATCCCCGAGCGTTTTCGCCAGCCCAACCTGCAAGCCTTCGCGGCCGGCCGGCGGGCTGCTTCCGATGCCGACTTGCCCGGGGCTCCCCCGCCCGAAAGGAGCTGATCATGGACGAGGCGTTCGGTAAGGACCTGATCTACGACTGGAACGTGAAAGCTGAGGCCCCGGATTACCCGCCCAGGGTGCTGATCACCGATGAGACCCTGCGGGACGGGCTGCAGTCGCCCTCCATCACCCATCCGCCGATCCAGGACAAGGTCTACCTGCTGTACCTGATGCGTGACCTGGGCATCGACGCCGCGGATCTGGGGCTGTGCGGCGCCGGCGAGCGTTTCCAGCAGGACGTGGTGGTGCTGGCGCGTGAGATTGCCAACCAGCACATGTCCATCCAGCCGCAGAGCGCCGCCCGCACGCTGGCGAGCGACATCCAGCCCATCATCGACGCCTCCGAGCAGGCCGGTATCGCGATTGAGGCCTGCATCTTCCTGGGCTCCAGCCCCATCCGCCAGTACGCCGAGGGCTGGGAGCTGGCAACGCTGCTCAAGCTTGCGCGGGAAGCGGTGGAGCTGGCCGTCCGGAACGGCCTGCCGGTGATGTTCGTCACCGAAGACACCACCCGGGCCCACCCCGACCACCTGCGCCAGATCTACAGCGAAGCCATGCGCGCCGGCGCCCAGCGCATCTGCGTGGCTGACACGGTCGGCCACGCCACCCCGGACGGCGTGCAGGCCTTGTTGCGGTTCATCGCCGGGCTGCGCGACGAAGTCAATCCGGAGGTGGGAATTGACTGGCACGGCCATCGCGATCGCGGCCTGGACATCATCAACACCCTGGCCGCCATCCAAGCCGGGGCAGACCGGGTTCACGCCTGCGGGCTGGGGATCGGGGAGCGGTCCGGCAACACCCCCATGGAACTGTTGCTGGTCAACCTCAGCCTGCTGGGGCTCTCCCACCGCGATCTCACCAAACTGCCGGAGTACTGCCAGGTGGTGTCACAAGCCTGCGGCGCATCGATCCCCTTCAACTACCCGGTGGTTGGTGCCGATTCCTTCCGCACCGCCACCGGCGTGCATGCAGCGGCCATCGTCAAGGCGCTCTCCAGAGAGGACCACTGGCTGGCGGACCGCGTGTACAGCGGCGTGCCGGCCGGCCTGGTGGGCCGAGAACAGCGGATCGAGATCGGCCCGATGAGCGGCGAGCACAACGTGCGCTTCTGGTTGCAGGCCCGCGGCATTGAGCCCCATTCGGTGTTCCTGGAGAAGATCCTGGCCGCCGCCAAGCGCTCCAACGCCCTGCTGGCCGAGGAGATGATCCTGCGCATGGTCAGGGTCATGCGCGAACGACTACAGGACGGCCAGGAGGTAACCGAGGCGGACCTGGAGGGGGTCGCCTCGGCGGCGGACTAGCGCCGCCGACCATCGCTCGGTCCGCCCCTGAAGGGGCAGAAAGGAGGAGGCTGTCGGGGGGCAGGCACGCGGTGAAACCTGCGCTGGGTAACACATGAGGCTCAAGACTCTAGGAGGATGAAGATGAGCACAAAGAGATTCGCTCCGTTTACGCTTCTGGCGGCCCTGGCCCTGGTGCTGGCCGCCTGCGCTCCGGCCGCGACGCCGGAGCCCACTCAGGTCCCGGCGCCTACGCAGGCGCCGGCCGCAACCGAAGCACCTGCGCCCGAGCCGACCGCGGCCGGGCCAGAGCAGGGTGACCCTTACCTGCTGGGCGCCTTCTTCTCCAGCACCGGCCCCGTCTCCTCGCTGGGGGTGCCGGAGGCCAACACCGCCACCATGGTGGTGGACCAGATTAACGCGGCCGGCGGGGTGCTCGGTCCGGACGGGAAGCTGCACCTGCTCGAGCTCAAGATGTATGACGACCAGTCCGACGCGACCATTGCCGTAGAGGTCGTCAAGAAGCTGATCGAGGAAGACCAGGTGCCGGTGATCGTGGGCGGAACCGGAAGCCCGCAGAGCATCGGCGTGATCGAGACCGTCACCACCGCCGGGACACCCTTCATCTCGGTGGCCTCGTCGTCCAAGATCGTCAACAAGGATGACGGATCTCAGAACACCTGGGTCTTCAAGACCCCGCAGCAGAACCTGCCGGTGGCCCAGGTCCAGCTGGATTGGCTGACGGCCCACGGGTTCACCAAGGTCGCCTCGCTGGGTGTGAACAATGCCTTCGGCGGGGACTCCATGGCGGCCCTGAGGACCGTGACCGCCGAGGCCGGCATCGAGATCGTTTACGAAGGGACCTTTGAGCCCGGTACGACCGACTTCAGCGCCCAGCTGACCTCCATCGCCGGCACCGACGCCGAAGCGCTGGTGGTGCATGCCACACCGGGCGAGGGCGCGCCGCTGACGGTGCAGTTCCGCGACCTGGGGCTGCAGATCCCCATCATCCATAACCACGGCATCGGCAACCGGGCCTTCATCGACACCGCGGGCGAAGCTGCCGAGGGGGTGCTCTTCCCCATCGGCAAGCTGTTGGTGGCCGAGCAACTGCCCGACAGCGATCCCCAGAAGGCGACGCTGCTGCAGTACTCGGCGGACTATAACGCCGCCTACGGTTCCGCTCCCAGCACCTTTGGCGGCCACGCTTGGGACGGCTTGATGATGGTCAAGGCCGCCTTCGAAGCCGTGGGCACCGACTCCGCGGCGATCCGGGATTACCTCGAAACCAACGTCACGAACTTCGTCGGGATCAGCGGGATCTTCAACATCAGCGCCGCGGATCACACCGGCATCGGCAAGGAGTCGCTGGTGCTGGTGGAAATCACGGGCGGAAACTGGGTCTACGTTCCGCCTTCTGACTACGCCGGAGTGCCGTAAACCAGGCTGCCGGTGTGGGTGTGCGGGGGCGTGAGCCCCCGCACACCCACGCTGCTTGGGACCCGCGATGAGTCTCACCGACCAGCTCGTCCAGTTCGTGGCCTCCGGCGTCACACAGGGCAGCATCTATGCGCTGATCGCGCTCGGCTTCGTCACCATCTATAACGTCACGGGAATCGTGAACTTCAGCCAGGGTGAGTTTGCGGTGATCGGTGGCTTCGTCGCCATCACCGTCGCCCACAAGATCAGCCTCTTCCGGGGCAATGCCCAAGTCGCCCTGGAGTGGCCGCTCCCGGTGGCCATCCTGATCGGGGTGGCAGCCGCGGTGGTGGTGGGATCGCTGCTGTACCGGTTGGGAATCCAACCTGCCCGCCAGGCCTCGACCCTCAGCCAGATCGTGGTGACCATTGGCGCCTCGATCGCGCTGCGCGGCATGATCCTGCTGGCCTGGGGCACGGATCCCTATCGGCTCACGCCCTTCACCTCCGGAGCGCCGCTGAGGCTGCTGGGGGCCGTGATCACCCGCCAGAGCCTGTGGGTCATCGCCCTGACCGGGCTGGCGGTCATCGCCCTGTACCTCTTCTTTCAATACACGTTGACCGGAAAGGCGCTGCGGGCCAGTTCGGCCAACCCCAACGCCGCTCGGCTGATGGGCATCAACACGAATCGCATGGGTCTGGTGGCCTTCGCCCTGAGCGCCGGGCTGGGCGCCGTGGGCGGCATCGTCATCGCCCCGATCACTTTCATGACCTACGATCGCGGTCTGATGCTGGCGCTGAAGGGTTTCGTAGCCATGATCACCGGTGGGCTCACCAACCCGTTCGGGGCGGTGCTGGGGGGGCTGCTCCTGGGGGTAGTGGAATCCCTGGCCGCCGGCCTGCTCTCCCCAGGATATCGGGACGCCTTCACCTTCATCGTCCTGTTCCTGGTCCTGCTGATCCGACTCGGCCGTATGCGCCGGCGCGGCGCCACGGCGGCCATGGCGGGCCTCTAGCATGAAAGCCAGCGCTCTTTCGGGCCGCGTCGCCGCGGTCGCGCTGGTGGCGACCGTGGCCCTACTTCCGCTGCTGGTTCGCAACAACTTCCAGGTCTTCATTCTGACCCTGATCGGTATTTACACCATGCTGACCGTCGGCCTGTCGCTGGTCATGGGCTACGCCGGTCAGGTCTCTCTGGGTCACGCCACTTTTTACGGCGTCGGCGCCTACGCCACCGCCCTGCTGAGCGCGCGGCTCGGCCTGCCGGGGTGGGCGGCGCTGGCCCTGGCTGCACTGCTGACCGGGCTGCTCGCCTTCGCCGTGGGCATCCCCATCTTCCGCCTGCGTGGCCACTACCTGGCCATGGCCACGCTGGGGCTCAACGTCATCTTCGTCTTGATCCTCAAGAACGAATCGGAGTTGACCGGCGGCCCCTCCGGTTTCACGAGCATCCCGCCGATGAAGCTTGCGGGAGTTGTGTTCAACAGCGACGCTGCCATGTACTACCTGGTCTGGATTGCGGCGCTGGGCGTGCTGTGGCTGTCCTTCAACATCGTCCGATCGCGGGTGGGACGGGCGCTGCGCGCCATCCATGCCAGCGAGCTGGGCGCCGAGACCCTCGGGGTAGACGCCACCGTGTTCAAACTGAAGGTGTTTGCCCTGGCCGCCGCCTACGCCGGCCTGGCAGGCGGGCTGTACGCACAGACCATTCGCTTCATCAGCCCATCCAGCTTCGACGTGCTGTTTTCGATCGAGCTGGTGACTATGAGCGCGGTGGGTGGGTTGGCCAGCGTGTGGGGTTCGATCTTCGGTGCGGCCACGGTGGTGCTGCTGGCGGAGTTCATCCGCGATCAGATGAACGCCCTGTTGGCCGGTGCCACCGGCGAGGGCGAGATCATCATCTTCGGGACCCTGCTGGTGGTGATCATGGTCTTCATGCCGGAAGGGCTGGTGGTGAGCGGCATGAAGTCGTTCCGGCGATGGCAGGGGAGGCGGCGTGCTCCAACCGGAGTTTGAGGCGCTGCCTCGGCCTGAGCTGGAAAGGCTGCAGCTCGACCGGCTGCGAGCCACCGTTGTGAGCGTTTGCGACAACAACGCCCGCTACGCAGCCCGCTTCGGCGGGCTGGGCGCAGAGGCCATTCGCAGCCTGGACGATGTGCGGCGATTCCCGCTGCTGACCAAGGAGGATCTCCGCCGCGCCTATCCCTTCGGCCTGGTCTGCGCGCCGCCCGCGACCTTCGCCCGCATCCACATGAGCTCCGGAACCACCGGTGTACCCATCATCTGCCCACATACGGCGCAGGATGTGGCCCAATGGGGCGACATCATGGCCCGCTGCCTGAGCGCGGCGGGCGTCGGCCCGGAGGACGTCATCCAGATCACCCCCTCCTTCGGGCTATTCAACGGCGGCTTTGGCTTCCACTACGGCGCCAGCCAACTGGGCACGATGATCATCCCCATCGGCCCTGGGCGTACTCAACTGCAGCTGCAGTTCATGCGCGACCTCGGCAGCACTGTGCTGGCGGCCATCGCCTCCTATCCGCTGCGCCTGATCGAGGTGGCTGCGGCCGAGGGCTTCGACTTCCGCCGCGACAGCAAGCTGCGGGTGGGCATCTTCGGGGCCGAGATCTGGAGCGACGAGCTGCGTGGACGCATCGAGCAGCAGATGGGCATCGAGACCTTCGACATCATCGGCATGACCGAGACCGCCGGGGTGGGGATGGGCATCGACTGCGCCGAGCACGACGGCATTCATATCTGGGGAGACCATTACTTGGTCGAAATCGTCGATTGGGAGACCGCCGAGCCGGTGCCGGATGGCAAGTGGGGGGAGATGGTGGTAACCACCCTGACTCGCCAAGCGCTGCCGCTCATCCGCTACCGCACCCACGACATCACCCGGGTCTTGAGTCGCGATCCGTGCCGTTGCGGGCGGACTGGTTTGCGCGTCGAACGCCTCTCCTGCCGCACCGACGACATGCTCAAGGTCAAGGGCGTCAACCTCTATCCGAGACAGATCGAGAGTCTGTTCCTCTCGCATCAGGAGGTCGGGAACGACTATCTCATCGTGATCGATCGCGTGGAAGGCGCAGATCGACTGGCGATCACCGTGGAGTCCCGCGAGCCGCGCTGGCCGGATTCGCTGGCGGCTCAGCTCTCCGATGAGTTCTACAACATGCTCGGCCTGCACGCGGAGGTGAGTATCCTGCAGCCGGGCGCGCTGCCCAGGCCCGAAGGCAAGGCGGTAAGGGTTGATGACCGGAGGCAGTGATCCTGGTACCCCTTCCCAGGCTTCCGAAGCCGTCTCCCAGGTGATGGAGCACCCATGGGTAGATGAGATGGGAGAACTCACGGAGCAGGCCATCCTGGAGGGTCGGGGGCTGCGCAAATCGTTCGGCGGGGTGATGGCCGTGGCTGCAGTGGACCTGCAGGCGTATACGGGCGAGATCGTGGCCCTCATCGGCCCCAACGGCGCCGGCAAGACCACCATGTTCAATTTGATCTCCGGCGTCCACACCTTGGACTCCGGCGAGGTCCTTTTTGACGGCCGGTCGATCCGTGGTCTGCCACCCCACCGCATTGCCACGCTGGGGCTGGTGCGCACCTTTCAGAACCTACAGGTCTTTGGCTCGATGACCGTCTTGGAGAACGTCATGGTGGGATGCCACCTGCGTTCACGGGCAGGGTTTCTGGCGGCCGCGCTGCGGCTTCGCCAGGCGACAGCCGAGGAGCACCAGATTCGAACCCGCGGGCTTGGCCTGCTGCAGCGGGTCGGCCTGGCCTCCAGGGCGGAGGATCTGGCCAGTAACTTGCCCTTCGGCCAGCAGCGCCTGCTCGAGATCGTCCGGGCGCTGGCCTCGGGGCCGAGGCTGCTCATGCTGGACGAGCCGGGCGCCGGACTCACCCAGCAGGAGAAGTCCGGGCTGGGAGATTTGATCCGGGAGATCCGCCAGGATGGGGTGACCGTGCTCATCGTTGAGCACGATGTGGACATGGTGATGGGTCTGGCGCATCGAGTGTACGTGCTCGACTACGGCCAACTCATCGCCCAGGGGACCCCGCAGCAGGTTCAGGCCGATCCGAGGGTCATTGAAGCCTATCTGGGCGCCGGCTGGGGCCAGGAGAATCCGGCGCCCGAGGCGTCGGTGGGGAGCGGTTGATGATGTTGGTGGTCCAAGATCTGTCCAGCGGCTACGGGCACATCCGCGCCCTGCACGGACTGAACGTCCAGGTGGCCCGAGAGGAGATCGTGGCCATCATCGGCCCCAACGGCGCGGGGAAATCCACCCTGCTGAACACCCTCAGCGGGCTGGTGCGGGCCTCCGCTGGGGAAGCACGATTTGAGGCCCACGACATCACCAACCTCCCCGCCCACGCCATCGTGCGGCTGGGGATCAGCCAGGTGCCGGAGCGCAGGCAGGTGTTCGGCAGCATGTCCGTTCGGGACAACCTGCTGCTGGGAGCCTACCACCGCATCCGCCGAGACCGCCGCAGTGCCATCGACCAGGATCTGGCCCGCGTGGCGGAGATCTTTCCGCTGCTCAACGATCGCCTGGGACAGCCGGCCGAGACGCTCTCCGGCGGGATGCAGCAGATGCTGGCCATTGGCCGCGGCCTGATGGCCCGCCCTAAGTTGCTCTTGCTGGACGAGCCTTCCCTGGGCCTGGCACCGCTGCTGGTGCAGGAGATCTTCCGGGTGATCGCCGATCTTCGCCGCCAGGGGACGACCATCCTGCTGGTGGAACAGAATGCCCGGGCCGCGCTGCGGGTGGCAGACCGCGGCTACGTGCTGGAAGGCGGTCGCATCGCCCTGGCCGGCACAACCAGCGAGTTGCTGCTGGATGAAGGCGTACAGCGGGCGTATCTGGGCCGCCGCAACGGTTCGGCCGGGAAGCCGGCGGCGGGGCCGGACCGGGCATCTCCGGCGGCGAGCCCGTAGCGAATGCGGGCCCCTGGAGCAAGGAGGCAGTCGAGATGGAAAAACTGATCCTGTCCGGAAACGAAGCCTTGGCGCGGGGCGCCTGGGAGGCCGGTGTGGAGGTGGCCGCCGCCTACCCGGGGACTCCCAGCACGGAGATCCTGGAGAACCTGAGCCGGTATCCAGAGGTCTACGCGGAGTGGTCGGCCAACGAAAAGGTGGCCCTGGACCTCGCCATCGGAGCGGCCTATGCCGGTCGGCGGGCCTTTGCCGCCATGAAGCACGTCGGGCTCAACGTGGCCTCCGAGTCCCTGTTCTACGCCTCCTACACCGGCGTAAACGCCGGCCTGGCCATCGTGACCGCCGATGATCCCGGCCTGCACTCCTCGCAAAATGAGCAGGACAACCGGCACTACGCTCGCTTCGCCAAGGTCCCCATGCTGGAGCCCTCCGACAGCCAGGAGGCCAAGGACATGGTGGCCCAGGCCCTGGAGCTCAGCGAGACCTTCGACACACCGGTCTTGATCCGCACCACGACCCGGACCTCGCATGCCAAGAGCATCGTCCAGCTCGCTGACCGCTCCCAGGTCCCCAAGCGCCCCTATCTGAAGAACCCGCAGAAGTACGTGATGATCCCGGGGTTCGCCCGGAAGCGTCACCCGCTGGTCGAGGAGCGCATGCTGCGACTCAAGGCTCTGGCCGAGACCTACCCGGGCAACCGCCTGCACTATGCCGACCTCGGCTTGGGCGTGATCACCTCCGGGGCCAGTTACCAGTATGCCCGGGAGGTCTTCCCGGATGCCTCCCTGCTGAAACTGGGCATGCCCTGGCCCATGCCGGAGGGTCTGATACGAGAATTCGCTTCCAAGGTGGAGCGGCTGATCGTGTTGGAGGAGCTGGACCCCTTCTTCGAGGACTTCGTGCGATCGATGGGCCTACCCGTCGAGGGCAAGAGCATCTTCCCCAGCGTGGGCGAGTTCTCCCCGGAGCTGGTCCGCCAGAGCGCCTACCAGGCCGGGCTGGTCGACCGGCCGCCCTATCGGTCGCAGGTGCAAGTGGGACCGCTGCCGATGCGGCCGCCGGTATTGTGCGCCGGCTGCGGTCACCGGGATGTGTTCTGGATCTTGCGCAAGCTCAAGCTGATCGTGAACAGCGACATCGGCTGCTACGCCCTGGGCGTGATGCCGCCGCTGGGATCCACCGACACCATCGGCTGCATGGGGGCCAGCATCGGGGTGGCAGCCGGCATGCGTCGCGGCGGCCTGGAAGGGACCAACGTGGCCGTGATCGGCGACAGCACCTTCTTCCATGCCGGGCTGCCCGCCCTGGCCAGCGCGGTCTATAACGGCACGCCCTTCACCACCATCATCGTGGACAACCGCACCACCGGGATGACCGGCCACCAGGGCAATCCGGGTTCCGGGCTCACCCTGTCCGGCGGCCGCGGCCACCGGGTGGACATCGAGGCGCTGGTGCGGGCCATCGGGGTGGAGCAGGTGGTCAGCGTTCCCTCCACCCGGCGTGAGGAGCTGGAGGCGGCCATCCAGCAGGCGGTCAGGAGCGACCGCCCCAACGTAGTGATCGCCGAGACACCCTGTGTGTTCGTGAGCGCCAGCGAGCGTGAGCCTTACGCGGTGGCCTTGGAAGACTGCAACGGCTGCACGTTGTGCTTCCGCATCGGCTGCCCGGCAATCTACAAGAGCGAGGTCATGGACGAGAAACACAACCGCCCCAAGGCCTGGATCGACCCGCAGGCCTGCGTGGGCTGCGGCTTGTGCTATGACGTGTGCGCCCGCCAGGCCATCCTGCCCGGGGCGCTCAAGGTCGAGGCACGCCCGGTGGAGGCGATCGCATGAAGAAGCTCAACTTCCTGCTGGCGGGGGTGGGCGGTCAGGGGACCCTGCTGGCCAGCGACGTGCTGGCCGAGGTGGGGATGCGGGCCGGGGCGGAGGTGAAGAAGTCGGAGGTGCACGGCATGTCGCAGCGCGGCGGGGCGGTGACCAGCCACGTACGCTGGGGCGACCAGGTAGCCTCACCGCTGTGCGAAGCCGGGACGGTGGACTACTTCGTGGCCCAGGAGAAGTTGGAGGCGCTGCGCTGGATCGAATTCCTGTCGCCGGCAAGCACGGTGCTGCTCAGCGACCAGAGTCTGCCTCCCACTTCCACGGTGTTCGGCGACGACCGCTACCCCGACGACGAGCAGGTGCTCTCGACGCTGCGCCAGGTGGCCAGCAGCGTGCGGCGGGTTCCCGCCACCCAGATTGCCGAACGACTGGGCAATCCCCGGGTGGCCAACAGCGTGCTGCTGGGGGCGCTCTCCGCCGCGCTGGATGTCACCGAGGAGGACTGGCTGGCGGTCCTCGCCAGCCGCCTCCCGCCGAATCACTTCGAGATCAATCGCCAAGCCTTCCTGGCCGGCCGCCAGGGAGACTGGGCGATTTAAGCAAGGAGGCGGCCATGCCTATCTGGAATCCTGAAGCCGAGACCATGCCGCGGCCGGAGCTGAACAAGCTTCAGGCGGTGCGTCTGCGGGAGCTGGTGGAGCGGGTTGAGACCAAGTTGCCTTTCTATCAAGGGAAGCTCAAAGAGGCCGGGGTGAAGGCGGAGGACATCCGGTCCGTGGATGATCTGCGCCGCTTGCCCTTCACCGAGAAGTCCGATTTGCGGGATCACTACCCCTTCGGATTTTTCACCGTCCCACTGGAGCAGGTGGTGCGCATCCACGCCTCATCCGGCACCACCGGCAAACCGACGGTGGGAGGCTACACCCGGGAGGATCTGGATCTGTGGGCGGAGGTCATGGCCCGCACGGTGAGCTGCGCCGGCATCACCGCCAAAGACGTGGTCCACAACGCCTACGGCTACGGCTTGTTCACCGGCGGATTGGGCTTCCACCTGGGGGCCGAGAAGGTGGGCGCGACCGTGGTGCCCATCTCCGGCGGCCTCACCCGGCGCCAGGTGATGCTGATGGAGGACTTCGGCGCCACCGCCCTGACCTGTACCCCCTCCTATTCGCTGGTGATCGCCGAGGAGGCGGCCGACATGGGGGTGGATGTCAAGAAGCGCATGAAGCTGCGGGTCGGCATCTTCGGCGCCGAGCCGTGGAGCGAGAAGATGCGCCTGGAGATTGAGGCCAAGCTCGGCCTGCAAGCCTTCGACATCTACGGGCTCACCGAGATCATCGGCCCGGGCGTCTCGGTGGAGTGCGAGCAGCACAACGGGCTGCACATCTTTGAAGACCACTTCCTGCCGGAGATCATCGACCCCGACAGCGGCGAGCAGCTCGGCTACGGTGAAGAGGGGGAGCTGGTGTTCACCAGTCTGACCAAGACCGCCATGCCGGTGATCCGCTACCGCACCCGGGACCGCACGGTGTTGCACGCCGAAAAGTGCGGCTGCGGCCGGACCATGGTGCGGATGGAAAAGGTGCTTGGCCGCACCGACGACATGCTCATCGTGCGCGGGGTGAATGTCTTCCCGCAGCTTGTGGAAAAGACCCTGCTGTCCATCGAGGATCTCGAACCGCACTATCAAATCGTGGTGGACCGGCCCAAGGATCAGTTGGATGTCCTGGAGGTCTGGGTGGAAGCCGCCCCGCGGTTGTTCAACCCGGTGGACACCCGAGCCATCGAGAAGCTGCGAGAGAAGACCGAGCAGGAGCTGGCCCAGACGCTGGGCGTGACGGCCGCCGTGCAGCTCATGGGCCCGCGCACCATCGAGCGCTCCATGGGCAAGGCAGTTCGGGTCGTGGACAAACGCCAGCTGTGAGCGAGCGTGGGCAGCGGCCGGCCGGAGCAGGGGCTGTGGGCATGACCCAGCCTGAGGCTCGAGGAGCGGCCCGCTCGAGGCGGCTGCATTACGGCTGGGTGGTACTGGCCCTGGCCACCCTGGTGGTCTTCGGCGCGCTGGGGCTGGCCCGCTTCGGCTACAGCCTGCTGCTT
>Ga0209641_10003350_pt1 | contig 13444 bp, 14 predicted proteins | sample RifCSP16_1_FD_184022 | JGI IMG/M metagenome (GOLD analysis project Ga0209641, IMG submission 184022) | Soil microbial communities from Rifle, Colorado - Rifle CSP2_sed 16_1 (SPAdes) (version 2) | ecosystem: Environmental > Terrestrial > Deep subsurface > Rock core/Sediment | place: Rifle...
GGTCAAGGCCCATGAGACCAGAATAGACAAAAGAGCAGTTTCAGAGGACACCGGCTATCAGTCCAGTTTCCGTTATGGTTCACAGCAAAGTATTACCAGAGGGTGGCTGCAGCCCACTATGATGACTGATTCTCTGGTGCGCAAAGACTATATGGGACAAGAAATAGGGGAAGGATACGAAATAGATGTGCATGCTCCTAATACTTGCCCAAAAGAAACTTTAGTGAAGGTAACAAAGGCGGAAGATGGTGGAATGAGAGGTGTTGGGAAATGGGAACCTTCCAGAACCGGGTTTACCCCGGCAGAGGAGAATGAGGATATGAAAAAATACCTAGAGGGTAGTTTTCTTCAGAAAATCTAAGAGGTGAAAATGGCACAAGTGTACAATTGGCAGCTGGGTAGAGAAATGGAATATCCGTACGAACCGCATCGGCCTAAAAGGCAGTTTGCAGCGGTCTTCAATCTGAATCGTTGTATTGCCTGTCAGACCTGCACCATGGCCTGTAAATCTACCTGGACCTTTTCACCGGGCCAAGAAGCCATGTGGTGGAACAACGTAGAGACTAAGCCCTATGGGGGATTTCCTCAGCACTGGGATATGAAAATCCTGAAGCTGTTGGGGGAGCAGCCGGGCTGGGACGCCTCCGAAACAAAAGAGATGTCCCCTTATGGTGTCTATCTGGGGAAAACACTCTTCGAAATGGCCAAAGAAAGCATCTCAGATAATGCCAAGCGAGCAATTGGATATCTGCCCGAAGACAAAGAGTGGAGATTTCCCAACATTTATGAAGACACCTCCACAATATCAGACCACACCTCCCAGCACAATAACTACCAGCAGGGTGCACAACTTCCATTTCATATTCCCTTCTTTTATTATCTTCCTAGAATTTGCAATCACTGTACCTATCCAGCCTGTTTAGCGGCCTGCCCCCGCAAGGCGATCTATAAGCGACCTGAGGATGGCATAGTTTTAGTAGATCAAACCAGCTGTCGCGGATATAGAAAATGTGTAGAGCAGTGCCCTTATAAGAAAGTCATGTTTCGGCCCACTACCCGTATTTCTGAGAAGTGCATAGCCTGCTATCCGCGAGTCGAAGAGGGAATAATTCCTAGATGTATGGCTGCTTGCATTGGCAAGATTAGATTGATGGGATGGATTGATGATCCTAACAGCCCGATTTACTACCTGGTAAGAAAGGAAAAGGTTGCCTTACCCTTATACCCTCAGTTCGGACTGGAACCTAATGTTTACTATATCCCACCCCGCTGGGTTCCCAGAAGTTTCCTCTACCAGATGTTCGGGCCAGGAGTTGAGGAGGCAGTTCTAAAGTATTCAAAACCTTCCCATGAATTACTTTCTGTGCTACAGCTTTTTGGAGTCTCGCAGAAGATTATTCACTCTTATGAAGTCGCAGATAAGGAAGTAATAGCGTTAGACCAAAACAGAAGCGTAATCGTTAAGGTCCCCTTGGAAGAGGAAGTGGTGGTGAGACCAGAAGTACACCTTAACACGACATAATTGGACACAGCTAATATGGAGAATAGCGATTACTTAGCCAGTCGGCAGCAAGCCAGATGCAGAATTTATGCTCTGATAGCAGCGGCATTCTCTTATCCGGAAGTAGAATTCTATCAGAGGCTATCCACCCAACAGTTTCTATCTGAACTGGAAAGTAACCTCAAGGCCTTACACTATGGAGGTCAGATTCAACTAAGTGATTGGGCTATCCCTTCCTTGGAAGAGCTGCAGGAGGAATATATTCGTCTCTTCTCAGCCGGGTCTCCCTGCCCAGCATATCAGACCGAATATGCCTCCCCTCATATTTTCTCTAAGACCCAGACCTTGGCCGACATTTCTGGGTTTTATCAGGCTTTTGGTCTGGAGGTCGGCAGCAAACAGAGAGAAAGGGTTGATTTTATTGGAACTGAATTGGAGTTTATGAGCTATCTCTGCTTTAAGGCGGCCTATGCTTTGTCTAATGGACATAGAGATAACTTCAAAATTGTTCTCGACGCTCAGAAGAAATTCTTTCGTCAGCACTTAGCTCCGTGGGGGAGGTTGTATAGCCGACAGATGGCAGAGCAGGCTAGGCTCTTATTATACAGTGTATTAGGTAATTTTTTGTCTTCTTATTTCCAATTCGAAGCTGAGTTTTTGGAAATACGCCTGGAGGAGCTCAGTAATCTAAGCGCCGCCCATGTTTCTGAACCTCCCCTATCAGAGACGGATTGCTCCTCTTGTTTTTAGGTTCCCAGTAGCTTCAGCAAAGTTTTCTCCTATCGATTATTCTCAGTCTTTTTCGATTGATATTAGGATTCTTTCTGCCTTACTTAAGGCAGAGGACGTGATGGAGAATTGCTCTTCCTGTCAGGTTTGGCTGTTTAAGTTTCTTCCGCCAGAGGAGAAAGCGCTGTTAGAGAAATCCTCCATCCAGCGCAGTTTTCAGAAAGGCCAGTCGGTGTTCTTTGAAGGAGATCCGGTAGATGAGTTATTTATAGTAAAGGAAGGTAGAATTAAGATTGTGAAGCATCACTCTGATGGGAGGTGTACAACTCTTCGGGTGGTAAATTCTGGGGATGTGCTCTGCGAGGCCGCGGTGCTGCGCCTGAAGAGCTATCCCTGTAGTGCAGTGGCAGATACTGAGACCACTACAATACGCCTAAATAAACAGCATTTCCTTCATCTATTTACAAAACTTCCTCCCTTTGCTCAAGAATTGGCTAAAAAATTGGCAGAGGAGCTATGTGCGGCTCGGTGGTTCCAGGCCATGGGCCAGGAGCCAGCTAACAAAAGGGTTGCCAATGTGCTTTTATCTCTGCAAAAGACTTTCGGCGACACCCTACCTTTTACCCGCCAGGACATAGCTTTCATGGCCGGGACAACCGTAGAGACTTCCATACGGTTTTTAAGCTCTTTGAAGAAAAGGGGAATAATCGATTCCACCCGGGGCAAGATTCTTTTAAAAGAGACCCATAAGTTAGAGGAAATGCTGTAATTAGTTGATTTTATGATTTAAATCATACTGTCTGTCGGGCTTGTTTCTCTTATTTGGAAGCAAACATCAGGAGCCGTGGTTGAAGCCCGTAGATCTTAAATCACACATTCAATTTAGCCCAGCCAAGCCAAACCGAAAGGACCTTCTTAAATCATCTAAACTAAACATAAAACTTCATTGTCTTGACGAAGGTCAAACACTGGAATCCTCAAGTTGCAATGAGACGGTAATCTGGGTCTGTGTTGGTGGGAATGGTTTTTTTACAAACAATTCCCGAGAGGTGCCCGTCGGGTACGGAACCATGCTGGTCTGCGAGTATTCAAGTTCCTGCAGTGCACAGGGAACAGAGCGGATGGTGATTTTAGAGATATCCATTAGGGGATTACTTAGTTTCTAAGACCGATAGCTTTTCAAAAATTAACAATGCACAAAACTAAAGAAATTAATGGAGGAATCATGAGAAAAGTGTTCTCGGCAACAATTGTGATAATGCTCTGGATTGGGAGTGCATCTCCCCAAAAGTACATGGGGTTTTCAGTGACCAATGGGGGTACTATTTCTGGCAAAGTAACTTTTGCCGGAACTCCACCGGCAGCTAAGAAGATAGTGCCAGACACAGACAAGGCCACCTGTGGTGCGCATGGGCCAATTCTTTCTGAAGATCTGGTTATAGATGCAACCGGAGGAGTAAAAAATGTTCTTGTGACTCTGACAAACATAACCAAAGGCAAGCCACTACTGGCTGAGAATTATGCAGTTTTGGATCAGAATGGGTGTGTATATGGGCCACACGTTATGGTAGTACCTCTTGGCCAGAAAATAAAAGTGCTTAACAGCGATGGAATTCTACACAATGTCCATTCCCACTCGGTAAAAAACCCACCGGTAAACTTTGCCCAGCCAGGAAGTGTAAAGGAGTTAGAGATAAAACCCTATACCATCCCGGAGTTGGTCAAGTTTACTTGTGACGTACACAACTGGATGTCGGCTTATGTGTGGGTTAGCGAGCATCCTTATGCAGTAGTAACCAAACCGGATGGCTCATATGAGATTCCCGACATACCTCCAGGCAAGTATCAGGTCAAGTTCTGGCATGAGACCCTGGGAGAACAAGTGCAGGAAGTTAAGGTGGACAAGGGCAAGGTGACCAAACTGGATGTGACTTTCCCGATTAAAAAGAAATGACTCTTTTGCTGTCTCCACTTGTTTCGATGGGCACAAGAGTTCAGCCTGCACATTCTGTCTTGGAGAACAAGCAATGCCCTTAGGATTGCAGGAGATCTTACTGGTCTTTTTGGCTGTAACAATCCTTTTTGGTGCAAAAAGAATTACAAAAATAGCCAAAGAAGTCGGACAGGCTTTTAAAGAGTTCAGAGAAGCCAAACGGAATGTGGATGAATCACTTTCAAATAAGCTGTAAGAAAAATGAATCCTGACTGTGCTGTCATAGTAGTAGCGGGCGGCAAATCCACGAGGATGGGGACGGACAAGAGAATGCTCCTTCTAGGTGGGAAAACTTTCTTACGGACGACACTGGAAAAAGCTCTCTCACTTTCAGATGAGGTAATTCTAGTCACCACTGACCCTGTTGAGGCTATCAGTGGAGTCCGAGTTGTTTTTGACCAAGAAAAGGACAAAGGTCCTTTGATGGGACTGTACACTGGACTATTGGAGATGACCAAAGGGCGGGCTTTAGTTCTACCCTGTGACATGCCTTTCATTTCAGTAGAATTCCTCAGAAATTTGATGGTCCGCTTCCTAGGCTATGATGTTGCGATTTCAGAATATCAAAACAGACTCCAGCCCTTATGCGCAGTGTACTCTAAAAGCGTAATTCAAGCTGTTGAAACTCAGCTCAAAAAAGGACTCTACTCTGTTAGAGGTCTTCTCTTGAGCCAGAACCTGCGTTTCGAGATAGTTGCATTTGAAGAAAGGCCAGAAAGTCGCCACTCAAGTGGCTCTTTTCTGAATGTAAATACTCCGAGGGATTACGACTTAATAATTAATCTCCGAGCTTTGGATTCTGAAGCCATAAAGGTATGAGCCAAAGCCGATAGGGCTAAGCTGGAAACGGCTTGGCCTCCCGTGCTTGGAAAGGAGACCGTTTTGGATGTTTTGCAAGATTCATTTGGCCGTGTAATTAACTCTCTCCGCATTTCAATCACAGATCGCTGCAATCTGCGCTGTCTGTATTGTATGCCTTCTAATGGGGTAAAACTAACTCCAAAGGAGAATATACTCACCTTTGAAGAAGTTCTAAGGATTGTAAGAGTTGGTGCAAGGTTAGGAATAAATAAAGTCAAACTCACCGGCGGCGAGCCCCTGGTTCGCCAGGGAATGGTTGACTTGGTACGGAAAATATCTGAAACAGACGGCATAGAAGACCTCTCCCTGACTACTAACGGGATGTTTCTGGAGGAGTTAGTCTCTGGATTATTTCATGCTGGATTAAGAAGAGTAAATGTGTCACTGGATAGCCTAGATGCGGAGCGATTTGCTCAACTGACCAGAGGGGGCAAATTATCGAAGGTGCTGGCAGGTATAGATAAAACTTTAGAACTTGGTGTGAAAGTTAAAATCAACGTTGTGGCTTTAAGAGGATTTAATGATTCTGAAATTCTGGACTTCGTAGATTTTGCTCGAGACCGGAGTGTACAGATCAGATTCATTGAGTTCATGCCTCTGTGCGGCAATTCTTGGAATAGAAGCCTATTTATTCTTCTTTCGGAAGTAAAAGATCTAATTGCAAACCACTTTGAACTGGTCCCGATTGAGTCTAACGGGACAGCTAAGATGTATGAGACTAACCAAGGAGTCAGAATCGGATTCATACCGACTTTAAGCGATCCCTTTTGCTCGACCTGTTCTCGCCTGCGACTGACTGCCTGGGGGAGTTTAAGGCCCTGCTTATTTTCAAGCCGAGAGATTCATATCCTCCCGATGTTGAGAAGGTATGCACCGGATGAAAGGATAATGGAGGCTTTCAAGAGAGCGGTGTGCTTCAAGCCTGAGTTCAATCCCTGTCTGGCTGGAGAAGAGAGGTTTGAAAATATCTTAGTGAGAAATATTGGTGGATAAATATGAAGGATGTCTCTGATAAGATTAATACCTTAAGGGTAGCAAGTGCTTGTGCTTCTATCACAGCCGCTCCTGAGACGATTAAACTAGTAAAGGAGGGGATCGTTCCCAAAGGGAATGTGATTGAAACAGCAAAGACTGCTGGAATCTTGGCTGCCAAGAAAACTTCTGAGTTGGTACCTTTCTGCCATCCTGTACCACTGGATTATGTGAACCTCGAGTTTGAATTGGCAGCACAAGAAATCATCATCACCTCCACTGTGAAGGCCATCTGGAAAACCGGAGTGGAAATGGAAGCGCTAACTTCTGTTACCGTAGCAGCACTAACCATCTATGATATGCTAAAGCCATTGGATAAAACCTTAGAGATTAGGTCAATCAAATTACTGGATAAGAGAGGAGGCAAATCAGATTTCCACGAGGAATTTACTACTCCAATTAAAACCGCCGTAATAGTCATCTCGGACTCTACTTACCAGGGGAAAAGAAAGGACAAATCTGGGCAGATTATTCTTGAGAAGCTGAAGTTACAGCCTGTGGAGGTAGTCAAGTATGAGATTTTGCCAGACGACCTGGAAAAGATCAAAACCAGGTTATTAGACTTGTGTGACAAAGAAGGTGTTGATCTGGTTCTGACCACAGGGGGCACTGGTTTGGGTCCCAAGGACATCACAGTAGAGGCTACACGTTCCGTGCTAGATAGAGAAGCTCCAGGGTTGGCGGAAACAGCCAGAATGTATGGACAGAATCGCACACCCTATTCCATGCTTTCCCGGGGAATAGCTGGAACCAGAGGGAAGAGCTTGATCATCAATCTCCCTGGCAGTTCTAACGGAGCCAAAGAATCGATGGATTGTCTCTTCCCAGCAGTACTACATGCCTTCAAGATGATTTGGGGAGGAGGACACAAAGAGTGAATCCCTTTTTCCCCTTAGCGCCTCTTTTTTTCATAATTTCATTTTTCTACTCTGCGGTTGGGTTAGGCGGTGGCTCTGCTTACATCGCTGCCTTAGCCTTAAGTGGGATTTCACACATACACATCCCCCTGATTGCCTTATCACTAAACCTAATTGTTTCGGGCAGCTCTTGGTTCGGCTATTTCCTGGCAGGTTATTTTCAGCCCCGGCTGCTTTTTCCTTTAGTGATATCGTCAGTGCCGGCCGCTTTCCTGGGAGGATTAATTCATCTTTCCGCAGACGCCTTTTACTTAGTTCTTAGTTCGACATTGTTTTTAACTGCTGTCTGGATTTTAGCTTCAAAAGAGATACTCCCTTCTGGCAGACATCTAATTCAATCCAAGAAAATTTTCGTTGCCTCCATTATCGGAGGGGCCTTAGGCCTATTGAGCGGAATGGTTGGGATAGGGGGCGGCATTTTTTTAGGGCCGATCTTGCTATCCATTCGCTGGACCGACGCAAAGCAGACTGCTGCAATAACCAGCGCCTTCATTTTCTTGAATTCTCTTTCTGGTCTGTCGGTTCGTCTATCTAACCAGCTTCCAGATTTATCCATTTGGCTGTCTCTGGTAGCAGTTGTACTCTTAGGTGGGCAGGTAGGCGCATATGCCGGTGCCAATTACTTTTCCATTAAATCGGTTCAGCGTTCTTTGGGAGTGGCTCTGCTATTTGCTGCTTTAATGATTGGAGGCAAAGCTCTGTGATTTCTGTCAACCAGGCTGTAAGGTTGATGCTGAAAAATACCTCTCCGGTTGGAATAACAAAGCTACCCCTAAACAAGGCCGCAGGTCTGGTTTTGGCAGAAGATATCTATGCCCGAAATGACCTACCTTTGTTTACGAATTCCGCCATGGATGGATATGCCGTAAAAAGTAGCCAGACCAAAGGGGCTAATCAAAAACATCCACTACCTTTAAGATTGGTCGGCACACTAAAAGCAGGCAGCTTGTCGAAACGGTTTCTTGGCAATGGTGAAGCTATAAAGATTATGACTGGGGCACCACTTCCCGCAGGAGCCGATGCTGTGGTAATGAAAGAAAATACAACTGAGCAGGATGGCTGGATTTTAATTCAAAAGGAAGCTGAAACCAAAGAGAATATTCGCCTGCAAGCTGAGGAAATAAAAAAGGGTGCTTTAGCTCTGAAGAAGTTTACCCTTCTCAATCCCCCTGCGCTGGGCTTTCTATCCTCTCTGGGGGTCAAAGAAGTAAAGATATTTCGAATTCCAAAAGTCACAATGGTCATAACCGGAAACGAAGTGGTTAGCTCTGCAAATAGGTTAGGACCTGGCAAGATCTACGAGAGTAATTCTGTAGGTCTGGTGACAGCGCTAAAGGAGATTGGGATACATGAGGTTCAGATATTTAGGTGTCGAGATAACCCCCTTAGCCTAAAAAGAAATCTGGGGAAGGCTCTGGCACTTTCTGATATAGTCTTGATATCCGGGGGTGTCTCAGTGGGTGACTACGACTACGTGAGACAAACCCTTTCCAGTCTAAAGGCCAAACAAATTTTCTGGAAAGTTTCCCAGAAACCCGGAAAGCCGTTATATTTTGGTCGTAATGGCAAAACACTCATATTTGGAATTCCTGGTAATCCTGCCGCCAGCTTAGTTGTCTTCTATGAGTACATCCGCCCGGCTCTCCTGAAATCTTTAGGTAGAAAACACATCCACTTGCCTCTTCTCACAAGTCAAATTGCCAGGGAGATTGCTAAGAAAAAGGGCCTGACTTATTTCTGGCGTGGAGCTCTCTCGGGCCCTCTGGATAAACCCATAGTCCAGATTCCAAGTCAACAGGGCTCCCATATGTTAAAGGAATTCGCAAGGGGAGATTGCCTGGTTATCGGGCCAGAAAAAAGCAAATTTATACAGAAAGGCACTCAAGTAACTGTACATCTTCTACCCTGGAGTCGGCTGGCATGAATGGCAAGGTGGTAGCTGTTTGCATAAGTGAGAAAAAAGGTGTGCCGAAGAGGAATATAGAAGTGGCGCGCTTGATAGAAGCATATGGTATAGAAAATGATGCGCATGCTGGAAACTGGCACAGGCAAGTTTCGCTATTAGCAGAAGAAAGTATTGAGAAGGCCAGAAGCAAATGGGGGCTGTCGGTTTCCTATGGAGACTTTGCTGAAAATATTACAACTTCAGGCATGAATTTGCTGGCTCTCAGTATAGGCGACAAGCTAATAATAGGAGGCGAAGTCATCCTAGAGGTGACTCAAAAGGGAAAGAAATGTCACGTTGGTTGTGCGATTATGCAACTTACTGGTAAATGCATTTTCCCACTAGAGGGGATTTTTGCCAGAGTCATGAAAGGGGGAATGGTCATGGCCGGCGTTGACATTAGGACAGTCCAGGAGCTAATGGGCCACTCCTCTGTCACCATTACAGAGAGCTACTCCCATCTCTCGCCGGTGCACAAGACAAGAGCAGTGGAACTGCTCAAGTTTGACCAGCCGGCGGGAACAAAAGGGGAACAAAACCCGCATACACCCCTCTAAGTCTTTACCCCTCAAGCAATAAAAAATGGAGGCGGTGGGAATCGAACCCACGTCCGAGAAGCTAAGCTCAGAACCCTCTACAGGCTTGTCCAGCCCTTTGTATCTCGCCTGGAGCCTTACCGGCGGGCGGGTCTGCTCCGGGCCAGTCTCTGTATAATTTCATCCTCCAGCGCAGAGACGCCATCAGAGGACTATCCGGTCTGATTCGGCGCCTGAGTTCAGACCAACCGGAAAGTCCGAACCAGACGGGCTAGCTATTGGTTAAGCAGCCAGTGCAAAGTTAGTGTTTGCACTTATTAGTTGGTCTTGACGGTTTTACGAGGTGCCAAGACCTCGGCCTGCCAGTTCTGTCAAAGACATCCCGTCGAAACCTATCGCCCCCAAATCTAGACTTATGCTTGAGGCTTTGTAAAAGAGCTCTTTTGATTCCTTCACTATAATATACGTAGTCAGGTTTGGAATTCAAGGTAATTCTAAGGGGTTATCAAGATGCACTCCAATCATCCTAAAATGGGCGTGAGTACGAAATGAGCTGGAACCGTTCACTTCCCATAGCTACTTGAAATCTAAGGGATTAGAGCATACTCAGTTATTCCTGTCGACTCTTAGTCCGAACAGTCCTTGGGTACACGCAGATTGACTTTGTCCAGGTTGCTGCCTATTTTATTATTAAGGGAAATTCTATGATAGACCCGCACAAAAAAGCCCCTCAAAAGATAGGTGCTCTTCCCACCCTCCCCTTTTCCATCCCGACTCAAAAGAAATTCATATCCTTTACAACCCAAGATGCCAGAATTCTCAAACAGCTTAAGAAACATCTGGCTCCGGAAGTCAAAAAGTTCGTAGAGCTTTTTTATCAACATCTTTTGAGTTTCAGCCAAACTCGCAGCCTATTGACTGACTTGGAGACCATCGCCCGTCTTAAAAAAAGTCAAACCGAATACTTTCTATCCCTCTTTGATGGTAACTACAGCCACAAATACGTCCAAGTAAGGCTCCAAATTGGTCAGGCCCACGAAAGGATTGGGCTTTCCCCGGTCTGGTACCTGGGATCCTATAGTCTGTACTTTCAGTTTCTGGTTCCAAAAATATTGGCGACTTTTGCCAAGAACCCTAACAAGCAGAAAAAAGCTCTTTTGGCTCTGGTCAAAGTCCTGTTAATGGATATGCAGTTAGCCGTGGAAGCCTACCACTCTCGGGCCCTGGAGGTCATCAAAAAGACCAATGAGAAACTGGCTCAACTAGTAGTGCAGAGGACCGGGCAGCTCAAGGAAATGGAGATGGGATATAGCGACCTGGTTGAAAACTCTCCGGAGATGATTTTTTCGGTAAACCAGCACCGCCAGATTCTCTCTATGAACCGTACCGGACTGGTGAAGTTGGGTTTCCAATCAGACGAACTCAAAGAGAAAAAGCTTGAGGATCTGGTCCCTCCGGCCTATAAGTTTCGTACCATTGAACACATAAGTCAGGTAATCCAGGAGGGGTACAGCGAACTGGAGACGGTTTTCTTATCCCAGACCGGAAACGAGATTGAAGTGGAGATCAGCTCTTCGGCGATGTACACTCCTACCGGAGAGTTTCAGAGAGCCAGGTCCTTTGCCAGAGATGTGACCGACCGAAAAAAATTAGAACGTCAGCTCGTGCGCTGGGAAAGGCTGGCCACGGTAGGGAGTATGTCAGCCAAAGTGGCCCACGAGATCAAAAATCCCCTCTCGGCTCTGTCTCTGAATATGGAGCTGTTAGAGGACGAGGTGGATGGTTATCAAAACGTGAATACTAACGAAGCCAAAGTACTATTCGGCTCAATCTCCTCAGAGCTGGAAAGACTTACCAATCTGACCGATGAATACCTGCAGTTTGCCCGGCTCCCTAAGCAGGCTCCGGAGCCGATCAATCTCAAAGAACTATTTCCCCGCCTGATTCCACTATTGGGGGCAGAGCTGCACCGCCGGGGCATTAAACTCTCTTTAGATTTGGCGGCTGATCTACCCCCTTTAGAAGGTGAAAAAAACCAGCTTATGCAGGTCTTTATAAATCTGATCAGGAATGCTGAAGAAGCCATGCCAGAGGGGGGGAGCATATTTATCTCCGCCCAACCCACCGACTCATTCTTGCGAATTCTGGTAGCTGACACCGGCTCCGGGATCGATTCCCAGGATTTGCCCAGAATCTTCGACCCCTTTTACACGACCAAGGATACCGGCACCGGACTGGGTTTGCCTTTTGTTCAACAGGTGATGCGGGAGATGCAGGGGAAGGTGACCTGTCAGAGCGAGAGGGGAAAGGGAACCACTTTTACCCTCTATTTTCCCCTAAAGGTAGGGACAGCAGATGACTGATTCATCTTTCAAAGTCGTTTTGATTGTAGACGATGATCCCGGGGTGCGGGAATCCTTGACCCGGGTACTCAGTAAAGACGGCTACCAGATTATAGAAGCCGAAGATGGGGAGAAGGCCTTAAACATCTGTCGGCAGGAACTGGTGCACATAATCATCACTGACCTGCGTATGCCTGGGATGGATGGGGTCGAGCTTTTGAAGGCGGTAAAGCTATTGCTGCCGGATGTGGCGGTGATCCTGATGACCGCCTACGGTTCAGTAGACAAGGCAGTGGAGGCCTTAAAACAGGGTGCTTCAGATTTTATTCTAAAGCCCTTCAAAAGAATCGAAATCGAAAAAGCGGTCCGCAAGGCCATCGAGCATCAGTCCCTTATAGTTGAAAACCGGTACCTTAAGCACCAGATGGAGGCTGGTCAGGAGTTCCCCAATATCATCGGCTCCTCACCGGCCATGCGCAAAGTTCTAAACTTAGTGGAGCAGATTGCCCCCTCCACTGCCACGGTTTTAATCTTAGGTGAAAGTGGAACCGGCAAGGGGGTCATAGCGGAAGCGATTCACCGGCTCTCTGATAGAAAGGAAAGAACCTTTATTAAAGTGAGCTGTGCCGCCATACCAGAGACACTCTTAGAAGCAGAGTTATTCGGTTATGAAAGAGGAGCCTTTACCGGGGCAGTGGCCAGAAAGGAAGGGAGATTTGAATTGGCAGACGGAGGGACTTTATTCTTAGACGAAGTGGGTGAGATTCCGCCGGCCATCCAGGTGAAACTCTTGCGAGTCCTGCAAGATGGAACTTTTGAGCGCCTGGGGAGCACCCGCACCCAGGCCACGGATGTCCGTCTAGTGGCGGCTACCAATACTAATTTAGCAGAAGCGGTGGAACAAAAGAGATTTCGCGAAGATTTGTATTATCGTCTGAATGTGATTTCCATTGATCTGCCTCCTCTCAGAGATAGACCAGAAGACATACCTCTTTTGGCCCAGCATTTCCTGAAAACCTACTCGGCCAAGAATAAGAAAGAATTTGAGGGATTCTCCAGGGAAGCCCTGGAAGTTTTGGCTCATTATTCCTGGCCCGGCAATGTGCGGGAATTGGAGAACACTATCGAACGCGCAGTAGTCTTAACCCGCAAGAAAATCATAGCTCCGACTGACCTGCCGGAGCATATTAACCAGGGCCAAAAGATCACGGAGTTTATCCGGGTGCCGATTGGAATGCCCTTAGAAGAGGTGAAGAATAAAGTGATAGAGGAGACTTTGAAGACCACCAAAGGGGACAAGACTCTGGCCGCAAAAATTTTGGGAATCACTTCTCGCACCATCTACCGCAAGGTGGGGAAGAAGCAGAAAGAAGAAACAGATTAAGGTCTGACAGTTTGTCAGGGTGACAGAGGTTTGCGGTCAGTTCCAGTTGTCAAGGATACATTCCTCCTCTCAATATAATAGACCGTTTTTTTCCAGATTGTAAATGGGCGTAACTTAGGCCGTAGGCCCTGTGTCTGGCGGAACGACTTGTTGGGCCGGCTTCTCTGTCTCCTTGCCCTTGGCGGCCTCCATCTGGGCTCGCTT
>Ga0209641_10003353_pt1 | contig 13437 bp, 14 predicted proteins | sample RifCSP16_1_FD_184022 | JGI IMG/M metagenome (GOLD analysis project Ga0209641, IMG submission 184022) | Soil microbial communities from Rifle, Colorado - Rifle CSP2_sed 16_1 (SPAdes) (version 2) | ecosystem: Environmental > Terrestrial > Deep subsurface > Rock core/Sediment | place: Rifle...
ATGTGCGACGCTTCCAATTGACCCGACTCGCCCAGTTCATCCGCCGCGCCTTGGAGCAACTCTATGGCTGTATTCGGGAAATCGAGGCGCCAGCCTTGCCGCGCCTTTGAAATTCGGATCTACTGAGTCTGTAGAATACCCCGCGTGATATAATGCCACGATCATGTCTCCCGTGGAGATCATCGCAGCCGGCGCGCGCGAGTGGGATGCATTCGTCGCGTCTCGACGCGACGCGCACATTTTGCAGACCTCGGCCTGGGGCGAGCTAAAGTCGCGTTTCGGGTGGGCCGCCGAGCGAATTGCCGTGTCGCGCGGCGGACAGATCGCCGGTGGAGCGCTCGTGCTGTTTCGACGCCTGCCGCTGCGACTGGGCACGCTGGCGTACGTTCCCAAAGGCCCCATTTTCGACCCGCAAGATGCCGAAGTCGCCAAGACGCTGATGGCCGGACTCGACCGGCTTGCCCGCAGCCGGCGCGCCATCCTGCTCAAGGTCGAGCCTGACGGGGTGCAGTTCGACCTGCCCGGGTTCCGGCCCAGCCCGCACGCAATCCAGCCGCCGCGCACGATTGTGCTCGACCTGGCTCACGGTGAAGACGATATCCTCGCCTCGATGCACCACAAGACGCGCTACAACATCCGCCTGGCGAGCAAGAAGGGCGTGACCGTGCGCGAGGCGAGTCGCGCCGACCTGCCCGCTTTCAACACGCTCATGCAGGCGACCGGCGCGCGCGACGGCTTCGCCGTCCACTCGCCCGCCTACTACGAGGCCGCGTTCGACCTGTTCGTGCCCGGCGGCCATGCCAGGCTCTTCGTCGCCGAAGTCGAGTCGCACGTCGTCGCCGGGCTGTTCGCGTTCGCGCACGGCGATCGTGCGTGGTATTTCTACGGCGCGTCGAGCGACGCCTACCGCGAGCGCATGCCGAACCACGCCTTGCAGTGGCGCGCCATTCGTTGGGCCAGGTCGACCGGCTGCCGCGCGTACGACATGTGGGGCATCCCCGACGAAGAGGAGGCGGTGCTCGAGGCGCAGGTTCTCGACCGGCGCGACGGGCTGTGGGGCGTCTATCGATTCAAGCGCGGATTCGGCGGGAGAGTCGTCCGCTTCGCAGGCGCGTTCGATCGCGTCTACAACCCGCTGCTGTATCGACTTTATCTTCTCGCGTTGAGAAATAGAGATTAGTAATTGGAGATTGGTAATTGGAGACGAGTGCCTCCAACCTCCACGCTCCGCGTCCAACTTCCAGCCTCCAAATGAACTTCCGCGAAGTAGACGATCGCGTCGAATGGAATACGGCTCTCGCGTCATTGCCCACGCGCCACGTCCTCCAAACGTGGGAATGGGGGCAGTTCAAAGGCCGCTGGGGCTGGTCGCCGCGCTATTTGCTGTTCGAAGAGGGCGGCATGCCTCGCGCGGCCGCGCTGATCCTGCGACGCGAAGTGCCGTGGCTGCGCCTGGGCATTCTATACGTGCCGAAAGGCCCGGCGCTCGACTACTCCGATGCGGCGCTCGTCGAGGCAGTGCTCGCCGGGCTTGAAACGGTGGCGCGACGGGAGCGAGCGATCTTCGTCAAGATCGATCCGGATCTCCCTCCCCCGCGTGCGGGGGAGGGCTGGGGTGGGGGCCGGGGTGGGGGTTGGCGATTCTCGCCGGAGCAGATCCAGTTCCGCAACACGGTGCTGCTCGACCTGACGCGCCCGGAAGAAGAGCTTCTCGCCGCGATGAAGCCGAAAACCCGCTACAACGTCCGGCTGGCGAGCCGGAAGGGTGTCGCCGTGCGCACGGGCGGCGTCGAAGACGTCGAGACGCTGTATGCCATGTACGCCGAGACCGCGCGCCGCGACGGTTTCATCATCCGCCCGGCGGATTATTATCGAGATGCCTGGTCGTCGTTCGTGTCCGCCGGACTCGCTCAACCCCTGATCGCCGAAGTCGAGGGCGAGGCCGTCGCGGGATTGATCTTGTTTCGCTTCGGCGACCGCGCGTGGTACATGTACGGCATGTCGCGCGACGCGCATCGCGACAAGATGCCGAATCACCTGCTGCAATGGGAAGCCATTCGCTGGGCGAAGTCGCACGGCTGCACGGTCTACGACATGTGGGGCGCGCCCGACAGGCTGGACGAGTCCGATCCGATGTGGGGCGTGTATCGCTTCAAAGAAGGCTTCGGCGGGCAGCTCACCACACACATCGGCGCGTATGACTTCCCCGCGTCGAGGCTCTGGTACTGGGTTTACACCGTCGCCATGCCGCGCGTGCTCGACGTGATGCGCCGGCGGCATCAGCGCCATATCGGATTATAGCCACAGAGACACGGAGGCACAAAGAGTTTTGTCTTGACTGGAGTCTGGCGAATTTCCGGAGTCGAGCCTTTAGGCGGTCTATCTGGCGGCCAAGTCCGGCTAAAGCCTCGACTCCAACGCCAGATATGGTGGTCGCCAGACTACAGGTCTTGAAATCTCCGTGTCTCTGTGCCTCTGTGGCTATCTCACCACAGGAGCGAATATGAGCGTCACTCTGGCCTGCACCTGGCGTCCGCACGGCGAGATGCCGCGCTTTCAACGCCTTTTCTCGCAGCTTCGTGAGGCATACGCCGCGCTGGTCATCGCCGTGCCGGGTGAAGTCGATCCGGCCGATCTCGACGCCGTGCGGGCGCTGGAACGGCAGGACGGCGTGCTCGTCGTCGTGCCGCCCGACCGCACACAGACCCGCCACGCGGCGATCCGGACGGCCTTGCAGACACAGGCCACGCACGTCCACTACGTCGATATGGACCGGCTGCTGCGCTGGGTGGAGACCAGGCCGGACGCGTGGCAGAAAATCGTCGCCGCCGTGCAGACGACAGACTGCCTGATCATCGGCCGCAGCGAAACGGACTTCCGAACGCATCCGCAATCGCTGCAACTGACCGAAACGATCGTCAACACCGTGTTTTCGCACCTGCTTGGGATGGCCGTCGACCTGTGCAGCGGCACGAAGGGCTTCAGCAGGCGTGCCGCGCAGTTTCTCGTCGATCACACCTCGCCCGGACAGTGGGCCGACGCCGAGTGGCCGATGCTGCTGCACCGCGCCGGATTCAAAATCGACGCCGTCACTGCCGATGGCCTCGACTGGGAGACAGCCGACCGCCACCAGGCGCAAGCCGCCGACGCGGAAACGCAGCGCCGCCTGGCGGACCTCTACGACCGGAATCCCAACTCGTGGGCGTTTCGGACGCAGATCGCGCTGGACATCGTGCGCGAGGGTCTGGACACATCGAGGCGAGAGATGGCATAGAGCACGTGCGACGCACTTCCAGAGTGCGTCGCACGTTTCACTCAAGCACCCAGCTCAGCCGCGCGCGCTCGGTTTCGGGCAGCCGGCCGCGCAACAGGCCGAAGCGCATTTCGACCTCGGCGCTGAGCAACAGACTGACGCGTGCGGCCTCAACGCCGGGCGGTAGTTCTAGGATAGCGTACACGACTTGACTTCCGACAAGCGGATGGGTCGAGCCTGCTATGAAAACCCACCGGGCCACACTCTCACCAATGCCGTCGGCCGTAAGGACTGGGATAGATTGCTTTAGGTTGAATTTAGTTTCCGCTTTAGCCACTGAGGCCTCCACCCCAGCAAATTTGAAATCAGGACCAATACCGATGCTGAACTCGCCGATTTGATCTTCGGTGAGGGCTTTGGGGAATAAGTCAAAGACAACAGGATGCGCGCCGGCACCTTTGGCATGACAATAAACAGCCAATTCGGCTTGACGTACCGACTCTTTAACGTTAGGTCTGAGCGAAAACGGAAATCGTGCAAGCCCGTAGCGCTTACCCCCGGCAGGTGGTAACCACCGCTCACCGAGTATTCTATGGTCACTCCACCAGTTTGGATTGCCCAAACTCGCTCGGGAAAGCGAGATATTGAGAGCAGGTAGTTGGGTTTGGCGTGACATTCTCCGCCTAGTCCCATTTACGACCCATAAACTGCTCATTCTCCGCTATCAACTCCCGCGTCCTCTGCATCTCCTGTGCCGCCCCCTGCCCATAAGCCTCAAAGTTCCGCAGCGCGGCATAGGCGTACTCCCGCGCATCCGTTGATTCGTTGCACATTCGTTGACGCCAGTGGATCGAATTGTGAATCAACTCTACTTTCATCCTTCGTCCCTCATCCTTCATCCTTTCATCTGTCGCTCGATCTCCTCAATCAACCCCCGCGTCTCCTGTATCTTGTCAGCCGCCCCTCCCCCATACGTTTCGTAGTTCCGCAGCGCAGCATAAGCATACTCCCGCGCATCCGCCAGCCGGCCGACCTGCGCAAGCGCGATAGCGACGTTGCCGCGCGTCTGCGCCGCGCCGTACAGGTTGCCCTGCAACTCTTCATAGCGTATGGCCTCGCGATAGTGCGTCAGCGCGCGGTCGAGGTCGCCCGCATCATCGTAGATAGTGCCAAGTTGGTGGCGCACCACCGCCAGCTCATCCACCGCGTTCGGCGGCAGCAGGTCGAGCGCCTGATAGTAGAATCCCGCGGCGGCGTTGGCGTGCTTGAGGAGTTCCGCTTCTGGTTGTCGGCCCGCGAGCGCCTCCTTGAAGCGCTCGCGGGCCACCAGACCCAGTTGACCCACGGACCGCGCTCGCCCCAGCCGGTCGCGCTCGTCGAGGAGTTCCAGGCTGCGCCGGTACCAGCGCTCGGCTTGGTCCAGGTCGCGTAGCGCAGGGATGTCCATGTAGACATGGCCTAAGTTGAAGGCGCGAACGGCTTCAGCTGCACGGTCACCGATGCGTTGATACAGGGTGATGGCTTCTTCTGAAAGATTTACTGTCTCTGGCTTTCCCTGCTCACGTAATATGTCTGCCAGTTGCGCCAGCGACACCGCCAGCGACCGAATGGCATTGCGGCCGGCATTGTCGAGCGTTTCAAAGGGCGCGGCGAGCGTGGGGGCGGCACGCCGGAGATGCCATTCAATGTTGACGCGCTGAAGGCGCTCGGCCTCGGCCCACTGCCGCCCTTCCCCAGCGAGAAGCACGCGATATTCGCTGACCAAGATCCATTGCTCTTCGCGTCCAGGCAGCGGGCCATCCGTCGCCGGGTCGACGAAGTCGGGCACGATCTCCTCGACCAGCCGTTTCCACTCGGCGCGGCGGCCGGCGTGATCGTATAGCACGCGCAAGCCCTGCATCATGTTGATGACTACGCTCCACCATCCATTCGAGCGTGCCAGTCGCCGGGCGTGCAGCAGGTTGGCTTCTTCGGCGGACAGCGCGTCGATCACGTCGCGGTTGCCTCGGCCGTATTCATCGTGATAGTAGTTCCCCAACTCGCCCATCGCTTCGACATATGCGCGGGTCGCGGAAGGATGAGGGATGAGGGATGAAGGATGAAGATCCGCCGATGGCTGGGCGCTGTCCACTGATAACTGGCCACTGTAATACTGCTCAAACAGGCTCTTGAAGTACCACGGCAGCGCGGGGTGGATGGAGTAATAGCCGCCGCCGTGCGCGGTGAGCAAGCCGACTTCGGCGGCGCGATCGAGTAAAGCGATACCCGCCTCGCGCGTGAGGCCTCGAACTTCTGGAAGGCACCAGTCGGCTTCAGGCGCACCCATGTCCCGCAGCGTATCCACATCCACGAATCCCTGAAAGAAGTGCAGCAGCGCCAGCACCTTGCGCTCGTCTTCGATGAAGGCGTGCTCGAAGCCGTAACTCAGCGACGCGCCGAGCGACTTCGAGCGGCCTTCGCTCGCTTCGTCCTCGAACGCGGCCTCGCCCGCGCGCAGCCGGGCGACGAAGGCTTCAATCTCTTTGCGCGTCTTCAACCCGTCGCGCAAAGCCTGCCCCACCAGCACGGTGATCGCCAGCGGGTTGCCCTGGGTGAAGCCCAATAGCGGCCGCCAGTCTTCCACCTCGGTGATGCGCCGGCCGTGCTTCTCGGCGAGTGCGCGCGCCAGTTGCACGCGCTCCTGCATCGGCATCGGCGGCAGCGTGAGGCGCATCGGCAATTCGCCCAGCAAACTGCGCTCGTCGCGCCGCGACGTGAGCAGGAACTTCGCCTGCGTCCCGCGCGCCGCTAGCAAAAATTCCTTGAGTTCCTTCCGTTCCTCCGAGTTCCAGGCGGACTGCCTCCCCGCCGGAAAACCCGCCACCGGCTCGACGTTGTCCCAGACCCACAGCACCGGAATCTGGCTCATGACTTGCAGCGCGATGCTGCGGCGATCTGCGTCGGACAGCGCCAGCCAGTGCACGCCTGCCGCTTCCAGCGCCTGCCCGAAGACCTGCCCGATCTGGTCCAGCACGCGTGGCAATGGCGTGTACTGTTCGAACGACGTGAACAGGATCGGCCCCCCTTCGGGGAGCCCGCCGGTGAGTTGGTACCACAGCACGAACTCGACGGCGGTCGTCGTCTTGCCGCTGCCGGCGTAGGCATGCAGCAGCACGACGCGCTGCGTGTCGAAGGCGCGGTCGAGCGCGAGCAGCGTCTCGTCGCGGCCGAAGAAGCCGACGTCGGGCCGCCGCTTCTCCAGCTCGGGATCGACCGCGCCGCGCGCGGGGGCCGTCTCGCCCGCCCGCAGCGAGATGGAGAGCTGCGGGGCGCGCTCGCGTTTGGGGAAGAGCCGAATTTCCGCAGCTTCGTACACGAGCGGCACCGGCCAGTCCTGCAGCGGGATCGGATCGAACGCGATCGAGCGCAACGGCTGCGCGGCGAGCTGCTTGCGTCCCAGCGTCACCGCCTCGCCGAGCGACTGGCCCTGTGCCAGCGCGGCGTACAGGTCGGCGACGAACTGCGCGGCGGTGACGACGTACACGTTGTAGCGCATGGCGACGACGCCGGGCACACCCGCGTCCATCACTTCCTGCGCCAGCGAGCCGAAGGCGTGGACTTGCTCCCGCGCCTCCGAGCCGAGCGAGGACGACTCCTCGAATTCTTCCGGCTTGGGTTCGCCGTGTGGATCGGTGTGCGCCGACCGGCAGGCATTCAGCACCAGTACCGGCGCGTCATTCTCGACGAGCAGTTGGCCGAGCGCCGAACCGTCGACCAGTTCAAGGTTCTCGTCCAACTTCGGATTCTCAAAGGCGAGATAACCGTGACGACCCGGACGCGGGGCCTTATAGAGCAACGGGCTAATTCCTCCATTCCAGCCCGATCCCGCCGACAAGTCCGTGTACGTCCCGTGCCCATCGAAGTGGACGATGTGATACGGCTCGCCACGCGACTTTGCCTCGGCCAGGACCCTGCTCAACTGCTCGAGCGTCGGCGGGCGCAGCACGTCGAGTTGAAATACGGCGCGGGCTTCTTCGCTCAAGCCTTTGAGGATACGACTGGCAACCGATCGAAACGGCACGTCTTCTCGACCGCCGGGCCGGCAAATGACGAGCAGAATGCGGATCGGGCCGGAAGCCGACTGTGGAAACTCAGGGGTCTGCGCCGTCTCGGGCTGCGCGCGGACGAAGGCGCGCGCTCGCAGCGCGAGCGGCCTGTCTGTAGACGGATCGCGGAGCAATTCCCACGGGATCGCCGCCGCCTGTCTCGCATCGGTGGTGACGATCTCCACGCGGGCGTCGTCCAACTGCTCGCGGAACTTCGCCCACAAATCGCGGGCGGTTCGATTCTGCTCGAACACCGCGTCGAACAGCCCCGTGCCGATGTCGATCATGCGCCGCTCGATACGATCGGCGATCTTCGGCGCGGGATCCATGGGGTACTGCAGGTAGTCTTCCAGGTACCAGCGCAGATCAGCCTGATCGGCAGGGGTCAACTGAAACTGGAAGCGCGCCGTGGCAGCCTGGCGCGCTCTGTTATCAGCCTCAAACGAAACTTCGACGCGGTAGTAGTCGGGCTGCGACTCGGCATGCTGAGTGAGGCGGAGAAGTAGCATGGGCAACCTCCGGCGATGGCAAGGCCAGTGCCCAGAGTATAGCCCAATTCATCCCGCGCGCAATGTAACTACTCAGCCGTCTTTGCGAGGAGCATCCTGAGCGGAGCGCAGCGCAGTCGAAGAGCCTGCCCTGAGCGGAGGCGAAGGGATGCGACGAAGCAATCTCCTGGCCGGCCGGGGGATTGCTTCGCAAAAAGATGCTCGCGATGACGTTGGGCTGAGGGGTTACGTTTGGAGTTTGAAGTTGGGAGTTCGAGTCAAGCGAGAGATTCCTCACTCCGTTCGGAATGACACCTTTGAAGTTTGAAGTTTGGATTTTGAAGCCTGCCCTGAGCGAAGTCGAAGGGTTGTGAGTTCGGCCCTACACGCGTGCGCCTTCCAGTTCGAGCAGTTTCCGCTTGATCTCTAATCCGCCGATATACCCCCCTAGCCCGCCGCCCGCGCGCACGATCCGATGGCACGGAATGACGATCGGCACCGGGTTGCGGCCCAACGCCCACCCGACCGCGCGGCTGGCATTCGGCGCGCCGATGCGCCGGGCAAGCTCTCCATAGGTCACGACCTGCCCGGCCGGCACGCCGCGCGCCGCCATCAGCACCCGACGCTGGAAGGTCGAAGCGAAGCTCAAGTCGATCGGCACGTCGAACGCGCGGCGCTCACCGGCGAAGTACGCTTCGAGCTGCGCCGCGATGTCCGCCACCTTTTCCTCCGATTCGATCACTTCGGCTTTCAACTGCTCGCGCAGGCCGGTCACGAACGATGCCTCGCTCCGGTCGAATCCGATTCGCACCAGGCCGCGCTCCGTCGCGGCGACGAAAAGTCGACCGACGGGCGTGCGCACCGGAGCGTAATACACGACGCGCCTGGGCGTCTGCGTGGACACATGTCCGTACAGTGTGTCCAGCATGTTCAACACCCTGTGATAAGAGTCCAGCCCGCGCCGGCCTTCGTCCGTATTCAGCCAGCGCCGCGTCTGCGGCGACGCATCCGCGTCGCCCAACGCAAAGGCGATCAACTCGTCATCGCGCATTTTCGTGTCCCTCATGTCTGGCATACTCCTTACTGGACTGGCGGAGCAGGCTGACCCCACTCCGCTTCGCTGCGGGGGCAGGTGAGCCTGCACTCCAAATTTCAGATAGGTTCCAAGCGACCATTCGACTACGTGACCACATGACCATTGGACTACGTGACCACGCGACCATTGGACTACGTGACCAATAGCATCCGGCGCAACTGCCTGATCGCCTGGTACACGTTCGCCCGCGCCGACGCCTCGCTGCCTCCGAGCGCCGCCGCGATCTCGGCGTAGCCCAGCCCCTGGAACCGCCGCATCATCAGCGCGGCTCGCTGCTTCGGCGGCAAGTCTTCGACCGCGCGCGCAACCGCGCGAAGCTGCTCGCGCTGCTCGAGCGACGCATTTGCGTCATCCGGTATTCGTTCGAGATCGACGTCCACCTGATTCGCCTCTTGGCGTTTGCGGCGCTTCAGCGCGTTGAGCGCCGTGTTCGTCGCGATCTTGTAAAGCCACGCCCGTGTGTTGGAGCCTGCCAACAATCGGCCGAACGCGCGATGGGCGCGCAGCAGCGCGTCCTGGCAGGCGTCTTCGGCGTCGTGCGCGTCGCCTAGCATGCGCATCAAATAAGCCAGCAGCTCGGGCCGATAGCGCTCGGCAACCTGGTCGAACGACTCGGGTGAATGAGCCATGATGTGCCTGTCTATCCAATATAACAACAGTCCGGCTAAAATGTGAAATCGGGGGGATTGCACGCCGCCGCAAGGTGTGTATAACTTATGTTGTGCAAGCGTAACTGCTCAGCCGTTGCGCACGCACCGTGTGGTGTCATTCCCGCACGCCTTAGGCGGGAATCCACCCCCGATCTAGTCGGGGGCGGCCTGGATGCCCGACAAAGGCATTCGGGCATGACGGCTGAGCAATTACGTGCAAGCATCCTCAGGCTCAAGCCGCCGTCCCCGGCGCGGCGAGCCGAAGATGCGTGCCGGTCAGGAACGGGGGAGGCGCGAATGAACGAGGAATCCTGGGAATATAAGGGCCACATCGTCACCGAGGGGCCTGCGGCCGGCCAGCCGGCCGAGCCGTTCACCTACGTGTTCCGCGTCCAAAAGGGCGGCGCGCCGGTGTGCACGTACACGATTGTGTCGGACGCGGCTGCCATCAAGGCGCGCTGGCCAGACATCGATCCCGCGCGCGCCGGCGACGTCGACGTGCTGTGGGGCGCGCTCAGCGGCGAGGGCTACGCACGCGTGCGCGCCTTGATCGACTCGGGCACGCCCCTCGACAAGACGCTCACGCTTCGGGGGATGGAGACTATCGAGTCGTAATGTGCGAATCTCTTGTCAGTTCCCAACCCGCATGGTAGAATGCCATTTGCATGGTGCCTGTAGCTCAATGGTAGAGCACTGGACTGTGGATCCAGGCGTTGCGGGTTCGACCCCCGTCAGGCACCCCTGGCGAATGTCGAATAAGGAATGCTGAATGCAGAAGACCTGGCAGGTCTAGGAGACCTGCCAGGTCTTCTAGGTCTTCTCTACAACTCTCCTCGAAATCCCCGGTCGAGAACACTCGGCAGCAGCGCATCGAGTTCCGCCTCAGACCTGGCAGGTCTTCTACCCATGGCGTGGCTCGCCTACTTGCAGGGCGAGACCTGCCAGGTCTTTCCTCCCGGATGCGCGCCAGCACGTGAAAGTGATTGCGCAACAGGCAGTAGGCGAAAGTCTCGGCCACCGGCTGGACATACTTAGCGTACAGATTCAGGAAATAGGCGCTCTCGGCGGTAAGGCAAAGACTTCGGAAGTCTCAGGGCGCGACCTTGCGGGCGAGGTGGTCTCATAATCAAGCCCACCCCGCAGGCCAGGCTACCCTTGAAGACTTCCGAAGTCTCTCTCTGCGTAATTGCGCTCTTCGAGAAAGATGTTTTCGCCGTTGTTGCCGCGATTGTAGATGTGGTAATACTTGCCGGGTTCGAGGGGTGTGATGCCAGACATGGCGAGACTCCTTTAGACCTGGCAGGTCTTTATACACAGGCTGGCTCGCCCGCCTGCCGGCTGAGACCTGCCAGGTCTGTCCTGGCCTCAAGACCTGGCAGGTCTTCCACGACAGCCGTACTCGTCCGCATGCAAGCCTGGCCTGATCGATACATTCGCCTGCTGGCCAGATGAGACCTGCCAGGTCTACAGTTCCCCCTTGAACGCTTTATCCAGCACCGACGGCAGCAGCGCGTCGAGTTCTGCTTGCGTCTGCGCCTGAAGCCGCTTGAGCGCATCGACCTTCGCCAGCAGGTCGTCCAGGTAGGCGACGATGCGGCGTTGTTCCTGGAGCGGTGACAACGCAATGGGCAGTGCTTTCAGTTTTGTAGCGTTGACGTTCGCCTGCCCTGTCATCTGCTTTCGCTCACTAAACATGTACTGCCGCCCTGCAGGCGAGTTGATGTACGTCGCGACCAACTTCGGTTCTGCCCGTATCGTGTCCAAACGAAGCCGAATTAGGTAGGAAGCGAAAGAAAACTCGCCATCGAGATCAAACACAGCACATTTGCCAACCAGTTCAGCGCTATTTGTTCGATTCACCAAGATGTCGCCTCGGGCCAGAAGCAGTCTCGCCCGCTCCTTCTCGCGGAGATGCAGGTACTTCAAGTCGCGCAAATCCAAACGACCGTTTTGTATGTTGCCCATTCTCAAGATTGGCGTTCCAGAACTGTCGTCCGTGGTTTTCTCAGATGTGCCGTAGCGGTCATCGACGACATAATTGCCGAGTGTGACTTCAATCCAACCGTTCTCTTCGCCTTCCGAGAAAATGCGAGATATTTCAGATGCAATAAGCGCCTCCGCCTCTTCCACCGCCTGGCGACGCAACCCGCGCGCCTCCTCGATCTTGGCGGCCAGTTCCTCGATCCGCGCGACGATGCGGCGCTGCTCGTCGAGCGGGGGAAGGGGGATTTCAATTGTCAAGAACAATTCTGGCTTGATGCGGTTCTTGCCGCTTGTGCCTCGTGACTTCTCGTCGCACTGACTCCAGAAATCCCGTGTCTTGGTTATCCAATGAAACCAGCGCGGCTCCAATCTGTCTCGCATCGGAGCGAACGTTGGAAACTCACCAGAGACATAGCAGCCCGCGAGGTTCTCGGAGACAACGGCGACGCTACCGTTGCGTGCCCATATCTTGTTTACGATGATGTCGCTCTCTTCAATTCGTGAGAGCATCTTGTACCGCGTTTGGCTCCCGTCGATCGACTCGCGCTCGTACGCTCCATTGCCCCACAATTTCACGCCGACCTGGCGATAGATTATTCCGGCAATTGGGGTCTCTGAACGTTCGACGGGCTTTGCTATTTCGCCAATTGGCACCAGCGGCCACGCGTCTGCCATGCGCCTTATCCTTCCCGAACTATGTTATACTTTCAGCGTCAGCAACCGGAAGTTCAGGAGAAGCCATAATGCGTACCTATCCCAATCTGCGCGCCCGCTACTCCAAGGGCACGCTCAAGTTGAGAAAGCCGCTGCGCCTGCCGGACGGCACAGAGGTCCACGTAACGGTGACGCCAGTGGAACCGTCGCCGCGCCGCCGCAAGACCACCAAGCGCCCCTACACCTATCCGACTCGGACTGTTCCGTGGGGCACGCTCAAAGCGATCACCGGGATCGTCTCGCTGGGCGGTGATGCACTGGCCGACAGCGAAGCCCTATACGACGGCGATTGATCCATGTCGATCCCAATCGGGCTTGACACCACTTTCATCGCCGGGACGCTCGATGTGGAAGACATGTGGCATGCGCGCACGCTGGAACTGCAGGTGGCGCTTGAAGCGCATGGCTTCGAGCCGGTTATTTTCGACTGCGTGCTGGCCGAAGTCGTGAGCATCCTGGCCCGGCGTGTGCATGAGAAGCGTCGCGCGGCGCAGTTGGCGACGCTCCTGGCACAGCTCAAAATCCAGTTTCCGACGAAGTCCATCGTCTGGCTGTATCCAGACCTGCCCAAAGTGTATGAGGATGTAGTTGCCCTCGTCGAGCAATCATCCGGCGAACTGAACTTCAACGACGCGCTGATCGCGTTAGCGTGCCGCGATCGGGGTATCGAATACCTCGCCAGTTTCGATGCCGACTTCGATCATGTAAACTGGTTGAAGCGCATCTCCCGCCCTGACCAGTTCTAGTCATCGCCCCGTCTTCAACACAGCCTGAATCTCGGCCATAATCTCCGCGATACGCTGTTCCTTCTTCAGGATGTCCTCCGCCAACTGCTCCGGCGGCAGGTGCTCGAAGTCTTCTCCGCTGTTCGGGTTCTTGTTGTCGAGGTTGGCCGAGACTAGCGCGCCGGCCTCGTCGTACTTCAGCACGTCCGCCGCCGCGATTTCCCACGCCCGCTCGTTCTCCTCACGGCGGTCCCACCACGCGATGCAGTCGGCGAACTCTTCGTACAGCAGCGGCTTCGTCTTGGAGTAGTTCTTCCGCAACACGGCAAAACTAGCACATTAAAGACCAAGTGGCATACTTCGCGATCGATACAGGTTGCGAGGTGTGGCCATGCGAACCGCGAAGTCTCTGGAATGCAGTGATCGGCGCTACTATCTGCCCG